>ULVE01030803.1_pt1 | contig 172846 bp, 127 predicted proteins | sample 1959161 | NCBI WGS metagenome assembly ULVE01 (sample SAMEA4835778, study PRJEB28245) | human gut metagenome | biome: gut microbiome; material: fecal sample | place: Denmark | collected 2008
TAAAGAGTGGATGGCTCGGGATAAACGCATCCGATTTTTCCATACGGACAATAAAGGAGTAAGTGCCGCACGTAACTTTGCCGCTACCAAAGCCACAGGAAAATACGTGATGAGTCTTGATGGTGACGACATGATATTACCGGCATATATCCAAAAATGCGTAGATGTCTTGGAAACGCTTCCAGATATCAAAGTTGTTTATACCAACTGGAAATTCTTCGGAGCCGACACCCATACTACCGAGCTTGTCTATACTGATTATCGCGAAGAGTTGTTGCATAACAATATCCATGTTTCAGCAATGTTGAGGTTGGATGACTACCGGAAAGCCGGAGGCTTTGACGAGCATATGCGTACAGCTATGGAAGATTGGGAATTTTGGATTAGAGTTCTCAGCGACGAGACTCCTAACCAGGTCAGACTGATTCCAGACCGTTTGTTTCTATACCGCCAGAAAGTCCGCTCGCGCAACAACTCAATAACTGACAATTCTCTGAAAATCAAAGACTGCCAGGAATATGTTTTTAACAAACATCGCGAAAAATATCTAAAGTATTTTGGCGAACATATATCAGCCGATATGCTTATGTTTGTCGGCAATGACCTAATGGATGTTCTTACCGATACCGAGCATTTCCATACACTCCATGACAAAAAGCAACTGCTGCACCAAGGCCTAAAGGCAGCCAAGAAATTGGCACGATTACGAGGTATAGACCCATCTATCAATCTCAAATATATCACAAAAGTAGCTGACGAACTGACACGAGTCCAAGATGATGCAAAGTCGCTTCTTAACCATAAGCAATTCTCACGATATCAACTCCTCACCAGCAATCCCGGCAGATTCATGGCCAATATGCGACGCTCCCAAGCCATGATGCCTAAAAACTGGGGGCGCAAGGAAATAAGATATAGATAAACAAAACCAACAACTATCAGACATATATGGACACAAACGAACAATCTCCGAAACTCTCTCTTGACACTATATGCGTACAGGGTGGATGGCAACCCCGCAACGGCGAGCCCCGTCAGGTACCTATCATCCAGAGCACTACGTTCAAGTACGAAAACACCGAGGAGATGGCCGACCTATTCGACCTGAAAAAATCGGGTTACTTCTACACACGCCTGCAAAATCCCACCAACGATGCCGTAGCGGCGAAAATCGCCGCACTCGAAGGCGGCTCGGCAGCCGTGCTGACATCGAGCGGACAGGCCGCCAACTTCTACGCCATATTCAACATAGCCGAGGCCAGCGACCACATCATCGCCTCCAACGAAATCTACGGCGGCACATACAACCTGTTTGCCGTGACACTGCCGAAACTCGGCATACATTGCACCATGCTCTCTCCCGATGCTTCCGAGGAGGAGATTATGGCGGCTGTACGTCCTGAGACTAAAGCTTTCTTCGGCGAGACAATCTCAAATCCCGGATGCCGCGTGTTCGACATAGAGCGTTGGGCCTCTCTTGCCCATAAAGCCGGTGTCCCTCTGATTGTCGACAACACATTTGCCACCCCTATCAACTGCCGTCCGCTCGAATGGGGAGCCGACATAGTGACCCACTCCACCACCAAATATATGGACGGCCACGGAGCTCAAGTGGGCGGAGTGGTGGTCGACGGAGGCCGCTTCGACTGGGATGCCGCAACCGACAAGTTCCCCGGACTGACCACACCCGACCCTTCGTACCACGGGCTGACATACACCAAAGCATTCGGCAATCAAGCTTATGCAGTCAAGCTCACAGCCCAGCTGATGCGCGACTTAGGCTCCATACCGAGTCCACAGAACGCCTTTCTGCTCAACCTCGGATTGGAATCGATGCACCTGCGTGTACCACGCCATTGCGAAAACGCACAGAAAGTGGCCGAATTTCTCGCGTCAGACCCACGTGTGGCATGGGTTAACTATTGCGGACTTCCCGACAACCCTGATTACGACAAGGCAAAAAAATACCTCCCCAACGGTTCGTGCGGAGTACTCTGCTTAGGTCTCAAAGGCGACCGCGAAGCCGCCATCAAGTTCATGGACTCGCTGAAGCTGATAGCCATAGCCACACATGTGGCCGATGCCCGCAGCTGCGTGCTCCACCCGGCCAGCCACACCCACCGCCAGCTCTCTGACGAGCAGCTCCGCGAAGCCGGCATCGCCCCTGACCTCATCCGCCTATCGGTAGGCATCGAAAGCGCCGATGACATCATTGCAGACCTCCGTCAGGCGTTAGACCAGATTTGACAGTCTGACCGATATAAATATGAATGGGACGCGGCAAAAACCGCGTCCCATTTTGTTACTTATTATCAGGCACTTACCTACTGCACCAAGTCGCGGAATATATCCAATGCCTGCCTGATTTGCTCTTCGGGCACTATACTGTCCAAACGGATGTGTCCCGGAGACGCCAGCAGAGAGAAGTTTATGTCCGCTCCTGATACGTTTTTCTTGTCGTGCCGCATATAGTCTATCAGAGCGTCGTAGTCATCGCACGTTATCGGCAGTGTGCCGTAAAGATTACGCAGCGTGACGGCGTATTGCTGCAACACTCCCGAATCGAAGCCATACAGCATATGCGACAATATCATGTCGACAAACACCCCGAAAGCCACGGCATAGCCATGAGGTATGGGTTGCCGGCGGTGCATCGCCCATGATTCGAAAGCATGTCCGGGCGTATGGCCGAGGTTCAGGGCCTTGCGCAGACCTTTCTCCGTAGGGTCCTCCTCCACCACCCTGCGTTTGACCCCGACATTATCTTCAAGTATCGGGAGCAACGCTTTCATATCCCGCGCCGTAATATCATAAGCCATCAGCTTACGGAAAGCATCAAGTGATTCCAACAGGCCGTGTTTGAGCATCTCGCCATAGCCCGACAGCAGTTCCTCAACAGGCAGCGTGTCGAAAAATACAGTGGATATAATCACAGCATCAGCCTGACTGAAAACACCGATTTCATTCTTCAGTCCATGGAAATTGATGCCGGTCTTACCTCCTACCGAGGCATCGACAGCAGCGAGAAGCGTGGTAGGCATGTTGACGAATCGTATGCCGCGTTTGAATGTAGAGGCAGCAAAACCGCCGATATCCGTCACCATACCGCCGCCGAGATTAATCATAAGAGACCGCCGCGTAGCACCGCCCTCCACTAATCCGTCCCATATACGGGCGAGCGAATCGAGCGATTTGTTGACATCACCCGAAGGTATGGTTATGACTGCGGCCTGACGCGCCACGCAGCTCTCTGCGGCCAATCTGGGCAATACGAGTGATGCCGTATGGTCGTCGGTAAGTATGAATATACGCCCCGTAGAGGAGATATCGCCTGCGATACGGTCCAATTCCAGCGCAGGGCTGTCAGTAAATATTAGTTGCTGAGACATAACCAATTATCATTTAAGCGAATACTCACTTGTACGCGCGAAGTTCGGCAATTATGGAAGGCAACGCCTTTACAAAAGCCTCCATGGAACTGTAAGCTATGGCCGCTCCGGCCTTCATCAGGTCGTCGAGAGGGATAGGCCCCGTGGCCACACCGACTGTAAACGCCCCGGCCCTGGCTCCTGCACGGACTCCGCACGGAGCATTCTCCACCACTATTGATTGCCACGGCTTCACATCGACAAGTTTCATGGCCTTGAGGTACGGCTCCGGATCGGGCTTACCATGCGCAACGCTACGCGACGTAATGAAATTTTCAGGCTTGAATGCCCCGGGATAATCGTGGGATATGCGCTCTATCAGCGTAGTCTGCCCCGACCCGGTGACCAAGACCCGCTCCATACCCTCCTGACGGAATATGTCGAGCATCCTGTCGGCATCTTTCATAAGCGGCACATCACCCTGGGCGTGGAAATTCTCGGTTTTCTCCTTGTAGAGAGCTGCGACCTCGTCAGCAGTGGCGTTACGGCCATACTCACGTTCAAACAGGAGGTTGATAGTAGCAGCGCCGGTCATGCCCTCGTAACCGAAAAACTCCTCTTTGGTAGCCTTGATGCCGTGGGCTGTGACCATGTCGTACCACGCCGAAGCATGTAGGGGCATGGAGTCGTAAAGCACCCCGTCCATATCGATAAGGGCGGCTTTGGGTTCAAAAACCGTATATCTCTGCGCTTCCATGAAACGCTTGATAGCTGATTTTATATGTGTCATAAGTAACTGTAGATTCTTAAATTAACGTTATAGTGTTTTAGTTCACTTTGATTTTTTCTCCTTGGATTCCTCTGGGGTTGGAGGAGGTGGTGGCAGCAGCCCTTCTTTGATAAACAGAGCCGAATCTGCCGCCGATATGGTGTCACCCGGCACATCCGCGTCCATGCGCAGCCTGTCGCCATGGTTACGTCCGCGGGCATTGAGACTCCTGAGACGGGCGTTACGCACTCCACGACGGAATACGCGATCCATCTCTTTGACAAGGTTGATGCGCGTCGTGTCCACAAGTTGAACCCTCTCCACCACCATGTTTTCCTTGACCTTGGCACCGCCAAGACGTATCTTCATATCATCTATAGTGCCTTTGATGTTGATGCCGAACTTAAACGGAATCGGCGATTTAAGCACCGACACATGATAGTTTAGGTTCATGGCCATGTCGTTATTGCCCATAACCCCTAATTTGTAGCGGTCGAAATTGAAGATAAACGGATAAATCTCCAACTGGTTGTTTTCGATGGCAATCTGGGCTGATATGCTGTCGATCATGTTGCGGTTCTTGTTTTTGAACATCAGCCATTTGCTTATGGTCTTGTATGTGTCAGGGTCGATGACCACGAGTGAATCGCCCTTGATGGTAAGCAACGCGCTGAGCGAGCCGAGATTCATATCCATGTTGGGGAATATGTCGGTAGTAGCTACCATCTCGGCATTTATACGGCCTGATATGGTGTTGAGCGCCGGCAATATGGAGTCGACCGTCGGAAACAGTTTGTTGAACTTCTCGATGTAGAAATTTGTCAACACCAATCCCATACCCAGAGTCATCTCGTTTTTGGTAGGAGCCGAGTACAAGGCGTTGAGATTAACACGTCCGGCATCGGTGTTCGCTCCGAGGTCGGTCAGCTTGATAGCCCCCTCGTGCATCATGGCCACTCCACGGAAATCATGGAGCGTCAGACCCTCATACAGCACCACTTTCGATGACATATTCAGATCGGCATCAAAATTCATCGGCACAAGCAACGGCCCTGCCACACTGTCGGCTGCCGAGTTCTCCACCTGCTGCTCAAGGGCATCGTCACTGACATCGTCGCCCATCTTGACAGCCGAAGCACCTTCGGCCAATTTTTCGGCATATGCAGCACCGTAGAATGAAGCATTGACAAGCTGATTGATGTCAATGGTATCGCCGGTAAGACTGAGCCGCAGGTTCATTGCCGCACGTTTACGTAACATGGCGTTAGTGTAATTGCTTATCACTCCGTTGACGGTTAGCGAACTGCGGCCGGCTTTCAGTTTCGTATCTTTAATCACCAACGAATCCATGTCGAACGATATATCCACATTCCTCACCACATTACGCAACGGATAATAAGGAGTCAGGATGCGTCCCCTTTTGGCCGTGATACGTCCCGAAGCATTCCACCAGAGCAGCAGAGAGCGAGTCTCCTTGTCGGCACGGAAGTCAAGAAGGTCGGTGCTGTCATGCCTTGCCCTCGGTCTGGAGGCATTGGCAGCGCGGTTCTTGCGCCGCTGCAAGGCATGTTCACGCCGCGCGAGAGTATAGACCGAGTCAGCCCTGAGCGACGGATGAGCCGCAGTGATAGAATCGAATATCGCACCGAGCCGGTTGTTCATTCGTGGACGAGCGCTGGGATACAGTCTAAGCCGCACCAGCGGCTCTCGCAAAGTCACGCGCCCGGCAGAACTACGGTAACGTATACGGTCGGCCGAAATCCGCGTCATCATCATCGGACGTTTATTGCTGTCCTTATATCGGGTGATAACCGCCCCCACTTTGGGAGACCGCAGCATTACGCTGCTGCTATCCGACATGTCGACATAGCGCAGACGGCTTGCGGAGATGTCAAGACCCATCGGTATCACTACTGCCGTATCGGCCGATGCAGCCTTGTTGCTGACACCTAACCCTAAGTGCATGTCGCTGCCTGTCAGTCCGAGGCCGTCCATCATGTATGAAGCCGTATCCACCTTGAGCGACACCGTCAGCAGCGAATCCACCTGGCGTCCTCTTTTGGTAGTGAATGATGACGACGAACCGAACTTAAGAGTTGCGTTACGGGCATATATGTCACCTGTAGTATCATTCATAAGCATATAGAAATCGGTCAGCGTAGCCTCTCCGTCAATCTTTAGCTTATGGAAATTAAGCCGGTCAAAATAGCTCTGTCTGACATCCAGATGGGCATCCATGACCAATTTCCCTTTCAGTGTGAAAGGTAGCTTATCCATGAGAGCCGACGGAAGCCGCCCGAATCCTACGCCCCCTTTGAACTCACCTTTGACAACAGGATCGCTCAACAGCTTGGAGACGCTGCCGGAAAATTTGAATCCGATGCTTTTACCCACAGCAAGCAATCGCTTAATATTGATGGTACTGCCGTCTATGTTACGACCGTTGACATGGCCGGAAACATCCAGTCCGAATGCCGTGAGCACCATCTGCTGGAATGACAACGAGCCGTCAGGCATCTCTATCGAGAAGTCGAACGATGGCAGCGCATCGTCGCTGACGGCATAGGGAGCTGTCAATCTCATCGCCATGGACACTTTCAGGTCTGTCTTCATGCCCTTTAACGACGACACATATTCCTTGGGCAACCAATTTATCACATCAGCCACCGATACATCGCTGATTTTGACATCGAAAGTTTTGACCTCCATGTCATCAGTGAAATCAAGCTCCGTATCGACAATGCCGTTCAACGGCCCGATGCCTATATCGAAATTCTCTATACCGAGTGCATATGGCTGGTGGCTTCTCCACACAATCTTGCCGTCAAATTTGAAATCGACAGACGGCGGCAATGCGACCCCGGCTATTTTTAACCGAGCATCCCCCCCGGTGGTCAATGTATAAGAAGAATTGCCGACTGTAGCAAGATTTGACGGGACAATCTCCACCTTCATGTCCGTAGTGTCAGCCGCATTGAAGTAGGCGGCTTTCAATCCGCCCGGTAGAGAAAACCGGTTGAAAGAGATGTCAGGCATCGCCGTAGAGTCCGCCTCCTCTTCCGAGGGCGGCAATATATCAAAATTGCTGACCGAGTCGTTGAGACACACTATATTGACTTCAGGACGGTCAAGGATTATGTCTTCCAGCTCCACCTTCATCAGCATCAGCTGCGGGATATTGACCTTGCCCTGAAGCGACACGAAACTGAGCAGCGAATCGGCATTGCCCGGAAGCCGCATACGGTCGGCATTGCTGATACCATGCAGCGAATGGCTGACAATGCTCAGGGAGTCCACCCTGACATTGAGCTGGGGGAATGTACTCCAATAGGTCAGTTCCACACGGCCGATAGATACGTCGGCATCAAGATACTCGGTAGCGACACGCTCCACTATCGGGGTCAGTTTCTTCGGAGTCAGAATCCATACAGCCAAACCTACTACAGACAGCACGAGCACAACCAACGCCAAAGCCGTCACCACTACCCATTTAATCAACCTGAGCCACAATGGGCGGCGACGCTTGGCCGGTTTCCCTTTGTCTGGTGAAAGGTTTTCCGCATTATTATTGTTGTTATTTTCCGAAGGCTTAGTGTCCACGATAAGATTGTATAATAGATTCGACTAAGAAGCTTAATAAAAACAAGCTCCATATAAATGAAATGCAATGACAGACAGATTTGTTCGTATTCTGCAAACAATCCCTGACATCAGTCACGCTTACGGGCCGTGATATGGTAGCAAGGCTGCTGTCGCTCGAATTTTATATAGCACCAGCCTTCCTTACGAAGACCATAGAGTACTTCTCCGAGTAGATTTTTCAAGTCTTCGGCACTGCGGCGCGGCTGCATCGAATCGCTGCACGCAAATCGCGAATAAGTGATGTCAAACGTTGTGCCGAGCTGGTGGACCGACGAGTCTACCGCATTGCTGTTACGCCGCCGCAGACGAGATACGCTTTCAGGTGTGCGGAGCACACTCGTAACCCTGATGCGGTACGCTCCGCCTCCACGGGCGGCAAGGCTGTCGTTGAAGCGTCGTCCTATTTCATGGAGCAACGTAGCAGCCTCCGGCACAAGGTATGGCGACGAGTACGTCAGCTCGTCGACATAGAAATCCCTGCACGACACTACCTTGACCAGATCGCGCCCCGGATCGAAGTGCGAGCGGGTATCGGTCAGCGGCTTGATGCCTATGCTCTCGGCTGCTGCCCAATGCACCATATTGCTGTCATTGAACACCTCCCCGAGATGTCCGATGGTGTTTATCCGTATCTTCCGTGTGTTGCCCGGCATTTCCTCCAAAACACGGTTCCATCCGGCAGACGAATCGGCAAGCAGACTGATGTCAAAATCCACTGTCTGTGCCATCAGATGCGGTCTGCCGAAAATCACACCGGCATTTGTATGGTCGGTCAAAGCCAGAGAAGCAATGAATACGGCCACCGACGCTGCTATTATCACCAATAGGATTTTTCGCATCTGCTATAACTGTTGTTCTGTATACTTATATGTATTTAATGCGCAGCCTGACGGCGAAATTGCTCTTTTACCGTGTCCACGACATTGATTATATAGTCGCCCATGCGCTCTACATCGCTGACGAGGTCCATATAATATATGCCGCTCTGGTATTCATATACCCGGTTGTTGATATTGTTGACATTCTCGCCGCGAAGCTGGTTGCGCATGTTGTTAAGCTCGCGTTCGCGGTTGTACGATGCTATTATATCCGATTCGCGGACATGTTCTATGTCGCCGAGCAGTTTGAGCATGTTGTCCATGGCCGTCAATACCTGCACGAACATGCTGTCCACATTGTCATATATATCTTTGTTAAATTCGGCGTTGCTCTCATGCTTGCGGAGCAGTATCTTGCCGGTACCGTAACAACAGTCGGCGATGCTCTCGATTTCCGACACGATACTTAGCATTGCGGCGATGTGCATCTTGCCTTCGTTTGACAGACGGCCCTCGGCACAACGGTTAAGATAATGGGCTATCTCTATCTCCATGCGGTCAGAAATCTCCTCATATTTTTCCAGACGTGAAAACCGTTTGGTAAATTCGTCCGTTCCCTCCTTGGTGTGCACCAGTTCCTTAGCCATACCTATCATGCGGCGTACTCGCTCGCCAAACACCACAATCTCCTTTTCGGCCTGCGAGAGGTTGAGCTCGGAAGCGCTGACGAGGCCGCTCGATATAAATTTGAGCTGGAACTCCTCATCCTCCGTATTACGCGACGGTACAAGCCACACTACCACCTTGACATAGAAGTTGGTCAACCATATCATGATAGAGACATTAATCAGGTTAAACAAAGTGTGGAACATTGCTAAACCGATAGAAACGCTTACCTGCAACGATGCCACTCGCGCCTGAGCAGCTGCAAGCTGTCCGCTGATTTCGCTGGGCGGATTGGAGTTAAACAGATGATTGTATATGCCCGGGTCGGTAGCTTCAAGATGGCGCACGTACTGCGACAACTCTCCAGGGTTTCCTGACCCTAAAGCTTCGGTCACCCATGCCGTAAGCCCGACAAAAGGCAAGAATGCCACCAATGCCCACACAGTGCCCAAGACATTGAAAAGCAGATGTCCCATGGCAGTGCGCTTGGCGGCTACGTTACCGCTCATCGAAGCTATGATGGGGGTGATAGTCGTGCCAATGTTGGAGCCGAGCACCAACGCACACGCCAGATCAAAACCAATCCATCCCTTTGAACACATAATCAGCACGATAGCAAACATCGCCGCCGACGATTGCAACACCATCGTAACCATCAAGCCTACAGCGAGAAATATCAACACCGAACCATAACCCATGTCGGCGTATGCCTGCAAGGAAGCAAACATTTCAGGGTTGCTCTGGAGGTCGGGGACATGCAGGTTGATTTGCGCAAGCGACATGAACAGCAGCGCAAAGCCGACGAGGAACTCGCCTATGGACTTAGTGCGTCCTTTCTTGGCAAACAGCAGCGGCACGGCCACGGCAAGAATCGGCAGCGCAAACGCCGAAACATCCACCGAGAAGCCTAAAAACGATATAATCCACGCTGTAAATGTAGTGCCGACATTCGCACCCATTATTACGGCCATAGACTGTGCCAACGACATCAGCCCTGCGTTGACGAAGCTCACCACCATCACCGTAGATGCGCTCGAGCTCTGTATCAAAGCCGTGATAAGACACCCGGTTATCAGCCCCGCAAACCTGTTGCGCGTCATAGCCGAAAGAATGTTGCGGAGACGGTCGCCCGCTGCCTTCTGAAGGCCTTCGCTCATAATCTTCATGCCGAAGAGGAAGAGGCCTACCGCGCCTAAAAGGCCGAGAAAGTCAAGTATCGAATAGTTCATCTGATTGGCGTAATATGCACGACTAATAGTATATACAATACGATATGTCAATATGTACAAGCACAAAGTTAATGAAAATGCGCAAATAACTTAGAGCTTGTTAAAAATTAAATATGAATAATTGTGCAGCCTATCTTGTCATGCCCGCGCAGCAGCCTGTTTACGAATGTTTACAAATATGAATGTCACTAAATGGGGAGAGCATGTTATAGGTGATTAGCAGAAAGTTTGTAACTTTGCGTGGTTGATTACACACAAGATGAAACGTTATAATCTCGTCAATAATTCGTTAGGCTGGCTGTGCTTCATCATCGCCGCAGTCACCTACATGCTCACATTAGAGCCTACTGCAAGTTTCTGGGACTGCCCGGAATACATCTCCCAGGCTTACAAACTCGAAGTCGGGCATCCGCCGGGCAACCCCATATGGATAATGATGGCCCGCGTGGCCGTCAACTTCGCCGGCGGCAATACTGAACTTGTACCCCTTATGGTCAATGCATCGTCGGCTATGTTCAGCGCGGCCACCATACTCCTCCTTTTCTGGAGCATCACGCACCTTGTCAAGCGTCTGTTAGTGCGTGACGATGCCGACAGCATATCCCTTACCGAAATGATAGTAATCATGGGGTCAGGTCTATGCGGAGCGTTGGCCTACGCATGGAGCGACACTTTCTGGTTTTCGGCCGTCGAAGCCGAGGTTTATGCTTTCTCGTCGTTCTGTACGGCATTGGTATTCTGGCTCATACTGAAATGGGAAGCTCGCGCCGACCAGCCCCACAGCGACCGCTATTTGGTGCTGATAGCTTATGTCATAGGCATATCCATCGCCGTCCATCTGCTCAACCTGCTCTGCATCCCTGCCATAGTATTGGTGGTATATTACCGCAAATGGGCGAAGACCACAGCATCAGGCTCGCTCATAGCCCTGCTGGTGTCGTTTGTGATAATCGGCCTGATACTGTTCGGACTCGTGCCGGGATTCATCGAAGTATCGCAGTATTTCGAGCTTTTCTTCGTCAACACATGCGGTATGCCATATAACATGGGTGTGCTTATCTATGCCATCCTGACCATCGCAGCTTTTGTATGGTGCATCCGCTCCATGTACGCACAGAAGAGTCCGCTTAAGATAAAGGTGTCGTTCCTGCTCGCCATCCTGCTCAGCGGCATCCCATTCATAGGCGACAGCCTATGGATTCCAGTAATCATACTTGGAGGTCTGGCGGCATACCTGTGGATGGCAAAAAAAATACCTGTAAGGGTGCTGACTGTGGCGACCCTTAGCTGCTTCGTGATATTCATAGGCTACACGAGCTACGCCCTGCTGCTGATACGTTCGTCGGCCAACACGCCAATGAACCAGAACGGGCCCGACAACGTCTTTACCCTCTCAAGCTACCTCAACCGCGAGCAATACGGCGAAACGCCGCTGCTCTACGGCCGCACCGTCAATTCGTCGATACTCTATAAGGTAGAGGGACAGACACCGCGTCCTGTGGTCAACCTGTCGAAACCGCTCTATGGCAAAGCCGTCGACGGCGAGGACCGCTATGTCAACTACGGCTACAAGAAGGACTACGTCACCACGCCCGAGCTCAACATGCTCTTCCCACGCATCCACAGCTCGTCGCATCTCGAAGCATACACCGACTGGATAGACATGAAAGGGAAGCCTGTCGATGCCACCGTCTACTTGGACGAAAACGGAGAGCCGCTACAGAAAGTGACGAAGATGAAACCCACCATGGGCGAAAACCTGAAATTCTTCCTCACTTATCAGCTCAACCACATGTACTGGCGGTATTTCATGTGGAATTTCGCCGGCCGACAGAACGACATCCAGGGCAACGGAGAGGTCAACAACGGCAACTGGATAAGCGGCATACCGTTTATCGACAATCTGCGCCTCGGCGACCAGTCGCTGCTCCCCGACGACCTCGGCAAGGCCAACAAAGGCCACAACGTATACTACATGCTCCCGCTGATTCTCGGCATAATCGGACTGGGATGGCAGGCATTCACGTCCAAAAGGGGCATAGAGCAGTTCTGGGTCGTATTTTTCCTTTTCTTTATGACCGGCATAGCCATCGTGCTATACCTCAACCAGACACCCACACAGCCACGTGAACGCGACTATGCATTTGCCGGGTCGTTCTACGCCTATGCCATATGGATAGGAATCGGAGTCGCCGGACTGTGGCGAGGCATCAACAGCCTGCTTGAAAGCTTCAAGAAAAAGCCCGACCACAAGCTGACTGCGATTGCCGCATCGGTCATCGGTCTGCTGATACCGCTACAGATGGTATCGCAGACATGGGACGACCATGACCGCAGCGGGCGTTACACTGCGAGGGATTTCGGCTTCAACTACCTCAATTCGCTTGACGACAACGCCATCATATTTACAAACGGCGACAATGACACGTTCCCGCTCTGGTATGCACAGGAGGTGGAAGGAGTCCGCACCGATGTGCGTGTGGTCAACCTCAGCTACCTCACTACCGACTGGTATGTCAACCAGATGAAGCACCCGACATACGACGCAGCCGCCATAGACATGCTCGCCAAGCCGGCCGACTATGCCTATGACCGCCTGCAGTTCAACTACTTCTTCGACCCCGACACTACGAAGGTCAATGCCCTCAAATCGCTTGAGCAGATTTACGATGCCAAAAGCGACAAAAACAGCTACGGGCTCCCCATGATGAAATACCCCAACATGTATGTCCCGGTCGACCGTGATGCTATGGTCAAGGCAGGACGCATCACCGAAGCCGAGGCCAAAATAGCCGACGACATCATCGACTTCGACATGATGCAGGATGCCTCTACAGCCCGTGACGGAGGAATGTCGTTGAGCAAGCTGATTTCGTTGGATATGATAGCCACAAGCGCAGCCAACGGATGGAACCGCCCCATATATTTTGCATCCACTGTGCCTACGGAATATTACCTCGGCCTTTCGCCCTATCTGCGTTCCACCGGCATGGCTTTCGAGGTGTCACCGATACGTGATGCTAACGGAATGACGAGCGTCAACACCGATAAAATGTACCGCAACGTGACCGAACGTTTCCGCTGGGGCGGCATCGAAGCAGTCAATGACGGCAAGGAAATATATCTTGACGAGACAGTGCGCCGCATGGTGACTTCGACACGCTCATCGCTCTATGACCTCGCCCACGCCCTGATTGTGGAGGGTCTTGAAGCCACGGACAGCATCACCGATGCCAACAAGCAGCAAGCGGAAGCGTTTGCAGCCGACCGCTACAAGAAAGCTGTCACCATACTGGATCTGATGATGACCAAGCTGCCCACCAAGGCCCAGCCGTTCGGCATACAGCTCGGCCAACAAGTAGCCGAACTCTACGCTACCCTTGCCGAGCTTACAGGCGACAAAGCTCTGACCGACATGGCTCTGTCAATACTCCGCAACGAGCTCGACCAATACACTCAGAACGTGGTATATTACCAGAGTCTCAAGCCATGGCAATACATGACGCTGCCGGCCACCGACCGATGGATCGACCAGCACTATTACCTCAAACTCCTGCAGGCCTATAGCGACTTCGGAGGAGATGCCGAAGCATACATGCAGCAAGCGGCCGACAAGGGGGTCAACTTCACACGGCAAGCATCTTTCCTCGACAGCTAAATTCCTGTACTGATGCTTATAGAGCAGCCACGACTACCATATCGTCTCCTGTTCCCGGAGGCGATATGGCGTATTAAGCACCGCGACAAAAAGGCCGTATACCTGACATTTGACGACGGTCCTATACCCGAGGTAACACCTTGGGTACTCGACACGCTCGACCGCTATGGGGTGAAAGCTACATTTTTCATGGTCGGCGACAATGTACGCAAGCATCCTGAAGTATTCAGCGAAGTACTCCGTCGCGGACACACCGTGGGCAACCACACCATGCACCACCTGCAAGGCTTCAAGGTGACGACTCTGCGCTACATGCGTGACATCACCGAAGCCGACACACTGATAGGCAGTTCGCTGTTCCGTCCGCCTCACGGTCTGATTCGCTGGGCGCAGGCCGCAGCCATCAAGCACCACTACAACATCATCATGTATGACCTCGTGACACGCGACTACAGCAAGTGCATGACACCTGACAAAGTATTTGCCAACGTCAGGAAATACACACGTAACGGGTCAATCATCGTATTCCACGACTCGCTGAAGGCTTGGCGCAACCTCAAATATGCGCTGCCGAAAAGCATCGAATGGCTACAGCAGCAAGGTTATGAATTTATGGTCATACCGGGCGATTGACCATCTATCCATCCCCTATATGGAGCGAAGCCAAGTCAAGGAAATCGTCAAAGGTGTGGGTGCTACGGCTGTAGGCATCGCCCGCGTCGCGGAGGTAGATGCAGCGGCAAGACAATCCTATCTCCACTGGATAGAGTCAGGCCGCTCGGCACCGCTCGGCTACATGGACCGCTACCACGAGGTACGCAACAATCCACGGCTGCTGCTTGACGGAGCAAACAGCATCATTGTGGCTGCGTTCAGCTATTACTACCCCACACCTGCCGCCAAATCGCATTTCACCATAGCCCGGTATGCACGCGGAGCCGACTACCACGACGTAGTGCGCCGACGGCTTAACGATGCAGTCACGGCAATCATCGCCGAGACCGCCCTTGACCCGTCGGATTTCCGCGTGTGCGTCGATACAGCCCCGCTGCGCGAACGGTATTGGGCGCGGAAAGCCGGAGTAGGGTTTATCGGACGCAACAATGCCCTGATAGTGCCCGGCGAAGGCTCATACATGGTCTTGGGCGAGATTCTGACCACCATGGAGCTTGATGCCGATGCCCCCTGCACACTGACCTGCGGCAACTGCATGGCTTGCGTCAAGAGCTGTCCCGCAGGGGCTTTGGATTGCGACGAGGACGGTTACTGCGGAGTCGATGCTTCACGATGTCTCAGCTGCCTCACCATAGAGCACAGGGGTGACTTCCCCGAGGAGATAAAACTCGGGGGACGCATCGCCGGATGCGACACGTGCCAGGATGTATGTCCGCACAACCGTCATGCGAAAACATCCCCGATAGCTGAATTTGCGCCCTCGAATCCACTGCTCGACATGACGGACGACCAGATATTGTCGCTCCGTGCCGAGGACATCCGTCCTCTTACACGACACACGTCTCTCAGCCGCATCAAACCTTCCGACTTCATCCGCAACATCCACACTCCATAGCCAGCTTGCAGAACATCGGCTCTCATCAGCCACACGCAATAATAGAGCGACTGCAAGCGTTAAATATTATATACACATGCCCTTAGTATGAATTTCCCGTGGCCACGCCGGCTGTTTCCTGTCTCGTTCATACTCATCTCCATGACGGTGGTGAGTTATTTTCTGTATTATTCGGGGACATTGGTCGACGAGCTGGCCGTGCAAGAACGGGCGAGGATGCAGATCTGGGCCGATGCTACACGCCAGATCATCAGCACGGACGACACCGTGTCGTCACCGGCCACTTTGGAGTTTCTGCTCAGTATCATTGAGGACAACCGCACTATCCCCCTGCTGCTGACCGATGACGAGGGGACAATCATCATGCAGCGCAACTTCTCACTCCCCCAGCCCATCGACAGTCTCGCGCCATGGGAGCTGTCGGACGCCAACAAACGATACCTGCAGTCCAAACTCGACCGTCTGAGGCAGTCGCCCAACGTAATCCACATCGACATCTCCGAGGGCAATGTGCAACACCTGTATTACGAGGATTCACGTCTACTCAAGACCCTCAACATATATCCCTATATTCTGGTGCTCGTCATGGTGATTTTCATCGCCATAATATATCTGGCGTTGAGGGCTTCCAAGAAAGCCGAGCAAAACCGGCTGTGGGTAGGACTGTCAAAGGAAACCGCACACCAGCTCGGCACACCCATATCGTCCCTGATGGCATGGCTGCCACTGCTTGAGGCCGAGGGCGTGGACCACGATACGGTCAAAGAGATGGACAAGGATGTCAACCGCCTGTCGACAATCGCATCGCGATTCTCGAAAATCGGCAGCAAGCCCAACATGGAGCCATCAGATCTCAATGCCGTGGTAGGCCAGTCGGTCGACTACATGAAGAGCCGCATATCCCGACGGATTACGCTGACTTTCACGCAGTCAAGCGTTCCCATCAATGCCAACCTTTCAGCCCCGCTGCTCGAATGGGTGATGGAAAACCTCATCAAAAACGCAGTAGATGCCATGGACGGACAAGGCTCCATAACTGTCGAGGTCAAATCCACCACCGACAATGCCATAATCATGGTGAGCGACACCGGCAAAGGTATGACACGCAAGCAGCGCCGCGACATATTCAAGCCCGGATATTCTACAAAAAAACGCGGCTGGGGACTCGGACTGACATTAGTACGGCGTATCGTCACGCAATATCACGGAGGTAAAATATATGTCAGCGACTCCCAGCCCGGCATCGGTACTACATTCGTCATAGAACTCCCACTTAACCCCGCCCTCTCAACTACCGACGCATGAAGCAACTGTTCATAACCGACATGGACGGCACTCTGCTTGATGACCAAAGCAAAGTCAGTCCACGTTCGGCACGGATTATCAGCGACCTCTCACGCCAAGGCGCACTCATCACAGTGGCGACAGCACGCACACCGGCCACGGTCCAACCTCTCCTTGAAGGGATGTACACCTCGCTGCCGGCAATAGTTATGACCGGAGCAGCCATGTGGGACAGAGAGAAGCAAACATATGCCAGCACACGCCCATTTGAATATGGAGCCGACCGACGGCTCATAGAATTGCTGAACAACTATGGGATTCGCCCGTTTGTCTACATGTTTTTCGACAACGACCCGCTGCTGCATGTCTACCGCCACTCCCCTCTCAGCCCTGAAGACATGACATTCATGGACCAGCGACGCGAAAGCGGCCTGAAAGAGTTTCATATCGACCAGCCGATACCCGATGGCGGACACACAATGCTGCTATTCGCCATGGGACCAAAAGAAAGGATATTTGCCGCAGCCGACAATATCCGCGCACTCGGCATCTGCTCGGTGTCGGCATTCACCGACGTATTCAGTGACAATACCGGCATCCTTGAACTGTTTGCACCAGGTGTCAGTAAGGCATCGGCAGTCTTGTCTCTCAAGGCACAGACAGGTGCGGAACACCTTGTGGTCTACGGCGACAACCTCAACGACCTGCCCATGATGGCTGTGGCCGATGAAAGCGTGGCCGTAGCCAACGCCCTGCCCGAAGTCAAGGCTGCCGCCACACGTGTCATCGATGCGAACACCGACGATGCCGTAGCCCTCGACATACTAAGCAGGTACACGGATTCAAACGAGGCATGAATCACATAAACATAGTCTAACAAAGCCCATATAAAAAAGGCCGCTGTTCGCACAACAGCGGCCTTTCTCTTCCCTGGCGTAAGAAGCTCTAATTAATATTTCACGATAATAAAAATCTCTCTAACACATTATTTTATCATTTCCTTTGTCACTTTGTGGCCACGGACTACAATATATAAACCGGGAGTGGGATTTTCAATTTTTACGCCTTGCAGATTGTAGTATATAGGTTCTACAGAGTCATCGTCAGAGTCCACATTGCCTGTCGACAGGGCTGTGGTCGTAGCTGTCACTGTCATATTGTCAAAATCGGCAGTAATGGTATACTGGCCCGGGGCTATGGTCCATGACTGACAGCCCGAAGCAGAGACATTGAGAGGATAGGCCGTCATAGCCGCAGACTGACCCACGGTCAGAGGAGCACCTTCGACAGAAGCACCGTAGCGGTCGGCACTCTGGTTGAGAGCGTCCCATGAAGATGCCGTAGCCGTGGCGAGGTTGAAGAAGCATGAGGTTTCGCCTGCGGCAAGCTCAAATTCCACATCGTAGGCCGTGAACTTATTGCCGCTCTTGGTCATAGCGACTCCAATTCCAGGAGTAGCACCCCAGCCTGCGCCGTTGGCGAGGTTGCCGAGGATGTAGAGCGATGACGGTGCTGTGCCTCCAGTAGTGCCACCACCTCCTGAGCCACCGCCGGCTATGGTGCCGTCTGCATTATAGGTAGCTCCATTCTGGAACACGAGGTCTCCTTCACCGGGTGCAGAGCCACCGCCTCCGGCTTTCTCGTTGCCATTGTTGCTGATTATAATATGGGTCGGAACCTTTCCGGCCGGAGCTTCCCAGTAATATTTGCCGTCTTTCTGAATCATGAGGTCACCGGGCCATGTACCGTTGGCATTACAATTCGCATCGCCCTGATTGGCGTTCCATGCCCATACATATGGTGTCCAACCGTTGCTATTGATAAAATAGCAATACTGCTTGTCAGTGGTAGGAGTATCACCGCCAGTGCCACCGCCGCCACCCGTGGAGCCGCCTTTATATATCACTGCTATACCGCTTGAACCTACATTGCCGCTGATAGTGGACGATGTCACTGTGAACTGGCCACCGCTCACCACATCGGTATATGTACCTGCTGGACAGTAACCGCCGCCGTTGGCTATGGAGATGTTGCCGCTGCCCTTCATAACAATGACAGCACCAACGCCCTCACGTGTGCAAGAGAAAGCATCTCCCGTGGATGTAACATAGTCTCGGGCATTGCCGGCGACATTGCGCAGCTTGTTGACAGCTGTAACCGCAGCAGACTTGAATGCTGTAGAACCCTTGCCTGTCTTGATATTGTTGAAGCCCTTGGTGTTGGGACGTGACAAGTAGAGGGCTGTCGCTCCGTTACGGGTCGCAACACAAGCATAAGCGCGGTCGATGACGCTCTGGTCCACATTCATGCTCCAGTCATCGTTGGAATATGTGTCGTGGCTTTCAGCCCAATAGACCATCTTGTTGTCGGCAACACCACGGTTGGCAACCCATTCACCGGCGTAACCCTGCTGGACGCCACCGTTGTACTGGGCTGCTCCGTTGGAGTAACGGTTGTCGGTCACACTCATGTAATTGGCATACTCGTTGATTGGAGAGCCGTCATCGTTGAGGATTTCGCCGTAGTGCCACATGCCGGAAACGGATGTCACCGCGCTCCAGAATCCGCAACCTTCACTGGGAGTGGCGATATGCTTTGCAGCATCCCAACGGATACCTTTGACACCACAGCTCTTGAGAAATTCGATATACGCCTTGCCGCGGGCCTGCACTTCCGGGTCTTCGGAGTTGACATCGCCGTAATCGCCGAGCTGTCCGTGGGTGACGGAATAGCGGTCGCCATAATTGATACCGCCGTTCCAACGCACACGCCCGTTGGAGTCCCACCACGTGTCATGGTAACCGGCAGTCTTGTCGACATGGTTGGCCACGACATCGACGATGACCTTTATGCCGTAGTTGGCCGCCTCTGTACAAAGGTCTCTCAAATCCTGCTCGGAACAAAAGCCCGACGACTTAAAAGCGAGGTCGTAGGGACGATAGAGGTCATGCCACGGAGACCCCGAAGCGCTTACATCGGGACGCTGGAGGGGAGAAAGCTGCACAGAGCCGAATCCGGCAGCCGCGATAGCAGGGAGCTCGGCCTTGACAGCCGATACCGGCCAGTTGAAGCAATGAAGGATGTTGCCGTCCTGGATGTTGGCAGGCAAACCATAGCCTTGAGCCATAGACGACGGCCAAACCGCAGTCAGGCACAGAGCCGCCAACAGCCACCTACCGACTTTAAGGTAATGCTTTTTCATAGAGAGTAATGTTTTAGAAATTGATTTTGGAAATTGGTAAGTATGATATTGAGATTGGTAAGTATATCTACAACAAAATGAAAACATCGCAAAATTATACATCATACAGATACATACCCTCAATGGGTAACTACGCCTCCCCGACACACCATTACAATATTCTATATATCAACAACTTAATATTTAAATGAGTAATATTCAAACTCTGTATGGGTAGATTCAAGCATCTACATTGCAGACGGCATGGATGCCAGCCGACGATAAAACTCATCGACACTGACTGTCAGCTTCGAGCGTATCAGAGTGCGGAGATTATAGATAGTGCGAGGCGAGTAACGGAGCATAGCCGATATGTCGTCAGTGTCCTCTATGCCGAGTTTCATCAACGCGATGATACGCATCTCTGTCGACAGACTGCTCCTCCGGGGCTTTGAGGGGTTTTCTATCATAGCACTGATCTGCGAGACAAAATCGGGATATATAGAGAGAAACATACGGTCAAATGCCTCGTAGAACGTATCCATCTCTGCATCTATCTGCGCTTTTGATTTAAGCGAAGCCAATAAATCATCATATTTGCCGACCACAGCCATCCTGTAAAGAGCCCTTTGATAAGATAAACAACGGCTGATTGAACCCGACCATTGGCGGAATAAAGACATAATGTATTTGACCGTATAGGTATCGCCGCCTACACACATACCAGTATGTTTATATCCGGCATACGGACCGACTTCCTCTTTCATGATTCGACACACTAAGGTAAGGGGGTTAAACGCTGTTTTGATTTAGCTCAGGATTACGGCTTATGAAGTTGCTGCCTCTATATATCTTATTGATATTGGGCAAGCATTTTTCCGAACGCATATCATGTGTGTACGAGTCACACATGACGCTCGCAAAAATATATAAAATATGGTAATTTACCCCCCCCCATTGTTAATTTTAGTTAATATTGCATCTTATTGCGGTGTCACGCAGACCATCCTCAGCCGCATCAGAGCCAAAATCAAATAGCTACACATACATAACATACAAGCCCGCCACGGCATAAACCGTGGCGGGCTGTCTTATTTCGAAGTGTATAGAAAGAACTCCTTACAAAAATCTATGGGTGAAATCAAACCGTCTTCTTGGCAGAGCGGGATTTGCGGGCTTTGCGTTCCTCGTTGTAATGCTCGCGGTCGGTGTGTGCCGACGCGAGCTGCTTGTTGAGTTCTTCGATTTCGCGACTCTGGTTGCGTATGGTGGTAAGGAGTGCGTTAAGTTCCTCATTCTCTATCGACAACGGATACTGCTCCTCTACCCTCACAATAAAGTCGGCAAGGACATTCATGTAGTTAGTGAAAGCCTGGAACGGAGATTCATAAGGGCTGAAAAACGAGTGGATAGAGCCGTCGGCGCGATGCTTGGTCGACATGTAGAATAGATGGTCGCTCGCCTGCAGGTACATCCAATCCTGACGCAACCGTCGGTCGTCACACAAGCGTACCCTCTCAGCCACACTGTAGAGCTTGCGGAAAGCCTCGTTCTGGAGAGCGTTGCCCAACCACGCCGAAGTATCGCGAGCTTCATCCGCCCATGAAATCGGATGCATCACCTCCAACGGAGCCACAGCCGGGATGCTGTCGACGGCCTCCGACGGTGTGACAAATCCGATGCCCATGTCACGGGCAAACCTCGGCAGAGCCTCCATAAAGCTGAATATGCCGCTCTCAACCGGCTGGGTCTCTCCAAGGGTCTCCATACTCATGAAGATATTGAAAATCTGCTCCTCGGCAGGGGTTGCAGCAATCTGGGAGATATACTGATCCGCCGTGATGGGCTGAGTGGAGAAATGATAGTTTATCGGCTCTGTCATGGCGTCGTTTTTCAGCAGGAGCTTAAGACCGGGGGCCTCGGCTGCCGAATAGATGTAATTAGGCGACTTCCATCCGAGTATGTGCTTCGCGCCTTCCGTAATCACGCCCTTGTAACCCATGGCGAGTATCTGCGGGGCTATTTCATCACAGTAAATTAGCTCGGTGTTGCGGAGTACGCGTGGACGCTGGCCGAAGAGCTGCTCTATCTTGTCGTCATGCTCTTTGCACTGCAATGCAAACTCCTCGGGGTCGATAAGCGACGCGAGCGAATGGGAATATGTCTCTCCGAGTATCTCCACACTCCCTGTGGCCACCAACGCTTGCATACGGTCGATGAACTCCGGCACATACTGCTCAAGCTGCTCCAATGCGAGACCTGTGACCGAAATGGCGCATTTGAAAGCACCGCCACTGTCACGAATCATCTTCAGCAAAGTATCGGCAGCCGGTATGTAGCTGCGGTATGCGATACGTGTGATTATGTCCTCGTTGGCAAAATTGTCATAATAGTAATGGTCATTGCCTATGTCGAAGAAACGATACCGTTTCAGACGGAAAGGCTGATGTATCTGGAAATAGAAACAGATGGATTTCATGGCGTTTATGTATGTTTTCGCTTGATTTTATTTAGACTGTGTTTTTGTGTATAACGGCATTTACCAGCCAAGCACCTTGTGGTAGATGTCTATGACTTTCTGACCTGCCTTGTCCCACGTGATGGCATTGACTTCGGCAAGCCCGTCCTCTTTGAGCTGCTTGTGCAGCGACGGATATGCCACAAGCGCGTTTATGGCATCGGCCATGGCATCTATGTCCCAATAGTCTGTCTTGATTACATTAGTCAGAATCTCGGCACATCCGCTCTGCTTGCTGATGATCGACGGCACGCCCATCTGCATAGCCTCAAGCGGCGATATGCCGAAGGGTTCGGACACGGACGGCATCACGTAGACATCGCTCGCCGACAGCATCTCGTAGACCTGTTTCCCTTTCTGGAATCCCGGGAAATGGAACCGGTCAGCTATGCCGCGCTTGGCTGCGAGGGTAATCATCTCATCCATCTTGTCGCCGCTTCCGGCCATCACGAAGCGGACGTTATGATTGTTTTTGAGCACCTTGACCGCCGCCTCAACGAAATACTCCGGACCCTTCTGCATGGTGATGCGTCCGAGAAATGTCACTACCTTTTCCTTGGGTTTGGAAGCCTTTATGGCAAGAGTCTCAGCGTCGAGGGGTGTGACGGCATTGTGGACAGTGGTGACTTTTGCCGGGTCGATGCCGTACTTGTAGATGACGGTGTCGCGAGTGAGGTTGCTGACGGTGATGATATGGTCAGCGTTGAGCATACCGTCACGCTCGATATTGAACACCGTAGGATTGACATTGCCACGCGAACGATCGAAATCGGTGGCATGTACATGGATGACGAGAGGCTTGCCGGTGACCTGCTTTGCATGGATACCGGCAGGATATGTCAGCCAGTCGTGGCTATGTATGATGTCGAAGTCAAGCGTACGCGCTATCACTCCGGCCATGATAGAGTAATTGTTGATCTCTTCAATCAGGTTGTCGGGATAACGGCCCGAAAACTCTATGCAGCCGAGGTCGTTGGTACGCATGTAGTTGAAATCGGCGTAGATGTGGTCACGCAGGCGATAGTAAAGGTCAGGCGACATCACACGCCCTATGCGCTGTTCGACATATTCACGGTCGACGTCACGCCATGCTATAGGCACCTGCGAAGCGCCTACGATGTTGGCAAAATGCCTATCTTCATCGCCAAACGGCTTGGGGATTACGAATGTAATGTCCATATCGCCACACTGCCACATGCCGCGTGTCAGACCGTAGCTTGCTGTGCCGAGTCCGCCGAGGATATGAGGGGGAAATTCCCACCCGAACATTAATGCTTTCATGTCTGTGTATTAGATGGACTACTTGTTAGTTGATTCAAACTTACGCAATGTGGTGAGCGCACGCAGCACCTCGGCCACATTGACGGCATGGCTGACAGCCCCGTGACCGTTGAAGGGCGGATTGCCGTCATAGAGCTGCGACAACGAGCCGATACAGTCACGCGACATCTCGTCCTCGAAGCCGATGAGCATACGGTCGATATATCCGACTCCGCTCATGCCGAACACTTTGAGGTACGCCGCTGCATAGAAGCCCATCAGCCAGGGGCGTGCAGGGCCGTTGTGGTGCGCCTTGGCCCGCTCCTCCGGCGTGCCGACATAAAGCGGACGGTAGTTGCCGCTCTTCGGCGACAGTGTGCGCAACCCCTTGGGGGTCAGAAGCTCGCGGGTGACCACGTCGAGCACGCCCTTGCACTGGCGGCGGTTTAGAGGCGTATGCCGCAGACCTATGGCTATCGCCATGTTGGGCCTCACTTCGGGGTTGGGGCCGCTATGCTCCACATAGTCCCAAAGATATCCGGCTTCGTTGAGGAACATCGATATGAACGACGGTGCGAGCGATGCCGATACCGCCGACCATCTTTCCCTCTGCTTTTCATACTTAGTGTCGCCGTCAAACAGCTCTATGGCAAATTCAAGCGCATCATACCACAGCGCGTTGAGCTCAACGAGATAGCCCGTGCGCGGTATCAGTGGCACAGTGCTGCCAGGCATCGTAGCTGCCATCCATGAAGCGGCCGTGCGGTGGCCGGCTGTCTCGATTAGTCCACGGTCGTCGACATGCAGATTGGGATGACTGTCGGCAAGGATGTCGTCGATGACTCTCGCGACAAACTCGCCGTACTTTTCGCGTGCCGTTTCCTTGCCACATCGCACAGCATATTCCTGCACCGCCCACAACGCCCAGAGGGGTATGTCGGGGGCATCAAGATTCTGTATAACCGAATCCGACCGCCCATCGTCGAGGAACCCAAGCAACGCATCCGAAGCAGTGGCGAATATCTGCTCGAAATCCTGCGGATGGTCTATGCATAGAGTAGACCCGGGCAATGCCATGAATATGTCACGCGCCCTGATACCACCCCACGGATAAGCCGACAGGATGTACATTGCTTTCTCTCCGTCATGGTCAGCCCGCAGATAAAACTGCTTGGCTGCGTTTTTGAGACAGTTGAAGAAACTCGTGCGGCATGTGCGGCTTCCGATTTCCGCCTCATACATCTTTTCAATCTTGCCGGGCGGCACCTCTGATGTCCCCGCCGAAAATATCACGGATTCACCCGGGCGGATAGGCAACTCGATGTAACCGGGAGTCCACAAGTCCTCACAGCGTCCTTCATACCGCTCGACATCCTTGATATACTCGAAGTTGTGGTACCAGTCGGCTTTGGGGACGAACTCAGAGGGCGATGATGTCTGCATATACAGGTGCGGATAGCCGTCATACAGGCAGCAGTCTATGCCGTTAGGGACTTGACGCACCTCGGTGTTGATACGGTCGTTGGCTACACATATGTCGTCGGCCTTGCGGAACGCCAGCATGGGACGCAGCCGCAGAGTTGTAGGCGAATGTGCATCCACCAAGGTGTACCTTATCAGGATGCGGTTTTCATTGGAGATGAAGATTTTCTCCTTGGTGAGTATCACCCCACCGACACGGTAAGTGGTTCGCGGCACTCTCTCGCAATCAAACTCGCGTATGTATTTGTGCCCGTTAGGGGCATAAACGCCTCCCTGATAGCGGTGCAGGGCGAGATTAAACGGAGCACCATGCTGTATGACAGTCTCGTCAAGCGACGACAGCATCACATGCGGCTCTCCACCGGCACCGGGCAAAGGGATAACAAGCAGACCGTGCTGACGGCGCGTGTTACAATCGGTCAGCGACGTGCAGTGGTAGGCTCCGCTCTGGTTGGTGCGAAGCATTTCCATACGCAGCGATTGGTCGAGATTAATCAGCAAATTCTTGTCAAATTTGAGATAACTCATTGTTTTTCAGGTACTTTTTATTATTAGATTATTGTCCTTATTGTACTAAATGAATCACAAATCATATCGGCCTGTCAGAAGACAGACCACACACCCAAATTTAGCAAATCCGAGCGTCAAATGCAACAATTACCGCAATAATTGTCACCGAAAAATCTGACGGAGACCGTATTAGAGGTCTCCGAGCAGCGAAGGGAGCATGTCAGGCATGATGCGGCGATACCCGGCAGGAACCGAGGGCATCTCCACCTGCGCACTGTCCCACTGGGCACGGCCTGTTTTCCATGTCACCGACACCTTGACGGCACGTCGTCCCGGCACGTCTACCGTCATCTTTCCGGCGACGGGACCTGCTGGTGTCGCGGCATCCAATCCGTCATACTGTATGACAGCCTTCGGCAGTCCGGACGCTGACACCACCAACTCCTTAATAAGATTATACGCATCGAACACAAACGAGTAGCTCCACCGGGAGTCAAATGGCGGCGGTGTCACCGACCATACGTCTCCGTCAAGGGTGTGTAATACTAAGTCGTCCGACGGCGTGAAGCCGTCACTGCCGGCTACAAACGCCCGTCCGAGCAATATGTCCTGGAGGTTATTGACGGTGAAACCGACACCTCCTAAAAGTACGCTGACCGGCTCTGCCAGATAGAATTTATGGTATTTGTCGATGACGGTGATTGAATCGTCAGTAACCGTAAGGGTCCCCACTTCGACCAATCCCATGAATCGCAGCGACATGCTGATGCCACGGCCGCGCTGCATGACCACCGTGCCGCCGAGCGATGCTTTGGCAGGACTCTCTATTTTCACACTCATCGGCATCTTGACCGATTGCCAGCCACGCATAGAAGCCGCAACCTCGCCAAGCCGCTGAGACAGGCTCGATGCGGCTATACGGCTCTCGGGCCCTACCGGTTTCGCAGCTTGCTGCGACGACCGGCAGCCCGACAGAATGGTTGCAAATGCAACGACAGCCGCTATGTATACTCTGTATTTAGACATCTTGGTAACTGCACTAAGTAAGCCCCGAAAATTAATGCACATAATAAATCGCGGTTAATTTTCTTAATCGAAAAATATCGTCTTGTTTCTGACTTTGCGCTTGATAGTAGCACTGTCGGGGTCGAGCTGCAATGCCTCTTCCCAGTATTCAAGAGCCTTGTCCCGCTCCCCGTTCATGAAGTATATGTCACCTGCATGGTCATACTCCTCAGCAGTCATATCTTCCGGGGTCGTGAGCTGCAATGCCTTGTCAATCATCTCCTTGGCTTCGGCATAACGCTTCAGCTTAAACAGCACCCAGGCATATGTGTCAAGCGACGTAGGCTCATCAGGACGGCCATCGACAGCTTTCTTCACCATCGACAGGGCTTCTTCGAGGTCGCGGTCCTCACATGCGAGATAGTAAGCGCAGTTATTGAGGGCGGTCCAGTTCTGCGGATACTGCTCTATAGCCTTACGATAGTATTCGAATGCCTTAGCCTTGTTCCCGGTGACATATTCAAGATCTCCTTTAGCACCCGTTATGGCCGACAGCGTAGCCATGTCGGCCGAATCGGTCAGGGCTTCCGACTTGTCAAGCATCTCCATCGCCTCCACATAACGCTTCTCCTGCTGGTATGCTGCCGACAGCATCAGCGGAAACTGGCTGTTGGAGGGGAAATAGTGCATTGCCCGGAGCGCACTGGCCTCCACGCCCTCGGCATCATTGGCCTGCATCTCTATGGATATGAGCGCCATCCACTGCTCTTCATCGGCAGGGTCAAGCTCCAGGCTGCGTCCGAGCATTTCCGCGGCACCAGCATTGTCTGACATTGACAGCAGGTAGCTTGCATAAAACTTGTAAGCGTCAGGTTCGTGGGGATGCTCGTCAAGGACTATCTTAAACAGGTTGCCTATCTCCGCCTGCCTTTGGGCGACGCGATCCATGAAACTTAAGGTATCGACCATTACCGTGGCATCCACCTCCGCCGAATCAACCACCGCCACCGTGTCGCCGGCCGCTATGGTTTCTCCGCTCGTCATATAGTCGTCAAGGTCGCTCTCTACCACAGATTTGAGTATCTGGAGCTTCGTGTCAAGGTCAAGGGATGTCTTACGCAAGGCATTGATGATTTCCCTCCGATAGGCTTCCGCATCGCCCTGGCTTTTGTAGAAATTGGCCAACGAGTAGAACGCGTACCCATCGGTGGAGTCCACCTCACATGCGTTGCGGTACAACGCCAGAGCTCCCTCACTGTCGCCGAGGGCGGAGTGTACGTCCCCCGCATATGAGGATATCTGCGCTGAGTGCGGGAACGCCGCCTGGAGCGACTGCAGTTCGTTATAGACCTGTGCCGTATCATTGCGTGACAAGTAATATCTTATCTTGGCGTTGGTGACCTGTACATCCTTGCCATCCATCACCTCCAGCGAATCATACAGAGCTATAGCTTTGCCGTTAAGTAGCGAGTCTCGACTGTTAAGCAACGCCTCGGCATAACGGTAAGCCACCTCTGTTCGCTCAGGATATATCATATGAAGCCTGCGCCACACTTCACGGGCCTCCTCAGGGCGGCCAAGCATCTCGCTGACGCGTCCATAGGTGACGCTGCTGTAGAAGTCCTCCGGATGCGCGTAGAAATACCCCTGCATACGGCTATATCCCTTAGCGATGGCCGACGAATCCTTGCCGCCCACCATAATCTGATAAAATCCGTAGCTGAACTCCAGCATCTTATCGTCAGGATTTTCCTGCAATGCCCTTTTGAGCAGGTCGAAGTAGGCATCATTGGCATCGAGGGCTTTCTGATGGCCGGCTTCCAGAAATATATAGTCGGCCTTGCGGCGGGATGCTTCATCGTCCCATTTCGCGTACTTTGACCCTGCCAGCGCCGGCACCACCACAAACACTACTGCCACCAAGGCTATGACCCAGAGCCGCATATGTCGTTGATTTCGATGTTTTACCACGTCGTATTGCTATCAATGTATCGTTTAAGCATGTCATCACAAATAGTGCACGTATCTATAATGTGCTATGACTCAACCCACTCCTGTGTGTCCGAAGCCTCCGGCACCACGCTCGGTAGTGTCTAACTCGTCAACGCTCTCCCACTCTACATGAGAGTACCGCGTCACAACCATCTGGGCGATACGATCACCATCGTTGACGGTAAACGGCTCGTCGGAAAGATTAATCATTATCACCCCGATTTCGCCCCGGTAATCCGCATCGACAGTGCCCGGAGTATTGACAAGCGATATGCCGTGCTTCAGAGCCAATCCGCTGCGCGGACGTATCTGGCACTCATAACCTTGTGGAAGCTGTATCCTGAGCCCTGTCGGTATCAGGGCGCGCTGAAGAGGCTTAAGCACAACAGGCCCGTCAAGGTACGCACGGAGATCCATGCCTGCCGACGACGGTGTACCGTATGCCGGCTCCTCATGTCCTGAATGGTTAATTATTTTAACTTTTATGCGATCCATTAGTGTGTTAGTTGTTTCTATGGTGTACCTGTCAAATATGCGCCATACTTAATACAACAGCTAAAGTAGTGAAAAAGTAGGAGAAAACTGACTCTATACATCTTAAAAATGGTTGACTCCGCTCCAAAGACCATGCTGTTGCATCGGGAAGCATGGCATCGGGAGTGTGAAATCGGCGTTATATTTCCCATCATATGTCATATATCATTCTATATTATCAACTATGTAATATAATATTAAATCACTATTATTCAATATAATATTAACTATATTGAATATAATTAATCTATATATAATTAATATTTTATTGCAAACCCTTGACACGATATGTAACTTTGCATCGTCAAGATAATGACATTCAGATTCTCATCTGAAAAACTGATGTTTTTAGGTTAATGCAAGAAATACGAATTGGTAAGAAAGATGTGTTTTTAGATAAAAACTATTAGTCGTCACCATGACGGCTCAACAAGGAGCGACATTGTGAAATGCCGCTCCTTGTTGCATTTATTAACACACGCGTGCTTCATCCTGACACATGCCAGTGCAGAACTTTGCACCTATAACGATAACGTAATCAGTAACAGCAATGTGAACCAATAAAAAAACACCGACATGAAAACCGTACTCATCCTTGCAGCAAGCCTGCTGATAGCCTCTGCCGTCCTCGTAATATCACTTCGCATACTCCAATGGGTCGTGACCGCCATATGCGGCATCTTGTCAGCCGCTATAGATTTATTTCGTGAAATCAAGACATCGGTCACAGCAGTAAACACACGTCTGAGCCATCTTTGCCGCTTTGTCTATAAGGTATCATGCCTGATCAGGCGCAGGACAAAAGCCAGAACACGCCGCATACTCTACCGCGCCACACCAAGAATATGCAACCTGCTGACCATGATGTCGTGGATGCTCTCCCGAGCAAGCCATACGTTCTATACCAGATACCACCGCGACAATATCGCGTCAGACATCCGCCACCTGCCAGACTACACCCCCGAAAGCCGTATCGCCGTCCACGGATTATAAAGAATGGGAACTTGCGCCACATCAAAGGACTATGCCACCTGAATCGGATAATCTCTTATAAATTTATAAGATGCACGGACACAAGCCCATCCACAATCGGCAAAAAAAGCTGGCGGCTCCACATCTGAGCCGCCAGCTTCCCGAATATAATTAAAAAGCAATGAAATTCTTATTCGTCAAGGCTTATTCGTCGAGGCTCATCTCGTCGAAATTGTCAAGCGAGAACTCGTCATCGTTATAGCCCTCGGATCCGTAGAAATCGGCATCCATGTCATCCTCCGCTATCTGGGCCGCCTTTGCAGCCTTAGCATCCGATTTGGCATCAAACTCGTCAAGGTCGACAAACTGCGCGGGAGCCTTACCCATAGATATGGAGCAGTAAGCTTCGCTCAGATGTTTGCCGGGTTCGCTCTTCTTCATCTCCATGAAAAAAGCGCGGTCAGTCATATAGTCAAACACAAATATGAGCCGCTGCCCTTCATCCTCTATGAAATCACTCAGGGGGCATTCGTCCATTATGTAGACCTCCTCTGAGCTATCCGATCCCATATCCTCGAGGGTAATCTCCTTTCCTTTCTCCCATCCATCTTCGCAAAGGAAAAAAGAGCTCATCTGATTCTTATCATAGCCGACACTATCACAGATGGCATTTCTGAGATCGAGGAACGTATTATCAGCATCAATCTTGATTTCGCGCTTGAAATTATCCACTTCATCGGAGACTATGCGGAAAGTAAAAATCATTGTTGTAGTATTACGTGTATTTATAGTTGTTGTTTATGTTTGTTGCAGCAATACGCATCAATCTGTGCGGCTCACTTACTGTGACGCAAATGTAATCATTAACTAAATAAACATGCAAACTTTTTCTCAAAAAAAACGCCCTCTCCGCTCCACGATAACACATCATCTCCATACCATCACACATACACCTTAAATTTATAAATAAAATTGCAAAATATTTTATTAAAAACACGACACGACAGGAATAATAAATGAGAAAATAATTGTAAATTTGCAGCCTAATTACAATTCTTCCACTTATGAAGCTACTACAGGCTAAGCTTGCACGCTACACAGCCCCACAAGAAGCCAAGGCGGCAGGCATCTACCCTTATTTCCGGGCCATTTCGAGTGAGCAGGATCCCGAAGTTATCATCAACGGCCGCAAGGTGCTGATGTTCGGCTCAAACTGCTATTCCGGGCTCGTAAACGACCCCCGCATCAAAGAAGCCGCCATAGAGGCTACAAAAAAATACGGAACCGGTTGCGCTGGCTCCCCCTTTCTCAACGGCACCCTGGATCTCCACAAGACCCTCGAAGCACGTATCGCCGAATACATCGGCAAAGAGGACGTGATGATATACAGCACCGGCTTCGGAGTCAACCTCGGAGTCGTGTCGGCTCTCACAGGACGCGAAGACTATATCATCTGGGACGAGCAGGACCACGCATCCATCATCGAAGGTCGCCGCCTGTCATTCAGCCAGTCGTTGAAATACAAGCACAACGACATGGCATCGCTTGAAAAGCAGCTCCAGAAGTGCGAACCCGACAAGGTCAAGCTCATCGTCACCGACGGCGTGTTCTCCATGGAAGGTGATGTGGCCAACGTCCCAGAAATCGTACGACTCGCAAAGAAATACGATGCAAGCGTCATGGTCGACGAAGCACACGGCATCGGAGTTTTCGGCAAGGGAGGTCGCGGAGTATGCCACCACTTCGGTGTGCAGGATGACGTAGACCTTATCATGGGTACATTCTCCAAGTCGTTCGCTTCGCTTGGAGGTTTCATCGCCACCGACAAGGAGATAACCAACTTCCTCCGCCACCACTCGCGCAGCTACATCTTCACGGCCAGCATCACCCCGGCATCCACAGCCGCAGCCCTCAAGGCTCTTGAAATCATGGAGACCGAGCCCGAACGCCAAGAGCAGCTGTGGGAAAACACCAATTTCGCCCTTGAAGGCTTCCGCAACATGGGCTGCGAGATAGGCAATACATCCACACCTATCATCCCTCTCTATATCCGTGACAACAATCTGACATTCACCATCACACGCGACCTCTTTGACGAGGGAGTGTTTGTCAACCCGGTTGTCTCTCCGGCCGTTGCGCCCCACGACACCCTCATCCGCTTCAGCCTCATGGGCACACACACCAAGGAACAGGTACAGACCGCGCTTGAGAAAATCCAGAAAGTGTTCCGTCGCTACAACCTCATCCCCTGAACCTCATTACATAGTCAAAATAAGCCTGACGGGTGCGCCGACAATACCGACCGGCGCACCCGTCATCTTTTAGATATAGGGATTTATATGCTTAACTTTTTTTGCAGTGTGCTTATCAATGGCTACTTGTCTGCACAGCTCTTTGTGCTGAAAGCCACGAGCATCCAAACCATTTTCTCCTGTTCTTTCAAGTAACCTGTCATCAGGTCGGCCGTAGCATCATCACCGGCTTCATTAGCCAGTTCTATCACCTTTCTTTCCTCACCGATGAGATAGCTGTAAGTTTCGAGAATATGGTCTACAGCCTCGCCTCCACATGAAATGCCGGAGATTTCCTTCACCTTGGCCACCTTGAGGTATTCGCTGAATTTGTTTTCGGGCGTACCGCCTAACGTCAGTATTCGTTCCGCTATTTCATCCACTTTCGCAGCGGCATCGTCGTACAGATCCTCAAACTTGCTGTGCAGCACAAAGAAGCCGCGACCTTTAACATTCCAGTGGAATCCGCGCAGATTGGTATAATGAATCTGGAAGTCCGCCAGTAACTGATGCAATGCCGATACTACGCCGGCAACTTTCGTCTCATTCAAATGTAAGAAATCTAAAGTCTTCATAATCTTTCTATTTTTTATTAAGTTAATACTATCGATATTTGTTTCTGATACAAAGGTAAGCAGCAGACAGGCACTTGTCAAACAGATAATTTCTATCTTTGCATAGGATAAATCTATATATCATTCAAAAGTCCTGTCGACCATGACCTTACAACAACTGGAATACATTCTCGCAGTCAATCGTTTTCGCCATTTTGCCAAGGCCGCCGAGTATTGCCGAGTCACACAACCCACTTTGAGTGCCATGATCCAAAAGCTGGAAGAAGAGCTTGACGCTAAGGTTTTCGACCGCAGCCAGCAACCTGTACGCCCTACTCCTATCGGCGTTCATATAATAGAACAAGCCAAGGAGGTACTAGTTCGCACCGACAGCATAAAAGATATCATAAACGAAGCGAAACATTCGCTCTGCGGTATTTTCAGATTAGGCATACTCCCCACCATTGCCCCCTACCTGCTGCCACGCTTCTTCCCTCAATTAGCAAAAAAATATGCGCAACTTGACATCAGGGTCGTGGAAATGAAGATTAACGACATCAAGACAGCTCTACAGACTGGAGAGATCCATGCCGGCATCGTAGCCAACCTGCCAGGCATGGAAGAATTCAGCCAGACACCACTATTCTACGAACAGTTTTACGCTTACATTGCGCGGGAGGACCGTCTATTCGGCAATGAAGTGATCCGGACATCCGACCTGACTGGCTCGCAGCTATGGATGCTGGACGAAGGCCACTGCTTCCGCGACCAGCTGGAACGCTTCTGCCAGCTCAAAACTGCCCGGGCAAGCCAACTGGCATACCACCTTGGCAGCATGGAGACGTTCATGCGCATGGTGGAGAGCGGCAAAGGCATAACCTTCATCCCCGGGCTGGCCGTTTTGCAACTGGACGGAAGACAGAAAGAACTTGTACGCCCTTTTGCCATACCCTCCCCCACACGGCAAATCATCATGTTGACCAGCCAAAACTTCATCCGGAAAACGCTTTTGCAGACCATCGTCCAAGAGATAACATCCTCGGTGCCGCCAGAAATGCTTTCGCTGAAGGCGACGCAGATAGTCGTATAAAAAACATACCCTCCACTTCGTGAAGCTTTTAAGCGCATATAGCGGGACGATACGAAGCGCACACACCTTTCGTATATACATATTGCAGTTCACACCCCGGTGCAGCCGACATTCCGAAATGACCGCGTTTTCTCCCAACCCACACAATATAAAAAGAGGCTGCATCACGCAGCCTCTTTTTATAGGTTTCCAATAGGTACAATTTCTAAGGTAAAAAAGATTGTTTTAGGTTTGTGATACAAAGGTACGCCCTTTATGGCAACCAATCCAAGATTTTTCATATGTTTAATAACACCATTTTTGAGCCACTAAGCATCAAACGTCTTATAAACTCCTATGACATAACAATGTAGCAGCATCATGAAAATATGTAATTGACACTTAATTTGTGTTAATATATTATTTTCGAGCCACCTCCTACATCTATCTAACCATTATCACATCCATTTTTTGTAACTTCGTAATTGAGAAGCTGCCTGAGTTTAACAGATTCTCAGAGACCTCAATCACAAAATTACAAAAATCCCTCCAATAAGCCATCACAACATCCACTCTCTATGGACCGCCGTCACTTCATCCGCAACATGGCCCTTGCCGGCATGGCACTCGGCATCCCCTCGCGCCTGTGGGCCAACGACAGCCACACTCAGACTGAGCAGCCGAAGCTGTCAGGCAAAGGGTTGCAGCTGACATTCACCCCCTATGAGTTGAAGCTCCGACATTCATTCAATCTCGCGAAATTCTCGCGTACCACGACTCCCGACGTGCTTACTTCCATAACCATCGACGGCATCACCGGATATGGAGAGGCATCGATGCCCCCTTATCTCGGCGAAAGCATAGAGAGCGTGACAAAGTTCCTCTCTCGGCTCGACCTCAGCCAGTTCAGCGACCCGTTTCGCATCGATGACATCCATGATTACATGGACGGCATAGCTCCGGGCAACAGTGCCGCAAAAGCATCCGTAGATATAGCCCTACATGACCTCCTCGGCAAGCTCATGGGACAGCCGTGGTATAGGATATGGGGGCTGAATCCGTCACTTGCGCCGGCCACATCATACACCATCGGCATCGACACGCCCGACATGGTGCGCGTCAAGGTCGAGGAAGCCGCGCCATACAAGGTGCTGAAAGTCAAGATGGGGCTTGACCGCGACCGCGAGACCATAGAAGCCATCCGCAGCATGACCGACCGTCCGATATGCGTCGACGTCAACCAGGGATGGAATGACAAACATATGGCTCTTGACATGTGCCACTGGCTCAAGGAGCAAGGATGCCTGTTTGTAGAGCAGCCGATGCCCAAGGAGATGATCGACGAGACCGTCTGGCTGCGCGAACGATCGCCCCTGCCCATCGTGGCCGACGAATTTATGCAGGGGCTTGCCGACGTACCGCGGTGCCACGGAGTCTACGATGCCATCAACATCAAGCTGATGAAATGTGGCGGTCTGCACGATGCATATAAGATGGCGGTACTGGCGCGTGGCATGGGCATGAAGGTGATGCTGGGCTGCATGACCGAGACATCATGCGCCATATCGGCCGCATCGCAGCTCGCACCGATGGCCGACTGGGCGGACCTTGACGGCAATCTGCTCATAGCCAACGATTGCTTCTCTGGCATGAAAATCGTCGATGGCATGATTACCCTCCGCCCCGACCTCCCCGGCATCGGTGCCACAAAAATATAGGGCATGAGCTCCTACCTTCGTATCATATCCCTGTCGTTGGCCACCGTCAGCACGTTGGCGTTGATAATGATATGGACCATCAGTTCATTGGACTGGTGTATGATGCCCACACTTAACGAGTACCGCGAACTTGCACAGGCTGATGCCGTGCAGCAGACTCTCGCGTCCAAGTCTATCTATCCAACCGATGCACAGGGTCCATTCTATGTTTATGGCCCATTGTTTCCTCTGTTAGGCGCGTCTGTGGCATGGATGACCGGATGGTCGCCGCTGATAGCGTGCAGGGTATTGTCACTCTATTTAACCGCATTGACCGCAGCCCTCGGAGCATGGGTAACGTATAAATCGGTCAGAAAAGCCACTCACGCATCCACGGCTGTGGTCATGGGCCTTGTGGCTTTCGCATGGATGTTGCGCACATGGAGCTATGGCAATTACGGTGCGGCGACCCCCTCCGCCTTAGGATGCATTTTGCTTCTCGCTACGCTGGTCTCGCTCCCTTTGCGCCTATCGTGGTCAAGACTGATACTAAGCGCATTGCTGTCGGTGGCATGTCTGTTTACCAAACCTTATTTCTTTGCCATCTTCGGCGTAGGGGCAGTTATACTTGCGGTGCGTGACATGCGTCTTTGCGCCATATATGTAGGCATGGTCGTGACTCTATTGACCATAACTGCCATAGCGGTTGTCAAATTTTGCTACCCTGCATTTTTTGTCTACAACCTGCTCCATCACCTGCACATGGGACTCGGACTGCATCCCGGCTACCTGCTCAACCAGTTCATTGATATTTGCACCGAAACGTGGCCATTAGCCATCGGTTTCATCTTTGCCATATGGCATACAGGCCGCAATCTGCTATACAACCGATACTTCCTCGCCTCACTGACCTTGTTTGCCGTATGGGTCGTAATAGGGCAGCATCCGGGACAATACCTGACTTACGCATTTAACCTGTGGTACATACCCCTTGTAATCTTCATCTGCCAGATGGTAGTACAAAGCCGATGGCACAATAATATTACCTATCTCCTGATTATCCTTTTGGGATTAGGTTGCTGGAGTCCCGGCTCTGACGATTACGTGTTTACTCCTTCCCATGCAGCGCAGCAGCAACTTGAAGCGGAGTCCGTCCGTTTCCATTCAATCACCGCTGGAGAACCCGTGCTTAACTTCTCCCCGGTAGCCTCTGTACTTGCTTCCTCGATTACCACCGTAAATAACGGCATGCAGTGCTATACACCGTCCCTTGCCGCATCGCCCTCCGACCCCGGTCTCATCGACATCCTCCTACCCTCAATGGACGAAATCAACGCCACCGCATCGTCTTACGGAGACTCCATTGATGACCTCATCCTGTCAGGACATTACCCATGGATAATAGCTGACGAATATTCGCCTCTCCCCTCCTCCGCCACATCCTACGGCTACTGCCCCGTCGCAACCTTCCACATCAACATCTACCAAACCTACCCTCCCGTCACCCTCTACCACCGCACCAATAGTAAATACACAACAACAACCAAATAAAGGCTGGACGTATATATAACGTTTTATCATGGGAGTTGAGGATAAATTTGGTAAATTTGCATTATTAAGTTAGTCAATACAAATCTTATTTATGATAAACGCAGACAAGCCGGTACTCGTCACTGGGGCCGACGGATTCATAGGTTCGCACCTCACCGAGGCATTGCTCGACAAGGGTCTGAGGGTAAGAGCCCTCGCCCAATACAACTCCTTCAACTCGTGGGGATGGCTTGACGACATCCACGGCGACCGCCTTGAGGTGGTGTGCGGCGATGTGCGGGATCCAGACTTCTGCCGCCACATAACACGCGGCACCGGAACGGTGTTTCACCTCGCCGCCCTGATTGCGATACCGTACAGCTATGTAGCCCCCGACAGCTATGTCGACACCAACATCAAAGGGACTCTCAACATGCTACAGGCCGCACGTGACGAAAAGGCTGACCGCATCATAGTCACATCTACGAGCGAAGTCTACGGCACGGCGCAATATGTCCCCATAGATGAGAAACATCCCCGTCAGCCGCAGTCGCCCTACTCCGCCACAAAAATCGGGGCTGACGCTTTGGCAAAGAGTTTCTACAACGCTTTCGGCCTCCCGGTAGTAATAGCGCGTCCATTCAACACCTACGGTCCGCGCCAGAGCGCACGAGCCATCATCCCCACCATCATCACCCAGATAGCCAACGGCGCACACGAAATAAAAGTGGGAGATCTCACCCCCACCCGCGACTTCAATTACGTAGCCGACACTGTCGCGGGTTTCATAGCCCTTGCTGAGGCTCCCGACATCGAAGGGCGTGAAATCAACATAGCGACAGGTACAGAGGTGACGATGCAGGAAACATTGGAGACGATAGCCCGGCTGATGGATGCGGATGTCACATTTGTCACCGATTCGCAGCGGTTGCGCCCGTCGAAAAGCGAGGTTTTCCGTCTATGCGGCGACAACACTCTGATTACGTCGCTCACATCATGGCGACCCTCCCACAGCCTCGAAGACGGCTTGCGGAAGACAATCCAATGGTTCTGCGACCCCAAAAACCTTGCCAAATACAAAAGCAACATATATAATGTATGACAGACCGTCCTCCACAGGATTACGCATACTGATGCTCGGCGGCGCAAAACGCGTGTCCATGGCGCGGATGTTCCGGCAAGCGGCGCGGAAGCTCGGCTCGGAAGCCCATATCTTCAGCTACGAGCTGTCAGCCACCGTGCCTATAGCCACATGCGCAGAGGTGATAATCGGCAGTAAGTTCAGCGACCCTGACATCCTCGACCACCTCCACCACACGGTAGAGCAATACGGCATCGACATAATCATCCCGTTTGTCGACCCGGCAGTAGGTGTAGCCGCAGCATACCGCGACCGACACCCCGGCACCGTATTTGTGCCTGTAGGCGACAAGGACGGAGCGGAACTGATGTTCGACAAGTGCCGCAGTGCGGCTATGTTCGCGTCCGCAGGCCTCCCTATCCCTGCCACCTACACAGGAGGAGATGTCACAATGCCGCTGATAGCCAAACCGCGCAACGGCTCGGCATCCAAGGGAATACAGCCCATAGACTCACTTGCCGATATAGCCCGATTACCGATGCCTGCCGACAATTACCTCATACAGGAGCGCATCGACGAGCGCGAAGAGATATCAGTGGACTGCTACGTGTCGGTCCATGACGGCGATGTGCTTGCCGCCGTGACACGCCGACGGCTTGAGGTCACAGGGGGTGAGGCTTCACGCACGGCGACATTCCACGACGCTGATGCCGAGACACTTGCAGCCGACACGCTGTGCACTCTCGGACTGCGGGGGGCTGTGACCATACAACTCCTGCGCGACAAGCGCGACGGCCGGTTGATGATTATGGAGATCAACCCCCGATTGGGCGGAGGAGCCGTGTGCGCAGTCCATGCAGGGGCCGACATACCCATGATGATTTTGCAGGAAGCCTGCCGTCAGAAGCCGCAACGCGCCGTGTGGGATGCCGACGTGGAGATTACGCGCTACATGCAGGAAGTCACATTCAAAAACGGACAACTGATTACAGATTCTGACAAATGAACCATACAGCAGACACAAACCACGTCATAATCATAGCCGAGGCCGGGGTCAACCACAACGGCGACATCAACATGGCACGCAAGATGGTCTATGCCGCCAAAGAGGCGGGAGCCGACTACGTAAAATTCCAGACCGCCGTGCCCGAATTGGTCATATCCGCCATCGCCCCGAAAGCCGAATACCAAAAAGAGACCACCGGCAGCGAGCAGAGCCAGCTTGAGATGTGCCGCGCCATACATCTCCCCTTAGGCGACTACGCCGGGCTGAAACAGCTGTGCGACGAAGTAGGCATCGGATTCATGTCGACCCCGTTTGATCTCGTATCTATCGACTGCCTGTCGGCTCTCGGCATGGACTACTGGAAAATCCCCTCGGGTGAAATCACCAACCTCCCCTATCTGCGCAAGATTGCAGCCAAGGGCGGCAAAGTAATCCTGTCAACAGGGATGTCGACCCTCGACGAAGTGGAAGCAGCCGTGGCGGTGCTTGAAGCCGGAGGCATACCGCGACGCGACATCACGCTGCTCCACTGCACAACACAATATCCCACTCCCATGGAGGCGGTCAACCTCCGCGCCATGGACGCGCTGTCATCGCTCGGATGCGGAGCCGTGGGCTACAGCGACCACACTTGCGGCATCGAAGTGCCTGTTGCGGCTACCGCCCTCGGAGCCAAGGTGATAGAGAAGCATTTCACCCTCGACAAGACACTGCCCGGTCCCGACCACCGCGCCTCGCTCGAGCCGTCGGAACTGGCAGCCATGGTGACCGCCATACGCAACATTGAGAAAGCCCTCGGCTCTTCCGACAAGAAAGTCACCGATGCCGAGCGACCCAACATCGAGGTAGCCCGCAAAAGCATCATCGCCGCCCGCCACATAGCCCAAGGGGAAACATTGACCGAAGAAAACCTGACAGTAAAGCGTCCCGGCAACGGCATATCGCCCATGCTGTGGGACACGGTCATCGGCCAAAAAGCCCCCCGCGACTTCCTCCCCGACGAACTCATATCGCTCTGACAAACATTGCCGACAGCCAATGCGATGCAGAGGTGTCACCTCCTCACTGCCTGAAGTAGTATGTACATGAGATGCGTACTACATTCTCGTTGACCACTTCCGGGACGACCACATCCTTACGTTTGACCATATTGATAAGTCCGAAGTACATCATCACGTTTATTTCGATATTATCACGGACAAATCCGGCGCCAACACCCCATTTCAGGTCGCCACGTCGCCACAGTCCGTCGCTTCCGAACAGTGGATAACCGCACCCGTCAGCATCACCGTCTATGCTTCCTCCCAAACACAGCGACCCTTCGATGCCGGCCATTACATTCATCCTCATCCAGTCAAACAAGCCAAACTGGCAGCCGGCTGTCAGCGGCACTATTGCATCGAACTTTGACATACGGCCTGACAGACAGATTTCACCCACAAGCAAATCGACCCCGAACTCGCCATACGACAACATCAGACCCGACTCAAGAAACCACCGCCTGTCCTTCATGACATTGTAGACCACCCCGACCGCTCCGCCATATCCGATATTACCCGAATCAAAAGCATCAGGGTCAGTCGATGTCCATTTTCCAGGGATATTCAAGTCAAACGCAGCCTTGACACCAATCGACCTATGATAGCTGTGTGCAGAGTCCATTGCTTCTTCCGCACGCAATGACAGCAAGATTAACAGCAGAAATACAACGACCACTATTCTTTTCACACCTCTTAACAACATAGCTTCATAAAAGGAGTACGAAACTGTATAAATTTGGCACATGATGTCACAGTTTCTAAATCATTTTATAATATATAGATTGTATTTTTCAGCAAAATTAACGAAAAAACAGGATATTATCAAGTATGTGAAAAACAGAAAGCAGTATTATCGAGAGTTTACCGATTCAGCCGCATATGATTTGGTGATGTTTAAATGGGTGGCATAACATCTGGGCGATTGCTTGTCCCCATGGTTTGCACCGCCAGCCCTTGCAGGGCTAATCATGTGGTGTGCGCCATTGCAACGGGGCTTGCGCCCCGCCCTACTGTCCGCCCGCCCCTCCGGGGCTCCGCTTTCGCCATAACCGCCGCATCGCGACCCACACACCATCACCACGCCGCCAATCCGCCCATCCCCTCCGGGGCTCCGCTGCCGCCACACCGCCGCATCGCGACCCACACACCATCACCACGCCACAATCCACGGCAAGCTACTCGGCGGGGGCGTGGATGGTGGCTTGCTCCATGAAGTAGGGGATCAGGCGGGCAGGGACTGCCGGGAATACCGGCTGGCAGTGGGAAGCGTCCGTTTCATCGGCCGTGACATTTTCAAAAGCCCTCCGTACCACCTCTGCCGACGACTCCTCCGTGGCACCAGCATCGGTATCGGACATATCCGAGCCAGCCAATCCTTCAAGCACCTGCCGGCGGATGTCTCTGCCAAAATCCGCCGCATCGCCGGCGGAAGCAGAAGCCATCAAGGCTTCGTCATCAGGCGAGATTACAGGCTGTACGAGGTCTATATCATAGCGTGGAGAGTCAGATTTCTTTCTTTCGGTTTTCTTCTTTTTTCCGCCGGCATAGCGCGACGACATCTTGCTGTAGAGGTTAAGGATATCCTTGCCATACGACTTGCGGGCAGCCCAACGGCCTCCTAACCCCTCCCAGGTAGGCGCACAGCCACGGCTGACGAGCGTAAACCGGGCATCGACCAGCTCCTCGCCATCCGGCAGGCTTTTACGTGTGGCGTAGGCATAGAGATGCTGTATCTGGGCGGTGACACCTTCCTGTATGGAGCTGAACGCATTGCCTTTGACTCCAAGCCGCGTCACCCCGAGTCCGCAGAAATTGTATTGGTCGGGAGTCACAGCCGTACCGTCTTGAAACTTAAACCATCCCGTCTCTATAATAGCCTGACAAAGAGCCACATCGCCACGTATACCGTAGCGGGAACCTATCTCATAGTAAGCCTCGGCTATTTCGAGAGGGAAATCGGGATTGTGCTGACGGACAAACTCACACATATCCTCGGGGGACACCTTTGCCTCTCCGACAATACGGTTTGACGCCTTGATGCCCACTGAAGCACCGCACAACATCAGCAACAAAAAAGTCAAAATATGTCTTTGCATGGCCAGTTTCAAGTCATGCAAAATAAGCTATTTTTTTTGAAACTCTTGATTAATAAGGTTATAGAATCAACCCGACTGATATGCGTTTTAACATATTTTATGTTTCACATGCTGATTTGGCGGAATGTGACAAGGCGGTTGTATATAAAATTGGCTATTGTGTAAACCATCATGCCTATCACCGTAGCCACTCCGTAGCCCGAAACGGCAAAACCAAACGCCGACACCAAAAAATCATCATATATCACATAATTGGTCAGCAGCCACGTAGCAGCAAACTGCAGTCCATAACACAACGCAAATCCTACGATGAATTTGACGCACTCCACCTGCCATCCGTGGCTGCGGCTATGGAAGACCCACAATTTGTTCCACAGAAACGAATTGATAACACCGCCGACATAGCCGATGAAATTCGACACCCAGAGATTGACTCCGATGATGCTCTTGCAGACATATATGAGAATCAGCGTGACAAGGGTGTTAATCACCCCTACCACTAAATATTTGACAAACTGCATCAAATCCTTACGGTTGACCTGCTTCATGGTATCTTCAGACTTAAGACTTCTGTATAAAAATGTAATGAGGATTGGTTACTTTTCGGATGAATTGTAGTGGCGGCAGTATGCGCGTATGCCGCACTCCATGCAGTCAGGCCGTCGCGCCTTGCAGACATACCGTCCGTGGAGTATCAGCCAGTGGTGGGCACGCGTAACAAGTTCTTCAGGGATATACTTCATCAGCTGCTGCTCTGTCTGCAAGGGGCTGCGCGAATCAGTGGTGAGGCCGATGCGCTCGCTTACCCTGAACACATGGGTGTCTACCGCCATGGCTGGTTTGTCATACACCACGGCAAGGATTACATTGGCAGTCTTACGCCCCACGCCTGGTATGGTCAGCAATTCGTCAATCGACGAGGGGACTTTGCCGTCATATTTCTCCACAAGCACCTTGGCCATGCCGAGGAGCGATTTGGTCTTATTGTTGGGGTAAGAGACCGATTTGATATACTGATATATCTCCTCCGGGCTGGCCTGAGCCATGGCCTGCGGTGTAGGGAAAGCCTCAAAAAGCGGAGGTGTAATCATATTGACCCGCTTGTCGGTACACTGTGCCGACAGGATTACGGCAACGAGAAGCTGGTAAGGGTCGCTGTAATGCAGCTCGGTAGCCGCCTCGGGCATAGCCTCAAGGAAGTAATCTATGATACCTTTGAAACGTTCTTTGACTGTCATTAACTCTGACTTTATATAAGCTTCAGCAACCTATCGGTGCCGAAAAGACCTAACGCACAGGCTCCGAGACCGCCAAGGAGGGTGATAGCCACATATGACAGCATCTCGGCAATGCGTCCGTCATGAAGCAGCTGCATGGCATCAAGCGAAAACGACGAGTAAGTGGTATAGCCTCCCAGAAACCCGGTAATCGCGAGCATATAGACCCAACGCGGCACTCCGAGATAATGGAACACTGCCCACAGGATGCCGATGACGAGACTGCCCGTTATGTTGATGCCGACGGTATAATAAAATTTGTCATGCTCGATAAACGGAAGCTGCGTCACCCCGAAGCGCGACAACGCTCCCAGACCTCCTCCGAGAGCCACAAGGGCACAATCGCCTATGATGCCGAGAGATGTCATAGCCATACAGCATCAGATGTCAACGCGCACTGCGGAACTGCAACAGGAACCGGCGGTCGTTTTCAGAGAACAGGCGCAAATCCTTCACCTGATACTTGAGGTTTGTGATGCGTTCGACACCCATGCCGAGAGCGAATCCTGTATATTCCTTGCTGTCGATGCCGCAGGCTTCAAGCACGTTGGGGTCTACCATGCCGCAGCCGAGTATCTCTACCCAGCCTGTACCCTTGCAGAACGAACATCCCTTGCCTCCGCAGAGATTGCAGGAGATATCCATCTCGGCCGACGGCTCGGTGAACGGGAAATAGCTCGGACGCAGACGGATTTTGGTATCGGGACCGAACATCTCGCGGGCAAAGTAAAGAAGCGTCTGACGCAGGTCGGCAAAAGAGACACTGCGGTCCACGTACAGGGCTTCTACCTGGTGGAAGAAGCAGTGGGCGCGTGCCGAAATAGCCTCGTTGCGGTACACACGTCCCGGACATATGATGCGGATAGGTGGCTTGGTAGTCTCCATCACACGCGACTGCACCGACGAAGTATGTGTGCGTAGCAGCACCTCGGGATTGCGGGCTATGAAGAATGTGTCCTGCATGTCACGCGCAGGATGGTCCGCAGCAAAATTGAGCGACGAGAACACATGCCAGTCATCCTCGATTTCCGGGCCCTCGGCTATTGAAAATCCCAGACGGTCGAATATGGCTATGATGTCGTCACGCACTATCGAAAGCGGATGACGGCTGCCGAGCTGGCGCGGAGCGGAGGTGCGGGTGAGGTCCAAATCCACATCTACGGCATCGGCATTGTCAAGAGCCTCACGCAACGCATTTATCTTGTCAGTGGCGAGATTTTTGAGTTCGTTGAGAGCCTGACCTATCTGACGCTTCTGGTCAGCGGGGACGGTGCGGAAATCATTAAACAGAGCCGACACTAACCCTTTCTTACTCAGATACTTTATGCGCAGCTCCTCGACCTGGGCAGCATCAGCGGCTGTGAGCGCAGCGATTTCATCGCGCAGAACGTTTATCTTATCTATCATGTCAGTGATTTATTTTGACAAATTTACAAAATAATTTCCGTATGGCGGCTGTCGAATAGCAAACAGCCGCCACATACATGTGTGTTAATCCTCATAGTCGTAGACAAGCTCCACGTTGTCAAGCCACATGGTAGCCTGATCACAGCCGGTGAAATAGTCGCCGAGCCAGCTTGCCGAGGCCGTTATAAGGATATATTTGGGCACACGCGAAGTGGACGTGTATTCAAAATCCACATAGAACTCGCGGTAGTCCGCGACATCTTCCTGCTGCTTCATCTCTCCGTAGGCTATGACCATAGGATCGTTGCGGTCAAAGAGACGGCGGTTTGACGGGCTGGTGCGTATTTCGTAAGGCCCGTCGGCATCGATAAGAGCAACCCATATGATACACTGGTCAGGCTGACCGGCCATATCCTTGAAATCGGAGGAAGTACGGTTGATGAGACCTCCCTCGTACTTGAAATAACCGTGCAGCCGTGTCGGCCGGGCAGTGAAAGGACGGCCCATATTGAGCACACCGTTCGTACCCTCGACACGCACAAACACACCGGCATAGATATTTCCAGCAGCAAATTTGCCTAAAGGACCGATACCTACAAAGCGGCTCATGAGTTTGGCAGCCTGCCCATATCCGTCACAAGTGTCGTCAGTGGGCACTGTGTTACTTTCGCCAAGGATAGTGGCTCCCTTGTTGCCCGTATCCCACCACGGCTCACCGCTCTCTAACCACGGATTCCAGACCTTGCCGCTTTTCCACCAGTCGTCAAACATGTTGTTGGGTACCTGCGGATTATCCCCGGTGTAGAATGTCGTCACCAACGACTTGTCGTCGCCGCTGACCGCCTGTACTTCGTAGGTGGTGAGGGGCGACAGATGTCGCAGACAGCATGTCAGTGCGCCGCCATCTACAGCGACCCATGATGCCGGAGCCGCCGACCACTGTTCCTGGCCTGACGGACGGTAGTTGAATGTGACTTCCCGACCCTCCTGGACGGATGCATACACCCACGCGACCTGAGTCCAGGCATCTACCGCATTGATTGACACCACCAGGTCTGTAGACTCTACTGTAATGGTCCACACCGTCTGCCGCCCGAACTCCGTGACAGTCACAGATACAGGCTCCGAGAAGTCGACCGTCTGGCCGTTGAGGTCAGGAGTCATGACTGCTTCAGGTCCGGCGAGCTTGATGTCGGTCACATGCACAGCCGTTATATCCTTAGTGCTCGGATACATTGCCTTGACTGTATGAGCGGCGGCATCTATATCCGAGGCTCCTATCTGATCCTCTATGGCAAAACGTCTCTCGATATCCTGCACCGCAGTTATGGTCCAGTCATAAGTCTGATACAGCTGGGTCGTCACAACGTAAGGCGACGACAGGTCTATGGTCCCTGACAGGCTCGCCGGGTCGGTAAGCTCGCCGGTCGACAGGGCATAGTCCGTCACCGACACATTATATATATCGGCATATTCGTCGAGCGTCACCGTAATCGAGCGTGTAGCCGAATCAATCTGAGCCGCCCGCATCTGATGTTCCACTTCAAACGCTGTGAACACCGGCACGATACGTGCGTACGGTATATCATTCTTTATACAGCTTACCGCCAAACAAGCGATGAGCATGAGCGCCACGAAAGCCGATGCTCCCGGCATATGTATCTTACGCATAGTGTCTGATTATATGGATAAGTGTTTTGTCAGATATGCACTCCGAGGCCGAAGTTGATATTGAACACGTTAAACTTGAAATTGGCACCCGATGCAAACCGTGAACCTTCGTCCACACCGTCGGTCATCTGGTGCTGGTGGGTCAGATGCACACCAAACACACCGAACGAGATGTTGAACGACACATAGTCCATGACGAAAACCGTCAGACCGGGTGAGAAATTGAGGGCAACGGACGTTGTGGTGGTGGAGGTCTCTTTGCTCACACCGCCTATGGTGCGGCGGAAACGTCCAGAGCCGGAGTTGAACGACAAATCCACCTCGTTGAACACACCGAAACGTTTGGCCCTACTCAGACCTATGTAGTGGCGGTAAAACACCGATGCGCCGAATGACTGGTCGTAATAATGGACATCGCGGATGTCAAAACTGGTGTCATCATCAAAATCCACCGAGAGATTGTCGAGCCGTGCATCCGAACGGACATAGTTGAATTTCAGACCTACAACATTGTTGTTGCTGTACACATAAGCGATATACGGCTTAATGGAGTATGTCTCGCCCTTGAAATCAAAATCCTTCAGCACGTCAAGTATGGCGACATTCTCGGCATCGAAACTCGCATAGCTTGCATTCAATCCAGCCATCCACTGCCCTTTGGGCATAAACAGATAGTTGAACAGTCCACGGTCAAAACGCCCCCAGTTACGTTCGGGCAATATCATGCTGACAGTATCACCGTTGACGATGACCAGATCGGGCTGTGGCTCAAACGCCGGGGTCTTGTCTCTCTTGCGTATCGGATACTGCACCTCGTCAGGGACGCTTGAAGCCTGACGGTCATCAGCATAAGCGGCAGGGCATACCGGCACCGATGCCGCTATCATAACGGCGCATATCATGCGACGGATAAGAACAGTGGTTTTCATATGTAGAATGTTGCGCCGAACTGGATTGAAAACAAGTTGATACGAAAGTTGGCCGACGAGCTGTTGCGATGCGACTCGTATATCTGGTCACGCTTGGAGTTGGTATGCTTGTAGTTGAATCCGAGCACGCCTATATTGACCTCCACCGCCGAGTAATTGTTGAGGAACACCACCATACCCGGCTGCAATCCCACACTGAGCGAAAAATTGGACTCATAGGTGCCGGAGAAATCATCGCCCACACCGTTGGTGAGCTTCGATTGTCCACCGCCGAGTTCGAGCTGCACTTCATTGAAGAAGCCGAAACGCATGCTGCTCCCCATCGACAGATAGTTGCGGAACACTCCCGCCACATAGAAGTTATGCCCTATGCTGTAGAGGTGGTCCACGTCAAACTGCGTCCCCTCACCAAGGTTGAGCATCCCGGACTCGAGCTGGGTGCGCCTGCGCTGATAACCTACCCGGCCACCTATGGCAAGATTATCCTTGAAAGCATACAGCACCGTGGGGCTTACCTTGAATGAATACGTGTCACCGTTGAGGTTTTCAAGGACGAAGAATGTATAATTATCCTCATGCTCCTGCGAATAACTTACGCTCACTCCAGCAATCCACTGGCCTTTAGGGATAAACTTGAGCTGCTGTATGCCTCGCTCGAACACAGGAATCGAGTCAGTCTTAGCAGCCGATGCCGTGTCATCAGCCGGGGCGATGCCTGACGGCTGGAAATCCACAGGCGACTCTTGCGCCACAGCCACCGAAGGCAACCCGGCGACAGCAGCCACGACCATGATTCGGCAGCATGTGATTAGTTGTCGGATGTTAAACATAAAAAGATGTTGTCTATATTGCTTCCTATTGTTTTTTATTATTTACTGCTTGTCCCTTTCCACATTCAGAACCTGCTTTGGCACTACATGCCGTCATCAATATGACAAGGTAAGCTCATCTACCTCCAGTATGCTACCGGTCGATGAAGCCGTCTGCGCATCGGCCGACGTGATTATATGACGCGACTCATAATCGATATCGCCTATATCATATGACGAAGATACCATGACTTTTATTGCAGATGCCTTGGCTCCGAATATCGGATAACTTATGGGGACGCTGAACGAGGCATTCGTGGCACTCGGATACAGCTTACCTGTCGCGCTGGCTATCTCGCGGTATTGGCCGTCGACCGTCCCCCAGAGAGATATGTCTACACGCCCGCAATCCTCAGGAGAGTCGCCTCCGGGGATATACCTGTAGATGCCGTTGATTGCCGACGGTCGCGACCCGAACGGATAGCCCTCATTGTACTCCTCGCTGCCGCCGTTATATGCATAAGAGCCGAGGAATATCTTTCCTGCCGCCCTGTAGCGTATATCGGGCACATTGGGATTATAGCTGATGTAAGGAGGCGACACCTGGCGGTACGGCTCTATGTCAGCCCCTGCCGGGTCAAAAGCCACGCTTACGAGCTTAATCGACACCGCACCGCTTATGATGTTGGCGCTCTCCATGGTCGAAGGCTGCATATACCATGTATTAGGATTGGACGAGGACTGATAAAACGTCTTTTCATTGACGGAAGCCCATGGCGCTTTCGGCTGGTTGGCGACCACGTCAGTACGGTTCTGTCGGTTAAAGAGCGGCATGGCATTTTGGGAGTAACGCCCTCCCATAGGCAGGTCATGCCAGTTTATGACCTCGTCGGTCTCTTCAAAAGTCCCGTTGGGAAGTTGCTGGATGTCCTCGGTTGTGATGCGTACAGGAGCCGTAAAGTCGCCGCTTTCAGGATGACGAAATATCGTGCAAGTCACATCGTAGGTTGCCGACGGAGTCAGCCCCGTGACATATATAAGGTGATTGGCGTCATCGCGCATATATATATTGGCAGGAGTACCGTTGACATACACATAAGCCGACGAAGCTATGGCCTGTGATACCTGCGGAGTAGAGCCGTTGATTTTGACCACCGCCTGCGACGCGAAAGCATCGACAGCGATAGTGTATGCCGGCGAAGTGAAATACAAGTCGAACATGGCCGCCTGTACTCCGAGATAATCCATGCGTACCCTAACCGAGGGATATGCCACCGAACCCGGCAGGCGGAAACTGACATCATAGAGCTGCTGCGATATTTCGGCGCAACCTGTCACGGCCTGGTTGTCCCACGACGCTCCGTCGTCAGTGGACGTATATACTTTAAGGTGATTGATGAAATCGCCCGATGTAGCCTTGACCCTTACTGTAGCCGTCGAGGCTCCGGCTTCGACCCTGTCGGGTGTCTGCACCTCTATCTCCATCGGGCGCAAATCCACCTCGAGTGTAGCGGGACGGCTCACCTGTCCGAGTTCGTTGATAGCGACAAGTGAAAATCCATGCAGGTTTCGCTGCCCCACAGAGCTGTCGGCGGCTTTCAAGTAAGTAAGCAGAGTGGTGACATCGAGCGTAAGCGACTTGCGGTCAGCGGCGACAGTGCAATCAGCTCCGTATTGCACCAACTGCCCCAACGCAGCCTCATCCCCGCCCAACAAATCTGTCTCACGTGAAATGCCTAATGCGAGAAGCGACGGCGGTTGCACCGTAAACACCACTTCGCTGAGTCGTTGCGAGGATGACACCTTGAAAACAACAGGAACAGTGGGCTGCACACCTTCCACCACCTCCAAGGGGGTTCCTGAAATAAAACCCTCTGCCTCTATTTCAGGAGCGGAAGCGGAGAAAAGCTCCGATGTCAGCTCAAGGACACGAGGTTCGCGACCGGCGACATCAAGCGTGACAGCAGCATCGTCGGCCGACAGGCGGAACGACAGATCTTCGCCCTCCGCCGCAGCCACGCGATACATCAATACCGAGGCAGCCCTGCCGTCAACAAGCGTGAAATGCAGAAACACCTCCACATCGCCATGACGGAGATACAAATCCTCCGCCGCATCCAGCTGATAGTCGAAGTAACCGCCGCCCTCGCTATGAAATATGACGTTGTAGCCGCTCATCCTTGACGAAAACGACTCATCCACATCCAACGCCACAGCGACATTCTTCCTCGTGCAGTTGACAGTCACATCCGTGGTCTTATTGGCCGTAACATCAAATGAAGTACTGCCGGAATAAAACGGCATCCCGAAACCTTCGTCCTCAGCATTACCGTATGAAGCCGTCATTACATAACGTCCCGGACGGAAACCCTGAGTCGGGGAAAACTCGTCTGCCCGACTCCACGTATGCTCTTTAGAACCCCCGTCAGAGAGGGTCAGCGAAAAATCCGAAACATCAGGAGCATCGTCTCCGCTCACATATATATGAGGCAGTATGTAGCCGGCATCCGCGTCTCCGATGCCGTCGTCGATGTCATTGCTACATCCGCCGGCAAGTGCGGCCAGCAATATTATATATATATGTGCTATACGTTTCAGCATACAAAATGCAAATTTACACTTTTTTTCACAATTAATCAGACTTCGCGGCCTTTGAGCCGATTAACTGACCGACACGCTGCTCCTGTCTGGGCTTTACAGGCGGCACTCATCACTGAGGCAGGCGGTCGACGATGCTCTGTACGGCAGGATGAAGCGCGGGGGCGATGTCGGGCCGCACAAACTTCTCATCGGGCTTCTCCTTGCGCAACTCCTTGTACTCCTCTATGGTAAGGTGGGTCACATCGACAGGGTACATCTCCACCACGAGATTGAACTCGACAGGCTCCGACACCTTGAAAATCTTCTTGAACCACTTCCCTTTGCCGAGGTAGCGGATAGTGAAGCCGCTGGATACGAAATCGTCCATATCATACACCCCGGCATCGTTGGGTATGTACGCCAACGTCCTCTCGACCTGTACGAAATCCACCGTGAGCCCGAGCATCTTGAAGAGCCATGGCGACATGACCCTGTTTTTATGGTCGGCAAGTGCATCGTGCTTGAGTGTCAGCAGTCCGGGCATTTTCCTCATAACATTTTTAGGCCCGTACTTGCCGAAGATGGTGTCAGTGCGCTCCCCGGCCTTGATACGGTCATACTCGTGCAGCACGAGCGGCGGCACCGACCACTGCTTGTCGATAAACGACACGAGTATCTCGTCGTCAGACACATACACGCTGTCAAGCCCCTGCGAGTCTGCCTGGCGGGTAAAGTGCCGCGAGGCAAGCAGCCGGGGCTTGGCATCGCCATCTTTATACCCCTTTACATTTTTGTCGGCAAGGAACACATCGGCCATCGCTTCGGTATACATCTGCAAGGTATCTTTCGGAGTACACCCGGTGCTGTACTCACGGATATAGCACAGCATCCTCGTCACTGGGCGGGCGGCAGTGGAGACAGTCACTTCCGGCAGACGGAAATCATCCACGACAAGCGCCATTGTATCAGACACGGCAGTGAATACCGAATCGCGGTAGCCGATCAGACGCACCGACACCGGGTAGTCATCCGATGACAGATTGCCTATCGCTCCGTCATCATCCGTCAGACCTTTGATGACCCCACGGTTAGAAATCACCGCAGCGCCGGACAAAGGAGAGCCGTCAGCCGAATCGACAACTACAATCTGTGATGCCCGGACACAAACCGTCGCGAACAGGGCAGCGAAAACAGAAAGAAATATATGCTTTGACATAATCTTCAGTGAAATTTAACATGTTATATGATAGTGCAATATACGTCTGCAAAGTTAGTCAAAAGCTCAAAAATCTACGTAATTTCAGTATCTTTGCAAGTAAGCAAAGTAAACAAGTAACCTTTATCAGAAACGCCATGATAGAAGAATTACTGCAACACAACCGCAATTTCGTGGAAACCCAAGGTTTCCGCAAATTCGAGACCTCGAAATACCCCGACAAGAAAATAGCCATAGTGACCTGCATGGATACCCGTTTGGTGGAACTCCTTCCTGCCGCACTTGGTCTGCGCAACGGCGATGTCAAGATGATTAAGAATGCCGGAGGCACCATCACCAATCCGTTCGACTCCACCATGCGCAGCCTGCTCGTGGCCGTCTACGAGCTCGGGGTCAACGAAATCATGATAATAGGTCACACGGGCTGCGGAGTACAGGGCATGAACGCCTCAAAAATGCTCGGCCTTATGAGATCAAGGGGTGTCAGCGACGAGCATATCGGCCTGATGCGCCATTGCGGCATAGACCTCGACAGCTGGCTCCACGGATTCGACCGCACCGACGATGCCGTCCGCGAGACGGTAGACCTCGTGAAAAACCATCCGCTGATGCCAGCCGACGTAAGAGTCGGAGGCTATATCATCGACACTCTCACAGGAGAGCTGTCAGTGGTCTGCCGCGAACAATAGTCCGGCATCGCTATAAATAGTGCGGAAATCATGCCGATGTTGATAAAACCGCTACGAATGTCAGCGCAATGTCAATAACTCATGCGGAATGTTGATAACTTTTTGAAAATGTTAATAACTTTCTGCGATGTTAATAACTTCCAGCTCCGTTAGACATAATGGCGAACCGACTTAAATTTATTGTAAAATTATTCGTATCTTTGTAAAGGCTCATGCCGCAAACAACCCCAATATACACACTAATCAACCATTACTTAACTTATCTAACCACACGCATCTGCTACAAACAAATGCCCATGAAAAAGTTTCTCACATCCATCGCATGCGCGGCCATATCGACTGCCGGCCTATGCTCTGCTGCCAATCTTACCATAGACCGCGTAGAGCCCCCCTACTGGTGGACCGGAATGCAGCAGGACACGCTGCAAATCATGGTACACGGTAAAGACATCGCCAATTCGATAGTGTCGGTAGATTATCCTGACGTGCGTCTGGCCGAACAGGTCCGCCTCGAAAGCCCTAACTACCTGCTCCTCTACCTTGCCATAGGGAAAGAAGCCAAGCCTGGCACCATGGATCTGAAGTTCATGGACGGCAAGAAATCAAAGACTTTGCCTTATGAACTCAAAGCCCGCACAAAAGCCCCGGAAGACTATAAAGGATTCGACTCATCCGATGTACTCTACCTCATCATGCCAGACCGCTTCGCTTCCGACGGACGCAAGGAGGACAAGGCCGTCAAAGACCTCGACTATCCGTCGACCGCCGACCGCTCGGACCCCAACGCCCGCCACGGAGGCAATATCGGCGGCTTGCAGCAACACCTCGGTTACATCGACTCTTTAGGCGTGACAGCCGTATGGGTATGCCCCGTGCTCGAAAACGACATGCCGGGAGGCTCATACCACGGATATGCCACCACAAATTATTACCGCATAGATCCCCGCTTCGGCACCAACGACGAGTGGAAAGCATTCATCGAAGAAGCCCACAAGCGAGGTATAAAGGTAGTCATGGATATGATTTTCAACCACTCCGGCTCTAACCACCCATGGCGCAAAGATGCCCCCACTGCTGACTGGTACAACAATTCGGACAATTATATCCAGACCAACTACCGCCTCTCCACAGTCCACGACCCGTATGTCAGCGATTACGACTACAGCCGCACAGTCAACGGATGGTTTGTCGAGGCGATGCCCGACCTCAACCAGCGTAATAAACATCTCGCCAAATACCTGACACAGAACTCTATATGGTGGATTGAAGATGCCAAAATCGACGGCATACGCATGGACACACATCCCTATGCCGACTTCAAAGCCATGGCCCAGTGGCTGCGCGATGTACGCAAAGAATATCCGTCGTTCAACATCGTAGGCGAGTGTTGGTACGGCACCGAAGGCGGAGAGGCTTACTGGCAGAAAGGCTCGAAAGTCAATCCCCACGGCGATTCGGAGTTGGAGACCGTCATGGACTTCGTACTGTCAATCAAGGCACGTAACGCTTTCTCCTCACAGACCGACCCCTGGAACGGACTTAACGAGATGTATGACCATCTGGCTCTCGACTACCTCTTCCCCAACCCGTCCAAGATACTGACATTCCTCGACAACCACGACACAGACCGCTTCCTGCTCGAAGAACCCGAAAACCTCGGATGGTGGAAGCAGGCCATAGCATTCCTGCTGACAACACGCGGCATCCCGCAGCTCTACTACGGCACCGAAATCCTCATGCACGGCTCCAAAGAGGGCAGTGACGGCTACATACGCAAAGACATGCCAGGAGGATTCCCCGGCGACAAGGATGTCAACGTGTTTACCGGCGAAGGTCTCTCCGACAAGCAGCAAGAAGCTCTCGGATTCATACGCAAAGTGCTCAACTGGCGCAAGGGCAACGATGTCGTAGCCAAAGGCTCGCTCAAGCATTTCATGCCGCAGCAAGGAGTGTACGTCTACGAACGCCGCCTCGGCGATAAGCAGGTAGTGGTGATGATGAACGGCAATGACGCTCCAAAGACCATGAATATGGAGCAGACCGCAGAAATTCTTCCCTACGGCACGACTCTTACCGATATGCTCACCGGCAAGAAAGTCACCATAACCCCCGAAATGACTTTTGCACCCCGCGAGCTCTACATACTCGAAAACTGACAACCCCACGCTCTGGCACATCTCGTTTGATGTGCCAGAGCGTCACATAACGCAACCCGATGACATATCCGAGACTACGACAACGTGCGTTCCTGCCAGCCGCTGCGATTATGCTTGCCGCCGCGCTGTTCGTCGGATGCAAGCCATCCGAAAAGCACTACCGCGAAGCTTACGAGACCACTATCAAGGCTCGACACGCAGGAGAGGACGAATACCTCGATTCCGTGGCACGTGCTGGAATGCAGACCGGCGGACGCCCGGCGATAATACATGTCGGCGACAGCACCTTGCAATACCGGGTCGAGTGGATACGCCCCGTCAGTGAAGGCAACACAACCACCCAGGCTGCATCAGGAGCAACCGCCAAGCCTCAAAAGCCGTTTTGCATCGTAGTAGGTCAGTTCAAACAGCGGTTCAACGCACGCGAAATGTGCCGACGGCTTCAGAGCTACGGCTATGCCGATGCGATGATATTCCAAAGCTCCGAGCCTCGCTACTTCGTGGCAGCCGACACCATCGGATCGCCATTGCGCACATTGCAGATGCTTGACTCAGTAAAATCCGACACCAGGCTGAGGTTGAAACCACCGTTTCCCGCAGTCATACAGCCAGCACAACGTGCGTATTGAATCTGCAATTTGGCATTTATGATTTATTAACAATATTTTTATGGAATTTACAACTGTTCGTCTTAACTTTGTAACCACAAAGCAAGAAGGATAATTGACATTACTGCTTTGAGAGCATTTTTCCAAAAATATATATGTTTTTATAGATTGTAGATTATGATAAACTGGTGGCATCGTGAGATGCCACCAGTTTTATTATCTACCCCATACCATACACCCAGACGGTTTCATATTGTGTGGTCTAATGCGATACCCACGGCTTGCGCCGCCGGCCCTGTCAGGGCCATATTGATTGGATTCCTCACTCAACGGGGCTTGCGCCACGCCCTACTGTTTTTACGCTCCTGCGGAGCTTTGGCGGATGCTGTCTCTGCTTATCGAGCGGCTGCACCGGGGTGTGAAGCCATACTATGTTGGTGGATGTGTGGCTGCAGAGCCCCGGAGGGGCGGGGGAATAGTAGGGCGGGGCGCAAGCCCCGTTGCAATGGCGCACCCCAGATGATCAGCCCTGCAAGGGCTGGGCGGCGCAAGCCATGGTCTCCGTCGGACAATCCCCTTGTTGACAACCGCTTTTGTCCGCTGACCAGCTATCATCGCTCCATGCGGACAATAAACCGCAAAAAGTGCGGTTAATGAGCAAAAGATAAGCCGTGTGCAAAAAAATACATTGCACACGGCTTAGAGTTATATTACAGGAGCTGTCAGTCATCGAACTCGACAAGCAGGGCATCCGTGCCTACCACGTCGCCAAGCTCCACGAACAGACGCTTGACCACGCCGTCGGCAGGAGCCTCAACATCGTTTTCCATTTTCATGGCTTCGTACACGAGCACCACATCGCCTTTCTTGACTTTCTGACCCGGCTTGACATTGACAGCTATAACCTTACCGCCCATCGGAGCCGAGATTGTCGGGCCGGTGACAGGAATCATTTCCTCCTCTGCCTCAGCATCGGATGCCGCCTGAGCTTCCTTGATTTCAGACTCGTGCTGCGCCTCGTATTCCTCCCGGCGGCGGTTCTTAAGGAAATTCACCGCCACTGACGGCAGAAGTTCAAGCAGCAGGTATTCCTCATCGTTAACCGCCAGAGACACCCCTCCAAATTCGTCAAGGACCGGATTGTCAGGCTTGCGGTATGATGACACGTCATAGGCTTTTTCCTCCGGAGAGCCGGTAATCATCTCCCGGAAAGCCGGGTCGATAGCGACCGGTGTGTGTCCGTATTCCCCTTTTATCAGCGAGATGAACTGGTTGGACGGGTTGCTGTAGTCCTTGTTGCCCTTCTTGCGGTCAAGAGCCAGGCTCACCGCCTGACTGCCGACAATCTGGCTCGTCGGCGTAACCAACGGCACCAATCCGGCATCACGCCGCACCTTCGGAATCAGAGCCATCGCATCGTCAAGCAGCTCACTTGCACCGAGAGCCTTGAGCTGCGCCACCATGTTGCTGTACATGCCTCCTGGTACCTCTGCATCCTTGACCAACTGGTTAGGCTTCGGGAATCCGAAATAATCCTCTATGGCATGACATGCATCGAGCAACGCAGCCTCATCGCTGCGATTGGCTGCAGCAATCGCAGCATCAAACAATGCGTCTACTTCCGCCGGCAACACATCTATAAGCGGGTCGAAATCTTTAGGCATCTGCTTGGCAAGGTCGAAATCTTTCAACGTCCTGCGGGCTTCAAGCAGTTCCTTGCGGATCTGGCCTACGGCCTCCATGTCGACCTCGACATTCACCCCGAGCTTCTTGGCGAACACATACACCAACTCGATAGCCGGAGCCGCCGATCCGCCGCCAAACCACCAGATGTTTGTGTCAAGGATGTCAACCCCGTTGATGATTGCCATCAACGATGATGCCAGTCCGTAGCCTGGAGTACAATGAGTATGAAAATCGACCGGCACTTTCAACTCCGCTTTAAGACGCGAGATGATGGAAGCCGCCCGCAGAGGGTTGACCAATCCTGCCATGTCCTTGAGCGTAATGATTTTCGCACCGAGAGCTTCCATCTCTTTTGCTTTGCCGACAAAATACTCGTCGGTAAATATCTTGCTCGGAGACTTAGGAGACATACCGAACAGGGATTTAAACTTTGAGCCGAAGCCCGATGACTGAGGTGTTTCGTCCTTCGGGTCAACGGTATAGCAGACAGCTCCGTCAGCTATACCACCGAGTTCGTTGATCATCCGTATGGAGTCTTTTACGTTGTCTATGTCATTGAGCGCATCAAAAATGCGCATAACATTCAAGCCGTTTTTCACAGCTTCTTTGTAAAATCCTTCGAGCACCGAATTAGGATACGGTACATAACCGAAAAGGTTACGTCCACGCGACAGAGCCGAAAGCAACGACTTGCCCTTCATGGCCTCGCTGATAGAACGCAGACGGGTCCATGGCGACTCGTCGAGATACCTCATCACCGAGTCGGGTACAGCCCCTCCCCACACTTCCATTATATAGAATCCTGCATTTTCATAATAAGGGAGCAGACGGTCGATGGTCTGCTGGCTCATACGGGTAGCAAACAGCGACTGCTGCCCGTCACGCAGTGTCAAATCACGGATTTTAAGATTTCGTTGTTCCATCATCATATCTAATTAAATCGTTATGCGACGTTGGGTTAAATGTATTTTTTATCTTGGTAAGTGTGTCTTATCCGAAAGCAAATTTATATTTTCATTTTGGATTACGGAAATTTTTCCTCAATTTATTTCGCAGTTATTCGGCTTATAGTAAATTAAAGCGTACAACAAGCAATGCACATTTCGGAGATTTTTGTGTTATACAACATACTTTTTAGTTAAAAAGCCAGCGACATTCTTGCAATTTCAAACAGTGCACAACCGCCAACATTACATTTTGTAACAAAATTACCTACAGTGATTATAATATTATTGCGCACTTCAATTATTATCCTTACCTTTGCAAATCCTCATTAACGCATGTTGCCCGACGGCACCGCATGCTGCCATTGAATTTATAAGTTAAGGTAAAAAAGATAGCCAGATTTTTTATGAGCGACCGTTTGTACATATTCGACACCACTCTGCGTGACGGCGAGCAGGTGCCGGGATGCCAGCTTAACACCGTAGAGAAAATCGAAGTGGCCAAAGCCCTCGAAGCCCTTGGAGTAGACGTAATCGAGGCCGGATTTCCCGTATCGAGTCCCGGAGACTTCAACTCGGTAGTGGAAATATCGAAAGCCGTCACATGGCCGACCATATGCGCGCTGACACGAGCCGTGGAAAACGACATACGCGTAGCCGCCGACGCTCTGCAATATGCAAAGCGCAAACGCATCCACACCGGCATCGGCACAAGCGACTCGCACATCAAATACAAATTCAACTCCAACCGCGAGGATATACTACAGCGCGGTGTTGCCGCAGTGGCATACGCCCGCAAGTTTGTCGACGATGTGGAATTTTACTGTGAAGATGCCGGACGCACCGACAACGAGTACCTTGCCCGTGTGGTAGAGGCCGTAATCGCAGCCGGAGCCACCGTGGTCAACATCCCCGACACCACCGGCTACTGCCTGCCCGAAGAATACGGGGCGAAAATCCGCTACCTCATGGAGCATGTCAGCAACATCGACAAAGCCATCCTCTCCACCCACTGCCACAACGACCTCGGCATGGCCACGGCCAACACCGTCATGGGTGTAATCAACGGAGCACGTCAGGTGGAAGTCACTATCAACGGCATAGGCGAACGTGCCGGCAACACTGCCCTCGAGGAAGTGGTCATGACTCTGCGCTCGCACAAAGAACTCGGCATAGACACCAACATCAATGCCACCAAAATAGCTTCGACCAGCCGCATGGTGTCATCCCTGATGAACATGCCCGTGCAGCCCAACAAGGCTATCGTCGGACGCAACGCATTCGCCCACTCGTCAGGCATCCATCAGGACGGAGTGCTCAAAAACCGCGAAAGCTACGAAATCATTGATCCCAAGGATGTAGGCGTAGACGAAAACTCCATCGTACTCACCGCCCGCAGCGGACGCGCCGCGCTCAAACACCGCCTGCACACGCTCGGCATCAACCTTGAGCCGGAAGCACTCGACAAAGCTTACGAGCAGTTCCTCAAACTGGCCGACCGCAAGAAGGAAATCAACGATGACGACGTGCTGATGATTGCCGGCGAACACCACAAAGCCCGCAGCCGCATCAAGCTTGACTTCCTGCAAGTGACATCGGGCGTAGGCATACACTCGGTGGCCAGCGTCGGCCTCGACATCGCCGGCGAGAAATTCGAAGCGGCAGCTTCGGGCAACGGCCCTGTAGATGCAGCCATCAACGCCATCAAACTCATCATACGCCGCAAAATGCTCCTTAAGGAGTTCCTTATCCAGGCCATCAATAAGGGAAGCAACGATGTCGGCAAGGTACATATGACCGTCGAATATGACGGCGCACACTACAACGGCTTCGCCGCCAACACGGACATCGTCGCAGCATCGGCCGAAGCGTTCCTTGATGCCATCAACAAATTCGTGCGCTGACACCATTCCCCAAGAACATACATCACAATCATTACATAACATCACAACCATCTACATGGCAAAGACACTGTTTGACAAAATCTGGGATGCCCACGTGGTCAACCACATCGAGGACGGTCCCGACCAGCTTTATATAGACCGGCATTACTGCCACGAGGTGACATCACCCCAGGCTTTCGACGGACTGCGTCAGCGCGGCCTGAAAGTCATGCGCCCCGAACGCACCTACTGCTCGCCCGACCACAACATCCCCACCATGCACCAGGACCAGCCCATAGCCGACCCCGTGAGCCGCAATCAGGTGGACACGCTCACACGCAATGCGCGTGAATTCGGGGTGACTCTCTATGGCCTCGGCCATCGCAAAAACGGCATCATCCACGTAATCGGACCGGAAAACGGCTTGACCCTGCCCGGATACACCATCGTGTGCGGCGACAGCCACACATCTACTCATGGAGCTTTCGGTGCCGTAGCTTTCGGCATCGGCACAAGCGAAGTAGAGATGGTGCTTGCCACCCAGTGCATACTTCAGCCCAAGCCCAAGAAGATGCGTATCAATGTCAACGGCAAGCTCCGCCCCGGCGTGACCGCCAAAGACATCGCGCTATATATAATAGCCAAAATGACCACCAGCGGAGCCACCGGGTATTTCGTGGAATATGCCGGAGAAGCAATCCGCAGCCTCTCCATGGAGGGACGCATGACCGTGTGCAACCTTTCGATAGAGATGGGAGCCCGCGGAGGCATGATAGCCCCTGACGAGACCACTTTCGCATATGTCAAAGGACGCGAATTTGCTCCCAAGGGCGAAGCCTGGGACAAGGCTCTCGCTTATTGGAAAACCCTCTACAGCGACGAAGACGCGGTGTTCGATGCCGAGGTCGATTTTGATGCCGCCGACATCGAGCCACGTATCACCTACGGCACAAATCCCGGTCTCGGCATGGGCATAAACGATGCCATACCTTCATTCGAAGGCGACGACGAGACTGCCCGCCAGAGCTACGAGAAGTCGCTGGCGTACATGGGGTTCAAAGAGGGTCAGAAACTCAAGGGCATCCCTGTGGATTATGTGTTCCTCGGCAGCTGCACAAACGGACGAATCGAGGACTTCCGCGCATTTGCCGAAATCGTAAAAGGCAAAAAGAAAGCCGACAATATCACTGCTTGGCTCGTCCCCGGCTCCTGGCTCGTAAGCGACCAGATTAAGGCCGAAGGGCTTGACAAAATCCTCGCAGAGGCAGGGTTTGAACTCCGCCAGCCCGGATGCTCGGCATGTCTGGCAATGAACGAGGACAAGATACCCGAAGGCAAACTCGCGGTCAGCACATCCAACCGCAACTTCGAGGGCCGTCAGGGTCCCGGCTCGCGCACTATTCTCGCCGGACCGCTTGTAGCCGCCGCTACCGCCATCACCGGTGTCCTCTCCGAGCCTTCTGACCTCTAAGAATTATTTCACACACCCCACGTTTGTTTCATTATGAAAGAAAAATTCACCACCATAACCTCCTCTTGCATCCCTCTGCCCATAGAGAATGTGGACACCGACCAGATTATCCCCGCTCGCTTCCTCAAAGCCACAAGCCGCGAAGGATTCGGCGATAACCTGTTTCGTGACTGGCGTTATGACAAGGACGGCAATCCCAACCCCGACTTCGTGCTCAACGACCCCACATACAGCGGCTGTGTACTCGTGGCAGGCAAAAACTTCGGCAGCGGCTCGTCACGCGAACATGCTGCATGGGCTATAGCCGATTACGGATTCCGCGTAGTGGTCAGCAGCTTCTTTGCCGACATCCACAAAAACAACGAACTCAACAACTTCGTGCTTCCCGTCGTGGTAAGCGAGGAATTTCTTGCAGAGCTGTTTGACTCCATCGCCAACGACCCCAAGACAGAGGTGCGTGTAGACCTCCCCTCGCAGACCATCACCAACCTTGCCACAGGCAAGAGTGAAAACTTCGACATCAACGCCTATAAGAAACAATGTCTCGGGCAGGGACTTGACGACATCGAGTATCTCCTGACCAAGAAAGCCGACATCGAAGCCTTTGAAGCAAGCCATGGCGTATGTTGAGATAATGGACACGACACTCCGCGACGGCGAACAGACGTCAGGGGTGTCGTTCACCCCCTCTGAGAAGCTGACCATCACGCGTCTGCTCCTCACAGAGCTACATGTGCCGCGCATAGAGATAGCATCGGCCCGTGTGTCCGAGGGCGAACGCCAGTCGGTGGCCAACGTGTGCCGCTGGAGCCAGCGCGCAGGACTCATAGATGCTATAGAGGTACTCGGGTTCATCGACAGGGGCGTGTCTATCGACTGGGTGCGCAATGTAGGCGGGCGGGTCATCAACCTGCTGTCGAAAGGTTCGGAGAAGCACTGCCGCTACCAGCTCAAGCAGACCCCCCAGGAGCATATCGAAGCCATACGCCGCGAGGTGTTAAACGCCCGCGATGCCGGGCTCAAGGTCAACCTGTATCTTGAGGACTGGAGCAACGGCATGAAGCACTCGCCCGAATATGTGTTCAACATGATGGATGCCCTGATAGACCTCCCGATAGAAAGGTTCATGCTGCCCGACACCCTCGGCATCCTCAACCCATATGACACACTGTCATATGTGCACCGAATGGTAAAGACATATCCCAAGCTCCATTTCGACTTCCATGCCCACAACGACTACGACCTTGGCACCGCCAACCTGTTTGCAGCCATAAAGGGAGGAGCAAAGGGGGTCCATACCACCGTCAACGGTCTCGGCGAACGTGCCGGCAACGCCGCCCTGTCAAGTGCGCTTGCGGTCATCCATGACCAGCTCCACATGACCACCGGGGTCGACGAAAGCAAAATCAACAAGGTAAGCCACATCGTCGAGTCGTTTTCAGGCATCATGGTGCCACCCAACAAGCCTATCATCGGCGACAGCGTATTTACCCAATGCGCCGGAATACACTCCGACGGCGACAACAAGAAGCAGCTCTACTACAACGACCTGCTACCCGAACGCTTCGGACGCGAACGCGAATACGCCCTCGGCAAGACATCGGGCAAAGCCAACATACGCAAAAACCTTGAAGTCCTCGGCATCGAACTGAGCGAAGAACACATCAAGACCGTGACCGACCGTGTCATAGCTCTTGGCGACAAGAAGGAGATAGTCACCCAGAGCGACCTCCCCTTTATCGTGGCCGACGTAATCAAACATGCCACCCTACCCTCTACAGTGCAGCTCGTCAACTACGCCATAAGCGCGAGCAAGGGGCTGCAGCCGATGGCAATGGTGCGCCTGAGCGTCGACGGCGTGGAATACGAGGCCAACGCTTCGGGCGACGGCCAATACGATGCGTTTGTCAGAGCGTTGCGCAGCATCTACCGCACGAAGCTCAAACGGTCATTCCCCGTGCTGACCAACTACACAGTCAATATCCCTCCGGGCGGCCGCTCCGACGCGCTCGTCCACACCACCATAACATGGGACTACGACGGACGCACCATCAAGACACGCGGGCTTGACGGCGACCAGACCGAAAGCGCCATCAGCGCCACGCTCAAGATGCTCAACATCATCGAAAGCTACGAAAACTAAAACAAACAAAATAAAAACCACTTCAAAACACAAATGGACTTTAAAATTGCAGTGCTTGCCGGCGACGGCATAGGCCCCGAAATATCAAAGCAGGGTGTCAACGTGATGACCGCCGTATGCGAGAAATTCGGCCACAAAGTCGAGTACAAAGACGCTCTTTGCGGTGCCGATGCCATAGACAAGGTCGGCGACCCGTTCCCCGAAGAAACCTACCAGACCTGCCTGTGGGCTGATGCAGTGCTGTTCTCGGCAGTAGGAGACCCTAAATTCGACAACAATCCCAATGCCAAGGTGCGCCCCGAGCAAGGTCTGTTGGCGATGCGCAAAAAGCTCGGCCTCTACGCCAACATCCGCCCGGTGGAGACATTCAAGTGCCTCGTACACAAGTCGCCCCTCAAGGCCGAACTGGTTGACGGAGCAGACTTCGTCTGCATCCGAGAACTGACAGGCGGCATGTACTTCGGCGAGAAATTCGAGAGCGACGACCGCGCCTATGACACCAACGCATACACACGCCCCGAAATCGAACGCATACTCAAAGTGGGCTTTGAATACGCACGCCGCCGCAACAAGCACCTGACCATCGTCGACAAGGCCAATGTGCTTGCATCGTCACGCCTCTGGCGCAAAATCGGCCAGGAAATGGCTCCACAGTACCCCGATGTCACCACCGACTTCATGTATGTCGACAATGCCGCCATGCGCATGATACAGGAGCCCCGCTTCTTCGACGTGATGGTTACCGAAAACACCTTCGGCGACATCCTCACCGACGAGGGTTCGGTCATCTCCGGCTCTATGGGTCTCCTCCCCTCGGCTTCTACAGGCGAAAAGACACCCGTTTTCGAGCCCATCCACGGTTCGTGGCCACAGGCCAAGGGTCTCAACATAGCCAACCCTCTGGCTCAGATACTTTCAGTGGCGATGCTATTCGAATATTTCGACCTCAAAGCCGAAGGCCGTCTCATCCGTGATGCCGTCAACGCATCACTCGATGCCAACGTCCGCACACCCGAAATCCAGGTAGAGGGCGGAGCCAAATACGGCACCAAGGAAGTCGGCGCATGGATAGTGGACTACATCCGAAAAGCCTGACACACTGCCCGACAGCCTTATACACACTCAACAGTCTATATATCGACATATTGATAAGCGGGACCCCGACAGCCTTGGAGTCCCGCTTATTTCTTCACTCCAATGTCATCTAAAACAATACTGATGGCTCATCATGGCAAAGGGTTCGACCGTTCCAACTCGGCTATGAGGAAATTGCATCTGACATTTCCGAAAAGTAAGACGCTGTCTCACAAATTGACATGGAGTCATTATTTTACACTTCTAAAAATGTGAGGACGAGATTGGAGTTGCTGTTCTATTTCCAGAAAGCCATAAACCAGCTCCGGTGTTTGCATCGTGTTTTTTCCCATTGATGTAAAAGGCTATCTCCACGATTTTGCCAAGTGACTTATCGGCTTCTATGGACTTGTAGTAGTAGTAACTGTTTTCGAACCGGTGCTTTTAAATGCCTTTTCACAACGCAAGTGTTATTCAGACTTCCGCAGTACCGGCCAAGCAACCGCAGGAAATCTCAGCCCTAAAAGAGCGGCACTTCTCATGATACTATCATTCTACATGCTTTCTGCATAATTCTCACCTTCCATGATAAATATGCCTGGCTCTTTCCAATAGTAAATCACATACGGCTCGATTAGCCCCATTTTGTTAATGTCCTGCGTTGGCATTCCGCTGAAATGGGTAAAAATCACTGCGTTTCCCTCTATCTCCCCTGCATAATATTCCAACGTAGGGGTAGGGATGCTTTCTCCTTGCGGAGGATACATGGTAGTCTTTTCCATAAACACTTGATCCCCGTGCCTTTCCAGAGCAAATGAAGTCAAGTCTCTTGCATATATTTTTGTAAAAGCCTCTTGAGGAATAGTATTGTCTTTCAGATAGGAAGCATACTCTGGAGAGAGATACCCCACGCGCTTATCTTTGGCAGAAAGCTCCACTTTAAACCATCCATTTTCTTTTCCCAACACCCTGAAACTCTGCCCCCGGTCGGCTTTCATCAACGGAACACCCGATACCGGCGTGGAACGGACATCGATTTTATCTCCTCCATTGACGAATACATAGTTACATTTGTCTTTCTGCCTAAACGCTACCGGGTCAGATCCGGGCGGCAAGAAAGTCACTTCCTGAGTGGTAGGATTGTATTTGAACTCCGCGTTCTGTTTTCCCATGCTGCCTTCTACGGCTACCGAAGCACCAGTTTCATCAATGAGGTAGATATCCACTATGCTATATGCAAGTCCGTAGCCATCTTCAGATAAACTGTAATAGCCGTAGCTGCCATCGGTCGGTGTGCTGTACAAGTCTAATTCCAACTGGAACTGGCAATTGTCTTCCCAATATTCCCACTTGCCCGCAAAAGGTTTAGTGTTATCTGATTGTACAGCTGCGTGTACGCTCAGGAAGCCGCAAACAACGCTTATCAAACTTAAGCAAATCCATTTTCTCATATTATACTTGTTTTATCAGTTAAACTTACAGATTAAAGGTGACATTGACAGCGTACTGTACCCGCACCAGCTGTCCATCTTTGCATCCAAGTGTACATCTCTTTAGTGACTTGACCACTCTTACAGCTTCGGTGTTAAAAATGATATACGCACATTGTGGACACAACGCTCTCGCGCTGCCCACTCGACGGAATATATACATATCCACATAAGCCATCTACCGTTTGCTGCATACTTGACTGAGATAAGAAAGTTGCGAAGTTTCAAGTGGTCAAGAAAGAGCGTCGAGTAAACGCTTTTCATTATATATGTCAGGCGAGCCTTGGCACTTTGCCTCTGCAAAGCCCGGCAAGCCTTTTGCAGCCCCTCCCGCTGTGACCCGTGACCAAAGAGCCGGTATCTGCGTGAGACGGTCTGCAATAGCAAAAATAACGACAAATTTTCAGATTCGCAACACCGCAAAAAATTGCAAGGTGGACAAAAAATAGAGGCATCGCCCGCACATGCATGTGTGACAGGTCGATGCCTCTATTGATATCAGCTTATGTTCCGCCGGTCATGATGACCGCTTTCGCATAATCGATTTTTAAGCCTTGGGGCCGGCAGCTACAAGAGCCTTGCCAGCTTCGTTGTTCTCGAACTTCTTGAAGTTCTTGATGAACATGTCAGCAAGCTTCTCAGCCTTGGTGTTCCACTCCTGAACGTCAGCGTAGGTGTCACGAGGATCGAGGATCTTCGGGTCAACGCCGGGGAGTTCGGTGGGTACTGTGAAGTCGAAGATAGGAATCTGCTTGGTGGGAGCTGAGAGGATAGCGCCGTCGAGGATTGCGTCGATGATGCCGCGTGTATCCTTGATAGAGATACGCTTGCCAGAGCCGTTCCAACCGGTGTTGACGAGGTAAGCCTTAGCACCGCTTTCTTCCATCTTCTTGACGAGTTCCTCAGCATACTTGGTGGGGTGGAGCGAAAGGAACGCAGCACCGAAGCAAGCAGAGAATGTAGGAGTAGGCTCGGTGATACCGCGCTCTGTACCTGCGAGCTTGCTGGTGAAACCACTCAGGAAGTAGTACTTGGTCTGCTCGGGTGTCAGAACCGACACGGGGGGAAGCACTCCGAAAGCATCAGCCGAAAGGAAGATGACATTCTTAGCGGCGGGGCCACGGCTGGGCTTAACGATATTCTTGATGTGGTCGATAGGATAGCTTACGCGGGTATTCTCGGTAACGGACTTGTCGGTAAAGTCGATCTTGCCGTCAGCGTCGACTGTAACGTTCTCCAGAAGAGCGTCACGAGTGATGGCGTTGTAGATATCGGGTTCGCTTTCCTTGTCGAGGTTGATGACCTTAGCGTAGCAACCGCCTTCGAAGTTGAACACGCCGTTGTTGTCCCAGCCGTGTTCGTCGTCACCGATGAGCAGACGCTTGGGATCGGTCGAAAGGGTTGTCTTGCCTGTGCCTGACAGACCGAAGAAGATGGCTGTGTTTTCGCCGTTCTTGTCGGTGTTGGCAGAGCAGTGCATAGAAGCCATGCCCTTGAGGGGGAGGTAGTAGTTCATGATAGAGAACATGCCCTTCTTCATCTCGCCGCCATACCAAGTGTTGATGATGAGCTGCATACGCTCTGTGAGGTTGAAAGCCACGCAAGTCTCAGAGTTGATGCCGAGTTCCTGCCAGTTTTCCACCTTAGCCTTTGATGCGTTGAGCACTACGAAGTCGGGCTTGAAGTCCTTGAGCTCGTCAGCGGTGGGACGGATGAACATGTTGGTCACGAAGTGAGCCTGCCATGCCACTTCCATGATGAAGCGCACTGCGAGACGTGTATCGGCGTTGGTGCCGCAGAAAGCGTCTACTACATAGAGGGTCTTGTCAGAAAGCTCCTTGTCAGCGATAGCCTTGAGGGCATCCCAAGCTTTGGGAGTGATGGGCTTGTTGTCGTTCTTATATTCGTCGCTGGTCCACCAGATAGTATCTTTAGAGGTGTCATCCATCACAAAAAATTTGTCCTTGGGCGAACGGCCTGTATAGATACCGGTCATAACGTTAACCGCGCCAAGCTCTGTGTTCTGGCCCTTTTCGTAGCCTGTCAGAGAGGGGTTGGTTTCGTCGATGAAGAGCTGGTCCCAGCTGGGATTGTGGATCACCTTTGCGCCGGTGATGCCATACTGAGTCAAATCGATGTTACTCATGATTGTTGGAAAACACTTAAGTTATTTTACGAAAGAAAATTGTACTCGCAATGTGAGGATTTTTGTGAAGTCTATTACCGCCACCGCTGACGGTAAGACAGGTGAACATCAGTGTTGCAGCATATACGTCGTCGCGCATATATCTTTTATCACTGATGCAAAGTTACTTCTTTGTTTTTGCAATAACAACACTTATTAGCGAAATTTTTCCTTATTATGGGTGAAAAATACTTAATTACTCGCCTTTTCAGCTAATTAAAGCCTTTATGTAGCCCTTATTCTTCTTCGGGATATTTGCGGTAATGCTCTTCAAGCACAGTCTGGATGTTGAAATAAAATTCACCCGCATCGCGTCCATGGCTGTCCTTGACTTTTATCTTTTCGAAATACGGCTCTACAAACGCATGGTCCACCACGGTAAAGCCCATCATATTAAGCAACACATACTCGTGCTGCGGCTCTACCACCCACCAGGCTTCATCGTCGTCCGACCCCGTACCCGTGGATACTATCGCCATCAGGATGTAATTGAGCTTGTACTGCCACACCTTTGCGGCGTTGATGTCGCCTTTGTCACGCAATGCCTGTATCAGCAATGCCATGCTGCGAAGATCAAACGGATTATTGTCAAGAGAAAGCTTGGCATATTTGACCACCGTGTCGCACTGCTCGCGGGTGAGCTGCTGCTTGGAGTTGTACAACGACGACAAATCCTTTTTCACAGGCGACGGACGGTATGGGTCGTAGTCCTCCTGCAACATGTAGCCGAGATACAGCCTGCGGTACTTGTCGATTTTCATCAAAGTGTCGTTGCGCAGATACTCTTTCATCAGGCGCGGATAGTAATATTGACCCGAACGGTCATTGATTTCGCGGCGTATCTGCTCCATGTCGGGAGTTTCGCGTTTGAGCTGCGGCAGGATATTATGCGACACTGCCGACAACGTGCCGGCCATGGCAAGTATGATGATGAAAATATGCTTCATTTATATGTAAGCTAATTTTTGCGAGTTACTTACGGTGGTATGCAGGATGCGTTAGGAGCCTCCGTTTCGGGGCTTGCATCTCGTCAAAATTAGCAAATATTTCCATACACCGCAGCTATAGCCACGATGATTTAGGATGTTTTAGCTATTGACCCGATTTAAACGAGCCAGCGGACAATAGTAGTTGGCAGCAGGGAATCCTCCGACAAATACAGACAACGCCGTCCTCTGCACAGGGACGCACGGCCTGTGAGTCCCTATGCATGTGTAGTCATGAAATCCGGCTCGGAGCGATTTGCGAGTGAGGACGCACGACTCGCGCGTCCCTATAATGAAGGGTGGCAGCGAGCCTTGTGTCGTGGATTACGAAAATTTTTACAATTCACGAGAAAGCACCGGCCATGGCTTCAAGAGCCTCCACGAGGCATCGGCGCGGCGTGGCAACATTGAGACGCACGAACCCGTCACCGTCTTCGCCGAACATCGTGCCGTTGTTGAGGGCGAGGTGGGCCTTGTTGACCAACGCATCCATCACTTGCTGTTGAGTCAGTCCCAGCTCCCTCATGTCGAGCCACACAAGGAAGCTCGCCTGCGGACGGTGCACCTTGACCTGCGGCAACCGCGAAGCCATGAACTCCTCTACAGCGATGATATTGTCCTGAATATAAGGGATAAGGGCATCAAGCCACTCTCCTCCATACCTGTAGGCTGTCTCCGCCGCCAACACCGCAGTGAATGTCGGGTCAGAAAACTCGTTGGCATCAAGCCATGAATAAAACGGAATACGCAGAGCCTCGTTGCGTATCATAATCCACGAACTCGCGAAGCCGGGTATGTTGAATGTCTTGGACGGAGCTCCTAACCATATACCCACTTCGGCGGCTTCGGGGCAGCTCTCCACAAACGGCTGGTGCTTCTGACCCCACAACATCAGGTCGCCATGGATTTCATCGCTCACCACAATCACCCCATGCTTTTTTGCCATACGCGCCACCCGCTGCAACGACTCGGAAGTCCACTGCACACCGGCCGGATTATGCGGATTACACAATATCATCATCTTTGTCTGAGGATCAGCCATTTTTTCCTCCAAGTCATCATAATCTATCACATAATCGCCGTCCGAAACGTGTACGAGTCTATTGTTGGACACCACACGCCCATTAGCCTCTATGACCATGCGGAAAGGGTGGTATACTGGTTCCTGTATGATGATATGGTCGCCCTGCCGGGTGAAGAAATTGACGCAAAAAGCCAAGGCCTTGACCACACCCGGGGCAAAAATGAGTTCTTCGCGGCTCACCCTGACTCCGTGGCGGCTCCAGAGCCAGTCGATGATAGACTGCCAATAAGAATCAGGCGTAGCTGTGTAACCGTATATCGGGTGGGCGAAACGCTTCATCATGGCTTCCTGTATGGCCGGATGACAGGCAAAATCCATATCCGCTATCCACAGAGGACGCAAGTCACAGCGTCCGAACAGTTGCCCCAGCTGCTCATATTTCATAGCGCACGAGCCTGACTGGTCTATAATCTCATCAAAATCAAATGTGTGTTCCATAGTTTAGTCGCGAAGCTGCCGCATCGCCCTGTATATGATTTATGTGTGAAAGGTTCTTTATAACTTTTTTGTGAGTTACTTACGACAAAGTTACAGCATTTTTCCCAACTTCAAAAGTCAAGAAGCGGTTTGGATGTAGCACATGATTTTTTAAAGCCGTTTTGATTCAACATTTGACTTAAGTTAGTCAACAAAATTAGTTTATATCATCAAGTCAGTCCTATTTTTCGATGCTTTTGAGGTCTTTTGGGCTGATTCCGTACTCGTCGTCAATCACGTAGCTCGCTACGCTCACTCCTTCTCGTCCAGAATCATCGCCAAAATTCACGCAAAATCATTCGCTCTAATTTTGTGGACTGACTTAACACACCGTTTTTATAGGGAGTTTCGAGGATATTTTTTGGTCAATGCGTCCGTAATGACTAACTTTGCTTTGACGGCAATCGGTTTCTTCGGCACCTTTTGCCCGTACACAGCAACCACTATTATACAAATCACATTACTTACCCATTGACATCATGATGAAATCCGTCATACTGCTGATTGCCGCCGCAGCTGCGGTCGCCCTCATAGCCCCGTCGGCCAGAGCATCGCTGACAGCATCAAAGGCATTCGCCTCAGCCCCCCAGAGTGTGTTTCCGCTGCTCGACACCAACACCCGGCTCGACATGATTGATTACTATAACAGCAATCTCTCCACTCCGTCGCCCAACCGCTTGGACGGACGAAGCCGCATCACTTCGCTGTCCGACAAAGTGGCGAGCATCGAGCTCACCCAGGCATCAAGCTGCGATGTAATCATCATGCCTGCGGCCGCCGGCGACACGATTATCGCACTGATAAGCACGGTGGCGACACCCGCCCCTGACAGCCACATCTCTTTCTACAGCCGCGACTGGAAAGAGATACCCACCTCACGGCTGTTTACAAAGCCGGTGCTGTCCGACTGGCTGAGCGAACAGGGGAAGAAAAACCGTGGCGACGTGGAAGCGATGGTGCCGTTTCTGCTCATCAGCTACTCATGGGATCCTTCAAGCAATGTCCTCACACTCACCAACAACACCAAGGAATTTCTGACCGACGACATATACAGCTTCGTCACAGACTACATGCTCCCAACTATTTCATACCGCTGGGACGGACGCAAATTCTCCAGAATTAAGGACTAAGGAGCTTCTAAACAGCATCTTTGAAACCATATCAAGAATTTGAAAGGCCACAACATAGAGGACGCACTGACCCTTGAGTCGCTCAACCGGCTCATCGGTGCTCTTATCACGACCGAAGCCACCCAGAATGTGTGGGTGACGGCTGAGCTGAGCGACGTAGCCGTGCGCGGCGGACACTGCTACCTCGAACTGCTCCAGAAAGACCCTGCCACAGGGAGGCAGATAGCCAAAGCCCGTGGCATAATATGGGCCAACCTCTACCCCACCATCGCCGGCACGTTCAGCGCGGCAACAGGGCAGCAGTTCGCCTCAGGCATCAAACTGATGGTCAAAGCCTCAGCCACGTTCCACCCCGTGTTCGGGCTGTCGCTTGTCATAAGTGCTGTCAACCCCGAATACACCATGGGCGACCTGTTGCGGCGGCGCATGGAGATACTCAACCGTCTCAAAAGCGAAGGCATCCTCGAGGACAACCGCAATCTCCAGTGGCCCGACGTACCCCAGCGTATCGCCGTAATATCAGCACCGGGCGCAGCCGGTTACGGAGACTTCATCAACCAGCTGTTCAACAACAAGCACCTGCTGCGGTTTGATGTCAGGCTGTTTCCTGCCATCATGCAAGGCGAAAAATCCCCGGCATCAATCATCGCCGCACTCGAAGACATCCTCGCCGAGGAAAATCCCCGCCAAGGTGTAGTCATCATCCGAGGGGGCGGAGCCACAAGCGACCTCCAGGCTTTTGAGAATTACGACCTCGCCGCCAGCATCGCCCAGTTTCCCTTGCCGGTCATCATAGGCATCGGACACGAACGCGACATCACAGTGCTCGACTATGTGGCAAATATGCGCGTGAAAACCCCCACAGCAGCCGCAGAGTGGCTTATTTCACGCGGAGCCGATGCTCTCACACGCTTGCAGCTTGCAGCTACATCCATATCTTCAGCCGTCAGCGAGCGCATATCAGGATGCCTGCAGCAGCTTGCATATCTCGAAGGCATACTTCCCACAGCTCCGCTGCGAGCCATCGAACGCAGCCGCGAGCGGCTCAATCTTGCCGCCATGACCATAGCCCAGTCAGGCGAACGGCGGCTGGGTCCCGAACGTATGCGGCTGCAAACGATCATCCCCCGACTTGAGACAGCCGTCACCACTCGCCTTTCGAGCCTACGTGACAAACTCAATGCCCACGCACGGCTGCTTGAAGCCCTGTCGCCACAGGCGACACTCAACCGGGGCTACTCCATCACGCGCCTCAACGGACACGCCGTCACCGCTGCGTCCATGCTCAAACCCGGCGACACAATATCCACCATCCTCGCATCAGGAGAAGTAACAAGCACAGTAACAGACCGTTAAAAACCGACGACACACATCATCATATGGAAACACCTAAATTCCAACCCGTCAAGGAGCTGACATACAATCAGGCCGTCACGCAGCTCGAACAGATACTGCGCACCATGCAGAGCGACAGCTGCGACATAGACCAGCTCAGCATATACACACGCCGAGCTGCCGAACTGCTGTCAGAGTGCCGCTCGAGACTCACCACCACCGAGGCCGAACTGCAAAACGCGCTTGCCGACCTTATGAAAAAATGCTAAATTTGCCCCGTCTATTACCCACAAACACCGACCATGCCACGTAACGTCAAGCCTAAAAAAGCCTTGGGGCAGCACTTCCTCACCGACCTGTCCGTAGCCCGGCGCATCGCCGCCACACTTGACGATTACCGTGGATTGCCGGTCATCGAAGTCGGGCCTGGAATGGGTGTACTCACCCAGTTTCTGCTTTCCAACGGCCACGATGTCAGGGTGGTAGAGATTGACGGCGAAAGCGTCGAATACCTTAAAGAAGAATATCCCGAACTGTCCGGCCGCATAATCGATGCCGACTTCCTCAAACTCGATCTCAACGAAGCAGTCCCGGGCGACGGACAGTTATGCATCATAGGCAATTACCCCTACAACATTTCATCCCAGATATTCTTCCACGTGCTTGAGTACCGCGACAGGGTGGCATGTTGCTCAGGCATGTTACAGCGCGAGGTGGCCGAGAGGCTTGCTGCCCCGGCTGGCACCAAAGCACGCGGCATATTGAGCGTGCTGCTGCAGATGTGGTACGATGTGGAGTATCTGTTCACCGTCGACGAGCACGTGTTCAACCCTCCGCCAAAGGTCAAAAGCGGAGTGATTAAGCTGACACGCAACGGCACAACAGACCCGGGATGCGACGTGCGACTGTTCAAGACCGTGGTAAAAACCTCATTCGGCCAGCGGCGCAAGACCCTCCGCAACTCCCTGCGCGGACTCTTCCCTCCCGGAGTACCGCTGCCCGACACTCCGATGCTTTCATTGCGTCCCGAGCAGCTGACAGTCGAGCAGTTTGTAGAGCTTACAAACCTGATTGCCGGCTCCCGCTTGCAGCAAAGCTGATTATACGCCTATTACGCACAGTCTGGAGTTCTCTCCACTCCCCGGCACACATCGACCTCATTTCCGGAGTTAAAACCACTTTAACAAAGCTCCTGTCACATGAAAGAATACTCCCCCGAAGATCTCGAAAATATCCGGTCAATAATATCCACCAAAGACGAAGCCGCCGCCCGGCAGCTTCTCGACGGACTGCACCCGGCCGACATCGCCGACCTCTACCAGGATCTCGACTTGGAGGAGGCCGAATACCTCTACCGCCTCCTTGACCCGGAGACTGCCGCCGATGTGCTCATGGAACTCGACGAAGATGACCGCCGCAAACTGCTCCACAATATGCCGGCGGAGGAAATCGCCAAGCAGCTCATCGACAACCTCGACACCGACGACGCTGTGGACATCATCCAGGAACTCGACGAGGAGGACCGCGAGGAGATTCTCACCCACATGGACGACGTGGAGCAGGCCGGCGACATCATCGACCTGCTGAAATACGACGAGGACACCGCCGGCGGCCTCATGGGCCGAGAGATGCTTGTGGTCAACGAAAACTGGAGTATGCCCGAATGTATCAAGCAGCTGCGTATGCAGGCCGAGGACATGGACGACGTATATAACGTGTATGTCATCGACAACGACAACAAGCTGCGCGGCGTGCTACCGCTCAAGACCCTCATCACGCATCCATCGGTGTCAAAAATCAAGCATATCATGGAGACCGACCCTGTAGCCGTCAGAGCCGACACCCCGGTCGACGAGGTAGCACTCGACTTCGAGAAATACGACCTTGTGGCCATGCCGGTAATCGACGAAATAGGCCGTCTGGTAGGTTGCATCACCGTAGACGACGTGATGGACGAAGTCCGCGAATCAAGCGAGCGTGACTACCAGCTGGCATCAGGTCTGTCAAGCGACGTGGAAGGTAACGACAAACTCATCGCGCAGACCAAGGCGCGTCTGCCATGGCTGCTGATAGGCATGATAGGCGGTCTGGGCAATTCCATCATCCTCGGCCATTGGGAGGAAGGATTTGTAGCCGACCCCACACTGGCCCTGTTCATCCCCTTGATCGGCGGCACCGGCGGAAATGTCGGCACTCAGTCATCGGCTATCGTCGTGCAGGGTCTCGCCAACGGCTCCCTTGACATCAAACATGCCGGACGACAGATATTAAAAGAGCTCGGCGTGGGACTGATCAACGGAGTCGTCATATCCCTGTTGGTGTTGCTTTACAACTTCTTCCGCCTTGGTGACGGCCATGCCATCACCATGACCACCATGTCGGTCAGCATCGCACTGTTTTGCGTGGTGATGTTCGCCTCGGTATTCGGCACATTCGTCCCGCTTACGCTCGAAAAGCTCAAAATCGACCCAGCACTCGCCACCGGCCCATTCATATCCATAACCAATGACATCGTAGGCATGATAATCTACATGGTGGTGTCATCAGTGCTGATGATCCACCTCGTCTGACGCATCGGCAAAATCAAGCAGCTGTCAGAATTAATATATCGCTGCTAAAGCTTTGCCGCCATGACAGATGCCATCTCTGCCATAGCATCTTTGGCCGAGTCTATCATGGCCTGCTTCATTTCTGCCGTCGGAGCTATCACTTCCACAGGTTTGCCCTCGAACTTGGCCACGAGCTTACGCACCGACTGCGACCCCCAGGCATACGAGCCGGCGATGCCTATGACCCTGTTTTTTACTCCGCGCGCCACAAGCGCATCGGCCAGATGTGCCACCGGGGGATATATCTCAGAGTTATAGGTGGGACTGACCATAACGAGTCCTTTAAGTCTCATGACCTCACCCAACACATGACTCAGCGGAGTGCGTGACAAGTCATACATCACTATATCCCTAACCCCGTTTTCAGCAAGCCGCGATGCGATTTCCTCGGCCATTGCAGTCGTATTGCCATACATGGAGCCATATGCCACCACCACGCCGGGATTTCCTTCCCATCGGGCCATCCGGGCGTATTGTCCACAGATTTCTTCGCGACGGCTGTGCCATACAGGGCCGTGGGTCGTACAGATATAGTTGACCGTCAGCGGAGCTATCTTTGCGAAAGCCTTTTCGACAAACGTGCCGTATTTCGCCACTATACATCCGTAATAGCGGTATGCCTCACGGAAATAATGGTCTGCCGCCATGTAGTCGTCAATGACAGCACCGTTAAGCGCACCGAAGCAGCCTAACGCATCGCCGGTAAACAATATACCCTCCTCCTGCAAGTAGGTAAACATCGTCTCAGGCCAGTGTACCATCGGGGTCATGATAAATTGCAGCGTCCGGTCTCCAAGACTGAGGGTTTCACCCTCTGCCATCACCACCACGTTAGATTCTATGCCATAAAAGCCTTTGAGCATGTCGACCGTCTTGGCATTGCACACAAGCTTAAGCGCAGGATAACGGCTAAGCAGCATCGGAAGCACACCGCTGTGGTCTGGCTCCATATGGTTGATTACTAGATAGTCCGGGGCGCACCCTCCGAGGATTTCTTCTATATGATGCAGATATTCAGGGGCATGTCCCGAATCGCTCGCGTCGATAATGGCCGAAGCATCGCTGCCACGCACCACGTAGCTGTTGTAGCTGACACCCGCCGGCAGATCCCAAAGCCCCTCGAACAGGTCGGTCGTGCGGTCATTGACACCGCAATATATTACACGGTCGGAAATATTCTTTATATTCATGTTCAGATTATGTTTTTGATGATTGAAGGCCCTGACCAATACTGCCCGCCTATTTGTGGCGGTAACGGGTCATGGAAAACGCCTGTTTTTTAAACAACAGCACGGGCAGAATAGAGCCGCCAGCCAATACACCTATAACCATCACAGTGACCGCTGAGTTCACGGTAAACTGCTCAAGATAATTGAGAAGCTGCATGTCGCTGCCTATATTCTGCACAAGCATTATGAGAGCGAATACCGACCTGTAGGCGTACATACCCGGTATCATCGGGAGAAGAGCCGGAATCAGCAGACATGTCATGGGGGTATGGCATGCACGGCCCATAGGCATAGAAAGCATCCCCATCGAAACGGAAGCCGCCAGACTGCCGGTCACAATATCCACACCGGCGTAATTAATCAGGGCAAAACGCAGGGCGTGACCCACTGCGGCAAGCAGTGCTATGTATGGGAAAGTCTTCACACCAGGGTCAGAGATGGCGCCGAACCCTATGGCTGCTGCGGCAGCAAACAGTCCGTCGAGCAGCATATCTACAAGTATGTCAGTCATGGCATGAAAAAATTACAGCAACGAACCTTTGATTAACAACAACGTGAACGACAGGCCGATGGCTATGCACATTATCAGCAGCATAGTGCTGATCAAGCGGCTGAAACCTACCAGCACATGTCCGTCAAGCACATCAACGCAACTGTTGATGAGCGGTACCCCGGGTATCAGGAACAGCGGACTGGTAGCTATGGCAATCTCCGCCGTGCAGTCAAGCAGCAGCGACACAGACGCACACATCGAGGCGACATAGGCCGACACGACAAACACTATATAATGGTTGACCCCGCGCTTCTGCATCTGCTGACGCAGCCCGAAACCTATCAGCGTGGCGACAAAAACCACAAGCATCGCCGTGGCATCGCCGCCGAACAAGCGGCAGAAACATGCATTGGCCACGCCCACGAGAGCCAACACGACATGCTGGTTGATGCGCGGCTTGGCTGTCAGACGGTTGAACCGCGTCCACAGTTCGTCAAGACCCAACTTGTCATCGACAGCCTGCCACGACAGTGCACTGAGGTCGGAATTGCGGAGAAAACTTATAGGAAGCTTCTCGGCGGTACATACACGTGTCATCGCCGAACCGTCCGACGGGTCGCGCATCGTCATGACAAAATGCTGCAATGTGTACGATATATCCACCTCCACGTGTTGCGAGCACGCAATCCTTTCTGTACACCTCACCACTCTCGAAGTATGCACCCCGCAGCCAAACATGTATGCCGCATACTTGCTGCAGAAGTCCATGACATCGCCAAGCGGCGAGGATGATTGAATCTCATTCATATATGTTTAATATCTTTTTGTTATCTTCTTCCAACGGCTCCCAGTAGTAGTCGCGGCTATAAAGACGGCACTCAGGATGGCGGCGGAAAAAATCGTCCAAACGAGGCGACGACACATCGTTAGGACCGAGGTGCCATCGTGAAGCATCCGCTGTGAAATTCGCAGTACACCTGTTTTCGACAAACACGTTTGGAAGCTGCATCACCCGCCATTCGTTCCTCGGGACCGTCAACCCGTGATGCACCCTGCGGCCTATCTCCCACCCTGTCGACACGAAGCAAAGTAACGACACCACAGCAAATGCCCTGCGCACCCTTACCGGCCGCAAACTCCACGACCCGACAAACACTGCCACCTGCAGAGTGAGGAATGTCTGCACTGCCAGTTGCATTCTCGACCCGAAATCAGCAGAATAACCGACCTGGATGAAAAAAGCCACGCAACTCGGCACGAACAAGAGCCAAAACTGAGGCATACGCTTTATTTGAGACCACAAAACCGGAAGCCACACCACCATCTGCAGAATTATTATGATGAGAATGTGCACTATCATTTTTATCCGTTGCAACACCTCAGGGCCCTCGCCGGCCGGATACCACCCTACATGCCCTCCTGCATTGTTGATGGACAAGTATGCCGCCACGGGTATTATTATTATTACCGATGATACATTAATGGGGGAAAACAAAATCCGCAGTTTCGCCGCAATGCCACTACACTCCGACATCTCCTGTATCAGCATCCATACAGTTATAGGAAGCATGGAAAACGCTGCAATGGGAGAACTGATAGACATCAGAGCAAGCACCGCCGGAGCATACCCTTTAGCCGGGCGCGTCAATATCATCATTGTGGCGAGGAAAGATGGTATATACGAATGGAACACAAACCCCATCAGAGCTATATTAGGCGACGTAAAGCCAGCCGGCGAATAGCCCCACATATTGCGCCAGAATTCGAAACGCATATCCGGGAAAAAATTACTGTATATGGCCACACCCATGGCATCAAATCCGCCAAACAGGAATAATACCCACAAAGTCCTGAACGTGACACGCCCGGCATACTCATACATCATACGCAACCCGAGCCATATGCCGCCTGCCGCATACAACGCCTGGCACAGATATCCCAATTCCAAGCTGTGCGACAACTTAGCCACTACCGCCGACGGCAACCAGAAGCCGAAATAATAATCGAGCATCTGACCGCCTGTTATCACAGGCCAAGGGTTGTAGACCAGGTCCTTGAACACCGCATTGCGGAAGATATGGTCCGGCGGATCCTGCCACATATACCCTCCGATGCCCGCACTTACCACCCACAGCATGACCAGAGCCGCGATAAGCACCTCTCGCCACAGCGAGGCAAATTCCACTCTGCCGCCGACATGCCTGAACGGCCATATACATGCCCACAGCCCGAGCAGCACAGGCAGCAATGCCACCCACCAATATGCCCACCCCACGAGAAATATCGCCGTGGGTAGCCACAGGTAAAGCATCGATACTGTATAAAGCACTCTGCGCGACATAAAAGTGCCGAAATTCAGGAGTTGTATGAATCGAATCGGAAACCTCACGGGCGGATGTCCAAGCCTGCACCCACCCAGCAATAACGGGCGCAAATTTACGAATATTTTCCGTATCATACACATATCCTGTGCTTCATCTTGCAATAATACGCCACAATGGGCTACAGAAGCACGGCTGGTCAAAATGTCACATTTCTGCGTATATTTTATCCTATTTTAGCATAGTTTAGCACACCGGCGGTCGTAAAAAAGATGCGAGAGACAAAGATTTCGTATCTTTGCACACTGATTGACATACATGCGAGAATTAACAACAAAACCTATTTTACAATTTACATTATTTCCTAATTAGCAATTAGCAGATGAAAGCTATCACGTTGAAATCAGCAGCCCTGTACGCACTCTCCGCAGTCATCACAGGGTCACTCCTCTCCTCTTGTGGCGGACAGCAACAGCAGCAGGCAGGTGCTCCCGAGATTGCCGTTATGACAGTTGGTGACACCAACACTACCCTGCAGCAGTCATACCCGGCCACACTCCGTGGTAAAACAGACATCGAAATCCGTCCGCAGGTGACAGGCTTTATAACCAAAGTCCACGTTGACGAAGGGCAGCAGGTCCGCAAAGGACAGGTGCTTTTCACACTTGACCAAGTACAGTTCCAGGCCGCAGTCGACCAGGCCGAGGCCGCAGTCGCATCTGCCAAGACAGCTGTAAGCACAGCGCAGCTCACCGCCGACAACAAACGCCGTCTCTACGACAAGAACATCATCAGCGAATACGAATGGCAGCTTGCCGACAACGACCTCCAGAATGCCAAGGCAGCTCTGGCTCAAGCCAATGCAGCCCTCGTGACCGCCCGTAAGAATCTGGCTTATACAGTGGTCACAGCTCCGAGCAACGGTGTCGTAGGCTCCATACCTGACCGCGAAGGCTCGCTCGCGTCACCCTCAAGCCAGACACCGCTCACCACCATCAGCGACAACAGCGAGGTATATGCTTACTTCTCCCTCACAGAGAAGGACATACTCGCCATGGCCGACAACGGCTCGCGCAACATCAATACCGCCATCGCGCAGATGCCCGAAGTCGGGCTTGAACTCGCCGACGGTTCCACCTATAGCGCCAAAGGTAAAGTCTCCACGATTTCAGGAGTCATCGACAGCAGCACAGGAGCGGCAAGCGTGCGCGCCCTCTTCCCCAACCCAAGCGGTATGCTCCGCAGCGGTTCTACAGGCCGTGTCATCATACCCCGCACCTTCACCGATGTCATCGTAATCCCCCAGAAAGCCACTAACGAGCTTCAGGACCGCCGTTTCGCCTACGTGGTCAATGATTCCAACAAAGTAGTGGCTACGCCTATCACCGTATCGCCCCTCAACGACGGAAGCAACTTCGTGGTTACATCCGGACTGAAGGCCGGCGACCGCATCGCTGTCGAAGGTGTAGGCATATCAGTGCGTGACGGTGTGGAGATCAAGCCTGTCGACGCAGCAGCTAAGGCCGCAGCGATGGCCCAGCAAGCAGCCCAGCAGCAATCTGCCGGCAAATAACCCGAGAGCCTGCACGGCTCTAATCCAACACAAACTTTTCTTTTCGTAAGTCTATCATCCACAAATGAAACTTGATACCTTTATTAACCGCCCGGTTCTATCGACGGTTATATCAATATTCATAGTGCTGTTAGGTATAATCGGTCTCGTGTCTCTACCCGTGACCCAGTATCCTGACATCGCCCCCCCGACCATCTCGGTCACCACAACCTATACAGGTGCTAACGCCCAGGCGGTGCTCAACTCCGTGATTGCTCCTCTCGAGGAGTCTATCAACGGTGCTGAAGGCATGACATACATGGAGTCGACAGCCACCAACACCGGCAGCGCAACCATCAACGTCTACTTCCGCCAGGGCTTCGACCCCGACATGGCTGCTGTGGACGTGCAAAACCGTGTCGCCAAAGCACAGAACCTTCTCCCCTCCGAAGTACTTCAGGTCGGCGTACTCACCCAGAAACGCCAGTCATCGATGCTCGTCGGCATAGCCCTTTATGACACATCGGGCAACTACGACAGCGAGTTCCTCGACAACTACGCCAAAATCAACATGATCCCGGAGCTGCAGCGTGTCAACGGTGTGGGCGACGTGATGAGCTTCGGTGCCGACTATTCGATGCGTATCTGGCTCAAGCCTGAAGTGCTCGCACAATACAATCTCATGCCCGACGACGTGGCTGCCGCACTTGCCGAGCAGAACCTTGAAGCCGCTCCTGGCGCATTCGGCGAGCAGGGCAACCAGAGCTTCCAGTACACCATGCGTTACAAGGGCCGTCTGACCACACCCGAAGAATTTGACAAAATCGTGGTACGCGCCCTCCCCAACGGCGAGACCCTCTATCTGCAGGATGTCGCCGATGTCGAACTCGGCCGCGTGACATACGGATTCTCCAATACACTCAACGGCTATCCGGCAACGATGTGTATCGTGTTCCAGACCCCCGGCTCCAACGCGACCACCATCATCAACGACTGTCTCGGCTATGTAGACAAGCTCAAAGCCGAGCTGCCCGCAGGTCTGCAGGTAGCCGTACCTCTTAACAACAACGACTTCCTCTATGCATCGATCCACGAGGTTATCAAAACCCTCTTAGAGGCGTTCGTGCTCGTGTTCCTCGTGACCTACATCTTCCTCAGCGACTTCCGCTCGACCATCATCCCTGCCATCGCTATCCCGGTAGCCCTTGTGGGTACATTCTTCGTGATGAACCTCATCGGCTTCTCTGTCAACCTCATCACCCTCTCGGCGTTAGTCTTGGCGATTGCGATTGTGGTCGACGACGCGATTGTGGTCGTCGAGGCGGTCCACGCCAAACTCGATGTCGGATACAAGAGTTCGCGAAGGGCTGCCATCGATGCTATGAACGAAATCGGCGGAGCTATCGTCTCTATCACACTGGTCATGATGCTCGTGTTCATCCCGGTGTCGTTTATGCCGGGCACTGCAGGTATCTTCTACCAGCAGTTTGGTCTGACCATGGCCATAGCCATCGGTTTCTCGGCTCTTAACGCCCTTACCCTCTCGCCGGCACTCTGCGCACTGTTCCTCAAACCGCACAATCCCGACCAGCCGATGAAAGAGCGTGTGACCGAGGCTTACAAAGCAGCCACAGGTGCTGTCGTGGGTAAATACAAGAAGTCATTCTCTCTCCATCCGCTCATTGTTGTAGCTCTCCTTGTGTTTACAATCTTCTGCATGGTCGACGGATGGTTCAGCACCACGAGCATCGTCAAACTCATCATCGCCATCATCGTAGCCGTACTGACTGTTGCAGGCCTATTCACAAAGCGTTTCCACGAAGCGTTCGAAAAGGGATATAGCTCACTGATCGGTGGCTACAAACGCATCGTCCACTTCTTCGCTCGCCATAAGATTTCAAGCTTCGGCACAGTACTTGGAGCCATCGCCGTCCTCGTATGGCTCATGGGCATCACCCCGAGCGCACTTGTGCCCAACGAGGATACCGGCGTACTCTTCGTTATGGTCGACATGCCCCCGGGCACCTCTCAGGAGCGCACCGAGGAGACCCTTAACCAAGTCGACGCTGCTATCGCCCAGATTCCCGGCGTCCAGTACCGCCAGAAGATATGCGGCTACAGCTTCCTCGCTGGCCAGGGCGCCACTTACGGTACATTTATCGTCAAACTCAAAAACTGGGAAGAGCGTACTGCCGCCGACCAGTCAGCCGATGCGATCCTTATGAAGATTTACGGTGTCACCGGCCAGTTTGTCAAAGACGGACGTGTCGTAGCCTTCGCTCCTCCTATGATTTCGGGTTACTCCATGACCAACGGTTTCGAAATCAAGATGCAGGACAAGACCGGCGGCGACATCAACCAGTTCTTCGGCATCGTACAAGGCTTCCTCGCCCAGCTCAACCAGCAGCCTGAGATCCAAGTGGCATACACCACCTTCAATCCCACCTTCCCCCAGTACCTCGTGGACATCGATGCAGCCAAGGCCAAGCAGGCCGGCATCAGCCCCCAGACAATCCTCAGCACGCTGCAGGGATACTACGGTGGTCTGTATGTGTCAAACTTCAACCGATTCGGCAAGATTTACCGTGTCATGATGCAAGCGGGTGCCGAAAGCCGTATATCGCCCGAAACACTCTCGGCCATCAAAGTCCGCAACTCCCAGGGTACCATGGCAAGCATCAGCAACTTCGTGACACTCGAACGTGTATTCGCGCCCGACTTGATGAACCGCTTCAACATGTTCTCATCCATATCGGTGACAGGTAGTCCTGCTCAGGGTTACTCGTCCGGCCAGGCACTTGAAGCCATCAGCCGCGTGGCTGCCCAGACCCTGCCCGCCGGTTATGGTTACGAATACGCAGGTATGACCCGTGAGGAGGGCAGCAGCTCGAGCGGTAGCTCCACTGCCATCATCTTCGGTCTCTGCCTCCTGTTTGTCTACCTGCTTCTATCGGCCCAGTATGAGAGCTACATCCTGCCTCTGGCGGTTATCTTCTCCATACCGTTCGGTCTGATGGGTTCGTTCATATTCGCCCAGATATTCGGAGTCAACAACAACATCTACCTCCAGATTGCACTCATCATGCTCATCGGCCTTCTTGCCAAGAACGCCATCCTTATTGTGGAGTTCGCCCTCGACCGTCGACGCACAGGCATGTCGGTGCTCAATGCGGCCATTGACGGTGCCGTCGCCCGTCTCCGACCGATTCTGATGACCTCTCTGGCTCTTATCATCGGTCTGTTGCCCTTGATGTTCGCCCACGGTGTAGGTGCCAACGGTAACCGCGCTCTCGGTGTCGGCTCTATCGGAGGTATGTTGATTGGTATGATACTCCAGATTTTCATCGTTCCTGCCCTCTTCGTGACATTCCAGCTCATCCAGGAGAAGATTTCTCCCATCAAGTGGAAAGACACATCCAACGAGGGTCTCGAAAGCGAAATCGAGCAGTATTCCCGATAAACGCACCTATAAACTCGTTCTCCTCTCTCCTCCTATTTCCTATTACTGATAACTTCCATATACGCTCAATGAATATCAAGCATATATCGTGGATAGTCGCAGCGACGGTAGGCATCTCAGCCATGACCGGCTGCAACATCTACAAGAAATTCGAGATGCCCACCGACAGCCAGCTCACCGCCGAATATGTCAAAGCTGACTCGGTGACACGTAACCCCGAAGCCTACGGCAACCTGCAGTGGCAGCAGGTGTTTACCGACCCTGTCCTGGCTGGTCTTATACAGCAGGCGCTTGACAACAACACCGACCTCCAGAACGCCAAACTCAATGTCGACGCTGCCCAGGCCCGTCTGCAGGGAGCTAAACTGGCATACTTCCCCTCGGTGGCTCTCTCGCCCAATGGCGGCAAATCATGGACCAAGCTCCACGGCAGCGACATGGTAGGCTCCGACTGGACCTACAGCATACCCCTCTCGGTCAACTGGGAAGTGGATATATTCGCCAAGCTGCTCAACTCCAAGCGCGGAGCCAAGATGGCTCTGCTCCAGAGCGAGTCGTACCAACAGGCCGTGCGCAGCCAGATCATAGCATCTGTCGCAGCCATGTACTACACCATCTCGTCGCTCGAAAGCCAGCTCGAACTCTCACGCAACACCGCTACCCTCTGGTCAGAAACTGTCGAGACCATGAAGGATCTTAAGCTCGCCGGACGTGTCAACGAAGCAGCCGTAGTACAGTCGACCGCCCAGTATTATTCTATTCTCGCGTCTATCACCGACATCGAGGTCAACCTGCGCAGCGCCTACAACTCACTGTCGCTGCTGCTCAACACCATGCCGCAGAAATGGGACATCCCGTCACAGCACACTGCATTGATGCCCAATATCGTGCGCGAATCCATCCCGATGGTCGAACTGGCATCGCGTCCCGACGTGAAAGCTTCCGAATACGCATTGGCAACAGCTTATTATGCGACAAACTCTGCTCGCTCGGCTTTCTATCCGTCGCTCAACATCACCGGCACAGGAGCATTCACCAACAGCTTCGGCTCGCTTGTGACCAATCCCGGCGGATGGCTTCTCAATCTGGCAGGGCAGCTGGCCGCACCCCTCTTCTCACGCGGTCAGAACATCGCCAACCTCAAGATAGCCAAGGCTCAGCAGCAGCAGGCTCTCAACAACTTCGAGTACACCCTCATGTCGGCCGCAGCCGAGGTTTCGGATGCCATGATGACCTATCAGAAAGCCACCGAAAAGCAGGCATACCTCGCCGACCAGACCGACAACTACTCCAAGTCGGTCGACTACAACAAGGAACTCCTGCAATACGGCACATCGACCTACCTCGAAGTGCTTACCGCACAGCAGTCCCTGCTCTCATCGCAGATAGGCGAAATCACCTGCCGCCTCACACGCGAACGCGCCCTGATCAACCTCTATCAGAACCTTGGCGGAGGCCGTTAATCCAGCAATCCTTAATCTATAACTAATACAATTACCACCATGGGAAAAGGAATAAGCCAGCTGGCCCATATAGACCCTTCGGCAAAGATAGGCAAAGACGTGACAATACACGCCTTCGCATATATCGATGCCGACGTGGAGATTGGTGACGGATGCGAAATAATGCCATACGCTTCCATCATCCACGACACCCGCATAGGCAATAACACCAAAGTATACCAGAATGCCGTGGTAGGAGCCGACCCCCAGGACTTCCGTTGGCAAGGCGAGAGGGGTCTCTGCGTGATAGGCAACAACTGCGTGATACGTGAAAACGTAATCATCAACCGCAGCATCCGCGAAGGACAAGCCACCACCATCGGCGACGAAGTGTACGTGCTTGCCGAAAGCCACATAGGCCACGACTCCCTCATCAAGGGCAAGACCGTCCTCGGCAACGGTGTCACAATAGCCGGCGATGCCGAAGTCGGCGAGTGTACCATCATGTCATCCAACACCATGCTTCACGAACGTTGCAAAATCGGTGACTGGGTACTCATCAAAGGCGGCTGCCGCATCGGCAACAACGTGCCCCCCTACTCTGTTTTCGCGCACAACCCTGCCGAATACGACGGTGTGAACGCGGTGGTGATGACTCGCCACGGCTTCACCATGGAGAAGATCGACGACATCGCCAAGGCATACCGCCACGTCTACCAGAGCGGCACATCCATCTTCAATGCCGTGCGACGTATCAAAAACGACATCGAGCCGAGTCCCGAACGCGAGAACATCCTCAACTTCATCGACCGCGTCAACCAGCGTCTCGTCGACCTCAAAGTCGACACCGCTGACGACTGATATTTCTTGTGCATAATGTCAAAAAGAGAAGGGGCATGGAGCTTTTAGGTTCCATGCCCTTCTCGCTTATCTTCTCACACAGGCTGCTGCATATGTAGGTGGTAGCGGACAGTCCCCATACCTGTCCGCTACCACCTATTTTGGAGGCCGGCTGTCGGTGTCGATAGTGTCGTTATGCTCGTGCATCCGGCCGGCATTGCGCTCCATACGTTCTTGAGTGAAATCCTTCCACTGCCGTTTCCAGCTCTTACGCGCACGGATAGAAGAGATGCCGGTCGCAGTTTTCAAAAGCGAAAGAATCCTCTGCCCAAGATTCTGCTTGACAACCTTTCGCCCCACCAAACGCTGGTCCGGCACGAAATCGAGCCTCACCCGGTCATGGTCCAGTTTGTTGACCCGATCCACCAATGCCAATATCGGAGGCTGCAAGTCAGGAGCCTCCGAAGGCTCATACATGGCGATTTCACCGACATCTGTCTGCAGCTTCTCCCATTTCTTGGCCTCTTTCGCAGTTATATATTCTTTGTCGACGATATACACCTCCCCGTATGTATTGACGAAAAACTGCTCGTCATGGCGGTTGAACCTGAACAGGCCGTGTCCCCTGCCGTTCGACTCTATATTGAACGAATAGCCAGTCAAATCCATCGGGGCAACTTCGTCGCCATCTATGTTGTCGAACCCGAAACGCACCCGGAATTGCTCGAAGTCTACATCATCCTTAAAAAACAGCGACAGATCCGGCACCCACTTCCGGCTCGTAGTATCGGCAAGCACATTGACATCAACCGTGACCCTCTCGCCACGCTTCATCCAAACTTCTGTCGGGCTGTATTTGCCGCGCACGGTATCCATGCCGTTCTCCGAGCGCCACAGCCGGTCAGGCATCTTTGTCCTCGGCACCACACCTACCCAGTCGGTCCATGAAAACCTATGGTCGCAGCGGTCGCTCACACTGTCGAGGCCGTTGCTGTCGGTGAAGCGGTAATAGGATTTCGATTGTAGTATGCGCGGATTGCGCCACCCCCTTACCGGTCCTTTACGGTCGGGCGACAGCATATAATCCACCATCTTCTCCCGGAACAGAAAAATAGTGTCACTGTATGTCGTCAACGTCGAGTATTCCCTCACATACGCCAGCATATGCAGCAGTTTGTGGGAGCGCGATTCGATGACCACCTCCGGCAGCGACATGGCATTTTCCACCATCTTAACGCTGTCGGTGTCGGCATCATCGACCACCGCCTCATTATAACCGATATATCTGATAGTGACAGAATAATCCGACCATGAGATACGTGGCAACCGGCCATTGGACTTGCACACGCCTATCGCCACCCCTTTGTGGTTAAACACCGACGCATTAGGCAGAGGCAGGCCCGTCAGCGAGTCTACCACCACCGTCTCCCGCGCTTGCGCCACGGAGAATACGGACAAAGCTGCCAATATACAGGCTGTAAACCTGACAATCCGTTGCATTTGCTTGATAGTGAACCACGCGAATATACGGATTATAAAATTCACGACAAAATACCTGCATCGGCAGACGGCAAAACGGGGATTTTGCCTACACTTCACGACAGCACCCGCGCCATCCGCTCCAGTCCGTCGGCAAGCTGCGTGCGTGGGCAGGCGATATTCAGCCTGATGAACCCCTCTCCACCCGGACCGTACATCGTACCCGGATTGACCATCAGCCGCTGCTGCTCTTGCAGACGCTCCGTTACAGCATCCGAGTCGAGTCCGGAAGCACGGCAGTCAATCCACACCAAATAAGTCCCTTCGAGCGGCAGCACTGGATATTGCGGTAGCCTTTCGGCGAAAAAGCGGCGGAGGTATTCGTAATTTTCCCACAGATATTTACGCAATGCATCAAGCCACGCACCGCCCTCGCCGTAAGCGGCGATTGTAGCGATTACGCCAAACGGATTGACATCGCACACTTCGTTGATATTGATAGCACGGTCGATACGGCGGCGCACCGCATCATCGGCAGCGACTATGTTGGCGATTTGCAGCCCGGCAAGGTTAAACGCCTTACTCAGCGATATGCATGTCACGGAGTGTTGCAGAAATTCATCTGACAGCGAAGCAAACGGCGTGTAGTCATGCCCTTCATATGTCAGCTCGCAGTGAATCTCGTCGGCCACCACCATAACCCCGTGGCGCAGGCATATCTCGCCGATGCGCAGCAGTTCCTCCTGCGTCCAGACCCTGCCTACAGGATTGTGGGGATTGCACAGCAACAGAAGTTTCGCCCGCTGGTCGGCGGCTTTCGCTTCGAGGTCGTCGAAGTCTATGGTGTAACGGCCGCCACGATAAACGAGGTTATTGGCTGACAGCTCGCATCCGTCATTGCGTATCGACGAGAAGAAGCAGTTGTATGCCGGTGTCTGGACTATTACTTTATCGCCAGGCTCGGTCAAAGCTTTTATGATGGCTGACAGAGCCGGCACGACACCGCTCGTATAAATCATCCACCGGGGGTCTATCTGCCAGTGGTGTCGGCTGCCGAACCAGCGTACCACCGCATCGTAATAGGCATCAGGCACTTTCGTATAGCCGAAAATGCCGTGCTCGACACGGCGGCTTAAAGCATCGACAATGGCGGGTGCTGTACGGAAATCCATATCAGCCACCCACATGGGCAGCACACCCTCCTCTTCGGGAGTGTCCCATTTATAAGAGTTCGTCCCACGCCGAGGGATAATCGTATCAAAATCGTATTGCATAACCTTATTTTTGTTTATAGTTTAGAAATCCAGCGGCCACGCCACAGTCTGACGAGGAAAATCGCACCACGGAAACAGAGTTCGATGCACATGGCGAGCCACACGCCGCGCAGACCCATCGCAGGAGCAAGCAATGCCGCCAGCGTCAACCTCACGCCCCAGATGCTGCCGAAATTCATCAGGCTCGGCACGAACGTCTTTCCTACGCCCACAAACACTCCATAGGCGACTATCGAGGCCGCAAACATCGGCTCGGCAAAAGCTTCGATACGCAGTATTTCTGTCCCTAACGTGCGGATTTCCTCCACAGGGGTCATCACTCCTATAATTTGCGGAGCCGCTGCATACATCAATGCACCCATAACCCCCATGATAACCATTCCCGACAAGACCGTGATGTTGGCAAACCGTTTGAGCAGCCGTGTACGGACAGCTCCGATGCTCTGCCCTACCAACGTCGTGGCAGCTTCCGAGATGCCGTAACCGGGCATGTAGCAGAGGCTTTCGGCAATGATAGCGAACGAGTTGGCGGCAATGGCGACTATACCGAGCGGAGCTACTATGACAGTCGTCATAATCTGCGCCCCGCATATGGCTATATGCTCGAATCCCATCGGCAGGGAGATGCGGACAGCCTTGCGAAGCGTATTCCTCCGAGGCAGGAAACGGCCACGTTCGCCCGAAAGTTTCAGCATAGGCGAGCGGCGGCAAAGATACCACATCATCCCTCCGGCGGTGACAAGTTCGGCAAGCACCGTACCCAATGCCGCGCCCTCCACTCCTAAACCTGCGCCCGGAATGGTCAATTCCATGCCTGACAGATGCACCTGCCGGGTGTGGAATATCAAAAAGAAATTAAACACCACATCCAGCACACACATCATCACGTTCAATATGCTGGGCACGCGCATATTCCCGCTGCAACGCAACATGCCGCCAGCAAGGAAATTAAGCTGCAACGCCGGCAGGAAAAGCGAGAATATCCTGAAATAGAGTGAGGCATCGCTGCGTATAGCCTCGTCGCCGCCCAACCAGCCGGGCAACGCTCCGCTGATAGCAACGCCTGCCGCAGCCAGCAGAAACCCGAAAGCCAGCGTGGCTGTAATCGACTGGCGCAGCACTTTCCGCGCCCCTGCAAAGTCTCCGGCACCGATGCGGTGGGCCACCTGCACGGAAAATCCCGTTGCTGCCGCCGCACACAAACCCCAGAACAGCCATGTAGTAGTCGACACCAACCCGATGGAGGCGGCGGCGTTCGCACCCAAGCTGCCCACCATCGATGCATCGATGTACTGCATGGCTATCGATGACACCTGCGCCATGATGGCAGGAACGCTGAGGTATACAGTCAAGCGCAACTGCTGCCCCAGCGTCAGCCGCTTACCTTCGCGAATAAGCGACAACAGGTAATCGGACTTCCTTTTTTCAGCCCCCATCCGGTTATCTAACTGATTTAAATGTTCATTAATCGGTCATGACTATGGGTTCTCCGCTCCAGAGTTTCAGTGCGCAGTCACCCGGAGCCTTGATGTTTCCGTCGATAATAATCTCGCCGTAGCTTTCGGCGGTGATGCAGCCGGTACGTGGGTTTTTCACTCCGCCTATCGCGCCTTTTATTGTGGCCTGCACCGAGCTGTATTCGAAAGCGCGGTCGCAGTCTGGCCCGAACGTGCAGTTTTCCAGCACGAGGTCGTGCGCATAGCATAGCGGCTGCTCGCCGGTTATATGGCAGTTGACGAGCCGCAGGTTGCGCGAATGCCAGCCGAGATACTCGCCGTTGAGTACCGAGTCGTAGATAGTCACGTTCTCCACTTCCCAGAAGGCATCTTTGGTGGTAATCTTAGCGTTATGAATCTCCACATTCTTGACATACTGGAACACATACTTGCTGTCACTTTCCAATCCGTCTATATAGATATCGTGACTGAACATGAACGGATAAGTCCCTCCATGCAGCTTGAGATTTTTGGCACGGATGCCTTTGCACCGCCAGAACACCTCGTCGGCATCGTTCATCTCCACGTTTTCTATCTCGATGTCGTGCATCTCGCGGAACATTTTGGGCGCATCGATTCGTGTATCGGTCATCTTCAAGTTGTCGGAGTACCACAGTGCCGAGCGTCCGCCCACATCGAAGAAACAGCGGTCAATCGTGAAGCCGTGTACATGCCAAAAGGGATAGTTACCCTCAAACCGGCAGTTGACAGCCTCGATGTTGCTGCACTCTTTGATGGCCGATTCGCCGGCACGGATGACAACGTTTTCCAGTCGGAGATCGTGCGACTCGAACAAGGGTCTTTCCCCTCCAAACTCAGCATCTTTGATAAGTTTCATTTGCGATATTCATTTTGGTTTTAATATTACAAAATTAGATTGAAATAGCAAATAATACAGTATCTGAATTACTGTCATTATTACCAAATTTACTGATTCATGCACCAACATTTGTCCCAACAATACAACACAAACGAACAGAACCCCCATCTCATGACGGAGGTTCCTGTTCGTAATACCGGCTAAGAAACCGTTAGTCAACAAATCAGCACATGCCGCTTGTGTGCCTGCCGTCACATGCTCTCGCGCAGGACAGCTATGATTTCGTCACGCGACAGCACCTTATAGCCGCCTTTCATGATCAATGTCGCATCGGCAATGCCTTCCAGCATATCTTCGGTCACTCCGAGCGAAGATATTTCCGTAGCAACGCCGATTTCCTTCATCCAAGCCGACAGCGCGTCCAAGCCCTCGGCTGCGAGCTGTTCGTCAGTCTTGCCGGCAGCAGGAACGCCCCATACCGCAGTGGCGAAGCGGGCAAATTTGTGCAGCCCGTAAGACATGATATGGCGGTAATAAGCTATGGATACCCCTGACAAGGTCATGCCGTGAGTCGCATCGGTATACGCCCCGATGGCCTGGCCTATCATGTGTACCATCCAGTCCTGGCTCTTGCCTTTGCCGATGAGCGTGTTGAGTGCCCATGTCGAAGTCCACATTATGTTGGAACGAGCCTCGTAGTCATGCGGATTCTTCACCGCTATGCGGCTGCTGTGGATAAGCGAACGCATCAACCCCTCAGCCATATAGTCTGAAGTGTTGTCATCATCCCCTGACAGGTATTGTTCTAAGATATGGCACATGATGTCGTAGAAACCTGCCACCATCTGACGCTGCGGCACTGAGAATGTGTAGCGCGGATTGAGTATGGCAAACTTCGGCATAACATTTTCACCGAACACCTTGCCGATTTTCAGCTTCGTAGCATGGTTGGTAATGACCGAGCCCCCGTTCATCTCAGAGCCGGTGCCCACCATGGTAAGCACAGCACCCACAGGGATGATGCGCAGGTCGCTGTCGGGGTCTTCCTGACGGAGATAGTATTTTTCCCAAGGGTCGCCGTCATACCATGCAGCGACGCTCACTGCCTTGGCATAATCGATGGTCGAACCGCCGCCGACTGCCAGTATCAGGTCCACGTCGTGTTCACGCGCCAGCGTTGCACCCTCATAGAGCTTGTCAGTCGTAGGGTTGGGCATGACTCCGGGCAGCTCCGTCACCTCCTTGCCGGCAGCACTCAGAGCCGACATCACTTCGTCATAGATACCGTTAGCCTTGATGGAGCCGCCACCGTAGGTCAGCAGCACTTTCGGACCGTAATTCTTTAACTCTTCTACTAAATGTTTCTGGGCTTCATCCCCGAAATAGAGCTTCGTGGGATTGGAATAACTGAAATTTCCTAACATAGTCTCTATAATTTAAGGTCGTCGTTATTTTTTCGGATGTTACAAAATTAATCATTTCCCTAATGGCAACAAGTAGACAGATTACTGATTATTTTACCTCTATTACTGAATATTTCGCCCCGGTGGCAGCGGCGGAAGGAAAAACATCAGCAAATAAGTAACCAAGGTAAAACAATCCGTAATAATGGTTGCGGCAGATACGTAATTATGCCTTATTTTTGTAACATGATAGGTCAGACTTTTAAAACATAAGTATACATGGAAAATCACATACTCAACCTTGACAGCGTAGACCAATATAACAAGGTGTACGGTCTCGAAACGCTCCACCCGCTGATCAGCGTGGTCGACCTTAACAAGGCCACACGGCGTATGGAGTATACGCACTGGCACTACGGTGTCTATGCCCTCTACCTGAAGCTCGAAAAAGCCTGCGACATCCGCTATGGACGGCAGAACTACGACTACCAGGAGGGGACCATCGTGTGCTTCGCTCCCGGACAGAACGCCGAAACGACAATCACCACCGACCGCATCCAGATGAACGTGCTGGGCATCCTGTTCCACCCCGACCTGCTTCGGGGCACTGCGCTCGGCAGAGACATCAGGAAATACACGTTTTTCTCCTACGAGGCCAACGAAGCCCTGCACCTCTCCCAAGAGGAGCGCGACATAGTGATAGACCACCTTAGAATCCTCCGCATGGAGCTGGAACACGGCGTGGACAAGCACAGCAAGACGCTGCTGGTCAACCATATCGAATTGCTGCTCAATTACTGTATGCGCTTCTACGAACGCCAGTTCGCCACCCGCAGCCGGGTGAACCACGATGTGCTGACCCGATTCGAGCGGCTGCTCGACGACTACTTCGACGGACCGCTCGCCGAACGCGACGGTCTGCCCACGGTCAAATACTTCGCCGACAAGGTGTGCCTCTCGCCCAACTATTTCGGCGACATGCTCAAAAAGGAGACCGGCAAGACCCCGCAGGAATACATCCAGGAAAAGGTTATCGAAGTTGCCAAAGAGCGTGTCTCCGGCACAAACGACACTATAAGCAGCATTGCCTATTCGTTAGGATTCCAATATCCGCAGCACTTCTGCCGCCAGTTCAAGAGGCGCGTGGGGTGCACCCCCAACGAGTATCGCGCCATGGTCAACCAGTAACGCCGTTTATGGGAAAAGACAACACGCTTGACATCAAGACCGTATGCGAGTGCAACCGCCAGCTCGACTGCAAGACGCTCCACCCGCAGGTAAGCCTCATCAACTTGGAGAACACGTCGCTCGGACAGGATGCAGTCAAGTTCGAGTTCTACGCCATCCTGCTCATCGAGAACTGCCCTGACGGATGCTCATGCTGCGGACGCAAGTACTACGACTATTCCAACGCGACGATGGTGTTCCTCACTCCGGGCGAGATATTCCGCATGAACGAGGACAACACATTGCCGGCCAAAGGCTACCTGCTGGTGTTCCACCCCGACCTGCTCTTCCGCACCACGCTGAAAAACCACATCCGCAACTACACCTTCTTCCACTACCGCAAGGAAGAAGCCCTGCACCTCTCCCAGCGCGAAACCGAAAAAGTCACCTGCTGCCTATGGCACATCGAAGAGGAGCTGCACCACCCGATCGACTCGCACAGCGCAGTCATCCTGTCGCGTCACATCGAGCTGCTGCTCGACTACTGTACACGCTATTACGAACGCCAGTTCATCACACGCGAGAACAAGAACAGGACGATTCTTGAAAAAATGGAGCTGCTGCTCGACGACTACATAGCCTCAGGCTCGCTGCAAAGCGGCAAGCTCCCTTCGCCATGCAGCATCGCCGAAGCTCTCGGGCTATCCACATCCTACTTCTGCGACATGCTGAAATTCGAGACCGGCAAGACACTCGACGAATACTTCTCATTCAAACGGCTCAACGCAGCCCGGCTGATGCTGCTTCAGCCCGGCAACTCCCCGGCAGCCGTCGCCCGGCAGCTCGGCTTCCCCAACGTACAGCTTTTCAGCCTGCTGTTCCGCCGACTGACCGGCATCGCCCCGAGCCACTACCGCTTCGCCTACAACTGACCCCCCATTTTAGAGTACGGCTCGCAAAGGCAGAAAGCTGAAACAACGATGTGCCAGTAGTAAAATACCCCACTTTTAGGGATTTCACAATCGATGCCCTCCGCATAACTTTGCATCGATTACGACAACCATCCCACAAACACTACAAACATCTATGAAACAAACAGCAATCGTCTACGGCTCGACTTCGGGCAACTGCGAAAACATCGCCAACAAAATCGACGCAGCACTCGGCATAGACTCGGCCAACGTGTTCACCGCGTCGCAACTCGACGCATCCAAAATCGCCTCGTTTGACAATCTCCTTCTCGGCTCATCCACATGGGGCAGCGGAGACCTTCAGGACGAATGGTATGACGGCATCGAGGTCATCAAGTCGTCCGACCTCAGCTGCAAGACCGTAGCCGTATTCGGCTGCGGAGACTCAAGCGGCTTCAGCACCACATACTGCGATGCCATGGGCACCCTCTACGAAGCAGCCAAGGCTGCCGGTGCCGACATGATCGGAGCCGTATCGACCGACGGCTACACATTTGACGACTCCACAGCCGTGGCCGACGGCAAGTTCGTAGGCCTCGCCCTCGACGAAGACAACGAAAGCCACCTCACCGACACCCGCATCGCCGCCTGGGTCGCCGAAATCCAGCCCAGTCTCTAACCTCCCTCACTTCCCATAGGAAAGACATCCCGACTCCCCTCTCCAATCTCCTCCCTCCTCGCATATCCATACTGCATCCCTACCCAAAAGAATAGAGCGTACCTCCCCAGGATCCGCTCTATTTTCATTTTCACACCCCTCCAGTCCTTCCACATTCATATCAGAAACTTACACATTGGATTACGCGTTATTTTTGAGAAACAAAGTCAAATGTTTATCTTTGTAATTGCGCACGTACAATAAATTCACTATTCGCCGTTATATTAGACACAAACCGCTTGCATTATGACACATCTCACCGTCTCAATAGAAAACCCCGATATGCTTCGCGACATCAAGAAAGCCATCATGATGATTCGCGGCGTAGTATCGGTTAAAGCTGAAAAAACGAAGCCCAATGCCACCACAATCGCAGCCATTGAAGAAGCTCGTAGTGGCAAAGCCATCCACTGCGGCCCCTTCGAAAATTATAAAAAAATGGTAGCCAATCTCGACGATGTTTGATTTAAGCTTCACATCGCAATATAAGCGTGACTTGAAACTCGCACGGAAGCGCGGACTTGATGAAGCACTTCTTGATGAGATTATCCTACTCCTAATAAATAACAAGCCCCTACCGGAGAAAAACAAAGACCATCCTTTGAAGGGTGATTATAAAGGCTGTCGTGAATGCCATATCACTCCTGATTGGCTTCTGATATATTCCATTGACAACACAGTTAACCTGTTGACACTTGTCCGCACAGGCTCACACTCCGACTTGTTTTAGAGAGTTTATTCCTAAAATAATCCATGTATCCCAGAGTTCTCCATCATGGTTGAACTCCTCTATTTACAATGTCAAAATATTAAAAATGAACATTGAAGCTCAACTTTCACCCTAAATATTTTGTATTGAAAAGACACCGTCTAACTTTGTAACCGATATGACCGCCCACGCTTCCCGTAGACCAGCGCACCCGGGGCGGTCTTCGAGTTTTTATATGGCTACCACCGACCATTCCGAATACACAAAGCGACCTTTAACGCTTTCCGAACAAGTGGCACACTTAAAACATAGAGGGCTGATTTTTGACAACACTACCTAATTTAAAAACCTTTAAATGCGATTTAATATTAATTAAGTCCGCTGCGCAGAGATGTAGCACCCTGCGCTCGTTACTTTGCACCCATAATGACAACAGCAACCCCATCCCCCTCCAACCCTCCTCGTACCTCCGCCCACTGAACCCTTACATCAACCCCGCCACAATCCAACCACCAACAAATAATCTCCCTCCCTCTCCCCCAATCTCAGGAAAAACCTTACCTTTACGTATATACCTCTATTAGCACCATAACGCGATATAACGATGGCTGAACAAAGACGAAACTGGACACGAGAGGAAACCATTGTAGCCCTCAATATGTTTTGTACCATTCCTTTTAACGAATGTAGCAAAAACCATCCCCTCATACGAGAAGTCGCAGCCCTCATCGGTCGTTCGCCCTCTGCACTGAATATGAAAGTCGGCAATTTCGGGCGGCTCGATCCTACACTTGCAGCACGAGGCATTACAGGTCTTACTAACGGTTCAGCTCTTGACGAAGTTATATGGGAGGAATTTTACGGTGACTTTGACCAACTGGCTCTCCAGAGCGAACAGATATTATCAAAATTACGCTCATCCACCGTTCCTGTGGAACAAGACTTTCCAATAGGTGAAGAATACGAATATACAGCCAAACAACGCATTAATCAGGATTTCTTCAGACGCATGGTGTTGTCGTCTTACAATAACAAGTGCTGCATAACAGGCATTTCAAATCGAAAACTCATCGAAGCATGCCACATTGTGGATTGGACTGCCGACAAAAAGAACCGGACTAATCCACATAACGGTTTGGCGTTGACACCAACTCTACATCAAGCATATGACAGCCACCTATTAGCCATTACTCCTGATTTGCAAGTGGTTATATCTGACAGCTTTTTAGGGGACAAAAACATGACCAGAAATACACGAGACTTTTTTAAAGCAATAGATGGCACCACAATTGCAATGCCCGACCGATTTGCCCCATCTAAAGAATTGTTAGATATTCACTACCAATCATTCGTACAATCAAATATATGACCGAAGTGGCTGCGATAATAGGCGCAAGCGTTCTCGCGACAGGAATCTTACTCTCAGCCCTCGCAGCCCTCAGCTTCTACCTCACCGCCCTGAAAACTACCTGACTTCACACAAAACACCGTCAGGTCTGGGTTATTCGCCCTCGTAGCCCTCGTAGTAGTATGACTGCTCGATGCCGTGGAAAATTACATCACGGTCATCGGTTTCCGCTGAAAGAGCACCGTGCAGAAGCACACGGAGTTCGAGGTCGTTGATGGGACTGCGTTCCATCGCCTGCATGTAAGCCTCCTTAGTCACTTTTCTCCAATCGATAACTCTGCCAAGCGAACGTTTCAGCATCATGTCAAGCCAGATGCGAGTCGCTCTTCCGTTACCTTCCATAAAAGGATGGGCGATGTTCATCTCAACGTATTTTGCGATGATTTCTTCAAACGTGGTTTCAGGCATCTTCTCAATCTCCTTCAGAGCCGGGACAAGATAGAGGGAGTTGGCAAACCGGAATCCTCCTTTTGAGATGTTGAGCTTCCTAATCTCTCCTGCAAAAGGATATAATCCGTCAAAAAGCGCAACGTGGATTTCTTGAAGGCCGCGAGTCGTGCCGACTTCGATCTCCGTTATTCTTCCCGATGTGAAGAGTTCCTTTGCTTTGGCAATGCTTAGCCTGTCTATCTCATGCTGTCTCATAACTATTTATTCAAGTCTTATTGCAAATGTAATCATAAATCATCAAACGTATCGGTGTTTGGATTAATTAATGCGGTCAAGCACTTCTAAATCCAGCACAGGCTGTAACGGCCCTTGCATCGGTACGTTACAGCCTGTGGATTGTTTTATAAGATGAATTCGATTGGTTCTCGACGGCGTTATGCCCACATCAGAGCGTTATGCCGACACCGACAAACGGGTTGATGTTCCACTTACTGCGCACGTCATCTTTGAAGTTTGTCACACCGGTGCAGCCTGCCATGATGTTGATTTTGCCACGAGTCCACTGGAAACCAATCTCAATCGGCAGGGCGGCATGTTTCTCCAACTCCTGGGATGTACTCCAATGGCGACCATCGTATGTACGCTTGTCATCCACCGAGAAGTTGTAGCCGAATCCGAGTCCGGCAAATACGTTGAAGTTGCGGGTGATGGTCTTGATGCCACCGACGGTAAGCAGGAAGCTGTTGGCCGACACCTTATCATCTGAGTATTCTTCATAAGAGTCACTGCGGCTATCCTCATCACTGACATGCGTCCACATCAGCTTGCCGTACCAGCCCCAGCGTCTGCCGTAGCTGCCATACATCAGACCGAACTGAGGTCCAGGATCGAAATTGCTATCCACGTCGATTACCGCGCCACCAACCAGATCGATGAAGCTGTGCCGGCTCATGGGCACCTCGACGGTTTTGGCCGCTTGCATAGGACGTCTGCTGGATGAAGTCGCTATCATCGGATAGGCTATGGCCATCTTGCCGTCGAGCGCGGCAATCTTGTCAGCATCCTCCTTTGACATCCTGCGGAAATTGGCATACTTGGCCGGATAGCCTGTGACGGTCACCGAGCCTCCACGAAAGAGACCGCGCCGCTTGATGGTGTACTGAGGTTCTACGAGCACATCCGCATCATGTTCCCTGAGCAGTTCGGCCGTAGCATTTTCTTTCTGTGCCGACAGCGACACCGACGATAGCGGAGTCCATTTCCACTCTGTCGTCTTAGTAGCTCTGTTTTCGCTTACATCCATATCCGCAACCGTCAGGTTGTAGACACGGGAATCCACATCGGCAGTCTGCGCAGTGTGGCTGAGTGACGAACACGAACTCACCGCCATGACCGCCAACAGCCCTCCTGTAATTATTGATAGTTTCATGACATCAGGAGTTATAGTAGTTACTTACGGCACGGAGCGATACATCGCCATTGAGGGTGTTCACTACGTCAGCCTCGCCCGGAGTCGTAGCGTGAACGTTGGTGTATTTCCCTGCATACCCCTTTACGGTTATGTACTTCACTTTGGTCAGGAACAGGCCACGGGTCTTCTTGATCTCAAACTGCGGAGCCACCAGCACGTCGGCATCGCCGTCCGCTTCGAGAGCCTTAGCCACCGCTGCAGCTTTCATCGATTTCATACCTGCTCGCCGGTGCGCACTTGTGGGCGTGAATGTGTAGGTGATTTTACGGTCTGACACCTTGAGGTCGGCAGTCGAGCGGTTGACCAATTCGGTATCCACTACTTCGGTCGATGCCGTGTTTGATACAGTCGAACAAGAGCTTAAAGCCAAGGTGGCAGTAACTGCTGCTAAAAGTAATACTTTTTTCATGATGCGATAATTGTTTTGGTGATTAGTAAAAAGTTTAGTCGTTGCAAATTTAACTAAATCGGGTCAAATTACCCCCCCCCATTTATAAAATTTGTTAAATATTACAACTAAATGCAAAACGCTCAGCAAAACTGCCTCTCATCCATGCACTCAAATTAATACACTTTGGACAGTCACACCTAAAACCACACATTCTTCGGTTGTATCAAAGAAATGACATAGGCTGTAACCGCTGGCTTCACAGCCGGTTACAGCCTATGTCATTTATGTTGTCAGAGACAGACTACCGCTTAATCCTCGATGGCAGCCTGCGCCGCCGCTACGCGAGCGATGGGTACACGGTAGGGCGAGCAGCTGACGTAGTTCATGCCGAGCTTGGCGCAGAACTTGACCGACGAAGGTTCGCCGCCATGTTCGCCGCAGATACCCACCTTGAGTTCGGGCTTGGTGGCACGGCCTTTCTCCACACCCATCCTGACGAGCTGGCCTACGCCTTCCTGATCGAGCACTTCGAATGGGTCGGTCTTGATGATGCCGTGTTCCTTGTAGAATTTGAGGAACTTGGGAGCATCGTCGCGTGAGAAGCCGAATGTCATCTGAGTCAAGTCGTTGGTGCCGAACGAGAAGAAATCAGCCACAGTGGCTATCTCGTTGGCTGTCAGAGCCGCACGAGGCACCTCGATCATAGTGCCCACCTTGTAGGGCACCGATGTGCCGGCTTCCTCAAACACCTTGGCAGCCGTAGCGTTGATGACATCGGCCTGGTTCTGTATCTCCTTGAGCGAACCCACCAAAGGTATCATGATTTCAGGATGCACATCTATGCCACGGGCCTTGACCGCAAGGGCGGCCTCGATGATGGCGCGGGTCTGCATCTCGGTGATTTCGGGATAGGTGATGCCCAAACGGCAACCGCGATGGCCGAGCATGGGGTTGAACTCTTCCAAAGAGTCCACCTTGGCCTTTACCTCCTCGAGGGTCAGACCCATCTCCTTGGCCAGCTCCTTCTGGGTAGCTGTCTGGTGAGGTACGAATTCATGCAGAGGGGGATCGAGCAGACGGATGGTCACTCCGTATCCGTCCATAGCCTCGAAGATGCCCTCGAAGTCGCCACGCTGCATCGGCAGCAGCTTTGCAAGGGCGATGCGGCGACCTTGCTCGTCAGAAGCAAGAATCATCTCACGCACAGCCTTGATGCGGTCGCCCTCGAAGAACATGTGTTCCGTACGGCACAGACCGATGCCCTGTGCTCCGAAATGGCGGGCCTGCTTGGCATCGCGGGGAGTGTCGGCATTGGTGCGCACAAGGCATTTAGTAAACTTGTCCGACAGGTTCATGATGGCGCCGAAATCGCCGCCGAGTTCGGGTTCGGTGGTGGGCACCTGGCCGTCATACACCTCGCCGGTCGAACCGTTGAGCGAAATCCAGTCGCCCTCCTTATATGTGATACCGCCCATGACCACGGTCTTGGCCTTATAGTCCACGCGGATTTCACCGGCTCCCGACACGCAGCACTTGCCCATGCCGCGGGCGACAACTGCCGCATGGCTGGTCATACCGCCGCGCATCGTCAGGATGCCCTGGGCAACAGCCATACCGCGCAGATCCTCGGGCGAAGTCTCAATGCGGACGAGCACCACTTTCTTCTTCTTCTCCGACCATGCCTCGGCATCCTCTGCCGAGAACACTATCATACCTGTAGCGGCACCGGGCGATGCTGGGAGACCCTTGGCGACGACACGCGCACGCTTGAGGGCAGCTTTGTCAAACACAGGGTGGAGCAGCTCGTCGAGCTTCTGAGGCTCCATGCGGAGCACCACTGTCTTCTCATCTATGACACCTGCGCGGAGCAGATCCATGGCTATCTTGACCATGGCTGCGCCTGTGCGCTTGCCGTTGCGGGTCTGGAGCATCCAGAGCTTGCCGTCCTGGATGGTAAACTCCATGTCCTGCATATCCTTGTAGTAGCTTTCGAGCTTGTTGGAGATAGCGATAAGCTCGGCAGCGCAGTCAGGCATCGACTCCTCGAGCGAGGGGTACTTGCTTGCGCGCTCATCCTCCGATATGCCCTGAAGGGCGGCCCAGCGGCGCGAACCCTCCAAAGTAATCTGCTGCGGAGTGCGTATGCCGGCCACCACATCCTCGCCCTGGGCGTTGATGAGGTATTCGCCGTTGAATATGTTTTCGCCCGTGGCAGCGTCGCGGCTGAAAGCCACGCCGGTGGCCGAGTTGTCGCCCATGTTGCCGTAGACCATCGCCTGTACGTTGACAGCCGTACCCCACTCTTCGGGTATCTGGTTCATGCGGCGGTAGATGATGGCACGCTCGTTCATCCAGCTGTCAAACACGGCGCAGATGCCGCCCCAGAGCTGTTCCCAAGCGTCGTCGGGGAAATCCTTGCCCGTATGCTCCTTGACTGCAGCCTTGAAGAGCTTCACGAGGCTCTGGAGATCCTCTACGCCGAGCTCGGTGTCAAGCTTGACACCCTTCTGCTCCTTGACCTTGTCCATGATTTCCTCAAACGGGTCGATGTCCTCCTTGCTCTTGGGCTTCATGCCGAGCACCACATCGCCATACATCTGCACGAAACGGCGGTAGCTGTCCCATGCAAAACGAGGATTACCGCTCTTCTCTGCCAGCGAAGCCACTGTGGCATCGTTCATGCCGAGATTGAGCACGGTATCCATCATGCCGGGCATCGAAGCGCGGGCACCCGAACGCACCGACACGAGCAGCGGATTGGCAGGGTCGTTGAATTTCTTTCCTGTAAGACCTTCCACATGGGCTATCGCCTTATGCACATCATCATTAAGACGCTTGACCACCTCGTCACGGCCATATTGGGTATATTCTGTGCAGACTTCGGTCGTAATGGTAAATCCGGGAGGCACAGGCATGCCGAGAAGGTTCATTTCAGCAAGGTTCGCTCCCTTGCCGCCGAGAAGGTTACGCATCGAAGCATCGCCCTCAGCATGTCCGTCACCGAACGTGTAAACTCTTTTCATTTCTGTAAGGGTTTTTCTGTAGTTAAGGTTAAGGTTTGTATATTTTAAGAATTGATAAGCACCTGTTAACTGTTTTTATACATTGCGATTCCAAAACTGGCTGCAAAATAAAAAAAACTGCATCCACAAGGCTCCGAAAAGCGACTTGTGGATGCAAATTTAGCATTTTGTTTTATGCCGACAAAACAAACAGCGTTTTATTTTATCAACAAATTTTAAGAATAGCGACAGAGCTAATACCGCCTCAACGCGCAGCTATCACCTCCACCTCTACCATAGCACCCTTGGGAAGGTCCTTGACGGCCACAGCCGAGCGGGCGGGATACGGCTCTGCGAAGTGCGAAGCATACACCTCGTTCATCGCCGCAAAGTCGGCGATGTCGGCTAAGAAAACTGTTGTCTTGACAACGTTTTCCAAGCCCAGTCCGATCGACTTCAGCAAAGCCTTCACATTGGCTATCGCCTGTTCGGTCTGGGCGGTTATGCCCTCCGGCATCAGCCCCGTAGCGGGGTTGACAGGTATCTGGCCAGAGCAAAACACTATGTTGCCGAGATCTATGCCCTGCGAATAAGGGCCTATGGCTCCGGGAGCCTCCGTTGTAGAAATAACATTTTTCATGTCAGAAAATCAAAGTATTTATATATAAGTAACTGTTCAAATTAAAACGATATATTAACCTTATCTCTTGTAACCGCTCTTTTATATGTCTTTGCGGTCTTTTTGTACTGCTTCCAAGCTCGTCATCAGTCGTTTAGCTCGCTAAACTCCATCTTCCTTGCTTGAAATCAGCTTCAAAAATCCTCGCAAACTCACATAAATTTAATTTGACCAGTTACTTAGGTTAATGTGTTGCCAAAATCATGACCCGCCTAAACCGGCGCTGTCTATCGGGATATCTATAAACCGGGTCTTATCCGTCAATGCAGCCATCCCGCTGTCGATGCTATGCACCACCTTGTTGACCGGGGCGAACCTCGCGTCGAACGCCGGGATGAACCCCGATGTGCCGTCATGGTCAATCAGCCTTATCGCATCGCCCACAGTGACAGTCTCCACCGGCACCGCCGGCTGAAGCGGCAGCTCGCCTTCGGCAGTCCCTTTGACCACATAGTCGAGCAGATGCACATCGACAAGCTGGGTGACGACATCCTTGACCAACCGCGCCGGCAGCTCATAGGTCCGCGCCAGCTCCGTCACATTCATCGGGGGCTGGCGGTCATAAAACCTCCGGCATATCAGCGCCATCACAGCTATCGTCACCTTGCGACGGTAATTGGGCGATATGCTGTCGACCTGCCCTATGAAACTCAACGCAAACGTGTTTTGCGACGCATAACACAGCACTGCGCCTATAAGCGTGATGAGCCACACCAAATAGAGCCACAGCAGGAACAACGGCAAAAACGAGAAGCTACCGTATATGGCATTGTACTTGGCGACATACAGCTGCCCGGACAGAAACAGCCACCGCAGCACCAAGAAACTGACCCCGGCAAGAAAGCCGGCCATGAGCGCATTGACAAACTTGACCTTCGCGTTAGGAATCAGCATGTATGCTCCAGTAAAACACAGACACGTGATGGCGAAGCTCGCCATATCGAGCAGAAACTCCACCGCCGGCGACAGGAACCCGAACGGCAGCAGAGAGTGGAGCGTCGTCGACATGGCTATAGAGATGCCGGCCGACAATATCATCAGCACCGGCAATATGAGGAAGATAGCCAGATAGTCCGTAGCCTTGCGCCACAACGTGCGCCCCCGCTTGACATCCCATATTATATTAAAGGCATCCTCCACATTGCTCAGAAGCGATATCATGGTCCATAACAGAAACACCATGCCCACCCCGACAAACAACCCTTCGGAAGCCTGGGCGAGATACCCGTCGACAAACTTCAGCGATGCCGAGACCATGGCGTGCTGCGACGGGAACGCATCGTAGAGCTGCTTCTGCAGCAGGTTCTGGAACCCGAACCCACGGCCTATGGCAAACAGCATCGCCAGCACCGGGACAATCGCCAGCACCGTATTATATGTCAGCGACGCAGCCCTGACCTGCAAGCCGGAGTCCATAAACGACCTCACGGCCAGATTGAGCGTCTTGACCACTGAAACCTTCCAGCTCCGGCGCGAGTCAAGCCACACTCCGTCAGTGCAATAGTCCCAGCGGCCCTTGGCCCACGCCGACAGGCGTTCAAACCGCGTGGACGGTCCCGTTTCTTTCGTTGATTGCGACATATGAGACAAATATAAGGATTTTTAGGTATATCGCATAAAAATAGTAACTTTGCATTTCAGATAACCACTTTTTCAAACCCAAATTCACACCCATTTACAGGGATAGCCGTCCCTAAGTTTTCACCATTATGAAAAAAACTTTGATCTCTTTGGCCGCCGCTTTCATCGTGACCATATGCGCGGCTTTACCGGCTCAGGCCCAGCTCAAATTCGGTCCAAAGATAGGTATGACCGTCAACTCTCTCCACTTCAACGAGTCAGTATTCGACTCCGACAACCGAAGCGGATTCACCGGGGGTGTCATGCTCCAGTTCATCGCCCCCGTAGTCAACCTCGGCTTCGACGCATCGGTGATGTATGTGCGCCGCAACCTCGACGCCACAATCGAAGAGAACGGAGCAAGCGATCGCATCGTATCTCACCGTGATTACATCGAGATCCCCATCAACCTCAAGTACATGATAGGCCTCCCTGCCATCGGTAAGATAGTCTCGCCTTTCGTGACCACCGGCCCCTCGTTCGCCTTCCTGACAAGCGGCACAGGCATCAACGAAGCTTTCAAGAACAAGACTTTCGACGTAGCATGGAACTTCGGCTTCGGTCTCGAAATAGTCCAGAAAGTACAGGTGGCAGCATCTTACGGACTCGGCCTCTCCAACTCCGTGGTTGACCGCCTCAGCGGTGGCGCGCTCAACAATATCGACATCGACGGCAAGACCCGCTGCTGGGCCATCACCGCCGCATACCTCTTCTGATTCCACGCGCCGTCGGCTCATCGTCAGCCAATCACTATTTTTAGGTATCACGCAACGCCCTGCAAATGGTGTTGCACGTTTTTTTGAAAAATTTCTGTGAAAAATGTAGCGAATTTGCCAAATATATGTAATTTTGCATCACAGAAAGTGAGTATCCCACTTCAAGGATACCCGCCCATGAAAACAACCTAAAAAGCTAACTTATAAAACACTGACAACTATGGCTTACGTAATCACCGACTCTTGTGTCGCTTGCGGCACCTGCCTCCCCGTTTGCCCCGTGGGCGCTATCTCTGAGGGCGACATCTACCACATCGACCCCGATACCTGCATCGACTGCGGTTCTTGTGCAGAGACATGCCCCAGCGAAGCAATCGTCCCCGGCGAATAACCAGGGGCGCCGGCCGCACGTCTGGCTGACACAAACAGACATACATAACGACAACTCTGACCGGAGCACGGCAAAGCCACACAGATGGCGCGTCATGCTCCGGTCAATGCTTTTTGGCTAAATGATGCATAATTGCTAAATTTGCATATTAATACTAAGGTGTAGGCATAATGTCAGTCAACAAAGTCATACTCCTCGGCAATGTGGGTCGCGACCCGGAGTTGCGCTACCTCGAACAGAAGCGTCCCGTAGCGACATTTCCGCTCGCCACCAACGAGCGGGCTTCGGCCAACTCCCCCGAGCTGACCGAATGGCACAACATCGTCATGTGGGACGCTGCCGCCGAAGCCGCCGAACGCTACATACGCAAAGGCACCAAGCTCTACATCGAAGGCCGTCTGCGCACCCGCATATGGGAAGACCGCAATGCCATCAAACGCACCGTCACCGAGATATATGTCGACAATTTCGAAATACTCGGACGGCAGCAGCAACAACCTTAAACAAGCCTATTCACACAATACCGTAACACCACCTATCATCACATTCTATGGCAACTGACCACCTCAACACTCCCTCATCAGCCGACACACGGCAGACCTATCCCGATGCCGACCCCGTGCAGATTCCAGAAAACGCCTTCCGCGAACTGGCGGCAGACGAGACATTCCGCCCTATGATGCATCCCGCCCGCGAATACCGCGAAGTCACCCCCTACTCGGTGACAGTGGGTCTCATACTCGCAGTCATCTTCAGCGCGGCAGCAGCCTATCTCGGGCTCAAAGTGGGACAGGTGTTTGAAGCCGCCATACCCATTGCCATCATAGCCGTAGGACTCTCCGGAGCTTTGCAGAAAAAGAATCCATTAGGCCAGAATGTCATCATCCAGTCCATCGGAGCCTGTTCGGGTGTCATCGTCGCCGGTGCCATATTCACCCTTCCTGCCCTGTACATCCTGCAGGCTACATATCCCGACATAGCCGTCAACTTCCTTGAGATATTCCTCAGCAGCCTTTTGGGCGGCGTCCTCGGCATACTGTTCTTCATACCATTCCGCAAATACTTCGTCAAGGATATGCACGGCAAGTACCCCTTCCCCGAGGCCACGGCGACAGCGCAGGTACTCGCAAGCGCACAATCCTCGGCCAAAGGCGAGAAGGGCGGACAGGCTCTCACGCTCGTCGTTGCCAGCCTTATCGGCGGTATCTACGACTATGTGGTGGAGACTTTCGGCTTCTGGGCAGGGACAATCACCACCGCCGCTACCTCGTGGGGACAGGCCGCAGTAGAGAAAGCCAAGGTAGTCCTCACATGCAACACCGGCGCGGCACTGCTCGGTCTGGGCTACATCATCGGGCTGAAATACGCCTTTGTCATCTGCGCCGGCTCGGCTTTCATCTGGTGGGTGGTGATACCCCTTATGGGTACATACGGTATGCCTGAGATAGCGTCGCTCCCGGCCGAACAGATATTCAGCGACTACGCCCGACTCATAGGCATCGGCGGCATAGCCATGGCCGGAGTCATCGGCATCATCAAGTCGTGGAGCATCATCGTGCAGGCCGTAGGCCTCGCCACCCGCGAGTTCAAGGGCGGCCAGACCGGCAAGCGACCTGTGCGCTGGCAGCTCGACATCTCGATGAAGCACATCACCTTCTACATCGTCATCGCCCTCGTGGCAGTGTTCATATTTTTCTACACAGGAATAATCCATAACTTCTGGCAAGCACTGGTGGCATGGGCAGTGGTGACAGTCATCGCGTTCCTGTTCACCACCGTTGCAGCCAACGCCATAGCCATCGTGGGTACCAACCCCGTCAGCGGCATGACCCTTATGACCCTCATCGTGGCTTCGGGCATATTCGTGGCTATAGGCATGAGCGGGTCGAGCGGCATCGTGGCATCGATGATTATCGGTGGGGTGGTCTGCACCGCCCTATCCATGGCCGGAGGCTTCGTGACCGACCTCAAGGTAGGCTACTGGCTCGGCTCGACACCGCGCAAGCAGGAAAGCTGGAAATTCCTCGGCACACTTGTATCCGCCGCCACAGTTGGCGGAGTCATACTGCTGCTCAACGATGTCTACGGCTTCAGCGGCGACAACGCTCTCGTTGCTCCCCAGGCCAACGCCATGGCCAAGGTCATCGAGCCGCTCATGATGGGTGGCGATACCCCTTGGATTCTGTATCTCACCGGGGCAATCCTCGCCCTGCTGCTCAACTGGCTCGGCGTGCCGGCTCTGGCATTCTGCCTCGGCATGTTTATCCCCCTCAGCCTCAACACCCCACTAATCGTAGGCGGTGCGCTGGCATGGTTTGTTGGCTCGCGGTCAAAGGACAAGGCCGTCAACGATGCCCGCCGTGACCGTGGCACCCTCATAGCTTCGGGTCTCATCGCCGGTGGCGCGCTCTTCGGAGTATTCGCCGCCCTGACCCGCTTCCTCGGATTCGAATACACCTGCCCCATGGGCGACGGTCTCAACCAGCTTCTCGGCCTTGTGGTCTACGTGCTCCTCATCATCTATGTCGGATGGGACAGCATGAGGGCCAAAGGCATGATAAAACGATAGCCTGTGAAGAAAACCAATCGCGACATACTGGCTCTGGCCCTGCCGTCAATAGTCACCAACATCACCACCCCGCTCCTCGGACTGGTAGATGTGGCTATCACGGGACACATGGGTTCGGCTGTCTACCTCGCCGCGATTGCCGTAGGGAGCACGGTGTTCAACCTGCTCTACTGGTTGGTATCGTTCATACGCATGAGCGCGAGCGGCATGACCGCACAAGCGTTCGGACGCTGCGACCATGAAGGCCAAAGCCTCATCCTCTCCCGCGAACTGCTCGTGTCGACCGTCATCGGAGTGTGCCTGATAGCACTCTCGCCGCTCATCGCCGCCCCCCTCATACGCTTCGTCGACCCATCCGCCGAGTCGTCGCTGATGGCGATGCGCTACTTCCGCATAGCCGTGTGGGGTGCGCCAGCCGTGCTTGCCACATACGCCTTTTCGGGATGGTTTCTCGGCCGGCAGAACTCGCGCATACCCATGTGGGTATCCATACTCATCAACGTATCCAACATCCTGATAAGCCTCCTGCTCGTATTCGGCTTAGGATGGCGCATAGAAGGCGTGGCGACAGGCACACTGGCTGCCCAATGGATAGGAGCCGTCACATTCCTGGTCATGGCTCTGCGCCAGCATCTGTCATGGCCGGGATTGCGGTTGGTACTCGCCCCGCGCGAGATAGCCGGATTCTTCCGCACCAACGGGGTGTTGTTCCTGCGCACAGTGTGCATGATCGCTGTCACCCTGTGGTTCACACGCACAGGCGCATCTCAGGGCAACGTGACCCTCGCGGCAAACGCACTGCTGATACAGCTGTTCATGCTGTTCAGCTACGTGATGGACGGCTACGCATTTGCCGGCGAAGCCCTCGTAGGCCGCGACATAGGTCGGCGCGACGTGCCTGCGCTCCGCCTGACGGTGAGGTCGCTGCTGCGGTGGAGCGCGTCGCTTGCCATAGTGTTCACGCTGCTCTACATCTTCGGCGGCGAGTCGTTTCTTGGCCTCCTCAGCGATGACCATGAGGTAATCGCGACATCTGCGGAATATGCCGCATGGGCTTTCGCAATCCCCATGGCGAGCTTCGCCGCTTTTGCCTACGACGGCATATTCATCGGCACCACATCGGGCAAGATGATGCTCCTGCCGATGCTCTACGCAGCCATAGCCTTTTTCGCCGTCTACGCTGTCACATATCACCCGATGGGCAACCACGGACTGTGGCTGGCATTCCTGGCATATCTCCTCACTCGCAGCCTCACCCAGGCGTTACTGTGGCCGGGGATGCTGCGCCGCATCGACCGATCCATACAAAACCTCAACATATAACGCACTACACATACACATCATAATCTCTACAATGGCACAACAACTACCTCGAATGGTGATAATCGGCGGCGGGTTCGCCGGACTCAATCTCGCCAAGAAGATTGACAAGTCACGCTGGGACGTTACCATCGTCGACCGCAACAACTTCCACAGCTTCCCTCCCCTGTTCTATCAGATTGCATCCAGCGGACTCGACCCGGGCAGCATATCATTCCCATTCCGCAGGGAGATGCGCAAAGGTTCGGTCCGTGGAGTCCACTACCGCATGGGCGAGGTGATGGCCGTCAACACCGAGCAAAAATGGGTGGAAACCCAGTTTGAACGCATCCCCTACGATTCGCTCGTGATAGCCAACGGCACGACCAACAATTTCTTCGGCAACGACGAGCTTCTCAAGCGCGTATTCACCCTCAAAAGCGCCGCCGAAGCCATACGCTGCCGCAACGAGATTCTCGACCGCCTCGAACGTGCATCTATCTGCCATGACGAAGCCGAGCGCAAGCGTCTGCTGACATTCGTGGTAATCGGAGGCGGTCCCACAGGCGTTGAGATGGCCGGCGCCATCGGCGAGATGAAGCGTTACATCCTCAAACGCGAATATCCCGAACTCAATGTCGACGATGTCCGCATCATACTGCTCGAAGGCACCGACAGGCTGCTGCGCACCATGAGCGAGACATCGTCAGGCCATGCACTCGAATATCTCGGACACCTCATGGTCGAAGTGCGCCTCAACACCCTCATGGAAAGCTACAACGACAACATCGTGACCCTAAAGGACGGCAGCACCATCTACAGCGAGACAGTGATTTGGACAGCCGGCGTCACCGCAGTCCCCATCACATTCCAAGGCAAACAGCCGCAGCGCGGTCCGGGCAACCGTTACGTGGTCGACGAATATAACCGCGTAGCCGGACTCGAAGACGTATACTCGCTCGGCGACGTGTGCATCATGCCCACCGCCGACAAGCCCAAAGGCGACCCGCAGCTGGCACAGGTGGCGATACAGCAGGCCCACAACTTGGCCAAAAACCTGCGCAAAGGCTCGTGGAGCATCCCGTTCAGATACAAAGACAAAGGCTCGATGGCAACCGTAGGGCGTAACCGTGCCGTGGCAGACCTCAACCACATCAACCTCTACGGCCGCCCGGCATGGTTTACATGGATGTTCGTCCACCTCATCTCCATACTCGGTATGCGCAACAAAATCACCGTCCTCATCAACTGGATATGGTCATATTGCAGCTACACCACATCGTTGCGACTGCTCATGCACCCCAACCGCTACCCCCTGCGCCGCCGCTGGGGCGAATAATCCGCCGGTACACATCTACCCGTACATACTTCCCCATTTATATATCGCACGAAGCCGCCACCGTCCCCGACATGGGTCAGTGGCGGTTTCGTGATGACGGCAGAGCCTCGTCGGCAGCAGGATGCTTGGGCATCTTGAGCTTGATAGTGTCGAATCCCTCGCCGTACACGCCGTTGACGAGCCCCTGGGCTATGAAAGCATGTTCGTCGATGCTCTTGACTATGCGGAATATGGTCACCGACTCGTAGCGACGGCACATCACCAACAGCACCTTCACTTCGTGCTTGCTGTACCACCCCACACCGTCAAGCACCGTGCACCCGCGATGGGCCTTCGACAGCACCGCATCGGCTATCTCCTTCCAGTGCGACGAGATGATGGTAAACTGCACAGCCTGGCGGTTGGTGTTGATAATCACATCCGCCAGCATCGGCACTACGAACAGGAACACCACGCCGTAGATGGTGGTCTCGATGCTGTGGAATATGAAATACGACGAGCTGATGATGCACATATCGATGTAAATCATCATGCGCCCGAACGACACATTGCTCTTTTTCGATACGATAGCAGCCACGATGTCCGTGCCGCCCGTCGAGCCGTTGTGGATATACGTCAGCCCCACGCCGAACCCTGCCATGATCGCCCCGATAAGCACGTTCATGAAATCCTGCCCCTTGACTATCGGCTCATGGAAAAACGGCTGGAAGAAACCGATGCCGAGCGACAGCACCGTAGCCCCGAATATGGTACGGATGACGAATGTCTTGCCGACCTTGCGCCACGCTATCGCAAGCAGGAGCGCGTTGACCGCATACGCCGTGACAGCCACCGGCACTCCGTAACCGAGGTGGTTCTGCGTGAGGAAATAGACTATCGTACTGAAACCTGTCACGCCTCCGATGATGACCTTTTCGGGCAGCACGAACGCACAAAACCCGAAAGAGTACATCGTCAGACCCAGCGTGATGATGATGTAGTCTTTGGCCGACAGCCAAAGCTTGTTATATGAAAGTGTCATTATGGTATGTCGTTGCGGCACCGCAGCCCACTCTGGAGCCGATGCCTTAAGGCTGCTGCAAACATAGCAAAAATTTTTATTCCGTGTATCTACTTGACCGGGATATTTGTAACTTTGTGAATAAATGTGTATCCGACACACGTTTCACTTCAATCATCAGCCATGCGACATCTTCATAGCATCCCCGCAGCCATAGCCATCATCCTCTCTGCCATCGTACCAATCCGCTCCGGCGCAGCCGAATTTTTCGACACACGCGCCGCCGACCGATTCTTAGAGATAGGCGTACACGGCCTCGTCGGCACCAGCACCCTGCTCCAGAACTACCAGGGCACCTACCCGGCCATCACCGACCTGCACATGTCGGCAGGGTTTGCCGGCGGAGCCGGAGCATCCGTGACATTCGGGCTGCGCAACTTCCTGGCTCTCGGCACCGAACTCAACTTCATGGCCCGCAACAGCCGCATAGCCATGGCATTCCGTGGCACAGAGCAGATGCCTACATCCGCCATACACCTCTCCAACCGATCATACTCGTTTGAAGTACCCGTATACATATCGGTAAGGTTTAATCTGTCGGACGATGTGCGCTGGAACCTGCAAGGCGGCTTCTTCTATTCGCTCGGACTCTCCGGCTCGCAACGTCAAAGTATGTTCAGCTCATACATCAACGAGCTGGGACAGATGGTCAACATCTACGAAACCGCCAAGACTGGCTATTACAACGACCCCGACGCGTTCATCAACTCCATGTACCGCTCCGACTGGGGTCTGATGGCAGGCACATCGATAGACGTATGGCGGCATGTCACCATCGGATTCCGCGTGATGTTCGGGCTCAAGAACGTGTCGAACGACTCCGAGTCCGGCACAGCCAACCCGCGGGTGCGCAATCTCGCCGCGCTCGGCACCGTCGGGTGGCGTTTCTGATCCCTGCGTTGTTTTGATGCCGTTGTGATGCCGATGCCCCGTGTTTTTTGGGACGCTGGTCGAATTTTCCACATGATTTTAGACAGCATCTTACGTCCGCGCATTGCATAAATCGAATTTTAATGCTACCTTTGCATCGTCCAAAACCAAAGGAGTGGTGCTCGAGTGGCTGAAGAGGCACGCCTGGAAAGCGTGTATACGCCAAAAGCGTATCCCGAGTTCGAATCTCGGTCACTCCGCTAAAAGAGACGGAGTCCTCTTTTTGAGGATGCCGAGATTTGAACGAGCAGAGTTCGTCATCGCGAAGCGCTTTGCGAAGCAAAGAATCTCGGTCACTCCGCTAAAAAACCAAAGTCCATATAGGCAACCCAAGCCCATATGGACTTTTATTTTACCCACAAGGAAACGTCGATGAGCAGTTAGTTACATGAAAGTATAAACTGTTTATCACAAACAGAAGCCGTCTGCAATCCAACGGGTTGCAGACGGCTTCAAGTGCGCATGAAGGGACTCGAACCCCCACGTCCTAAGACATTAGATCCTAAGTCTAACGCGGCTACCAATTACGCCACATGCGCATCAGCTGTGGAACTTCCACAGCGCAAAGTTACGCATTTTTTCCCGATAGGCAAGTTTTTTTCATGTGACCGATGCTGATATTTTCGCATGACAAGGGGGTCGGCGCAGCATAATTTTGTGACAAAACACAAAATTATGACAGCTCCAGCCACCAAAACAGCCACCCGACGCAAAGCGAAATGGACCCGCCTCGTGTCACAGAAGTTCTACCAGTCGATCTGCCGTCAGGTCCACGAGGTCAGCCTCCTCAGCGAGGACATCACAGAGAGCAACGTGATGCAGTGCATCGACGACTATATCAACAAGGGGAGTGCCGATGTAGAGTTCACCGACGCTGAAACGGTCGTATTCACCCTCCTGCAACCTCTTATCGACAAGGCTATGACCCGGTCGATGCGTGCCCGCGCAGCCGCTGCACGCCGCCGCGAACTTGCCAAAACCGGCATTTCTGCGACACCTGACCCCGCCGAAACCATCCAGCCCGTTCCAGCCACAGCAGCCGAACTGTCAACTGCCACGCCATCCGAAGAGCTCAGGCAATCCACTACCGCCGGACTCCCCGACGAAAACAAACAAGCCGCAACTATCAGCCCAAGCGAGCCAAGCGCAGCCGCCGACCCAGCTGAGGCGACCGTACCAGCAGCGGCAGCTCTGCCACCGTCCCCACAAACCCCACGCGACGAGAAACGCGCCAAGCGGCGCGAGGCCGCCCTCATCCGCCGTCTTGACAAACGCCGCAAACGCCTCGCCCGCCGCCACTCCCCCTCCACCGAATCCACCACCGCGACATGCCATTGCATCGCAACCAACACACCATGACGTAGGGTCGCCACCTGTGGCGACCGCTATGCGGGTCGGACGGCAGCCCGGGGTACAGCCATGCATTTTGGTTCATATTGTCGCTGTTATTGGATTGGCAAAGCCGGCATCGGAGTTTACCCCCATCGCGATAGCGATGCGGAGACATGTGCGAATTTGTGCGACCGATAAACCGGTCGGATTTCCGTAGGGGATCCTTCTTCCGTGGGTTGTACCCACGTCTACTACCTCGGCACCGCTATGCGGTGAGGGGCTTGCGCGCCGGCAACATGACGGCAACACAATCAGTGAATATATGGAAATTAATGTAGTCCGTTGGCAGGGCAATATTTGGGAGTTTGACTGTTAATCCGTATATTTGCTACACTTAGAATCAAACATCATAAATACAAACATACATCGACATGGAAAACCAGGAACTTATCAAGCAGGTGACAACCAAGGCCGAGACATGGCTCACCGATGCGTATGACGAAACTACACGCGCCGAGGTGCGCCGTATGCTCGACGCTGCCGACAAGACCGAGCTGATAGAGTCGTTCTATAAAGACCTCGAATTCGGCACAGGCGGCCTGCGCGGCATCATGGGTGCCGGTACCAACCGTATGAACATCTACACCGTGGGCGCAGCTACCCAGGGTCTGGCCAATTACCTCAAGGAGGCATTTGCCGACGAAGCCGAGATCAAGGTGGTAGTGGGCCATGACGTGCGCAACAACAGCCGCAAGTTCGCCGAAATCGTAGCCGACATCTTTTCGGCCAACGGCATAAAGGTGTATCTGTTTGACAGCTTCCGCCCAACGCCTGAGCTGTCATTTGCCATCCGCCATCTCGGATGCCACAGCGGAGTGAACATCACAGCGAGCCACAACCCCAAGGAATACAACGGCTACAAGGCATACTGGGCCGACGGAGCCCAGATCATCGCGCCCCACGATGTCAACATCATCAACAACGTGGAGAAAATCAAGAGCGTAGAGGAAATCAAGTTCAAGGGCAACCCCGACAACATACAGATTATCGGCGAAGACATAGACCAGGCTTTCCTCTCGGCTATAAAAGGTCTGTCGCTCAGCCCCGAGTCGGTAGCACGCCATGCCGACCTCAAAATCGTCTACACCCCTATCCACGGCACCGGCGTGAAGCTCATCCCCGACTCGCTCCGCAACTACGGCTTCAAGAACATCATCCATGTGCCTGAGCAGGACGTGCCCAGCGGCGACTTCCCGACCGTCGAGTCGCCCAACCCCGAAGTCCCCTCCGCCATGGCGATGGCCATAGCCAAAGCCAAGGAAGTGGGAGCCGACCTCGTCATGGCCTCAGACCCCGACGCCGACCGCATCGGAGCCGTAATCCGCGACAACAAGGGCGAATATGTGCTCATCAACGGCAACCAGATTGTGATGATACTCCTCAACTACATCATCACACGCAACATAGAGCTGGGGCGTATCAAAGGCAACGAGTACATCGTCAAGACCATCGTGACCACCGAGGCCATCAAGTCCATAGCCGAGGCCAACAACATCCCGATGTATGACTGCTACACAGGCTTCAAGTGGATAGCCTCAGTGATCCGCGACCAGGAGGGCACATGCCGCTACCTCGGCGGAGGCGAAGAGAGCTACGGATTCCTCGCCGAGGAGTTTGCCCGCGACAAAGACGCCGTATCTGCCGTATCGCTCATGGCCGAAGCATGTGCATGGGCCAAGGACAAGGGCATGGACTTCCTCCAGATGCTCCAGGACATCTACATCAAATACGGTTTCTCACGCGAGGCCGGTATCTCCGTGGTCCGCAAGGGCAAGACAGGAGCCGAGGAAATCGTGGCCATGATGAAGAATTTCCGCGCCAATCCTCCCCGCCAGCTCGGCGGCAGCCCCGTCATAGAGGTCAAGGACTACGACAGCCTCAACCTGACCGACATGCGCACAGGTAATGTCACCAAGCTCGACATGCCCACCACATCAAACGTGCTGCAATACTTCACCGAGGACGGCTCTAAGGTGTCAGTACGCCCGTCAGGTACCGAACCCAAAATCAAATTCTACATCGAAGTCCGCGGCAAGATGTCGTCGGCAGCCGACTATGACCGCGCTATCAGCGAAGCCGATGCCAAGATCGAAGCTGTCAAGCACGACCTCGGCATAGCCTGATGATGACGATAAGCCATATAAAGGTCTTATAAGATTTTAATCACGAGAATCGCTAAGGGCGCTGCGCTGCAGCGCCCTTAGCTTGTCATTGCGCATTTCGGGACTATTTGAGCAAAAACAGCAATTTCTCGCTGGCAAAAGTTTTACAATTCGGAAATTTTTCCTTAAATTTGCATCGCGAAATGATTTTACTAACCAAATAATTAAACCACTATGTCAGAAATCGCATCACGCGTGAAAGCTATCATCGTTGACAAGCTCGGCGTTGACGAAAACGAAGTAACTGAAACCGCAGAGTTCACAAAGGATCTCGGAGCTGACAGCCTCGACACCGTTGAGCTCATCATGGAATTTGAAAAAGAATTCGGCATCACCATCCCCGATGACAAGGCTGAAGGCATCACTACTGTAGGTGACGCAATCGCTTACATCGAAGCTAACAAATAATCGCCTTTAGTCATCCACAAGTCCCGGAGGTGACGCAGCCCGAAAGCTGCGGCCATGCCTGGGACAACGTCAAAGACTTCATCAAGCGTGATGGCCGTCGGAACGCTCTTGACGGCCCTCGCTTTTTAGAGCCTTTAAAAACGAAACAAGCTCTTACCTCTAACTCCTACCCCATTCTCTCCCTCACTCCACCATCCGGCTTATAAAAGCTGTTTCGAGCGATAAGCCGGGAACCAAATCAGTTATTTATCTCCAATCTCCAAAAATTCGCCATATATGGAATTAAAGAGAGTAGTTGTTACAGGCCTCGGAGCTATCACGCCCCTCGGCAATGACGTAACATCAACATGGGAAGCAGCAGTGGCCGGCAAGTCAGGCGCGGGTCCCATCACACATTTCGATGCTTCAAAATTCAAGACCCAGTTTGCCTGCGAAGTCAAGGACTTCAAGGCTTCTGACCACTTCGACCGCCGCAAGGAACGCCAGCTCGACCTCTATGCCCAGTATGCTCTCGTTGCTGCCCGTCAGGCCGTGAAGGATGCTGCTCTCGATGCCACCGACGGCTCCATCGACCCCGACCGCATCGGCGTAATCGTAGCTGCCGGCATCGGCGGTCTCCACACATTTGAAGAGGAAGCCGGCTACTATGCCATGCACCAGGACCAGGGTCCTAAATACAACCCTTTCTTCATCCCCAAGATGATTGCCGACATAGCCAGCGGCCACATCTCCATGGAATACGGTTTCCACGGGCCTAACTACGGAGTGGTTTCGGCATGTGCATCATCCAACAACGCTATCGTCGACGCATTCAATCTCCTCCGTCTCGGCAAGGCCGACGCTATCATCACCGGCGGAGCTGAAGCGGCCATATATCCTGCAGGAGTGGGCGGTTTCAACTCCATGCACGCCCTCTCGACCCGCAACGACAGCCCAGAGACGGCATCACGCCCGTTCAGCAAGAGCCGTGACGGATTTGTCATGGGCGAAGGCTCGGTAGTGCTCGTGCTTGAGACTCTCGAACACGCGCTGGCACGCGGAGCGAAAATCTATGCTGAAATGGCCGGCGGCGGTCTCAGCGCCGATGCCCACCACCTGACCGCCACACATCCCGAGGGCCTCGGTGCAATGCTCGCCATGCGCAACGCCCTTGAGGATGCCAACATGAAGCCCGAAGATATCGACTACATCAACGTACACGGCACATCGACTCCTGTAGGCGACATATCCGAAATCAAGGCTATCCGTGGCGTGTTTGGCGACGCTGTGAAGAAGCTCAACATCAGCTCTACCAAGTCGATGACCGGCCACCTCCTCGGTGCAACCGGCGCATTGGAAGCCATGTTCAGCATCCTGTCCATCATCAACGGCATCGTACCTCCGACCATCAACCACGCCGAGGACGACAAGGACGAGGAAATCGACTACGAGTCGCTCAACCTTACTTTCAACAAGGCCGAGCACCGCGAAGTGCGCGCCGCGCTGAGCAACTCGTTCGGCTTCGGCGGCCACAACGCCACTGTCATCTTCAAGAAATACGAAGAGTAACCCATCCACGATACTCTCCCCATCAACCCCGAGGGGCTGCACATCACACCGACCGTGCAGCCCCTCGGTTTATTTTATCCGATCCACTACATCTCCACGCCCCCACTCCGATTAACGCCTCATAAATCTACACATCATCATAACACACGGTTTACACTCTATCGGATGTAATTCAGCTATATAAAAGCAATATTACATCCGACAGAGTGTAGTATTGCAATATTATTGTAAATTTGCATCCGAAAGGCTATAAACACATGAAAACACCGCCGACTCAACTCTCAGCATTTGTCAAAGAATACTCAAAGAGCATGACGGCATGTACGTGTTCCGATAAAAGTTACCTGACATTTTAATTTGCATGAAACTCCTGCATATTTTTTCCATCCTGATTGCCACGCTGACAGGGTGCGGTGTGGCTCATACACAAACAGCCGCAGACGTAAAAATGGGCGAGATACTTAACGGCGGCGACCTGTTTGAGCTCAGGGAACAGTATCCGATACTGCAAGATTCAATCAGCATAGAGATGCTGAGGCTTGTAGCCGAGGCTCAGCTTGGAATCGGCTTCAACCGGATAGAACAAGCAGGAGAGGCATTAGACAGTCTGCTACAAAACCATCAGGACGAACTCGGCGCTGAATCATCCATAGGCATGGCTGCGCTAAGGGCCATGAATCTGCTAAATTCAGGGCGTTACGAAGAGGGAGGCAAAGCAGGGGAAGAACTGGTAAAGGCACTTAAAGACTCCGTCCCGTACAAGGCCCTTTACAGCCTTATATTCATCGAACGCATCGGCAAGGCTCTCGCCAATACGCCCGCACCTTATATAGACCGACCGCAGCGCGATGTGTCGGTGCCTATGAGATGCGATACCGTTGGACGAGGGAAGCACATATACATACCCGTCGAAGTCAACGGCATCACAAAGGAATACATATTCGACACAGGCTGCTCGTTTGGCAACTTCGTGTCAGAGAAATATGCTGAAGAAACAGGACTGAGGGTTGTTGCCGATTCCATACCTGTATCAGGCATGAATATAGGCTTCGTCAAGCTGGCAGTTGCCGACTCCCTCAAAGTAGGCGAGATAGTCTACCACAATCCTGTATTTATGATTGCCCCAACGGACCATATCGTCGACTCCGTTTTTGCGCTTGACGGCGTGTTAGGGTATCATTTCATCAGGGATATCAAAGAAACGATAATAGACAATCAGACACAACGGTTCGTCTTCCCATACCGGATATCGAAGGGGGAACCCAACATGTATCTTGCGTCCAACACACCAAATCTTCAAATCGAATATGCCGGGAAACCGTTCGATGTGATCTTCGACACAGGAAATGTGAAATCTTTACTTGACGAAAAATTCGCACAGATGTACCCGGAGGCTGTCTCCGGATTGACGGAACATGCTACACACCTCGGCGGATTCGGTGGCATATCCAGAATCGACGTGGTAACACTGCCTGAGTTCTGTTTCTCAGTATCAGGCACCGCTGTGAAACTCGGCGATGTCGAGGTCATAAGGCTAAAGCCAGACAGTAGTCCAACCTTGCTGTACTCAAGTTCGTTAGGGGCCGATTTTGTACTTTCATTCAAACGGCTGACAATCAACTATGAGAGCATGTTCGTCAAAGGTGAACAATATTAGAGCCTGAGCTGCCAGACATAAGCCAATGGGCGTAACCGGCCGGTTACGCCCATTGGCTTATGTATAGTGGATGAATATCAGTCTATGATTGAGTGAGGAAATCGATGTCGGAGAGGATGTTGGAGGCGGCGGTGAAGGTGGAGGGGTCGTGGATTAGCGGATGCACCGGGGTGCATCCCTACGTGCTGGGAGCATGGCGTTGCAATGGAGGGACTGTAGCGGGACACAAAGCCACGGTAAAAAACAAAGCCAGCGGATACGACAGCACAATCTGCAAAGTACACTTTGCAGACCCGCAAAACCAGCCAGAAATAAAAAGCGTACTTTGCGCTTTCGTAAATTTTGTGGTTTTACAAAGTATAATTTGCAATTTTGACAAAATATATTTGTTTGCAAAGTACAGTTTGCTATCTTTGCAGATAAGTTAGTCAACGATTGATTTTGTTGGCGGATAAAAATATACGGATTAAAACCTTACGGATATGAAGCAACAAATAATAAAGCGTCCTATTTATCTCGACCATATAACATCAATCCTCAACCGTGGCATGATGATATTTTTGGTGGGGCAAAGGCGAGTGGGTAAGAGTTTTCTACTTCTTCAACTTAAAGAATGGTTAGAATCGACTTACAAAGAATCACATATAGTATATATCGACAAAGAACAGCTGAGCACGACAGAAATCTCTTCGGCTGATGAACTTTACACAAGAGCTGCCGAGGGACTTCCTGCCGGAGGCGACAACTATCTGTTGGTGGACGAGATACAAGATATACCGCAATATGAAAATGCGCTTCGCCGACTCTATGCCGAAGGAAGGTGCCAGATTGTAGCGACCGGGAGCAATGCAGACATATTCTCATCTCAACTAAGCACCAAACTATCAGGAAGATACATTGAACTCCCAGTATATAGCCTTACATACACAGAGTTCTTAGAATTTCACAATTTGGAGGATTCCGACCAGAGCCTGATGAAGTATATGACAATTGGAGGGCTTCCTGGCCTGAGACTCTTTGATATTGATGACGAACGGCAAATAAGGGATTATCTGTTTGGCGTGTACAATACCATTATGATGAAAGATGTGATTGAACGGAATCAAGTACGCAATGTCCCGTTTATGAACAATCTCGCTCGTTTCATAGCAGATAACATAGGCAAAATCATTTCGGTAAGGAATATAACACGATTTCTAAAATCTAACATCGGCAAGGAAGCGGCATCAGATATCACAACTTCAAACTACCTGTCGCATCTGTCGGCGGCTCTGATTATCAATCCCACCTACCGCTTCGATATTCATGGGAAAGAACTTTTTGAGCACAATTACAAATATTACTTTTCAGACCACGGAATAAGAAACCTACTATGCGATTTCAATATCAGGGGTAGCATTGAAAAAATAATGGAAAACATCGTATGGCATCACCTGACAGTCCAAGGGTTCACCGTAAAGGTCGGAGAACTACGCGCAGGTGAAATAGATTTTGTAGCGACAAAAGGGTCACAGAGAATCTATTTCCAAGTAACATACATCATGAGGTCAGACGAAACCGCAAAGCGTGAATTTGGCAATCTTATGGAGATAAAAGACAACTATCCGAAATATGTGGTTTCGATGGAACCTGTCGTGGGAGAGTTGAGTGATTACCCGGGAATCAACCATATCCACCTGCGCGATTTCCTGACGATGCAATTCTGACGTATGAGAGATAGAGAATATTATGACTGGGTGAGGAAATCGATGTCGGAGAGGATGTTGGAGGCGGCGGTGAAGGTGGAGGGGTCGTGGAGGGAGGCTTCGCGGGAGGCGACGGCCTTGGCACGTGGCAAGTCGTGACGCATCACCCTCGCGAGCAGACGCATCAGGGCGTAACGGCGGTTGAGCGCTTCGGAGCCGTCAAGCCGGCCGATGATGTCCCACACATCATCACGATGACGCAGGGCGTTGAACGTCAATGAATCTATCGCCTCAAGGGTGACGGCTTCATCAATGAGCGAGACTGCCTCATCGGCAGCCATATCGGCATACGGAAGGAACATCGGGGCGATAACGACGCTCTCACGTGTGGCTGTATCGCGCCACAAGGCATCAAACAGTTCGCGGCTACGGTCATAGCGCAGGGCTATGTCGCGCAGCTGGGGCATGTTGAGCCCCCAGACTATGCGATGGGGCAATCCGGCGGCTTTCATCGCGTCGGAGACGATGCCGTTTTTCATCAGCATGAACTGCTGCTTTATCTCATTGAAACTAGTCTGTGTGGATTCGTCCATATCTACTTTACTTTAACATTCTTCTTTCTGCGTCCCAAAAGTCCGGGCAATATTACTGCAGCTGTCATAAAGCCTACAGTGCCCACCACGACGTGAGCCGCTACGGAGTCGCCTGTGGCCATAACCATAACGCAGCCTACGACAGAAGCCCCGAAAGCCAGCAACGACAGCCGCACGACAGATGGCGACAGCCACAGGCCATAACGTCTGCGGTAAACGATTGCAACCATCAGCGTATAGACAGCATACCATATTATATAAGCCATGCCCATGCCAGGGATGCCCCAAAGGTTGAAGCACAGGATACTTGCTCCGACATACACCGCCGCACTCGCCACCTCGACGGCCATATATACCGTGCCGTCGGCCTTGGCGAGCATGACGTATGCCATGACAGACGACAAGGCACGCAAGACCGTGCCGATTATACCCATATATACCATGGGGCGTATTACCTGGAAATCGCCTGTATAAAGCACCTCTATGATGACAGGGACAAAAGCAATGAACAGCAGCACCAGCGGTATCATGACACCCATAATCACGCTAAGTTCCTGGCTGACTATGACCGACATGGCACGGCGCGACCTCTGGCTCATGCTCAGGCGCGGGAAGAAATCGACCATCAGCGCTGCGAAAACAAGGCCTACGTAACGATTAACCAGAGTGAAACCGCTCTGGAAATAGCCGACCGTGGCGGTGTCGGCGGTGCGGTTGAGATATACAAGAAACAGGTAGGAGCCGAGGTTGGCCATCATTATGCTGATGATGATGTAAAAGCCAAGTTTTATAATACCGAATCCATCCATAAGGCTGCTGCGCCACGAGACACGTCCATATCCGTCAGGCAGCAGCTCACGGGTGGCCTTGTGGGCATAATGCCACATTATGGAAGTAGTAATCACCAGCAAAATGACAATGGAGGGTACGATAGCTGCAGCGCGCCAAAAGTAAAACAGCGGGATAGAAACCGCCAACCCCGCAACATTGCCCCACGTGGTGGCCAGCGCAACGCCACGGAGCTTGTGGAGTCCCATCAATATGCCTCCCTCTCCACCCGACACAGCCATGGCGAATATCGCTACCGACAGCAGGCAGAACCACCACGTCATAGACCCGTCGCCGAAAGCCCAACGGCTCAACAGTGGTGAAAAACCGACAGTAAGCAACGCGAACAGCAGTCCCAACGACAGGCATATGCGGCGCACCATCAGGATGTAACGGGCCCGTTCGCTCCGGGCCGTGTTGGCAGCAAGCTCTCGGGCAGCCACAGTGTTCATGCCCATCTGCGCGAAATTACCCAACAGGTCAAGCACCGTATTAAACACACCGAAGAGCCCCACTCCGAGAGCACCTATCCAGACGGCCACAAGTTTAGTGCGCACCACCGATGTAAGGATGCTGATGGACTGGACCCCGGAAAAAACGCCCATAGTCTTGACTATCAATGCCGTGGACTTGCTTTTATGTGCCATGAAGGAAGTGTAGGATGCGACGGTTTACCTTACCCACTGCAGGGGATTGAGTTTCTGACGCTCGTGACGCAGCTCGAAGTGGAGTACGTGACGGCCGTCGTTGTCGGGGTCGGGCTGCACCTGGCCAATGGTCTGTCCGGTCTTGACGGCATCGCCGGTCTTGACCGACAGAGAGCTGATGCCTGCATAGATGGTGATGTATTCGCCATGGCGTATCATGACGATATTATTGTAACCGGGCTGGTGGAACACGGCAGATACAGTGCCGTCGGCTATGGCACGGGCACGACGGTTGGATGACAGCATCTCTATGTCGATGCCCGAATTCTGAATCTCGATATTCGGGAAGTCGGGATGCGGATGACGTCCGAACGCGCTGATGACACGGTATTTGCCCTCTACCGGGAAAGGCAGACGGCCTTTCATGCGCGCAAACTGCGACACGGATGCCGAGGCCGTAATCGGAGCCGCCTGACGGACATCGCCGTCCGTGCGTTTTGACGGTTTGTCAGCCGAGGGCTGCTTGCCTGAGGACGTCGAGGAGCCGCTTTGCTTGCCACGCGCGGCCTGCTCCTGCCGGCGGCGTTCGCGTTCTGCCCTCTCGCGCTCTGCTTTCTCACGCCGTAGACGTTCCTGCTCCATACGACGCTGCTCGGCGGCGATGAGACGGTCAAGCTCGCGGTCGAGTTTCTGCAATTTCTGCTGTTGCCGCGCCAGATGGGCCTGCAGCTGCGAGCCCTCCTGCTTGAGCCGCTCCACTATCTGCGAAGTCTCCCGAGAGTCACGCTCCACGCTGGCCTTGGCGGTGTTGAGGCGCACTATGTGTGCGTTTTTCTGACGCAGAAGTTCCGCCATGTCGGCCTGACGGCTGTGCAGGTCATCTACTGCCGTCAGCAGTTCCTGATGCTTGGCGCGCCGCCAACGCGATATCTGGCGTAGATAGCGCACACGCTGCAGTGATTCCTGAAACGACTCGGCGGCGAATACAAACGACAGCATATCCAACTGCCGCTCGGTGCCTTGCGACCGCCGCAATATGTCGCCATAACTTTCGCGAAGCCTCTCCACATGGTCACGCATCTGCTTTATGGTATCATCAAGCAGCTCTATGCGCTGCGATATGGCATCAGCATCGGCCTGAGTGGCGGCAATGACCGAAGTCTGCTGCGCTATGCGCGAGCGGAGGTCGTTGAGCCGGTTGAGCTGCGATGCCGTGGACCTGCGGTTCCGGTCAAGTTTGGCCGAAGTCTCCTTGATATCCTTGGCTGTAGCCTGCTGCTCGCGGCGGACATCCTTTGATGTACGCGAGGAGGAGGCTTTACCAGTCTTCTTGCGCGTGGTTTTCTTTTTTTTGGAGGTCGTTTTTCTCTTCTTGGAAGCAGATTTCTTCTTAGAAGCAGCTTTCTTCTTAGATTGTGATGTCTTCTTTTTGGATGACGATTTGCCGCTCTGTGCGACAGTAGATGATGCGGCGACAGCAGAGGGGGCTTCACCCACGGCGGCTACCATCATAAGAACCGCCACAGCTACTGCCCTAAGCAGCCGTAGCGACAGCCTGTGTTTTTCAAATTTATCGTGCAATAAAGCAGCTCCGCTCTTCATAATCACAAATTTATGATTTTTTCGTGCGATTACCGCTATTTCGCTATTATAAATTCGTATAATGTCGGATAATATACAGGAATCTTAGGAGGCTTAGGAGACATACGAAGCCAAAGGACAAGGAAAATGGAGAAATGGAAGAGGGTGAGCCGCAGCAACAGCGGCCCACCCTCAAAGGCGCATTATGAAAAGACGGGGGGATGCCCCCTAAGCTTATCCAGCTTACTTCTTGATGACGGTCACGTCAGATATGGTGATTACAGCACCCTCGGGAGCACCACCGAAGTCGAATACGAGCTTCATGGACGCAGCATCACCTTGTGCCATCTGGACATCTTCAAAGCGGTAAACCCATCCGCCTACAGGTATCTCATGGCGTGCGTTGAAGAGCATGTTGTCATCACTGTTCATATCGGTAAGCTTGACCGTAGCCCCGTTGAACTTGACAGGTTCGCCGTTGAGCGAGGCACTGACTTTGATAGAGCAGTCATAGTGGTCAGAGGCGTTGACGGCCAGCGGGAGATTAACCCATGTATATTGAGCCTGCCATTCGTTAGCACCCACCGGACCGGGGATGGTAACTGTATGGACATTGCCGTCATGGGTGGAAATTATCTCTTGGCTGATCTCTGCCCAGTTATTGTCAGCCCAGAAGCATGTTTCTTCAAAGACACCGGCCTGGTCTATAGCGGCGAATACATTGCGCGGGTCGTTATAGTCGAACGCTTCGTTGAGCTCGGCCGGAGCTTCTACATTGTTCTGGTCAGACGGCAGGATACAGATATTCTCGATTATGACATTGGTGTTGTCGGGATTGCCTCCGAAGTCGAATATGATTTTGAGGTCCGACACACCACCGGCAAGGAGCTTGGTAGCGTAAAGCGCAATGGGCTCATCAGCAGGCACACTGAAGTCCTTGTCAAGGAGTATATTGGGGTCTCCGGACGCGTTTTGGTTCATTTTGACCTTCATCGACGGGATTGCCTGAGTAGATGTCACGATCATAGAGACGTCATACTCGACACCGTCCTGCAGCGCAACACCAGTAGAGAAGCTGAACTGATTCTGCCAACGCTCGGATGTACCAGTGGGATAATCGATGGTAATCGAGTTTTCAGACGAATTATATGAATACGTGGGACCGCCAGGTATTTCCGCCCAACCTGGAGCATAATAATAGGCGAAATTGTCAAACGTTGCGCCCTGCAACATGTTAAGACCAGCATTGGCATCGACATCGAAGCCTTCGAATCCGTTCATACGTGTTTTCAGCACCTCGAATTGCTTAACGACTACACCAGCCGACATGCCGTTGCGGTTTTTAACCTTGCACTCGACGCTGTATATGCCTTTTTTACGGTAGAACTTGGTGAATTCGAAAGCCGAGCTGTAGGCACCGTCAACAATCCACACGGGTGTTATCCCGGTCATATCTACACCAGCGACAGGCTCGAACGAGAAGTGGGCGTTGTTATTTTCGTCCACGGTCACTTTAAAGCAGTTTTCGTAGAGCGACGCTTCCGGCAGATCGCCGTTTGCTCCATCGAATCTATCTTCGGAACAGGCAGATATCGCCAAGGCAAACAGGGAGATAAATGCCGAATATATGATTTTTTTCATTGTATAATCGTATGGTTAAGACTTACTTAATAATTGTTTTGAACCAGAGCCGGGTCCGCATCAATCTCCGACTGAGCAATCGGAATATGCTTCTTCGAGGGAGACCATGAGCGGGTGCGGTAGCCGTAGTCGTCCGGGACAAGGACGGTAGAAGCACGGTTGGCATCCGAAACGCCCGATACGTTGTCGCAACGGACAAGGTCAAATGCGCGTTTGCCTTCGCCTACGAACTCAAGGTGGCGTTCGGTCAGGATATTGTCGAGGGTCGCACGCTCATGGCCGCTGACATTTGCGCGCTGACGCACAAGGTTGAGCCACGTTTTGGCTTCGCCCGTTTCAGAGCCGCCGGTGCGGACATAGAGTTCGGCCGCGTTGAGAAGCACCTCGGAATAACGGTAGACACGGAGATTGTTGTTATAGTTCATCAGACCGTCGAAGTCGGTGGGCATATTGCCGTTGAGCGGACGGTATTTAGCCAGCCACAGGCCAGTGTCCTGATAACGCTTGGTGTAGCCTGAAGCAGATGCATCCCAAACGGTAGCCGCCAGACGCTCGTCAGTCGGACTGTACATGTCACGAGTCTCAGTGCGTACCGGGAAGAATCCCCAGCCGTCACCGCCGCCCCAAAGGTCATCGCCACCGTAGGAGTTGGGGGCAATCAGAGTGGGCAGGATGGTACCACCAGCAGAAATGGGCCAGTCCCAGCAGCGTTCGTGATTTTCGGAAGCGAAGTTGATTTCCCATACCGATTCGATGCTCCACTCGCCAGCAGTGGTCCATATGGAAGCGAAGTCGTCAACAAGGTCAAAATCAGGTGACTGAATCATCTCTCTCATATAAGAGAGAGCCTGCGAGAAGCGCGACTCGTCATTCTGGTACATGACAGCTTCGGCGTAAAGCATGTATGCCAAGCCCTGGGTCACACGACCAAGCTGAGTCTCATCGATGTTGCCGTTAGCATCCTTGTAGTACTTGAGCGGCAGCACACCGGAAGTGATGATTTGCTCCAGCTCGGTGACGATGTTGGCATAGACCTCGTCGGCACGCATCTGAGGCGCGGTATAGGGAGGAGTCTGGACATTCTCGGTATAGTAGGGAATGTTGCCGAAGAAGTGCCACAGAGTGTTGTAATAATAGGCACGGAGCAGACGGGCCTGCATACGGTAGCTTGCCTCCTTTTCGGGAGTTATGGTTCCGTCAGGCACATAGTTGTCGAGGTAATAAATCACATCGTTGCAGCGCTTGACACCCCAGTAGCTGACACGCCATACGGATGACAGAGTGTGCTGGGCATCGGCTTCGAAGTTGAATATCGAGTGCCACTGGGAGTTGTCGCTCTTGTCGGCACCGCCGATCCAGAAATTGTCACCGGCCAGCTCTGCCATCATATTGATGGGGCTGTACTGCTGTCCGTCCCAATCGTATGTGTGAGTGGGGGCATAGGCAGCGATGAGAGCTTCCTGTACATGCTCATCAGTGGTATAGTAGTCCTCGATAGGGTCGCCGGTAGGATTTTCCACATCAAGGAAATCGTCGCTACATGCCGAGAGCGCCACTACCGGGGCACATATCAGCATCGCTTTGAATATATTGAATTTCATGAGTTAGATTTCTTTATTGGGTTAATTAGAATGACAGGTTCAAACCGACAGTCCATGTGCGAGCCTGGGGATATATACCACGGTCAACGCCGAGAGAAGTGCCGCCAGAGGCGATTTCGGGGTCGAATCCGTGATACTTGGTCCATGTGAAGAGGTTTTCGGCCATTACATAGAAGCGAAGTTTAGAGATAGAGACTTTGCGGGTCCACTTTTCGGGGAGTGTGTAGCCCAAGCATATGTTCTTGAGTCTCAGATAAGAGCCGTCATAGACATAGAGGTCGGAAACTTTCCAGCTGTCATTGTTGCCGGCCACGAGACGGGGCACACGGTTAGAAGTGCCTTCGCCGGTCCAACGGTCGAGCACCCATTCGGGATAATTGCCGGAGTAGATGTCGCTGCGGTAGGTGCCGTCGAACACATCAGCACCGCTGACACCCTGGAGGAACAGGTTGAAATCCAACCCGCGCCACTCTACGTTGAGGTTCAAGCCGTATGTCCAGTCAGGAGTACCCTTACCGATGTTTGTGCGGTCATTGGTATCAATCACGCCGTCACCGTTGACATCGACATAGATGATGTCGCCAGGCTGTGCGTTGGGCTGGAGCATCTCGCCCTTAGAGTTGACGTAGCCTGCAATCTGGGCAGCGTTCTGGAATACGCCGCCTGTCTTGTAGCCGTAGAAGAACGGGAAAGGCTGGCCGTTTTCGGCACGTGTGATGATGCCGTCATAACCCTGGATGCCGTCAAGGTCAAGATAACCCTCGGCGTTACCGAGATTCTTCAGCTTGTTGTGGAGGTACGAAGCGTTACCCTTGATGGCGAACTGCACATCGGCTACGCGGAACTGGTAACCCAGCTCGAATTCGACACCTGAGTTCTCCATATCGCCGACATTGGCCAGAGGACGCTCTTCGCCGATGTATGCGGGGATAGGCATGTCGATAATCATACCGTTGGTCTTCTTGATGTAGTAGTCGGCACTGAACGTCAAGGCATTGTTGAAGAAGCCGAAATCAAGACCTATATCTGTCTGCTCTGATTCCTCCCACTTGAGGTCGGGGTTGGCGAGGCGGGCAGCCTTCGAGCCGATGTACTTCTGGGCATCGCGGCCGAAGAGGGTGTTGTAGTTCATGGCCGTAAGGGCTGTGTAGCCAAATTCGGGGATGTTGTCGTTACCGTTCTTACCCCAGCTGGCACGGAGCTTCAGGTTAGAGAGCCATGAGCGTGTGGGCTCCATGAAATTCTCGCGATGGATGTTCCAACCGGCAGATACAGAGGGGAATGTACCGTATTTATGGTTAGCACCGAAGCGGCTCGAACCGTCGCGGCGGACAGTGACTTCAGCCATGTACTTACCGTCGTAGTTGTAACTACCGCGTGCGAAGTAAGAAGCCAGGCGGTGTTCGGTGTAACGGTTAGCACCTACGCCATAATGCACTTCGACACCTGTCAGGTTTCCAGCGTCGTCATAGATATTCTGGGTGCCGCCATAGGTATATTCCATCCACGGTTTGTTAAGGTTGATCAGACCCCAGCTGCTTCCGGAGAGGTCATCGCCCTTAAACTTGGTGGCCGACTGACCGAGGACAACGCCAACATTGTGGGGCCCGAAGTCCTTTGACCAAGAGATGACGTTTTCAATCTGCCAGCGGTTGTTGTTGCCTTTGTACTTGCCGGCACTGGTGTGGCTGGCATTGTTGTTACCAGAGAGATAATACTTCTGGAGCGTAGCACTTTCGTTGCCGTAGAACGAGAGGTCGGCTGCATAGCTGAAACGGTACTTGATGTTGTCCCAGATGCTGACCGTAGCGGAGAAGTTACCTACGAACTTGTGAGTCCAGGCCTTGGTGGGCTGGAGAGCCATCATGGCCAGCGGGTTGTTGATTTCCTGATACGAACCGCCATAACCGGGGACGGTGTAAGGCAGACCGGTGTTGGGGTCGGTGAGCAGGTCGTAGTCGCTATAGTAAGCCTTCATAGCTTCAGCTACGCTTCCGGTGGCCACGGGAGCAAGAGTCGGAGCCAGATAGAGAGCGGAGCCTAGGATAGAACCGAACTCCGAGTTGGTGCTGACACCTGTCGAATGGGTGCGCATGTATGCGAGGTTGGCACCGAGCTCGACATTGTTGAGCCAGCTACGCTCTTTTGTAGCGTCATAGATATTATATGTGGTATTGGAGCGGAGGGTCAGACGGTCATAGTTAGAATGTCCGTAATTACCGCCGACAATACCGTCCTGGGTGAAATAACCGAGGGAGAAATAATAGTTGACCTTATCAGTAGCTCCCGACACTGAAACGTCATGATTCATGATCGGGGCATTGTCGTTGAACACGAGATCCTGCCAGTCGGTACCGCCGCCAATAATCGGGTCACCGTTAGAGTCGGTCAGGTTGTAGGGGTCGGCAAACACCGGAGCCTGGCCGCCGTTGATGGCGCGTTCGTTTTGCAGGATAGCATAGTCAGTGGCGTTGGTCATCTTGCGACGCTTCCAAGGACTCTGCCATCCATAGGAGAAGTTGTAGTTGATCTTGGCCTTGCCCTCTTTGCCTTTCTTGGTTGTCACGAGAACGACACCGTTGGCGGCACGGGCACCGTAGATGGCACCAGAGGCGGCATCTTTCAGCACCTCAATCGACTCGATGTCGTTAGGGTTGACAAAGTCGAAGGCATCGTCGATAGGCATACCGTCGACAATGTAGAGAGGGTCGGAGTCGTTAATCGTACCTGTACCACGGATACGCACACGCGAACCTTCACCCGGCTGGCCTGAGTTGGAGGTAACGTTTACGCCAGCGGCCAGACCTTTAAGGGCGTTGTCCATTCGCACAGGAGCGACATGCGAAAGGTCATCGGACGAGACTTTGGCGATAGAAGCCGTCACGACGCTCTTTTTTTGCACGCCATAGCCGACCACGACCACTTCGTCAAGGACCTGGGAGTCCTCTGACATCTTCACTACAACCCCGGCCATGTCAGAAGCGCCGACATTGAGAGTCTGGGGTTCAAAACCTACATAGCTGAACTTCAGCTCAGAGTTTTCAGGAACAGAGATTACAAAATTACCATCGATGTCGGTAGAAGTGCCCATCTTGGAACCTGCTACCATCACTGATACTCCAATAAGCGGTTCGTCGTCTGACTTCTGAACCACTGTGCCGGAGACTTTTACATCCGCCCAAGATGAGAGCGCCGTAAGCCCCATGGCAAATACTGCTAATTGTTTTAACATGTGACTGGTTTTTATGGTTAACTTTAAGGTTTAAGTTAGTATTCACTTAATTAATTCACTTAATTCACTTTGAAATCTTTAGCCAGATCAGCTTTGCTGCTGCCGCCTATATAGAGGGTGAAATCGCCCGGCTCTACGGCAAACTTCATGTCGAGGCCGGTAAAGGCGAGTTCCTTGACAGGCAGCTCGAAGCTGACAGTCGTGGATTCATGCGGCTTCAGGGTCACGCGGCTATACTGCTTAAGCTCGCGCACCGGGCGGGTCACAGAGCCGAAATGGTCTTTGACATAAAGCTGCACAACCTCGGTGGCTTCCATGTCGCCGTCGTTGGTCAGAGTGACCGAAGCACGTATAGTACCGTCAGGCGTGTAGCTGTCGCTATCGAGACGGAGGTCGGAATATGTGAACCTGCCGTAGCTCAAACCGTAGCCAAAAGGATACAGCGGACCGAATCCGGCATCGAAATAGTAGCTCGAACAGCCGGTAGAGGTCATGGGAGCTTCGATAGGGGCATCATACATCAGCGTCTCCTTGCCTGTGGCAGGACGGCCTGTGGCATGCTGGTTATAGTATAAAGGAGTCTGGCCTGAAAATCGGGGCAACGAAACAGGCAGCTTGCCTGACGGCGACACTTTGCCGAACAGTATATCAGCAATCGCCGGACCTCCCATGGTGCCGGGATGGAATACATAGAGCAACGCGTCGCTGATTTCGTCGACACTCGGTATGGCCATCGGACGGCCCGTCATCACCACTGTCACCAAGGGCTTGCCTGTGGCTTTCAGGGCTTCAAGATATTCATTCTGTGCCCCCGGCAGAGTGATGTCGGCCCTTGAATGTCCTTCACCCGAAAGGATGCTCTCCTCACCCATCACGGCAACAATCACGTCTGCCCCGGATGCCTTGCGGCAGGCTTCTGCAACGCCGGCTGTGGACCTGTCACGGCTGAATGTCAGACAGGGATCGAACACAATTTCTACATCTGACCCGAACTGGTCACGCATGGCTTTGGCGATGGTCACGGTACGGGACTTTTCGCCATCGAAAGTCCAGGTACCCATCTGCTCGTGGGGCGCATCGGCCAACGGTCCTGTCAAGAAAACCTTTTTGACACCTTTGAGAGGAAGCACTCCATTGTTTTTGAGCAATATCGCGCTCTCTTCGGCCGCTTTCCGGGCTGCGGCAAGATGTTGCGGGTCATATTTGACACTTTGAGGGGTCACGACATAGGGATTTTCAAACAGTCCGAGCATGAACTTGACACGCAGGACGTTTTTCACGGCGTTGTCGATGTCGCCCATGCTCACTTTGCCGGACTCAATCAACTGCTTAAGGTGGCTGATGTAAGCGTATCCCTCCATATCCATGTCGACACCGGCATTGAAAGCTCGGTCGGCAGCATTGCTCAGGTCGGGACAAAAGCCATGGGGTATCATTTGCTGGATGCTGCCCCAGTCGCTGACCACAAATCCCTTGAAGCCCCACTCGTCACGGAGGACATCCTTGAGGAGAGCCCTGTTGCCAGTAGCGGGAACTCCATCATTGTCATTAAACGAGGTCATGAATGTAAGGACACCTGCCTCGACAGCGGCCTTGAACGGCGGAAGATACACATCGCGGAGCTGGCGGGGCGGTATGTAGGTGGAGTTGTAGTCACGTCCGCTCTCCGATGCTCCGTAGCCCACGAAGTGCTTGGCACAAGCCGCGATCGAAGTGGGATCCGACGGGTCTTCGCCTTGGAGGCCACGGATATTTGCCACAGCCAGGCGTGTCGACAGATATGTGTCCTCGCCGAAGCTCTCGGCGATACGGCCCCAACGGGCATCGCGCGAGATGTCCATCATGGGAGTGAAAGTCCAGCGGATGCCGTCAGAAGAGGCCTCTACAGCCGCCACACGGCCACCCAACTCTACTATAGCATCGTCAAAAGTCGCCGCCTGACCCAGCGGGATGGGGAAAACAGTCTTATAGCCGTGGATTACGTCACGCGCCATAAGCACCGGTATGCCGAGACGTGATTTCTCCATAGCGACCTTCTGGATTGCATCGGCGTTGTCAGGCGTGACGATATTAAGCAGCGAGCCGATATTTCCAGCCTGGACTTCCGACTGCCACATTTTCATCGCCTCCTCCCCTTCATAAAAACTGCGCTGGTTGAGCTGGCCTATCTTCTCGTCAATGGTCATGCGCGAAAGCAGGTCATTGACGCGGTCCTCAACCGGAGCATCAGCTTTCTTGTAAGTGAAGTCGCCGGCGGCGTACAGCATGTTGCCTGTAGCAAGCAACAGCGTAGCCATTAAGGCTTTTCCATACTTCATTGCAATAAAAAAGATGTGTTTTTAGGTTAATGGATGAAACTCTGATAAAATATTGTGTATATGTGATTGAGAGAATGTGCGTATGCACGGATTACCGTCTTAGCCACTCACCTGATTTTCTGGAATACCCTGACATAGTCGATGTGGTATTCCACAGGGAGTGCGCTTTCGTCGACACCGTTCATGCCGCCCCAGTCGCCGCCCCAAGCCAGATTGAGTATGATTTTGAAGTCATAATCGAAAGGCCATGTGTTGCGGTCGCCTTTCTTGTCGTTGGCGAAGCGGAACAGCTCGACTCCGTCGACGTAGGTCACGATGTAATTTTCATCCCATTCCAGACGGTAGACATGGAACGAGCCTTCGGCACCGTCGACCATACGGGCCGAAGTCTTCTGCGTCTGCATCACGTGGTTATAGGATGCGCAATGTATCGACGAGCTGACCTCGTCAGGCACAGTGCCGACTTCCTCCATGATGTCGATTTCGCCGCAGTAGGGCCAGTTACCGTCAGGCTGGTAGGGATACATCCAGAATGCGGGCCACGTACCCCGGCCGGAGGGGAGATTCAGGCGAGCTTCGATGATGCCGTATGTCCAATGTTCGCGCGAATTGAGACGGGCCGACACCACTTCACTGCCGACTTTCCGCGCGGTGATGGTAAGGATGCCGTCATGCACCTCGGCAGTCTTATAGCCGTTATATTGCCCTGCGACATAGCGTTGCAGCTCATTATTGACGGTACCCGGATCCCAGACTTCGTATGTCCACTTCTCGGTGAGGCTCGATTCGTCGTTGAACTCGTCGTTCCACACCAACGCATAGCCGTCAGGGACATCGATTGCATCCGTAAACTGCGTAATATCGACAGGTGTCCTCGCGCCCGATGCGGTGACAAACTCTATGGTAGCAGTGCGCTCGCGCGGCGTGTCGTTTTCCTGCACGGAAATGCTGCATGAGCCGCTGCCATTACCTGCCGGAGTATCGATTGTGAGCCATGTCGAGACAGAAGAAGCCGTCCATGACTGGTTGGATTCGATGGGTATTACGATGGTCTGCGCTTTTGCACCGATGGAATACGAAGCCTTACCTACATTGAAATACATGTCAGGGGTCTGGGTGACAGTCACCGACGCTGACGACGATCCGGCTTTTATAGTAACAGTCCCTACCCTCTGCTCGTGGGTGTCGTTTTCCTTGACCTTGATGCTGATTTCGGTGTCACGGTCTTTGAGTCCGCCCGATGGAGATACCGTAATCCAGTCCACATTGGATGACACGCTCCAGTCTGCACTGCTGCGGACGGTGACCGGCAGTGTCTGTGCCTCGTATCCTACCGACAACTCGGAGTCGGAAAGGGAAATAGTAGCATTGCCGGCCTGTGAACCCGTCGCTTCGGGCTCGTCGCTGCCGCAAGCAGCGAGTAAAATAGTCAAAAGCGGAAGTAGCATGAATGTGATTCTCATGGTAAAAGATTAAGGTTGTGTTTGGTTAACGCCGGGGAAGTACCGGATTTTACTTTGCGAAGTTAAGCCTTATATAAGATTTGATTCAAAGATTTTAATACTCAAAAACATCACATAGCAACATATCGCACCTCACAAAAACCTCAGCAGCCACAACGCAATATATTGAAAATCAGAGAGTGGAACGCAATCGTCGTGTTAAAGCTAAAGAAATGTATTTTACAGGCTCTTAACATTTGGAGGATAGCGGAGAGCAAGGTCGTATAAGCTACACAATCTCTTATAATCTTATAAATCTTATACGTTTTATAAGAGATTATAAGACTTAGACGGTTACTGCGCCGGGGCGGGATCGGAGCGGTCGATGCTCTGGATGAAGTCGAAAAGATTGTCGCCGCTCTCAATGCCGAGCTTCTTGCGCAGGCGGTAGCGGGCGGTCTCGAGGCTGTGCACTCCCATGTTGAGCAGCGAAGCCATCTCTTTGGTGTTCATGCCCATGCGCAAGTACACGCACAGCTTTATATCCAATTTCTTCAGGTCGGGATAGCGGGCCAGCAGCTTCTGCGTGAAATTGTCATAGACGAGATTGAAATTTTCCTCGAATTTGTTCCAGTTGGCATCATCGACCATATTGGCGCGTATGTCGCGACGCATACCGGCAATACAGTTGTTGATGACGGATTTCGCTGCATTGTTTTTAACCTGCAGGTGCATCTGCTCAAGCTGCGAGTCGATGGCGGCGAGAATGTCGTTTTTGCGGGCCACATTCATGGCGCTGTCGGCCAGCTGCCCCGCCTTTTGCTTGAGTATCTTTTCGAGCTGCTGCTTCTCCTGGCGTATTATCTCGTTTTGCTTCTTCTCAAGCTCGACGTTGAACTGTATCTGCTGTTCGCGCCGCTTGAGGGTCTCTTCCTGACGGATGCGCTCGGTGCGGAGTATGATGCTCCTGCGCACAAACCACCCGACCAAACCCAGCACGGCTATGCCCAACAGCACATACAGGCATACCGCCCACCACTTCATGTACCACGGCGAGAGCACCCTGACCTCTATCGATGTCTCGGAAGATGCGTCGTTGATTTTGTCGATCGCACGGACATGGAAAGTGTAGAGTCCCGGACGCAATCCTGTGTATTCCTTTTCCGTCAGCACCGACGGATTAATCCACTCTTTGTCGTATCCCTCGAGGTAGCAGGAGTACTCCACTGCTTCATGGTCGCGGTATTCGGGGTAGACAAACGAGAAACGGATAGAATTGAGCGAATACGGTATAGTGACCCTACCCTCGGAGAGGTGTGTGGCTGCATAAAGGAGAGTGTCGTTGGCAGCCGTCCCGGTGATGCTGCGTATCATCACTTTTGAAAGCGTATCGGAGTCGGAACCTTCGCGTGTATCAAGGACGAAGAAGCCGTTGTCGTAATTGAGCAGTACATCGGCCGAGTCGAGAACGCCGACATTGCCAAACGCCATCTGCAGCCGCCGCTCCAAATGGTTGTATGGGAGCTGCCGTGCGCGGAATGACCCGTCAGGCTGCTTATAGCCTATCGCCAGATACCCCGGTTTGTAGGCAAGCAGGTGGCCTGTGGGAAGCTGTGTCACACGCAAGGCGAGCCCGAAGGTGTTGAACACACCGTTGAGTCCGACCTGCATCTCCAGCTTGTTGCCGACAAGCCGGCGGAAGCCGTCGACCGACGACACATAGACCTGACTATCGATTTTGCATATCAGGTTGTCGCGAGTGGTGACCAGGCCGTTCTTTTCGTCATACAGCTCCTTATGTACCACCCTCGTCAGGTCGGGGCTAAGGACCATGCGGTAGACCCCCTCCTGCCAGTGCGCCATCCATATCGAGCCGTCCTGATCCTGCATGAACAGGCCGCTGACCACATCGCCTCCCTCCACTCGGTTTTTGACCCGGTAGTGCCCCGGGGCAGCCGGTTCGAGTATGAAAAGCCCGTCATAGTCGCAGCCCAACAGACAGTCGGTGCCTTGGAGGGGGGTGAATCCCCACGTCCCTTTAACGCCATGCACCGGGGTGGCGTTGAAACCATCCACGACATCCACCCCGTCATTATGGCTCACGAGCATCGAGTGTCCAGGAAAGCGTTGGCAATTCCACACCTGCCCGTCGATTCCACGTATTTTCGTCAGATTCCGCCCTATGCCGTCACGGTATAGGGGGGTATGGGGGGGGGCAGAAAGGGCATACAGCCCTTGGTTGGTGCCTAAATAGAGCTGTCCGCCGTCGACTATCGACGCATATCCTGTGCCTATCTTGTTAGTCTCGTCATAAAGGATGCTGAACGGCGAATTGACCATCATGTACGAGATGCCGTTGTCCAGACCGAGCCACAGATTGCCAAACCCATCGAAACATACCGACAATACCGTATTGTTGGGCAGACCCGTGTTGACGTTGGCATACATCGCCTCGCCCGTCGTGATGTCGACCACTATGGCTCCGTCGCCGATGGTGCCGAGAGCAAGCCTGTCGCCCATCATGGCCGCACAATATATCCGCGCCCGGTCAATCCCCGGCGCAAGCGGCACACGGGCAATCGAGCCGTCGGCCCCGCGCCTGAAAACGCCCCCCTTGGCTGTGGCTACTATCATGTCGCCGCCATGCTCCATCAGGGCGACGATGTCGGTCCCGTTCATATCCCTATTGGCAGCTACCGCCGACAAGGTCCGGCCGGAGTACGCGTATTCGAATATCTCACCCGACGTGCCGATATATGCGGCTTTGTCCGTCACAAGGAGACCCTTTATATCTTCTACGGCAAAGCCGGCTTCGGGTTTGCCGTCTCTAAGCACATAGAAACCTTTGTCGGCCCCGACTAAAAGCCTCCCGCCCGGGCCCTTGGCTATGTGCCAAACTTCACCGATCTTGCTGTCAGCCGCACCCAGCTCCGACACGATAGAGCGGTATTCCTCCCTGTAAAGAGGTGGCAGGACCTCGAAATACCCCACTTCATTATAGGCACCCACGTATATACGCCCGGTATCCTCATCATACATCACGGAGCGGATAGCTGAATTATTAGGGCTTTTGATTGTATGCCACCGATTGCCGTCGAAAGTCAGTACACCGCTATCGTTAGCAAAAAACACAACGTGATTTTTTGCTATGTCGATGTCCCAGTTCTGCCGTCCACCCTTGTAGTCAAGGGGGGTGAACGATCTTACGACAGGGATTTTTCCATATGAAGAAATGGCCGCGACAACCATCAAAAGCAGTAGGTACAGTTTTTTCATGGGCTGACTCTTTGTGAGTAAGAATGTTTAAAATTACGAAAAATCATGACACAGTCAAAATTTTCGTCCGTATTTGACCGTTTAATGTTAATTTTCCCATGAATCAGACAGTCATCTAATGAGTCCCGCTTGTGTACCAGCAAATCCGCGCTATCATGCCCACATCGATGCCTGTGCGTCTTATACCAGCGTTTGTGTGATTTTTTTGTGAGGTATTTTTAGCAGCCGGTTGAGTTTATTTTGTGGCTTTTATTTTGGACAGGGCGACCGTCGGCATCTAATTTTGCAGCAGATGCTTTTAATCTATTTTATCTAATTTGCGTAGACAAAATTTTCAGCTCTAAAATCAGAGCCTTTGTCACAACCTATTAATTAAATACCATAAACCGTCATGAAACAAATTTTACTTCTCTCCGCATCCGCACTGCTGGCTGCATCTTCTGCATTGGCACAAGACTACATCAAATCCGCTCCCGAAGGGGGATTCAAGGTCGCCGACGGCAAAGATTACATCGTATTGTACGCACCCCAGAACGTATTAGATGCCATGGGGTCAAAGGTAATCACCGACAACAACCTCGACGAGACCAAAAACGACAACTATCTCGAATATTGGGTGACAGACTGGGACAAAAAGGCTCTCACTCTCTACAACGTGCCTGAAGAAGGAGGCATAAACTCGTTCGGCGGTGACGAATACATCAATGCGACACCCCTCTATGAGTGGGGTACTGGGGTATTCATGTCAGTCAACAAACCATACGACCTCTCCAAGGTGACCGACAAGCACCACCTGCACATCGGCCTGCGCGACTTCGGCTCGGCTCCCTCGAAGTACCAGCTCTCTATCGGATCGCAGGCTACCATAAAAACCAACGGGTTCCAGATTCAGGTCGGCATTGACAAAGGAGCTGCCGACGGCGATTTCGTAGGTGTAGGTTCGCTTCCCAACGGCAACGACGGCAAATGGTACTACTTAGACATCCCCGTAGCCGACCTCGTGGATCCTAACGGCGACTTCGGTTTTGAATATGACTTCTCAGCACCTATCAACGACGGCGTATTTGCATTCTCTTTCAAAGACCCCGTCTGCTCCACCGCCACACAGAGCGGTCCCGAACCCGGTGAGGACGTGTACTCGTATGAAGTCACCAAGCTCGGCTCTGCGCTTTCAATCGACCACGTATTCTTCTATGTACCTGACAGCGACAGCGCCATCGACGACCTGTCTGTCGACGGCAGCGACTCCGACATGCCGGCCGTATATTATGACCTCAGCGGCCGTCAGGTGGCCGATCCGACCATCCCAGGCATCTACATCCTCAAGCGCGGCAGCGAATCGACAAAAGTGCTGGTAAAATAATCTAATCATATTTTCCTTGTCAAGGTAGTCAATACGACTATAATCGGATGATTGACTGTCCTGATCCAATTCTTTGTTAACCAATACCATAAGCGACTGCTCAAATTACATCGAAATAATTTTATGAGGCTGTGACTCGGTTCGAACCGGCACAGCCCCATAAAAGAGCAGTTAGAGTAACCTGATGTCCATTTTTATTTGAACAGCTACTTATCATGAAAACACATCTTAAACACTTATTTGCATCAATGTTTGCGGCCGCATCGGTTCTCACCGGTGCAGCCCAGGGCATTGACACCGCGCCTGAAGGCTACACCCTGCGCTGGAGCGATGAGTTCAACAGCCCGACTCTCAACGAAGCCATCTGGAACATCGAAGTCAACGGCAACGGAGGAGGCAACCAGGAGCTCCAGTACTACCGCCGCGAGAACGTCTCGATGGGAGTGGACCCCACGACAGGCGAAAACTGCCTCGTGCTGACCGCACGCCGCGAAAACTTCAGCGGCCGCAGCTTCACTTCCGGGCGCGTCACATCGCAAAACAAGGCCGCGTTCAAACACGGCATCATCCAAGCGCGCATCAAATTCCCCAATACAGCCAACGGACTGTGGCCCGCCTACTGGATGATGGGCAACGACATGAACCGTTACGGCTGGCCCCGCTGCGGAGAGATGGATATCGTAGAACTCGGACATGCCAACGGCATCGCCAACGGCACACAGAACCGCTACTTCGGCGGCACACTCCACTATGGTCCGAATGCCACCAACGAAGGCCATCAGTATATTTCGCAGGAATATCTCGCCCCGGAGGACAACCCCATCACCGGCAACGACTACCACATCATCACCGTAGAGTGGGACAACAACAACCTCTACATGTACTATGACCTGCAGAGCTACACAGCGGCCAACAAGCGTAAGGCACGCTACTTCTCTCTCGCTGTGCCATACGAAGATGGCGAATACTCCGTAGGCCACTATTTCCAGAAGCCGTTCTTCTTCCTGTTCAACCTCGCAGTTGGCGGCACATATCCGTCGATCTTCGACCCGGCCGGCATCACGGTCCTTCCCAATGCCGGAGATGAGGCGAAAATGTACATCGACTGGGTGCGCGTATATCAGAAGGACGATGATGCCGACGCCCAGTACACATATGTCGATGAAAATGGCGACACCATCACAAATATAGAAGAGGAACCCGAACCCGAACCGGGTCCCGACACCGAGACCCCTCTGAGCAGCTTCGCCACAAAGGCCCTCGACGAGAACGGCCAGACCACATTCGACTTCGACGATGTCAGCGACGTTGTCCTCATCAGCACCAGCCAGGGTGTGACAGGCCATTTCCAGGCAGCCGGAGCAAATGTCATCGACCTCAACGTCAATGACCAGAACCGCAACCTCTACATCTGGGAAAACACCTACGTGCCTACAGTGCGAACCAACGGCGTAAACTCTTTCGGCTGGGAAGAAGGCTATACACGCTACAATGTAGCCACAGTAGGCTGGTCAGGACTCGGCTTCAATATCGCCGACGAAGACCTCTCTATGGTAGATGACACCTATTGGCTCCACTTCGCCATGCGCGGTACCGACCAGGATGTACACACATCCCACGAGGTGTATTTAGCCGATGCCAAATTCATCATCGGCAACAGCAACGGCTCGCTCGCAAGCCTCGGCGACTTCCCCCGTGACGGCGAGTGGTACTATTTCGACATCCCTCTGAGTGCGCTGGAGCAGTTCTACACACCCGTTTTAGGCAACAATCCTGCGCAGTTCAACAACAACATCATCTCGTTTCTCAGCGGAGGCCTCGTAGATGCCGAGCTCTGCTACGACAACATATTCCTTTACAAAAGCAAGTCCAAGGAAATCCCCACCTATACCGACACCGAAACAACTGTCGGCAAATACGGCTACAAAAGCCTCGATGAATCCGGATCTCCTGTATTCTCATTCGATGGCGTGACCGACGTGGTGCCTTTAGTGCTGTCACAGGACACATGGGAATCCCTGACCGCAGGCGGCACATATGGCGACGACTCGCTGGTCAAGGCCGAATCCGACAACTCGGAGCAGGCAGGCCGCAATAACTTCTTCATCTGGGGCGATCCTCAGACCATGGGAGTAAAGCAGGTGACCGACACCCCCAACTCTTTCGGACGCATCCCCTATGGCGGATTCCCCGCCTATACATCAATGACCGACGGCATCACTTGGAACGGCGCAGGCTGGGCTTCCATAGCCGGACAGGGCATGACCCCCGAACCCAAGGATCTGTCGATGATCGATGACACATACCGTCTGCATTTCTCTGTACGTTCGGATGCTGCCGTAAGCCACATCCCTGTGATGATACGTCTTGGCGGCACCACCGCAGACGCTACCATAGTATTGGGTAAATATGCCTCGCTGCCGATTATCGGCGACTTCCCCCGCGACGGCGAGTGGTACAGCTTCGATATACCTGTGTCCGAGCTGAAAAAATACGGCCAGCTCTGGAGCAACGCCCCCGCCAACGGCGGCCTTGAAGCATACACGGACTATGCCCTCTGCATCTACACCGACAAGACTTTCTACAACAACAGCTATTTCTCCATCGACAACGTGTTCTTCTACAAGACAGACGACGAGACTCCCGATGTAGACCCGCTCGGCGAATACACCACCAAGAGCCTTGACGACAGCGGCAACAGCTACTTCGACCTGGCCGACAAAGAGTACATCCTCATTGCTACCAACGGATCCGTCACAGGACAGATGCAGGCCATTGACCCTGACTGCATAATCGCTGATTACCGCGACGGTGTCGGAGGCTCGCACTTCTACAACTGGGGCGACGGAAACACATACACTCCTGGCGAGCAGTCACAGACCGTCCCCGACTCGTTCGGCGGTGACGAAGGCTGGATCGACCTCGTGACCAATGGCGGCTGGACCGGAGCCGGATTCATCACCGACAACGGCGCCGACCTCTCAGCTCTCGAGACAGGCGACTGGTATCTGCACTTCTCCATGCGCGGCATTGACCAGTGCTCTCACCAGATCACCCTCGGAGCGGCCAAATTCACCATAGGAAGCACTATCTTCGGCGAAGGAGCTCCCGTCCTCGGCAATTATGCCCGTGACGGAGAATGGTACAGCTTCGACATACCCTACCAGGTACTTAAGTCGCTCACTACAGATGTGTTCCCGTCATCACACGGTGGCATATCCAAATATACCGACAACATCATGACCCTTATGAGCGGCGGCGGTTTCGGCGATGAGATACAGATCGACAATATCTTCCTCTTCCGCAACAAGACATCTCTCGACTCTGAGGATGTGTGGAACGATGAGAGCGCCGAACCAGCCGAAGAGCTAATACTCGGCATCTATGACATGATGGGCCGTCAGGTATCATCGATGGATGAACCCGGTATCTACATAGTCCGGACTAACCAAGGTTCTCGAAAAGTTTTGATAAGATAAGTAAGATAAGGATTGTTTCTCGCAGGTCACGCACAAAGTATTTGTGCTCTCACAAAAATACTTGATGCGTGACCTGCATTTTTCTCCACAAATTATCAATTCTACCACCAAAACCAGTGAAACGGACTTTTTTCATAATAATAAGTATCACACTGTCAGCGGCAGTGTGCATCAACGCACAGTCACGCAGCGACAAGCGCGGCATCGGCTGGGACGAGAAAAACCAGCCGCTCACCCGGCACCACATGGAGCAGCTGCAAGGCGGCGTGGCGTGGGTCTACAACTGGGGCAACGCTCCCAAGAACCCCGACCTCTACTCCGCCTCGACGATGCACTTCGCCCCTATGTGCTGGAACAGCTATTATAATGCCAATGCCATACGCAGCTACATAGACAGCCACCCCGAGACACGCTATCTCCTCGGATTCAACGAACCCAACTTCTCTGCCCAGGCCAATATGACCCCGGCTGCCGCCGCCGCCGCATGGCCGGCAGTGGAGAAGATAGCCGCCGATTACGGCCTTACCCTCGTGGCTCCGGCTCTCAATTTCACCGGCGAATATGTCGGCGGACGTATGTGGAGCCCTTACGAGTGGCTCGACGAGTTTTTCCGCCTATACCCCACGGCAAAAGCCGACTGCCTGTCCCTGCACTGCTATATGAACTGGTACAGCGCCAACACATGGTTCGCCACCGAATATTTCTACGTCGACCTCTACGACCCCACCAACGATGCCTATGGACGCTATCCTAATCTGGTAAAGTTTCTCGACGGCTACAAGGAGGCCAACGGACACTTTCCGCGCATGATGCTGACGGAATTTTGTTCGTGGGAAAACGACGGCACCATCACAGGCGTAGATTTCCAAATCGACCAGATGACACAGAAGTTGCAGAAATTGGAGCAAAGCGACCTCGTCGAGGGCTATGCATGGTTTATGGCAAATGCCGACGGCGGAGCCTCAGCCTATCCCTACATGAGCATATTCAACACCAATACTGCCACAAGTACACTCTCCGACCTTGGCAAGGTGTATGTCAACATGTCGTCGTTTGACACCGGCAAGTTCTATACCCCCTCGGAGACGATTCTTGCCAAGGACTATGTCGATGCGACTACCGATAACCAGATTGTCCGGCTCCGGCCCAACACCGACTCCGGCTCCGCATCTCCGCTACAGTTGGAGATGACCCCCTCGGCTTGGACCGAATACCAGCTGTCCGTGCCGCATGAAGGCCAGTACCGTATCACCTTGCGGCTCAAAGCGGCCGATGCCGGCAAAGGGAATTTCTATCTTGACGGCAAGCGCAACTGCTCGTTCCAATACCCGTCGACATCCGGCGGGTGGACGGAAGTTTCGTTTCTTGCCACTCTCACGCAGGGCGAACACAATGTGATGCTCTACAATGCTTCAACGACCTCTTTCTACATCAACCAGTGGCATTACGAGCTCGAATCGGGTGACATCGGCGATGTCGCGGGCGACGGTGACGCTTCCGTCCCGTATGACGTGTACGACATATCCGGCATCCATCTCGGCTCGGTCAATTCGTTGGCCGGGCTCTCTCTCCCTCACGGCATATACATCCTCCGCAGAGGCTCCGAAGCCATGAAAATCCGCCTCTGATCCAATATAAGAGGACGCACGAGCCGTGCGTCCCTACCCGTCATTAATGGCCTTAATGACTCTAAGATACTTTATTTAATCTCTAACCTTTCTTGTTTAACCTAAAAACATCTGCTATGAAAAAATTTACAACAATCACCACGGCGTTGGCTTTGGCATTGTCGTCATTGACGGCCGGTGCAGTCAACTACGTCGTGTGGTCAGGCGATGACCTCAAAGAGGGAGAAACCCAGATTCCAACTAAATGGGAAGAATGGTGGGGCATGTCATTCGCTGCCACCGATGACATAAATTCTGCCGAAGGAAAAGCAATGAAATTCACATGCACCACATCCGGCACCTGCTCCATGGGCATCTATCAATCATCCGATGAGTTCGACAATAAGGTTTTGTCAGACCTCGACCTTGTATTTACTGCAAAAGCCGAAGGCAGTGCCGACTACTCTGTTCGCCTTACCGCAACAAATGCCGCCGGTGATAAGCTCTCGCCCGAAAACGATGCCACATTTACTGTCGCATCCGATGGACAGTACCATGAAATCCGCCTGAACATCAAGTCGGACTTCCCTGATGTCTACAATTTGTGGCAGTCCAATCCCAAAGGTTACGTATTCAGCCTGATTGCCGACAACAAGGCTGATGCCGTACTCTACCTCTACGACATCCACTATGAGGCTGCTATCGAGATGCCGGCGATTACTGCCGAAGTCTCCAACGTGACCACCACTTCAGCCGACATCGTTTATGCTGTCACGTTCCCGGATGGCTACACCAACACATCTGTGACAGTCAACGACGAACCGGCAGAGACTTCTGCCACCCTCAACCTTGCCGGACTTTCACCCAAGACGAAGTACACCTACACCATCGTCGCCAAGGGCGAGTTAGACGGCAAAGAATACTCGACCGAAAAGGTGGTGACATTCACTACCGCCCGCGAAGAGGGTGACAACCCCGTATGGTACGGCGAAACCGACATCGAAGGATTCCACGCCATCTACAACATCACCTGGAATCCCGACAAGACCCTGACCGTCAACACCACCCTTGAGACCGAAAACGAGACTCCCGCCGGTGACCGCAACTTCCATATATATATCAACGGTAACGAGTGGCTCAAACTGTACGACGAAGACGAGGACGGCATCCTTTCGGGTACTACTACCAGCACTTTTGAAGAGGGCACGGTAATCACATGGGAGTGGTACATGCCCTATGCTGGCGGTGTCTACCAACAGACCAACCAATACACCGTAGGCTCTGAAAACGAACCCATCGTTATCGTCCCTGCTCCCCGCATCTCTGCATCCTCGCAGAATGTAACCTACAATTCGGCAGAAATAGCTTACGAACTCACAATCCCCGATGAGCTGAAAGAAGCCGAAGTCAAGGTTTTCTATCAGGCAGCCGGAGGCGAAGCCTTGGTTGCAGAAGCTTCACCCATCGCTCTGACCGGCCTCGAGGAAAACACCCAGTACACATATGATGTTTATGCTGTTGCCACACTCGGCGAAGAAACCTTCGAAAGCAAGCACGTAGAGGTGTCGTTCAAAACCCCACGCGAAAACGCAGTCGACCTCGTGTATGCTGATTACACCAAGGCCGAGTTTAAAAACGCATGGCTCGTCGGCGAAAATCCCGATACCGACCGCCGCACCATGTACTTCTCCTTCCCCTGGAGCGTCACCTACAAGACTGACGGAACAGCCCTCTATCAAGTGGACCTCAGCCAGGCCGCCGATGTCGTGGGTCTCAATCCCCAGATATGGAGTGGCGACTTCCGTCAGCTGACCAAAAACGAGGAAACCGGCCTGTATGAATACAACTTCGGCCAGCAGACCGAAGGCGCAACAGTCGAGATCTCCCATTACTTCGCTTATGACGGAGGACAATATGACTTCCGCACACCTTACGTCACATTCGGCCAGGAACAGGAAGCCCCCACACTCGGCGAGGCAGCGAACCTTACCCTGACAGCCAGCAAAGAGAACGTCATGGTCAATGAGAATGTCGTCATCTCCGCTGTGGCAACCGATGCTGCCGGCTACTATCTCCCTGTCACCGAAGTTGAATATCAGATACCCGACGGCGTAGAGCGCGACGGAATCCATGTCAAGCTCACCCAGAAAGGCTCTTATACCATCACAGCCACAGCCAACGAGCTGTCTGCGTCTGTCACTCTCACTGCCATAGCAAGCGAGGACGCTGAGAATGTAGCAGCCGGTGTAATCGGCACAACCGACGAAGAGTATGTAATCGAAAACACCAAGGCTGAAAACGCCACCGACGGCGACGAAAGCACCGAGCTGCGCTGGGGCTGCGGCGAGACTGAGGAACACTATCTGATTCTCGACCTTACCGGTTCCAACCCCAACGGATACTATATCGAAGCTGTCGACGTGCTGTTTGAAGGAGCATACGCTTCAGAGTTCTCTGTAACTCTCTCAAATACCAATCCCCTGTCAGCCATCAGCTCGCAGGCCGACGATGCAGAAGATGTTGTCTTCACCAACACCGAAGCCACCACACACCACATCTTCACACAGCAGCCTACAGCCATGCACAAATATGTCACCCTCCGCACCACGAAGGCTCTCAACACAGGCTGGGGCATCAAGCTCAAAGAGATCCGCGTCTACGGCACCACGACCCAAGCCTCATCAAGCGATGACATCAACGCCGAAAGCGCATCAGCCACCGAGCAAAGTGCCGAAGGTATCTACGACCTCAACGGCAACCGCGTTTACGTGACCGTCCCCGGACAAATCTACATCATCGACGGCAAGAAAGTCCTCGTAAAATAAGTTAGCCCCCCTCTCTCGTTGAGGACTCTCTCGACGGAGATTGAAACATAAAGAATCCATCCGGCTCCACGTCGGATGGATTCTTTATGTTTTTTAAGCAAATTCATCATATTTTAAGCGTCAGCCACCTATTGTATTTCCACAGATTCATCCTATCTTTGTTATAGTACATTATTACATCAATCTGTATATCACTTATCTTATCTTTATGGAACAAAGAATGAAAAACTTACTGATGCTGGTGGCTTTGGGCGCGCCTATGACGATGCTCGCCGAGCAGGTTACCAGTCCTGATGGAGCCATCGTGGTCGACGTGACCGTCGCCGAGGGCGGTGTGCCCACTTATAAGGTAGACTACAAAGGCAAGACCGTTGTCAATCCGTCACGGCTCGGCTTCACCCTCGCAAGCGAGAGCAGCCGGCGAGATTTCAGCGCGGACGCAGTCAAGACCTCTGCCGATGCGCTCCAGATGACGAGCGGATTTGCTATCACCGACATCCAGCGCGGCGCAATCGACGAGACCTGGGCACCAGTATGGGGCGAAGAGGACTCTATCCGCTGCAACTACAACGAAATGGCACTACGGCTCACCCAGACCGACCTCGACCGCTACATGATAGTGCGTTTCCGCGTGTTTAACGACGGTCTCGGCTTCCGCTACGAGTTCCCGGCGCAGCCCCACATGACCTATTTCGTCATCAAGGAGGAGAACACCCAGTTTGCCATGACCGGCGACCACTGGGCATACTGGATTCCGGGCGACTACGACACCCAGGAATACAACTACACCAAAAGCCGCCTGAGCCATATACGCGACTCATACGAGCAGCACAAGAAAGAGAGCGCGGCCAATGCATCTTCTACCTTGTTCTCCCCTACCGGCGTACAGACCTCCCTCCAGATCAAAACCGACGACGGCATATACCTCAACATCCACGAGGCAGGAGTGAAGGACTACCCTACCATGCACCTCAACCTCGATGAAGCCACCAAGACATTTACCGCCCACCTGACTCCCGACGCGACGGGCATGAAGGGCTACATGCAGACCCCCGAAATGACCCCCTGGCGCACAATCATGGTGGTCGACGATGCCCGCGACATACTCGCGTCGCGTCTCATCCTCAACCTCAACGAGCCCACGGCATATGAGGACACATCATGGATAAAGCCTGTGAAATATATAGGCGTATGGTGGGAGATGATTGCCGGCAAGGGCGACTGGTCATATACCAACGACCTCGCATCGATCAAGCTCGGACAGACCGACTACACCAAGACCCGCCCCCACGGACACCACTCCGCCAACACCGAGAACGTCAAGCGTTACATCGACTTCGCTGCCGAACACGGCTTCGACCAAGTGCTCGTCGAGGGCTGGAACGAAGGCTGGGAGGACTGGATAGGCAACTCCAAGGACTATGTGTTCGACTTCGTCACCCCCTACCCCGACTTCGACCTCAAGGGCCTCAATGAATATGCCAAGTCAAAGGGTGTACGCCTGATGATGCACCACGAGACTTCAGGCTCTACCCGCAACTACGAACGCCACCTCCCGGCGGCTTACAAGCTGATGAACGATCTTGGCTACAACTCGGTCAAGAGCGGCTACGTCGGCAACATCATCCCGCGTGGCGAGACGCACTACAGCCAGTGGAGCAACAACCACTACCTCTATGCAGTCACCGAAGCTGCCAAACATAAAATCATGGTCAACGCCCACGAAGCGAGCCGTCCGACAGGTCTATGCCGCACATACCCCAACCTCATCGGCAACGAGAGCGCACGAGGCACCGAATACCAGGCCATGGGAGGCAATGCCAAGTGGCACACCTCCATACTCCCCTTCACCCGTCTGCAGGGCGGCCCGATGGACTATACCCCCGGTATCTTCGAGTTTGACCTCTCCACATTCACACGCAGCAACAACTCCAAGATTGCTTCGACCATCCCCGGACAGCTCGCCCTCTACGTGACCATGTACAGCCCCTTACAGATGGCTTGCGACCTCCCCGAGCACTACGCCCGCCACATGGATGCATTCCAGTTCATCAAGGATGTGCCTGTCGAGTGGGAGAAGTCGGTATATCTCGAAGCCGAGCCGATGGAGTACGTAACTGTGGCCCGCAAGGACAAGAACAGCGACGAATGGTATGTAGGCTCCACCGCCGGCACAGCCGACCGTGACAGCAAGATTTCGCTGTCGTTCCTCGACCCGGGTCGCAAATATACAGCCACCATCTACGCCGAGGCTCCAGATGCCAACACCGTCGACGGCCAGACTCGCTACAAAATCACAAACAAGACCGTCACCAACAAGACGACCCTCAAGCTCCACGCCCTCGCCGGCGGAGGCTACGCCATCAGCATCAAACCCCTCAAGTAACACCCACTCGAGGAAATCCGCTCCCAGGTTTCCTTCCTTAACAGATATCGATAGCCGCAGGACTCAGTCCCTGCGGCTATCGTCTTTCATCGCTACGCGATGTTTTGGGGTGGGTATGATGGCATATCAGCATTGCAGCCATCGCGTAATGAATAAGCGGATAACGCTAAATTTAAATCGAATACCTATAAGTTATATAAAAAGTCGTAAATTTGCGACTAACTTAGTGGCAGATACAACCGCGTCTGCATACATAACCCTTACAGCTTATCATCACTATACATATGGAACGCAAGGTCAGAGTGCGATTTGCACCGTCACCCACAGGCCCGCTGCATATCGGCGGTGTCCGTACAGCATTGTTCAACTACCTCTATGCCCGACGGATGGGTGGCGAAATGGTGCTCCGTATCGAGGATACCGACAGCAAACGCTTTGTCCCCGGTGCCGAGGACTATATATGCGAGGCTCTCGACTGGCTCGGCATACATTTTGATGAAGGTGTGAAGCAAGGAGGCCCCCACGGCCCGTACCGCCAGAGCGAACGCCGCGACATCTACCGCCGCTATGTCAAGCAGCTCCTTGACGACGGCAAGGCATACATCGCATTCGACACCCCAGAGGAGTTGGAGGCAGCCCGCCAGGCCACGCCCAATTTCCAGTACGATGCCGCCACGCGTGTCAACATGCGCAACTCCATCACTCTCGGCGACGAGGAGACACAGCGTCTCGTCGATGCCGGAGAAACCTACGTGGTGCGCTTCAAAATAGAACCCGACCGCGATGTGGAGGTCAACGACCTGTTGCGCGGCAAGGTGGTAATCAACTCCAATATCCTTGACGACAAGGTGCTGTACAAGAGTGCCGACGACCTCCCCACATACCATCTCGCCAACATAGTCGACGATCACCTGATGGAGATAACCCACGTGATCCGTGGCGAGGAATGGCTTCCGTCCGCCCCCCTCCATGTGCTGCTCTATGAAGCCTTCGGGTGGGCGGATACACGTCCTGACTTCGTGCATCTCCCCCTGCTGCTCAAGCCTGACGGCAAGGGCAAACTCTCCAAGCGCGACGGCGACCGCCTCGGATTCCCGGTGTTCCCGCTCGACTGGCACGACCCCAAGACAGGCGAACTGTCCAAGGGCTACCGCGAAGCCGGCTATCTGCCTGAAGCTGTGGTCAATTTCCTTGCCCTGCTCGGCTGGAATCCCGGCGACGACACCGAAATCATGTCGATGGACGAGCTTATCAGCCGGTTCGGCTTCGACCGCTGCTCACGTAGCGGAGCCAAGTTCGACTACGAAAAGGGCAAATGGTTCAACCACAAGTACCTCCAGGAACTTTCGGATAGCCAGTTGGCTGACTTGTTCAAGCCGGTGCTTGCCGATGCAGGTGTCGATATAGGCCGCTTCAGCGACGATTACATCGCCAAGGCTGTCGGCATGGTCAAGGGACGTATCAACTTCGTCAAGGATCTCCTCTCACAGGCCGGCTTCTTCTTCACTGCCCCCGACAGCTATGCCCCTAAAGATATCAAGAAGCGTTGGAGCGAAGACACCCCACGCATCATGGGCGAGCTGATAGAAGTGCTGCGCGGTCTCCCCTCGTGGAAGAGTGCCGATGCCGAGCCGGTGGTGCTCGGCTGGATTACCGATAACGGCTATCATATGGGCAACGTCATGAACGCATTCCGCCTCGCCGTTGTCGGCGAATGTAAAGGGCCCCACATGTTTGACATAACCGAGCTTATGGGACCTGATGAGACCATCAGCCGTATCGAGAGGGCGATAGAGCGCATCAAACCCGGCGAATGATGAATCCGCTTTACAACGCGTCCATAGCCCTCCTCCGTGGCGGCATAAAGCTATCCAAAGGATTTAATGCCAAATCGCGCAGGATGCTTGAAGGCCACAAGGAGACGTTTGCGCGTCTTCGCAAGGCTCTTGAGGGCAACGAGTCGCCGGTGATGTGGATCCATGCCGCATCGTTGGGCGAATTTGAGCAGGGCCGTCCGATGATCGAGATGGTCAAGCGGGAGCATCCTGACTGGAAGGTGGTGTTGAGCTTCTTCTCTCCGTCGGGCTATGAAGTGAGGAAAAATTTCCCGTTGGCCGATGTCGTGGTCTATCTGCCGTTCGACACCCCTGCCAACGCGCGCCGCTTCGTGGACGCGGTCAGGCCGTCGGTGGCTGTATTCGTCAAATATGAGTTCTGGGGCAACTATCTGAGCGCGCTGAAGCGTCGCGGCATCCCCATTTACATAATCTCGGCGATTTTCCGCCCGTCGCAGGTATTCTTCAAGCCGTGGGGTGGCACTTTCCGCCGTATGCTCCGATGTTTCACCCACCTTTATGTACAGGATGAGGCATCTCGTAAGCTCCTGTCGGGCATCGGCGTGACCAATGTCACCGTAGCTGGCGACACACGCTTTGACCGTGTAGCGGATGTACGCTCGTCGAAGTGCAAGATAGAGTGGATTCCACGAGCCATGGAACATGCCTCGATGCGGTTTATCGCCGGAAGTTCGTGGCCTGCCGACGAGGAGGTCTATGCCGACTGGCTCAATGCCCGCAGGGATGTCAAATTTATCATTGCTCCGCACGAGTTCGACGATGTGAGGTTGGCGCAGCTTAAAGCGCATTTCCCCGGGCGTAACGTAATGCTGCTGTCGGAGTGGCAGCAGGCCGGATGCCCGGCGAACATCGAGGGGCTGATAGTCGATAGTTTCGGCCACCTCAGCAGTCTCTACCGTTATGCCGATGTGGCATATATCGGGGGCGGATTCGGCACCGGCATACATAATGTCAACGAGGCGGCTGTCTACGGCATACCCGTGGTTTTCGGTCCCCGGCACCATAAGTTCCGCGAAGCGTCGGGACTGATAAAATGCGGAGGGGGCATTTCTGTAGCAAGTGTAAAGGAGTTTGACGACGTGATGGACGGTTTCCTTACCGATCCGGCTTCATTGAAGAAGGCCGGAGAAGCAGCCGGACGTTATATCCACGAAAACCTCGGCGCGACCCGGCGCATATACGACAGCATCTTCAATAAGAAAAACTTATAAGATTTATAAGACTCATACGACTTACCAATAATTTAATACATATGATTAAGGCAGGCATAGTGGAAGGCACCGGCTACAAGGCCGGCGAATTGATACGATTGCTTCTCAACCATCCCGATGTGCAGCTTATGTGGGTCAGCGCGGAGGGGCGTGAAGGCGTACCAGTGAGCCGCCTACATCGTGGGCTCACTGGTGATACGGACTTGCGCACCACCGACCGTGGCGACCTCAGCGTGGTCAATGTGGTGTTTCTCTGCCATCCTGACGGTAATACCGCTTCATGGCTCGCCGAAAATGCTCCGGGCGACGATGTATGTGTCATCGACCTGTCGGCCGATTACCGTATCGCCGACAAGGAGGAAGATAACCACGGTCTGGTCTATGGCATACCCGAGTATAACCGCAAGCCGCTGGTTCGTGGTGCCAAGAGGGCTGTATGCCCCGGAGAGCTGGCCATGGCTTTGGAGCTGTCGCTGCTGCCGCTTGCCAAGCATCTGATGCTCAACTCCGACATCCACACCACCGCCGTCATAGGCAGCTCGGGTGCCGGCGAAAGCCTCAACGAGGATGTGCACACCATGCGTGCCGACAATATCAGCCCGTCGGCGTTGCTCGCCCACGACGACATAGCCGAGGTGGCATGTCTGCTCGGGGAGCTGCAGACCAGTTTCAAGTCCGACATACATGTGGTAGGGCTTAACGGACCGTTTTCACGCGGACTGATAGCTGTCACTTACCTTGACTGTGCCGTGGGCATAGAGGAGCTGCGGCGCATATATGAGGAGTATTACGACGACCATAATTTCACTTTCATATCCGATGTGCGTCCCGACCTCAAGGACGTTGTCAACACCAACAAGTGTTTGCTCCACTTGCAGAAGGTGGGTGACGAATTGGTCATAGTCGCCGTGATTGACAATCTGCTGAAAGGTTCGGCCGGCAATGCCGTCCATGTGATGAACCTCCTTTTCGGCCTTCAGGAGCAGACAGGGCTTAAGCTCAAAGCCTCTGCTTTATAATGTCAGAGTGTTAATTTCAGCCACTCTCCTTACTCCCGATGCACTCGCATGCGATAATGGAAAGCCAGTTGTTGCTACGGCTTGACAACGGTCTGAGGGTGGCATACGTATGCCGTCCCGGAGCCAAGGTGGACTATCTGGCTCTGAGCGTCAATGTGGGCAGCCGTGACGATGCCCCAGGATATGAAGGGCTGGCGCATTTTGTAGAGCATACCATATTCAAGGGGACAGACATGCACCGTTCGTCATACATCATCAACCGCATGGAGGCTGTAGGCGGCGAACTCAATGCCTATACGACCAAAGAGGAGACAGTGGTCTATACGGTAGCCCCTGCGGGCAGTCTGCGCCGTTCGGTGGACTTGCTCTACGAACTGATAGCCCACTCGACGTTTCCGCAAGCCGAAATCGACCGCGAGCGCGAAGTGGTGCTTGACGAGATAGCAAGCTATCTCGACAGCCCGGCTGACGCTGTGGTTGACAATTTCGAGGACATGATGTTTCCCTCCAACGGCATAGGGCATAACATCTTGGGGACAAAAGAGAGCGTCATGGGGCTGTCGGGCGACATATGCCGGCAGTATCTCAAACGGTATTTCGTGCCGTCAAATATGGTCGTGGTCTATGCCGGACCGTCATCTTCCGACGACGTGATGCGGCTTCTGTCGCGCACATTCGCCCGGCTCGACCATCCGCTCCCTGAGCTGCGCCGCGTCCGTCCTGAGCCGCCGTTAAGGGTGTTGGACGAGGTTGACGATATGGGGCTGCACCAGTCGCATACGGTGGCTGGGGCGGTTATCCCGGGCGCAAAGAGTCCGGAGCGTCATGCGTTGTCGCTGCTATCCAATATATTAGGTGGTCCGGGGATGAACTCGCTGCTCAATGTGGAGCTGCGCGAGAAGCGCGGGCTGGTCTATTCGGTCGACTGCGCCATGTCGATGTTTGGCGACTGCGGTCTGATGGAGATATATTTCGGTTGCGATGATGAGGACACTGCGCGATGTCTGCGCCGCATAAAGGCGGTCATAACCCGCGTATGTGACGGATACATCACTCCGGCGCGTTTGGCAAAAGCCAAGAGGCAGTATCTCGGACAGCTCATCGTCGGTAATGAAAATGTCGAGGCGCGTATGCTTGCCTTGGGACGGTATGTGACCCTTTTCGACTCGCTCCCGGAGCCGCGTCTCACCATTGAAGCCATCCAGTCGCTTTCCGCCGACGATATAGCGCGGGCAGCGTCATATCTTGCTGCCGACCGTCTTTGCCGTCTGACTTTGCGATAACTTTACCTGCTCCAGACATGTTTGACAAAATCCGCAACAAAATCAGCAATATACTTCGTTGTTTCTTTGCCCCGGTGGCTGAAAATCCGCTGTTTTTCATAGCCATTGTCGTTTTCAGCATAGCGTGTGTGGTCACGGAAGCCATCGCCATAGGCAATTTCAGGAAGTGGATTACAATCTATGTCGTCATGCAAAGCTCCCTGTGGGCCTACATGCTCTCTTGGGTGGTGTACCGCTGGGATAAGGTCTGGCTAAAGGCTGTCATAACGAGCCTGTGGGGGCTTGCCGCATTGGTGGAGATGGTGCATTACGCCCTGATAGAGCATCCCGTGGATGTACAGTCGGTGTCATTGATGCTCGACACCAATCCTCGGGAAGTCGAGGGCTTTTTCAAGCAGTTTTTCACTCCGTGGGTGATTGCGGGGACTGTGGCGGGGCTGCTTGCTGTCGCCGCTGTCTCAGTGGCGGTAGGGCTATCTAAATTGAAGATTACCAAGGGGATTACGGGTTTGTCGCTGATTACTGCCACAATAATGGCAGGAGGAATCTGGCGCATCGTGCACATAGCCCCGATGCTGACGATCGACAATGTGGATGATTTCACTGTCTGGATTTCGCAGGATCCGTGGCACCCTCAGTTGGCTAACTTCCTGCAGATGGACTATGCCGACCCGGTCACCAAGAGCGCATATATCACCAAGGCGGTGTCGTTGGAAAGGGCGGTGTTCCGTCAATGGGCTTCGTTGCAGCCTACACTGTTTGCAGAGGAGGATATGGTAGCCCCTGCCGCCGGCCATGGCGGTATGCAGCTTGTGGTCATCATAGGTGAGTCGTTTATCAAGAGCCATTCTTCGCTCTACGGCTACCACCTTGCGGTCAATCCGCGATTGGAGAGGGAGAAGGCTGACAGCGCCTTGGTGGTGTTCAGCGATATGATTACCGCCGGCAACTTCACCAATATGTCCATAGAGAACATGATGAGCCTCAACCGGCTGAACTCCTCCGACTCCAGCCATCGCGACTGGTGGCGCAGTGTGTATTTCCCGCTTCTGTTCAAGAAAGCCGGGTGGGAGGTGTACTTGTTCACCAACCAATACGACCCGCAGTCGCGCTCGTCCGATTTGGGACGTATGTTTTTCGACCCGTTTGTCGTCGAGCATTGTTACGATGCCTACAACAAATCGCAGCAACCCTATGACGGTGATTTTGTCAAGGCAGTAGTTGCTGAAAACTCTCTTGGGGACAACCCGATGGATGCCGACCGCCTGACCGTATGGCATCTCAAAGGACAGCATTTCCCGGCACGTAATTGCTTCCCCGATGACTCCGCGCTTGTGCGGTTCACCATAGAGGATATCCCCGACAATAAGCCGTGGCTTGACGACGACAAGCGTCAGCAGGTGGCGGATTATGCCAATGCCACGCTCTACAATGACAGCATCGTCGCATCTATTATCGACCTCTACCGTGGCACGGACGCGGTGGTGGTATATTTTTCTGACCACGGCGAAGAGATGTGGGACACTGCTCCTGCCGGCAACCGCAACAAGCAGCGTCCTGACGATGCGGAGTGGATGCACCGGCAGTTTGACATACCTTTCGTGGTGTGGATGTCGCCGTCGTTCCGCAGACATTACCCTGATGTGGCCGGTCGCATCCGTGCCGCAGCCGACCGCCCCGGCAGTCTTGACGGCCTCGGCCAGATGATGCTCGACATCAGCGGCATCCACTCGAAACATGTCCGCCCCGACGAATCGGTTATCTCCGACAGCTACCGTCCCTCCAAGCGCATATCCGCCCAAGGCTACGCGTACCCCGACTGACAGCTGCTTGTCCTTAGTGATTTATGGAAGCTGCTTTTAACCAATCAGGCTGGGGTATGAACTCAAACCATTCCGAAATGTTGCCGTCGGCTTTGTTGGGAACGTAAGTGTATTCTTCGCCGCATCCATTTAACGTGATACGTTGCGGCTCACTTGATACAAACGACCAATAAATGCCGTCTTCGGCAAATGTGCAGGAATCAGGGTTGAACTTTGAAGCATCTATTTCAGGAAGATTTGTCAGAAGCGCATAGTTGTCAGGTGCAGAATAATGGGTATATTCACCTGTGTTCATGTTTTTCATCATACGGATATTTTGCAGGAAAACAGACCCTTTATTGGTATGACGAAGTGATGCCGCGCGGATATACGTCATTTGAGGACTGACCATGTACATGAATGAATTATTGTTTGTGTCAATCATGACATGACAAAAATCGCCGTCTATCGTTATTTTTGTACCCAACTGCCATTGCTGCAAACAATCAGCGATATTTGAGGAGTTTGCTTCAAATTGGGCATAAGGTTTTACGATGTTGATGCTTTCAACCATATACAACGGATTGCCGTTGACTGATATGTAATCATTGCCGACAGCGATGTCCAAAGGTTCGGCTTTGTCCATCAGTATTGTGTCGGGAGTAAAGACGGTAGTCCGTTCGATTTGTCGGCTTGGTATGATCAGCGTGGCTGATTTGGTCTGCAAACTGTCATTGCGTGTAAAGAAAATCAGTACCGAATCTGTTTGTACAAGTTCGGAAGTCGCATTTGCCCATACACCTTTGGCTCGCGGATTGAGCGTAGCAGCGAATGATGCCATAACGGACAGCATCATAAGCAATAATGTAATTTGTTTCTTCATCAGGTTATGCTTTTAAAAATATACGAGTTAGACATTGTCTTATATAGATACGATGTCAGGGGGCGTTTTGTAACATTGCCCAATGGTAAAGTTGCAACCTTCATGCCGCAATCCGCTCCAATTCTCGGTTTTTATACGTATCTTTGTAACTAATCTGTCTCTTAGTGAAAAATCGCATAGAAAACATATGGAAAAGAAATTCAAGCGCACCCTTGTAACCACAGCTCTCCCTTATGCCAACGGTCCGGTGCATATCGGACACCTCGCAGGTGTTTATGTCCCTGCCGATATTTACGTCCGCTATCTCCGCCTTAAAGGCGAGGATGTAGTCATGGTTGGAGGCAGTGACGAACACGGAGTGCCCATCACCATAAAAGCCCGTCAGGAGGGTGTCACCCCTCAGGACATCGTGGACCGCTATCACGCCATAATCCGTGACTCGATGAAAGAGCTGGGAGTGTCGTTCGATGTGTATTCGCGTACCACCTCCGACATCCACCGTGCCACCGCCAGCGAGTTTTTCCGCCGTCTATACGACAAGAGCGAGTTCATCCAGAAGACATCCATGCAGCCCTATGACGAGCAGGCCGGGGAGTTTCTTGCCGACCGCTACGTGGTAGGTACATGTCCCCACTGCGGCAGCGACCGCGCTTATGGCGACCAGTGCGAAGCTTGCGGAACGTCGCTCAACGCTACCGACCTTATCAATCCCCACAGCGCACTGACATCAAGCCCTGTGGTGATGAAAGAGACTACCCACTGGTTCCTGCCACTTGACAAGTGGGAGCCGAAGCTGAGGGAGTGGATTCTCGACGGACACAAGGAGTGGAAAACCAATGTCTACGGCCAGTGCAAGTCGTGGCTCGACATGGGCCTGCAGCCGCGTGCCGTCAGCCGCGACCTCTCTTGGGGTGTACCAGTGCCTGTAGAAGGAGCCGAGGGCAAGGTGCTCTACGTGTGGTTTGACGCTCCTATCGGTTATATCTCCAACACCAAAGAGATACTGCCCGACAGCTGGGAGAAATACTGGAAAGACCCCGAGACGAGGGTTATCAACTTCATAGGCAAGGACAACATCGTGTTCCATTGCATCGTGTTCCCAGCCATGCTCATGGCCTACGGTGACGGGTTCCAGCTCCCCGACAATGTGCCGGCCAACGAATTTCTCAACCTCGAGGGCGACAAGATATCCACATCGCGCAACTGGGCTGTATGGCTCCACGAATACCTCAAGGATTTCCCCGGCAAGCAGGATGTGCTCCGCTATGTGCTGACCGCCAATGCCCCGGAGACCAAGGACAACGATTTCACATGGGCGGATTTCCAGCAGCGCAACAACAGCGAACTCGTGGCCATTCTCGGCAATTTCGTCAACCGTGCGCTGGTGCTTACCCATAAATATTTCGGCGGTGTAGTACCTGCGGCTGCTCCTGCTGATGCTGAAAACGCCCTGATGGCTGAGGTGCGCGACCTTAAAGCCCAGATTTCGGAGGCTCTTGACACATTCCACTTCCGCGAGGCTCTTAAGCTTGCCATGGATGTGGCCCGTGCCGGCAACCGCTATCTGCAAGAGACCGAGCCGTGGAAACTTGCCAAGACCGACATGGAGCGTACAGGTGCCATACTCAACACCGCATTGCAGCTTTGCGCCAATCTTGCCATAGTATTTGAGCCGTTCCTGCCGTTTATGAGCGGGAAGCTGCTTAAGATGCTCCGCACCGACAAGATTACATGGGATATGCTGGGGAGCTTCGACATAATCCCTGCCGGAGCCGAAATAGGCGAGCCGGAGCTGCTGTTTGAAAAGATAGAGGATGCGCAGATACAGGCGCAGCTTGACCGTCTGGCACGTATCAAGAAGGAAAACGAGCTGCGCAACTTCCGTCCCAAGCCACAGGCCGAGGCGGTGGATTTCGACACGTTTGCCAAGTGCGACTTCCGCGTAGGCACGGTGCTTGAGTGCGAGAAAGTGCCCAAAGCCGACAAGCTGCTCCGGTTTCTCATAGACGACGGCATGGAGAAGCGTACCATAGTCAGCGGCATAGCCAAATATTACAAGCCGGAGGAACTCGTAGGCAAGCAGGTCTGTTTCATAGCCAATCTGCCTCCGCGCAAGCTCAAGGGCATAGAGAGCTGCGGTATGCTCCTTTCGGCTGAAAATGCCGACGGATCGCTCGTGCTCATCTCGCCCTCGGCTCCTGTAATCCCTGGAGTGAAGATAGGTTAGAAATTATGAAGCCCCGAATCCTTATAATCTATACCGGCGGCACCATCGGCATGATAGAAAATACTGTCACCGGTGCGCTTGAGCCTTTTGATTTCGACCATCTGATCGACTGCGTTCCCAAGGTCAAGATGCTCGACTATGACATATCGCACATACAGCTGACCGAACCAATCGACTCCAGCAATATGACTCCCCTGCATTGGGGAGCCATAGCCGGAGCTGTAGCCGACAATTATAACAGCTATGACGGTTTTGTGGTACTCCACGGTACCGACACGATGGCCTACACGGCATCGGCTCTGTCGTTCATGCTTGAAAACCTTAGCAAGCCGGTGATTATCACAGGCTCACAGCTGCCGATAGGCGAGGTGCGCACCGACGGGGAGGAAAATCTGATAACTGCGTTGGAGATAGCCGCTTGCCGCACCCCCGGAGGAGACCCTCAGGTGCAGGAGGTGGCTATACTTTTTGAAAACTATCTCTGGCGGGGCAACAGGGCAAAAAAACGGTCGGCTACTAATTTCAATGCCTTCAAGAGCTACGACTACCCGGAGCTGGCGCATATCGGCCTAAGCATAGATTTCAATCAGGACGCATTGCTGCGTCTGCCGTTCCGCCGGCCGCTGAAAGTCAACCGCACAATGGATGTCAATGTCAGTTTCATCGACCTGTTTCCCGGCCTGAGCGTGGAGGCTCTGGAATACAAGCTAGCGCAGCCTGGCCTTAAAGGGATAGTGCTAAGGACTTATGGCGCGGGCAATGCGCCTACCGACGAGCGGTTTATAGAACTGATACGCCGACGCATCGCCGAGGGGCTTGTAGTGGTCAACATATCGCAGTGCGATGCCGGCGGTGTGATGCCTCACCGCTATGCTGCCGGTGACGCTCTCGCTTTGGCCGGGGTCATATCCGGCGGCGACATGACCGGCGAGGCTGCGATAACCAAACTGATGCACCTCTTCGGGTTAGGTCTGACCCCGGAGGAGGTCAGCAACCTTGTCGGTGCGAGCCTTTGCGGCGAGATTACGGTGTGACAAACCACCAATTAATTTAAATTTAATCTAAACAGTCACTTATGAGGTCGGCGGCGGTAGTTTGCGGATGGATTTTGTGCCTGCTGGCTCTCACAGCCGACATGTCGGCTGCTGCTCCTCAGCGGTGGATTGAGATGCTGCCGACCACATCGGCGGTGCTTGACGGCTATATGGACGATGAGGCTGTCAGGGAGCGGCTTGACTGCAATGCTACCAATCCGATTGAGGATATATGGAAATTAGTAGCTACAGGAGGGCTGATAGTCGTGGAGCGCATGGATAGCCCTGGTGCCGATGTCGGACAGGTCGAACGCTACCGCATGGTGGTGATGCGTTCGCCCGACCGGGCTGTGCGGCCGGGAACGGTGATGGGCTATCTCCAGCCCACTGCATCACGCGGCACTTACGAGGCTCGGATTTACACGCATACTGAAGGCGACGGGATTCTCACCGGTGCGAAAACGTTCAGAATCGTTGTCGGTGAGGATGCCATGCAGTTTTTCCGAGTCCGCTCCGGCTTGATGGTCAATCTGTTCCGTATGCTCCCGTACATGTTCCGCAGGGCTGTGGATTACCGTCCCGACGACCACAACGGCCTCGACGGATGCGTGCGTTACCGCGCTTCGCTCCCGCGATACTTCTGAAAAGCATTAACAGCTTCTGGGTAAACCTTAGAGACACCGGGGGTGTTACTAAGGTGTTATGTTTACATCATTTATACCATCACATGAGGCTGCACAGTGGCTTCTCGGTGTCATACGGCATATGCTTGATGCCGTAGGGCTGCGTCACGAGCCTCGCATCGAATCTTTTTTGTATATCTTCATTGTGGCTGCCGTGGCAGTGTCGATAGGTTGGGCAGTGCGCAGAGGCATCCTTTATGTCGTGCGCCGTCTTGCCGGGATGAAGCATACTGCGCTTGACAATGAACTGCTCCATAGCCGGGTATTCACCAAGTGCAGCCACGTCATAGTCCCGATGGTGCTGCTGTCGCTTGTACCGTTCACACTTGAATATGAAAGCCAGATGAGGGTCGTGGTGATGAGAATCCTGTACGTCTATGCCATAATGGCGGGGACATATGCCATGACGGCTGTGGTGGATTTCATATGGTGGAGATATAACCGCAGGGAAAATACCCGGAATCTGCCCCTGCAAGGTATCGCAAACACGATGAAGGGTGTCCTGTGGATGATTGCGTTTATCGTCAGCGTGTCGGTGCTGATTGACAAGTCGCCGGCGGCTCTGCTGACAGGGTTGGGCGCTTTTGCGGCGGCTTTGATGCTGATATTCAAGGATTCGATACTCGGATTCGTGGCCGGAATACAGCTGAGCCAAAACGACATGGTGCGTATCGGCGACTGGATTGTGGTGCCTGACACGCCTGTCAACGGCAATGTCATCGACATATCCCTGTCGACTGTCAAGGTGCGCAATTTCGACAACACCATAGTCACATGTCCGCCTTATATGCTCGTGCAGCAGAGTTTCCAGAACTGGCGCGGCATGGGAGAGAGCGGGGCGCGGCGCGTTTCGTATGACCTGACTGTTGAAAACAGCTCGATACACGCAGCCGATGATACGTTTATAGATGCCATGGCCGCAAAATATCCGATGTTGAAAAGCTGGGTCGACGGTGTACGTGAATCACATGCCGGCGCGGCATACAGCACAGGATTGATGGAGGTCAACGGCTCTATCGAGACCAACCTCGGCCTGTTCAGGGCTTATGTATGCCGGTATCTGATCAACCATCCGCAGGTGGCCAAGGACCAGCAGATGCTCGTGCGCCTGAATACGCCTGTATCGCAAGGTACGACACTCAATGTGTACGTGTTCACAGCCACGACCGACTGGACTCTCTACGAAGCCATAAAGAGTGAAATTCTGGAGCATATAACAGCTGCCGCAGCCTCGTTCGGCATCCGTCTCTACACACCCATTACCGGCATCGTCGGCGGCGAACCCGGTCCCACCGTCAGTCCCTCCACTCTCCGCCCCATCGTTCCCTCTGGGAGCAGCGAACCGAAAGCCAATCATTAGGCGTATTATTATCGCATAGTCGATTACACGCCCTTGAATGGCTGGGATTTGTGTAGCATCTAATTGACGTAGCCTGCGTACCGCGTATGGCAGAATACCTATTTTACGGAAAAAAGCGGCACCCCTTTGATGGGATGCCGCTTGATTAAATGTATGATAGGTAAGCTTTAAATCTGCTGCTTACTTATATGCGAAATCAGAGCACACGCACTGCCTTGCCCACGCCGTCGATGTTGACGATGTAGATGCCGGAGGGGAGGTCAACTGTCACGTCGCTTGTGGCGCGAGAGTTGAACATGGTGCGTCCGTCGATCGAGCTTACGCTGACCGATTCGCCGCTGAGGCCGTAGAACTCAATGCATCCGTTGCCGAGACGGTAGTTGGCCGAGTAGTCGCGGTCGCTGTTGACAACGTTGGTAGACAGAGTAGCACCCTTACCTACACGTGCCATAGAATAAGTAACTACGTCCTTGTCCTCTTTCTCGCCTGAGCTTGACGGATCCTGAGAATACTCCTCAAACACATTGTCAAAGAAGCTGGGATCGTAGGGCAGCGATGCGTGTGCGCTTGCACCATAGAAGTCTACGACCATAACACCGATACCGTTGTTCTTGATATAGTCCTCTGTGATACCCATCATAGAGAGGGGGAACTTATACTCATAGAATGTATGCCAGCTGTCCTCAGCCTCGCTGCGAAGGTCGGTAAAGCCGGTGTTGCCCTTGAGCAGTTCAGGATCGTAGCTGAAATCGTCCTGTCCGTAAATAGCGGTAATCGAGGGGAGCAGACCGTCTGTATAACCGTACTTCACTTCTGACACCTTGCATGAATTGGGATCCGTGTAGTCGCAGATTCCGGATGCGTTGGGGACAAAGTATCCTGGAGTGCCTGTGCCAGGCTTGGTAGAACCATACCACCATGCATCAGCACCGTTGTTAAAGGTGGTATAAACACCATTCTGCCAGATAGAGGTACCTTCGTTGGTAATACCTTCATATGAAGCATTGGGGTCGAGGTCGAATGCGATACAAAGCTTGCCGTCCATGTTGTAGGGCTTGGATTCGCCGCCCTGCTTGCCTTCGCCACCGATATCCCATACGGTATATACATACTGTACACCGAGGTAGAGGTTTTCGCTGTCATAAGCTGCATAGAGGGCATACGAGTCAACGATAGGACGCTCGTGTACACCCTTGAAAGCCTGGCAAACGTCACGGGCTACGCCCTGTGCGATAAGCTCGGCTTCGGTCCAGTTGCTCAGAGCGTTAGTGGCGGGATGGCCAGTCACGTTGATGGTCTTGTTGGTACCGTACTGTCCGTTGGGGTTGACCTTATAGTAGTCTGTGATAAGGTTGTCGCCGGGAGTAGGGATAGGAGGCGGAGTGGAACCCTTGGTGTATGTGAAGGTCTTGACATCGCCCTGTGTGCCGTCAGCTGTCACGCCGAATGCCTTAAGGGTGGTGGTCGAGGTGAATGTCAGAGGCGTAGAGTACTTGCTCGACGATGTAGTAGGAGCATTGCCATCGGTGGTGTAATAGATGGTAGCATCGGGGCTGACGCTGAGGGTCACGGTGATGCTCTCGGTAAAGCTTGTGCTTGCAGGGCTTGCCGAAACCACAGGCTTGGTCACGGGTTCTTCACCAGCAGGGGTATATGTGCCGTCCTGATGGTATGTGGCCTTGTCGACATAAGTCAAGTCACCGCCACCGATTTTGTTGTCACCCTCATGGATGATAATCATACGAGGGAGCGGCTTGCCTGCAGGAACTTCCCAGTACCACTTGCCATCTTTCTGGGTCATATTGTCACCGGGCCATGCAGTAGCAGTAGTACATGATGTGTTGTCATCGACCCATGCCCATACTTGGGGGACAGAGAACGTACCGTCATAGTACACATAGTGCTCGCCGGTGGGTTCGTCGTCACCGCCGCCACCGCCGGAGAATGTAACGGCTGTCGATGTAGCGCCGTTATCGTCCATCACGTATGAGCCGGAGTAAGTGAGGTCAGCTGTCTTGTCAGCATCGCTGCCATTGTTGAATATTACGCTTGTCGTGCCAGTGGGAACCTTGAAAACCTTATAGGTTTTGCCGTCAGAACCGGTTGCCGTAGACATGGCGACACCAGGCCATTCGGGCTTAGTGCTTCCGCCCCAATAGTATACCATCGATTTCGAACCGCTGTAAGCGAGGTTGTAGTCGCCGGTGATGGTAACAGAGCCAGAAGGAGGGTCGATATCACCGCCGCCGCCACCTTGGCCATCCATCAAGACTGCAATGCCGCTCGAACCGACAGGGCCGCTGATGGTCGAAGCAGTGACAGTGAATTTACCTCCGCTTACCAAATCGGTGTAAGTACCTGCGGGGCAGTATCCACCGCCGTTAGCTATGGATACGTTGCCGCTGCCCTTCATGACAATGACGGCACCGCCGCCTTGGCGGGTTATAGAACATGCTTCACCCGAAAGAGTGAAGTAATCCTTCTTGCCGACCATGGCATTGCGGAACTTGTTGACAGCAGCAATATGCTTGCCTGTAAAGGCGGTTGAACCCTTTACGCCGAGCTTGATATCCGAGAAATTCTGCTTAAACGGACGCGAGAGATAGAGCGCAGCAGCACCGTTGCGACAAGCTACTGCTGCATACGCACGGTCAACGACGCTCTGGTCGATGTACTTTGAAAAACCGTCGTTGTTGGAATAGGTATCGTGGCTTTCACCCCAATAAACGAACTTGCTGGAAGATATGCTTCCGTCACCGCCCCAGCCCATGTGGCCAGTAGGCACACCGCCGTTTTTGGTAGCGTTGTCGCCATAATTATTGTCTGTCACAGACATGTAGTTGGTGTACTCTTTCATGAGAGCATCGCCGTTACCGCCGCCTGGGTTGTCAAGGATCTCGCCGTAGTACCACATGTCAGAAACGGAAGTAACTGTCGCCCAGAACTGGCAACCTTCCGAGGGAAGAGCTACATGCTTGGCGGCATCGAAACGGATACCTTTGACACCCATGCTTTTGAGTTCTTCGATGTAAGCTTTTCCACGGGCGGCGATTTCCGAGTCCTCTGAGTTAACGTCAGGATAGCCGTCGGCTCCACCCATCTGGTTGTGGGTGATAGAATAACGGTCGTTGTAATCCACATTGCCGTTCCAACGGAGGCGGTTGTTGGAGTTCCACCATGGGTCGTGATACAGCGTATGGTCACCTGCGCCATGACCGTCGACATGGTTTTCAACCACATCGACCACGATTTTAATACCATAGTTGGCAGCCTCGCTACAGAGACTCTTGAGGTCGTCGGCACTGCCGAGAGCCGATGACGCAATAAATTTGAAGTCGTAGGGACGATAGGCTGTAGACCAGTCCTCTGTTGTAGACACATTGCGCTGCAGAGGCGACACCTGCACAGCACCAAAACCTGCGGCTGCGATGTTAGGCAATTCCGCTTTCACGTCCGACAATTTCCAGTTGAAGCAGTGGAGGATGTTGCCATCCTGGATGTTGGCGGGCAGATTGTAGTCTGCGGCATTTGCGATGCCCGGAGCGAGCATCATCACCGCCAGCACCGACGCTGATAGTAAACGCTTTAACATTTTACTTTTTGATTGGTGTTAAGAAAAAGGATTAATGAAATATATTTGAGAGCAAAATATATAAGCCAAAGAAACCACAGGTCAACAGACTTAGCAGGTCAGAGACCCGAATAATACGCCATTGCTTCAACTGACTGGCCAGCACCGCCAGACAGGCTTTCGGAAGTCTTCGCTACAGATGCCTCGCAGACTGTATCCAAAGCAAGATCAGATGTCAGCTATATATTACCAATGGTAACCTATGGAAATCATAATGACACGCATCGTGCCGCCGCTTCATCCCTACGCCGCTTGATAGATACAGGCTTCAGCCCAGAAGCCCGCTATGATATTGATAAAATGTAGGGATTTTCTTTATTAAATTCGCAAAATCGTCACAAATATAGACTGTTTTTTCAGATTACAACCATACACCCTGCGTGTTTATGCTTAATTAACATTTTAGGTCAAACATTTAGCGTGATGCAGCACTACAGCCCGGAAACAGTCAAACAAATTTCGGGCAAGCACACCGCGTTAGATACTGTGACCGGGAGGCGGACTAAATCAAGCGGTCGATGACGATACCGGTCATGAGGTCGTCCACACCGGCGGCACGAAGATACTTGAGATCCTCCTGCATTGCCTTTACAAATGCCGACTTGCCTCCTCCGGGCATTTCGATGGCTCGTTTGTACATATCTACAGCCTCGTGATAGTGGTGGGTGGCCATCTCAAGATGCCCGATATTAATCATGTCGGTAGGCAGCGGACCATCGGCCAGAACCTTGTCGTAATAACGCCGCGAAGTCTCATAGTCGCCAGTCAGGAACGATATCCATGCTATAGGCCGCAGAATCTTACGCGATTCGGTGTCAAGGAATTCGACCTTGAAATACAGCTTCAACGCCTCGCTGTTGCGACCAGACTCGGCGAGAGCGTTAGCCTTCTGCAACGTCAGCGACAGGTTGTCGACATCGTCGGCAAGCAGACGGTCGTAGTACTGAAGAGCCTTGACAGGATTGCCCAGCACACGGTGACATGCGGCTATGCGACGCCAAGTCCATTTGTTTGATGAGTCAAGCATCTCGGCCTGTTCGTAGAGCCGAAGGGCGGCATCGTGATTGCCGAGTTTCTGCTCCGAATACCCCATTTTCTGATATATGGAAGCCTTGTTTTCGGCCATAGGCAGCAGAGTCTCGAACACCTTGACTGCATCTTTCCAATATCCGTGACGAAACAGGAACTCTGCGATAAGCGACAGATTATCAGCATCGTCAAACGTATCGGCCAGCCGTGGCACATCAACAGGGTTGAAGCCTTCGGCAAACGGATCCTTGAACTCTCCCTTGCGCCTGAACAGCTTGAAAAACCGATAGAGATCACGGATGTAATTGGTCGCATACAGCTCACGGCCACCATCCTCGCGCAGCATCACTCCGCTGCGCATCTCAGCCATGTCGATATTCTGCGCTTCAAACTGGCGCATCATCATCTGACGCTGCGAATCAGGAATGCTGCCGATACTCAACAGCATCGAGAACTTATCGCTGCTACATATGAAGTCGGAAGCAGCGATCATATCGGCGACAGCGTCACCCCCGGCACTCCGGCGGATCTGCACCATGGCGGAATGGTCGTCGTGAAACGGCATGAACCAGTTGGTCATATCGCTAAAAAACGGGAAGCTCTTGAGATGTGAAAAAGTGGCCATCATCACGTCGCTGCCCTCCTCCTGCATCTCGCTCAGTTTCTTGAGCTTGTCACTGAGGCCACTACGTTCGAGCAGCTCCTCCCACTCCGGGTTCTCGCCAAGCGAAGCCGGGTCATCCACAGCACCCTCGTCGTTGAGCTTCCGATAGATGTCAGGTCGCAGCTTAAGCATGGTCGGAATGACCTCCTCGGCCATAGTCTTAGTAATCTTTTCAGTGTCACGAGTACGCAGCAGCAGCAATGCGGTCATCCTGACATCCCTATGCCACGAAGGCATGTCGGCCAAAGCAGCAAGACGGTCATCGGCAGACTTGCCAAGCGACTCAGTGCGATACGTCCACAGAATCATCAATATCGCCACAAAAGCCCTCATGGAAAGCTCTGCAGCGGCAGCATCGGCATTATCAGAATATATGTCAGCCAAAATAAGCAATTTATGCTCATCGTAATACTCCATACATCCGAGCATTAATGCCGACACAAGATACAGTTTCAAATAGCGCGGAGTACTGTCAGACTCCATCATCGACCTGATTGCAGTAATATCCTCCTGCTTCAGAGGATACGAAATCCATATCAGCTTAAACAAATCAGCAGCCTCACGCTCACGCTCCCGCATGTCATCCATATTTGTGGTTCCGCCGGTAAACATGCTCAATGCACTCTGGCGTGCATCATCCATCAAATGCGCCGAAATCGAAGCAATGGTAACCTCGGGATGCAGCTGCGAATACCTAACAGCGTCGAAATAAATGGTAGAAGCATCTTTTGCCTTTGCTTGCCGGACAATACGGTCAGCAAGAGTTCGGATTCCCTTTACAATACCAAGATACACATTTTCACGCTCAGGATCCTCTATACCGTCAAGAGCATAACGACTCATATATTCATAAGCCGAACGCAACCGTTCTATCTCATCAGTCACACGCCAATCACTCGCCGTCATCGCAGCCAGCGTGACAAGAAGATTCAGGGCTTCGCTTATCCTCCGGGCCTGCAGACAGCGGTCTATGCGGCTCTTGACATCCATCATATTCTTTGTATCTGTTGTCATATATAGCATCGTTGTAATCAATAAACACCGTAAAGATACAACATTTGGAAGACATAATCAGATTGGTAAGCAGATGATTGAGAAGAAAACTTATAGGGGGCAGGAGTCACAGGAATCCTTAGAGGATTCTCAGGGGTCCTGGGGTTCCTGTGGCTGCAAAAAAAAAGCAAGGAGGCCGTCCCGTGGGCGCTGTGCCCGGGGACGGGCTCCCGGATTGGAGGTGGCGGCGACCTGCTTTC
>ULVE01049427.1_pt1 | contig 77309 bp, 64 predicted proteins | sample 1959161 | NCBI WGS metagenome assembly ULVE01 (sample SAMEA4835778, study PRJEB28245) | human gut metagenome | biome: gut microbiome; material: fecal sample | place: Denmark | collected 2008
AAATCGAGCATTTCAAAAGCAAGATTGTAATAATTAACGTAACTCACTGAACCACACGTGCAAACTTCCCTATTCCTCAGTTCGCTGCCAAGTGGCAAAAATGCAAAATATGGCGGATGTACGCAGACTTTCCGTTACGAATACATTACCTGTTTACTATAAAAGAGGGTGCTCTTTTTGCTCTGATAACAAGCTACCAGACAACGGTTTGAACAGAATGTATCAGAGATTTGCAACGAACAGGTGAAAATAATGGCTTGACGGATTTTCCTGCACCCGTCCGCAGTGTTTTGCAAAAGGATGATTAGCTCTGAACAATGTAATTTTGCGAACAAAAAAAGAGCTGATTATGAACGAACTGAAAGTAACATTCTACCTGAAAAAGAACGAGGAAAGAACCGACGGGACGATACCCATCTTGGGACGAATCCGCATCGGCAAGTCAATGGTGCAGTTCAGCACCAAGGTGTATGTCATCCCCACCCTGTGGGATGTTAAGTCGGGCAGAGCTGTGGGAAAGAGCAAACCTGCCGCTACCGTGAACAAGGAACTTGACAGAATTTCACTGGACATCCATTCCGCCTGCAAAGATTTGCTGGCGAAAAAGGAAAACGTATCGGCGCTGGAAGTCAAGAACGCTTTTCAAGGCATATCTTCCGAGCAGGAAACGCTAATCTCCCTTTACGAGAAGTGCAACGACAATTTTTATAAGAAGGTAGGCATAAACCGTAAATTGGCGACCTACAAACAGTATTGCGTGGCATTGAACCACCTGAAGGACTTTCTCCGACAGAAGTACAACGTGAGGGACTTGCCGTTCCAATCGCTCAATCCGGCTTTTGTATCCGCATACGACTTATACCTGCGTTCCGACCTCAAAATCGGACGTGCCAGCGTGACAAGGATGATGGGATACCTGCACCGTGTGCTGAAATCCGCCATCAACAACGGTCATTTAAGGCAGGACCCTTTTGCAGGCTATACGTTTGACTATGTCCCCATTGTCCCCAAGTTCCTGTCGGAAAAGGAACTGAAACGGATGATAACCACACCGCTGCCCAAATCCAACCTGAACCTTGTGCGTGATGTATTCCTCTTTTCGGCGTTCACCGGCATCTCGTTCAGCGACCTGCGCAACCTGACGGTAAAGAACCTCGCGCAAGCGGAAGACGGCACTTGGTGGATTCACAGCGCACGGCAGAAGACCGGAACACCATTTCACGTACCCCTGTTGGAATTGCCGCTTGAACTCATCGGCAAATACCGTGGCATTGCCAAGGCGGACAGGCTGTTCCCAATGTACAGTTGCAGCAAGACAAACATCTACCTGAAAAAGATTGCGGAAATATGCCAAATCAAACGCCGGGTGACCTTCCATCAGGCACGCCATACCTATGCCTCAGTAATCACTCTCTCTCAAGGAGTTCCGCTTGACACGGTACGTGAACTGATGGGACACCGCGACTGGAGAGCCACCCGAATCTACGCCCATCTGACTTATGATAAAGTAAATGAGGATATGAGCAAGCTGCAAAAGCGAATAACAGATAAATTCAAGCTGGCAGAAGATGAACATGCAGAAACCGTCATACGGAAAGAAGTCAAACACGCTAAAAGAATGAAACCATGAAACAGGATAAGAAGACCACTTACAATACTTTCGCAGTATTGTTCTATATCAACCGTCAGAAAGTGAAAAAGAACGGTCTGTGTCCGCTTATGGGCAGGATTTCCATCAACACCGAAGTCGCACAGTTCTCCACGAAAATGGAGGTGCAGCCTGATTTGTGGGATGCCAAGGCATACCGTCTGACAAGCAAAAGCCGTACCGCCAAAGAGACCAATGCCAAGATAGACAGGCTTGAAGAGGATATACGACGTTATTACAAAGAAATTCTTGACGAACAGGGGTATATCACAGCGGAGCTTGTCAAGAATGCCGTGAACGGCATCGGGTTGCATAAACGAAAATTGTTGGAGTTGTACCGCGAGTATATGGAAGATTATGCCAAACGTATAGGTATCAACCGTGCTCCCGGCTCCTTAAAAGGACATAAGGCTTCTTACAAGACACTTCAAAAATTTGTAAATGACTGCTATGGCTTGGAGGACATACCATTGAAACAACTTGACTATTCGTTCATAGAGAAATATGACAATTTCCTGCGGACGGGTATGGGGTATTCCGTTGCTACCGTGGAGGGATATATAATCAAGCTGAAAACCATGACACGGACAGCACTGGCACAAGGTACAATCCGGTACAACCCGTTTGCATCGTTCATTCCCGAAAAGGCATTACGGAGACATCGCCACCTGACAATGGATGAGTTACAGAAACTGATGAACACCCCCATTCAGGACAAGTTCCTGTGCCGTATTCGTGACTTGTTCATCTTCAGCACCTTCACTGGCATCTCATACATTGATATGTGTAATCTGAGTATGGGAAATGTAAGCAAGGACACAAAGGGCAACCTTTGGCTAAAATTTAAACGGCAGAAAACCAAGAGTGAATGTGTAATACGCCTGCTTGACATTCCACGTAGGATTATGGAGAAATACGAGGGAGAGCGTATCGGGAATAAACTCTTTAATATGCCGTGTCGTTCAGCCCTGACCAACAATATGCCGAAACTTGCAAAACTCTGTGGCATAGAACGTCGGCTTACCTACCATATGGCAAGGCATAATTTCGGAACTCTGATTACTCTCTCTCAGGGAGTTCCGTTGGAAACCGTATGCCAGATGATGGGGCACAAGAACATGAGTACCACCCAAATCTATGCCCGTCTGACCCATCAGAAAGTGGACGAAGACATAAAGAAGCTGACCAAACGCATCGGAAGCAAATTCCAGATGCCCGAATGGAACAAGGATAAGGAAAACATTAAAAACATACATTATGGACAGGGAAATCATTACAATCAGTGAAAACGGGACAGTCATTCTACCGACTGCACCCATATGGATGACACAACAAGAAATGTGCGATGCGTTCAATGTGTTCGGCTGTGACATCCGCAAAGCTGTACATGCCATCTATAAGAACATGGAATTGTCAGAAGAAGAAACTATGCGGCATGTCAGACAAGACGGCAAGATTTGCTATGACGTGTACAGCCTTGAAATGGTCATAGCCATAGCTTTCAAGTTGCGGACTAAGGAGTGTATGGCGTTTAGACGGTTCATCATGGACAAGCTCTGTTCAGCCAATAGTGGGAATCTTGTCCAATTTTTCTTTTCGCTGTCCAATCCCCATCCACGATGCACGTGTTAGGGTGAAGTAAGCAAAACAACCTTCCTGTAAAGAGTAAGCCGATGGCCGGGCAGTTATCCTGCCGCCATCGGCTTACTCTGTTTTTGTACATGTCAAATCACGTTTCCAGTCGGTAGGCGTTCCGATAACCGCTCATTACCAACTTCTCAATGTCGGACTCCTTATACAGAATCTTGCCGCCCAACTGGTAATAGGCAATCATCCCGTTGTTGCGGTAGTCCTGCAAGGTGCGGCGGCTCACCTTGAGCCATGCTGACACCTCTTTGTCCGTCAGAAACTGTTCATTGCCCGGCGAAGCCTTTTGGCTTGCGCCCATTCTTTCGATGCCTTCCAGCAAGGCATCCAGCTTTCCGATGAAGCCGACCTCCAGTTCTTGGTCGGCAAAAATCAACTCGTTCATAATTTACAGTATTTACAATGGATTTAGTGGTACATTAAAGTCTACTGGTTAAATAGTTCTGCCACGCCATGCGGCATCCTTTCGTCTGTCCTCCACCAGCCGGACAATACGCTGTACGTCCTCCGGCTTGTAGAAAATCTTATGCCCTATCTGGGAGTAAGCCAGCGTCCCGTTGTCGCGGAGCGTCTGCAAGGTGCGGGGGCTGATGCGCAACTGCTGGCAGACATCCTGGTTGTCCATCCAGCGGCTGAGCTTTCCTCTTTCGCGCCTGCCGATGATTTCATTCACTCGGTCGGACAACAGGTTGAGCTTGCCGACCATTTCCTCATACTTTTCTTTCGAGATAATTACTACGTTCATTTTTTATCTTGTTTTTGTTGTTAATAATCCGTTTCGCCTGCAAAGTAAAGCCTGTGTATGCATTAAACAATGGCTTTGCAATGGGCTGGCAGCTTGTGGCAGCAAGTGGCAGGGAGTGGCGTTGTCCACTGACCAATGACGGCTGTTCCAAGCGTCCGTGATGCAAAGGAAAGCGAAGTCCGGCATAATCCAATCACTTCATGCTTGCGTGGCAGCATTTGGCTTCAGTCTGGTAGCCTCTGGCGTTCTTCGAATCTCCGAGCGGTTGTCATGGGAACCTACATCACCTTGGACTTCATCCTACATCAAATCCGGCCTCATGGTAGATGAGGTCCGACCTTATCCTACATGACATCCGGACTAATGCCACATCGGTTATGGACTTATCCTGATAGCAAATCGGTGCAATATCCACCGTCAACCTAATGCGTATAATGCAAATCCGTACAATGTTGCCACACCGAATCCAATCGTTTGACGACCTGTAATGTATCCGCTTCCTTTGCGGTCGATAATCGGTCTAACGTGCGCACTGTGACCACTATTGTTAAACATTTAAATCAATTTAGAATGAAAACGAAAGCAAACGAGCAAGAAATGACAGAAATGGTAAGAGACTTCATCGGCGGAACAATTGCCCCTGAAAAGCCGAAAACCGAACCACAGCCTGCCGAAACACAGGAACAGGCAAGCGAAGCTGTACAACAGGAAATGGCAATGGCTAATGAACCTATGCTGGAACAGACGGACGAAACTCTACAGGTTGTACGCCGCATCAGCGGCAAGCAACGCCGGGCATCATTGGAGGAATACAAGGAGACCTTCCTTCCCGTTCCGTCCATCGAAGACCGCAAGCCCGTGTTCCTCAGCCGCAGCACGCGCGATGCCCTTGACCGCATCGTCCGCATGTTCGGCGGGCGAAAGATGAGCGTGTCGGGACTGGTGGAGAACATCGCCCGGCAGCATCTTGCCACTTACGGTGAGGACATCGAGGCATGGCGTAAACTCTGAGAATTAAGAGACGAACCTGCGGGATATAGTTCGGAGTTACTCTGAATCCATCCAACGGAGTTTTGAGGGGAGCAAGTTTGTGTTTCGGGCATACCGAAACCTCCTGCTCCCACTCCGAAACTCCGTGGAAGCCGCATCCCGTTGGTCTAATAGGTAATCACATTCCAATCAGTAGAAATCTATTAAAAAACTAATGGAGCAGAAACGGAAATTTGACAGGAGAAACAAGGGAGGCCGTCCCAAGAAGGGAGCGGCTGACAAGCTGAAATACCGCCTCACGGTGAAGATGGCGACATCGGACTACTACACGTTGAAAGGCAAGGCGCGTAACGCGGGCATCTCCGCCGGGGAATTCCTGCGCGGTTGCATGAGGGACGGGCAGGTGAAGGAACGGCTCACGCCGGAGCATACGGGCTACATCCGCCAGCTATGCGGCATGGCAAATAACCTGAACCAGCTTGCGCACAAAGCTAACGCGGCAGGCTTCGCCGTCGTGAGAATGGAATGCCGTGTATTGGTCGCACGTATCGAAGAAGTGCTTAACCTAATCCTTTTATGATAGTTGGATATGATTGCTAAAATCGACAAGGGAAGCAACTTCAAGGGTATGATAAGTTACATTCTTGACAAGGAAAAGGACGCGAGAATCCTCGTCTGTGATGGCTTGTTCGCCGAGAATAAGGAAACCATAGCGGGCAGTTTCGAGGCACAGGCAAGGATGAATCCGAAGGTGACGAAGCCTGTCGGACACATCGCATTGGCGTTTTCCAAGGAGGATGAGCACCGCCTTACCGACCGCGCAATGGCTGGTATAGCTTTGGAATACCTGAACGTAATGGGGATAACCGACACGCAAATCCTCATCGTGCGCCACTTTGACAAAGAGCATCCGCACGTGCATATCGCCTTCAATCGCATAGCCAACAATGGCAGGACAATCAGTGACCGGAACGAGCGGATACGCAGCACACGCATCTGCAAGGAGCTGACGCAGAAGTATGGATTGTATTTCGCCAATGGCAAGGAACAGGTGAAACGCCACCGCCTGAAAGAGCCGGACAAGACTAAGTACGAGCTTTATTCCATCCTTAAATCGGAAGTTGCAAGGTGTGGAAACTGGCGGCAGTTAGCTGCTAATTTAGAGAAACAAGGCGTGGATATGCGGTTCAAGTACAAGAGTGGTTCGGACGAGGTGCAGGGTGTCATCTTCTCGAAGAATGGCTATACGTTCAGCGGTTCCAAGATTGACAGGCGGTTCAGCTATTCCAAGATAGACGCGGCGTTGAATGCCAACCGTCATGAAGAACGGCAAAGGGTAATGAACAACCAAGCGGCAGAATATCCGACACCGTCAATACCACAGTTTGAACTAAGAGGTGATAACGACTTGTATAGCGGTTCCATCGGCTTGTTCATGCCTGCCAATGCAAACGCACAGGCGGATGAGAACTATTTTGAGGAACAGTTAAAACGTAAGAACAAGAAAAAGAAACAACGTAAAATAAGATTCTAAAAATGGACAACAACGAAGTTTATGCGCTCTTCGAGGACATCAGGAATGGCTTGAAGGGCATCAATGACAAATTAGAGAATGCTCCAAAAGTAAATAACAGCCAGTCAGTAGGACAAGCTCCAGCAATGGATTTGGCTCCCATAAAGGACTTGTTCGACAGTTCCGCAAAGGAGCATCAGCAACAAACCAAAGCCATGCTGACCAAGTTCGGAGAGGCGGAGGTTAACGCATCGAACCGGATTCTGCACCTATTGCGTGACTTGAAAGAAATGTTTGTCCGAAATTCGGAAGAGCGGACGGACGAGCCGCAGGAGCATATCCACCGCCACTGTTTCGACATCCGGTCGAGCAAGGTCTTTTCTCTTTTGGTCGGCATGGGTGTCGTGTGCAGCCTTTCCATCTGGGGCAACATCGAACTCTGGAAATCCAAACGCCAATATGCGGACGATGCTTTGAAGTTCCGTGTCATTCGTTCATGGGGAGGATGCGATGCAAAGCACATCCTTTGGCTGAACGATGTGTTTGACATCCGGCGTGACGAGGATGCCATTGAATGGCTGCGCCAAGAGGCTAACGGCTATGACAGAAATTTGAAAACTATGTCCGACAGCTTGATGCAGGAGAAATTGAAAGTGGAACAAATTACCAATAACAAAAAGTAACGTGAATGGCATCAGTAAAAGTGAAATTCCGTCCTTCCTCCATAGACGGCAAGGAGGGCAGCATCTATTATCAGGTGATACACAACCGCGTGGTCCGCCAAATCAGGACGGACTACCGGATATTTGAAAGCGAGTGGAACGGGAAATTGTCAATGATTGAAATACCCGCCATGCTTCCGGCAGATAGGAAACATCACCTTAAGTCGGTAATTTGGCAAGTAAATCGGGATGTCCAGCGGTTGGAGTCAGTTATCCGAGACTTGTCTTATAAAGGTACTTACTCCACGGATGCTATCATAAGCCGTTTCCGTGAAATATCCGAATCGCAGTCCTTCTACAACTTCATGGAATCGGTCATCGCCCAGTTAAGGCGGTTGAACAGGGAACGGACATCGGAAACCTATTCGGCGGCATTGTCCAGTTTCATGCGCTTCAGACAAAATAAGGACGTGCAGTTGGATGATATGGATACAGACCTGATGATGGAATACGAGGCATGGCTGAAAATGAAAGGCGTGTCCTTGAACACCCAGTCCTTCTATATGCGCATCCTCCGTGCCACCTACAACCGTGCCGTGGAAAAAGGGCTGACCGTGCAAAAGCATCCGTTCAAGCATGTCTATACCGGGATGGACAAGACCCCAAAGCGTGCCATTCCGCTAAAGGACATCAAGCGCATCAAGGAACTTGACCTGAACGGGAAACCGCATTGGGAACTGGCGAGGGACATGTTCCTCTTTTCGTTTTACACCCGTGGCATGTCGTTCATCGATATGGCGTATCTCAAGAAGTCAGACCTGAAAAACGGAATATTGAGTTACCGCAGGCATAAGACGGGGCAGCAACTGTATATCAAATGGGAAAGCTGCATGGAAGCGATTGTCGCCAGATACGCGGCAGGTTGTTCCGATGACTACCTGCTTCCCATCCTCAGGCTTCCATCCAACAATCTGCGCAGCCAGTACAAGAGCACGATGTTCCGTATCAATAAGTACCTGAAGGAAATCGCCCGGCTGTGCGGAATAACGACACCGCTGACCATGTACGTGAGCCGCCATTCGTGGGCCAGCATCGCCAAGAGCAAGAATATCCCCATATCAGTCATCAGCGAGGGCATGGGACATGACTCGGAAGAGACCACGCGCATATATCTCGCCTCCTTGGACGGCTCGGTGATAGACAAGGCGAATTCCATCATCCTGAAAGACTTGTAGGCAGGGATTGTTTGAAAATGGAAACGGTGCTTCTGACGGGAGAGAATAAGGGCTGATAATCAGGTTATTTCCTGTTGGTTTGTAAAACAACGGCTATTTTTATGCTTCCTTTATGCTTTTCAAGCGCATTTTAGTAGGGTGCAAACTGCTCATTTTTCGCAAAAATGTGTAAATTTGCACCCGATAGTGTATCTCCCGTCAGGAGATACGCTTTGCCATGCGTATCAGACATGCCGGATATAGCGGACATATTGGAGAACGACATCCTTCGGACATCGCCGGAACTGTTGGCCACCCTGCTCAAAGACCATACCACGAGCAGGGGTGAAGCCGTGTGCAATATCTTCTGGGCGACCTCCGATTATGAGCACCTCGGTACAGGATACGACTATTACGACCCGATATTGCCCGAACTTATCACAGGCGGGAACGGACAGGTCATCATGCCCCGTATCCTGAAGCACAAGGATACCCAGTCGGCGCGTGTCCGGGACATGGCGGAGGTGTTCACCCCTTCATGGGTGTGCAATGCGCAGAACAATCTCATTGATGAAGCGTGGTTCGGCCGCAAGGACGTGTTTAATACGGAATATACGTCAGAAGACGGTACGCACGGATGGGGAACGAATCCGGACAGGATAACCTTTCCCGAAGGAAAAACATGGAAGGATTATGTCCGCGACACCCGTCTTGAAATCACCTGCGGCGAGGCTCCGTATATTACCAGCCGCTATGACACCACTACGGGGGCAGTCATTCCTATTGGCGAACGCATAGGTCTTCTTGACCGGAAATTGCGGGTCGTCAGCGAAAATACGGATACTTCCGGTGAATGGCTGGAAGCTGCACAGGAAGCCTACAAGAGTACTTACGCTTATGAATGGCAGGGAGACAGCCTGCTCATCGCCCGCGAGTCCCTGCTCTATTCCTTCATCGAGTATTATCGTGCCAAGTTCGGCAAGAACCCTTTGCTGAAATCCATCAATTACATCGCCTACATCATCTCATGGAACGTATGGCAGATGGACGGGCTGAAAGGCGTTGTTCCCGGAAGCTGCAAAGACAAGGTACACACAGAAGTGTCTCTTTTCGGTGAAAGTACGGAAATCGTCACTCCTTGCGAGGGATGCCGCACGGACAACATTTTCAAGCACAACGGGACGTATTGCCTTATCAAGGACTGGCGGGCCAAAGACCCGCAGACCGGACGCAAAGGCAAGCGAATCAAATACATCGACCTCCTAAAATAAATGCCTATGAAATACTTCTCTTCCTTGAAACTGAAGCTGATATACGTGTTCCGCATCAATGATGCAGAACATAAGGACTGCCTGAAAATAGGCGAGGCCACCTGTGATGACGGGAATGTCATCGGGTTGGCACCGAACAGCAAACCCTTGAATGAGGCGGCAAGGAAACGCATCAACCAATACACGCAGACAGCGGGCATCCGATATGAGTTGCTCTACACCGAGTTGGCTCTCTACAACCGGGGCGGCTTGCAATCGTTCAATGACAAGGAAGTCCATGCCGTATTGGAGCGTTCCGGCGTGAAGAAGAAAGTGTTTGACAAGGTGAACGGAGTCAACGAATGGTTCATCACCAACTTGGATGTTGTGAAACGTGCCATCGCAGCCGTCAAAGAGGGCAAGGAATCCTTGTTGCCGGGAGAAGTGGCGCACGGGCGAAGTCCCATCATCTTCCGTCCGGAACAGCGGGAAGCCATAGACAAGACCAAGCGGCAATTCAAGAAAGGCAACCAGATGCTTTGGAACGCCAAGATGCGTTTCGGCAAAACCCTGTCCGCCTTGCAGGTGGTCAAGGACATGGATTTCCGGCGGACGCTCATTCTCACCCACCGTCCCGTGGTGGACAGCGGATGGTTCGAGGACTTCGGCAAGATATTTTATGACCGGAGTGATTTTGCCTACGGCTCGAAGAACAACGGGGACAGCCACGAGAACCTTGAACGGCGGACAAGGGCTGACGGTCTGCATTACGTTTATTTCGCTTCCATGCAGGACTTGCGCGGCTCGGAATTGGTGGGCGGCAACTTCGACAAGAATGATGAAGTGTTCGCCACGCCTTGGGATTTGATTATCGTGGACGAGGCACACGAGGGCACGCAGACGGAACTGGGCAAAGCGGTGATGGCGGAACTGGTCAAAGAGGACACGAAGGTGCTCCGGCTCAGCGGTACGCCGTTCAACCTGTTGGACGATTTCAAGGAGGACGAGATTTATACTTGGGACTATGTGATGGAGCAACGCGCCAAGCAAGAATGGGACAAGGTACATCTGGGAGACCCGAATCCCTACGCGACATTGCCCGTGATGAACATCTATACCTACGACCTCGGACGCTTGCTCCGTGAGTTTGCCGATGAGGATGTGGCATTCAATTTCCGTGAGTTTTTCCGGGTAAACGAGGAGGGCGGCTTTATCCACGGACGGGATGTTTCCGCTTTCCTCAACCTGTTGACCAAGGAGGACAAGGACAGCTGTTATCCTTTCGCTAACGAGGAATACCGGGGCATTTTCCGGCATACGCTGTGGATGCTTCCGGGGGTGAAGGAGGCCAAGGCGCTCAGTGCATTGTTGCAGCGGCATCCGGTGTTCCAGTATTTCACCATCGTCAACGTGGCGGGGGACGGTGATGAGGACGAGGAGAGCCGCGATGCCTTGGAAGCGGTGAACAACGCCATCGGCAAAGACCCGGATGCGACACGCACCATCACCCTGTCCTGCGGACGTTTGACCACAGGCGTAAGCGTTCCTGCGTGGACTGCCGTGTTCATGCTATCCGGTTCTTACAATACGGCGGCATCCAGCTACATGCAGACCATTTTCCGGGTGCAGACACCTGCCACCATCAACGGACGTGTGAAGGAACAATGCTATGTGTTCGACTTTGCTCCCGACCGCACCTTGCGTGTGCTTGCCGAGACCGCCAAGATTTCCGCCAAGGCGGGCAAGACCTCGCAGACCGACCGCAAGATTATGGGTGATTTCCTCAATTTCTGTCCGGTCATTTCCATTGAAGGCTCCCGGATGGACAAGTTCGATGTGCCGCGTATGCTGGAGCAATTGAAGAAAGTCTATGTGGAGCGCGTGGTACGCAACGGCTTCGAGGACAACAGCCTTTACAATGACGAGTTGTTGAAACTGGGCGATTTGGAGTTGCAGGAGTTTGATGACTTGAAAAAGATAATCGGCCAGACCAAGGCGATGCCCAAGACCAACCAAGTGGACATCAATAACCAAGGGTTGACAGGCGAGGAATACGAGGAAAAGGAAAAGCTGGAGAAGAAATCCAAGAAGGAACTGACCGAGGAAGAGAAGCGCAGATTAGAGGAACTTAAAAAGAAGACGAAGAACCGCGAGGCGGCCATTTCCATCCTCCGGGGCATTTCCATCCGTATGCCACTGCTCATCTATGGCGCTGAGCTGGACAACGAGGACGAGGAAATCACCATTGAGAACTTCGCCGAGAAGATCGACCCGCGTTCGTGGGAGGAGTTCATGCCCAAGGGAGTGAGCAAGCAGAAGTTCAACGCCTTCAAGAAATACTACGACCCGGACATCTTCCGTGCGGCGGGCAAGCGCATCCGTGCGATGGCGAAAGCCGCTGATAAGTTGAACGTGGAGGAGCGCATCGGGCGCATCACGGATATCTTCAGCACTTTCCGCAATCCCGACAAGGAAACTGTGCTTACTCCGTGGCGCGTGGTGAACATGCACTTGGGCGACTGTTTGGGCGGCTACTGTTTCTTTGACAAGGAATACGAACACACGCTTGACGAGCCGCGTTTCATTGACCACGGCAAGGTGACGGAAGAGGTATTCACTTCCGATGCCCGTATTTTGGAAATCAACTCCAAGTCTGGCCTATATCCGCTTTACATGGCTTACGGCATCTATCGGGTGCGGCTGAAAGACAGCACTATTTCTGCTGACACGTTGGAGGAACAGCAGGCGGTATGGGACAAGGTCGTGGCGGAAAACATATTCGTGGTGTGCAAGACGCCGATGGCGAAGAGCATTACCAAACGGACGCTGGTAGGCTTCCGAAAAGCCAAAGTGAACACACGTTATTTCGAGGATTTAATCAACCAGATCAAGAACAAGCCCCAGAACTTCATCGAGAAGATGGCAAAGGGACGTTCGTTCTGGAAAGCTAATGATGATGACAATATGAAATTCAATGCGATAGTAGGCAATCCACCGTATCAGGTTATGGATGGAGGAGGTGCAGGAACTAGTGCAATACCTGTATACAATAGATTTATAGGAATAGCTAAAAGAATGCAACCACAATATTTGAGTATGATAATGCCTGCAAAATGGTATACTGGAGGAAAAGGCTTGGATGAGTTCCGTAATGATATGCTTCACGATAAACATATATCATATCTTGCAGACTTCGCAGACTCTAGGGATTGTTTTAGTACTGTAGATATAGCTGGTGGTATTTGTTACTTTCTATGGGATAAAAAATATATTGGCCCATGTTCTTTTGTAAACGTAAATAAGAATCAGCGTAGTTCTGATATTCGATATCTTGATGCCCAAGAATCGTTTGTTAGAAATAGTGAATCAGTAGCTATCATTCAAAAAGTGAAAGCTGATAAGTTTTTTTCGTCAATTGTATATAGCCGTAATCCCTTTTCTATAACTAATGCTGATTTGACAACACAAATTGCATTTAATACAGCTATTTCCGTTTTTAGCAGCAAGGGAATTTTTTATGTAACACCCAATACCATAAGAAGTAATAAGGAACTTATAGGAAGGTGGAAAGTTATAGTTTCTAAAACTGCGGCAGAACATGCTGGACAAGCAGATAAAGAAGGTCGAAAGAGAATCCTATCTAGGATAGAAGTCTTAGGGCCAAATGAAATTTGCTCTGAATCTTATTTATTAGTAAAAATATGTCAAGATGAGAAGGAGGCAAAGAATGTTGTAGCTTATCTAAAAACACGTTTTGTTAGGTTCTTATTATCGACCATTTTACTGACTCAGAATATTGCAAAAGATAAATTCGCTTATATCCCTGTTTTGGATTTTACAAGCAACAATGATATTAATTGGTGTAAATCTACCCTGGAAATAGACCAACAACTCTATTTGAAATATCATCTAACTGATGAAGAAATTGCATTTATAGAGAAAATGATAAAACCAATGTAATTGTATATTGTAATGCCATTTTTGGAATGAGATTTTTGCTTACTTGCAGGACGGGGATTTACCTATAGACAACAACCTTGCCGAACGGACCATCCGCAAACTGACCACCCAGCGGAACAACTCGTATCATTACGGTAGTGATGCCGGGACGGAAATGGCAACCACTTATCACAGTGTAATAAGTACGGTGAAACTTCACGGCGGTTCCGCTTGGGATTTTATCGGAACCTTTTTTCAAAAAATCTTTAACGAATGCAGGGATTATGCAAATATGGTTCTGGCAAGAATCGCTTTGGCTGCAAACTAATGTTAATATGCAAGACTAATTTTTAACATAACTCGGTTTAGGGCACTGAAAAGTGCCTTTTAAAGGGGGATGCCCATTTTTTATGCTTAAATCTAAGTAAATCAGTTATATACTCTTGTTATGTGTTATAAAAATAAATTTAGAAAATCAAACTCTTTTATGCTCCCTCGATTATGACCTTTTTAATTTCCCAACTAGATACTCCTACACATTGTGCATCAGAAGGATTGAACAGAACCACATTCACACCACCTTGATGTAAGGAACTATTAAACTGTATGCCATCTGCGCCATTCTGCTTGCAATATTCACAAATTAATTGTGTTGGAACATATTCTATTTCAGTGTCGAAACGTCGTAATGGTTTTGACAAATCATGGCTGATTTTATCTAAAATAATTTTTCTTTTTACTGTATCTGATAAATTTTCATTAGTATCAGAATCGGTATATGTATAAAATAAATTTATTTTCGAACTAAAATCCACAATATTTAAATCATGTATAATTTCAAATTCGCCAATGCTTACTTTATCTAAGTATACTGCTCTGACTTCATAAAATGTTGTTTCAAAATTTCTACAAAGGTACAAATATGGTATTCCAAGAGGATTGGCTCTTCCTGCAGTTGCCAATTCCTTTGGAGGACACCCCATTTCGTTTTTATCTAATATTGTCCTACCATTCGGAGTGATTCTAGCCCGATAAAATATATTTCCCTTTGATATTTTTGCATTACTCTTAATATATACTTCCCAGTTGAAGGTGCTTATATCAGAAAAATATCTCTTTTTTTCTTGAACTTCAAGTTTTAAATTGTCCCATACAGAAAAACATTCTTGAATCTCAGAATTATACGCAACCTTATCGTCTATCGAAAAATCAAAATTTTCATGACTCATAATATATGATAAAATACTATATGCATATGATTCTTTTTGAAAAATCCTCCAATCATTTTGTATAATGGGAATAAGGTCGTTTCCTGTATTATCTTTCACAAATAGATGTAGTAATTCTATGAAAAAATCAGAAAGTTCATTTAAGTCAACAACTTTAACATTTTCAAGACTACAACAATCGCATGTAGCAGTGATGCTAGATGAAGCACTAATAAATTTTCTAATTTCCTCATCTTCAAAACATTGCGCGCAAATTTTCATATTCTATTCTGACATTATACGGTTCATCAATTCTAAATGATTTCGAATAGACAATTTTTTTATAACTCCTAATCCTGGATATTTTTCATTATCTAGCAATTGTATTAGCTCTTTTATTGCTTGAGTCTTTTCTTTACTTGAAAAGAATTCTTTAAGTTTACTTGCTGCTTCAAAAAATTTTCGTTGAATATTCGATTGGTCGTCATTCGTATCTGATACGAAATGTCTTACGTATATTTCATCAGAATTTTTTTCATAGGTCATATGTATAGCAACAGCATAGGGTAACATTCCTCCATCAATAAAATCTTTAGGCAATGCTGTATAGTCTGAAAGACCATAAAAATGGTCTTCATGATAAAATTTATGTTCTTCTGTAAATTTTTCCTCTGGAATGCTCAAATAATCAACATTTCTAGGCCGTTCTATGAAGCAGTTGTCCAAACGAATAATGTTTTTGCATAGTTTCCCCAATTTTCTCGTTGTAATTCTCGAATTTGCATCTCCATTTACAATAAAACCTATACGAGAATCTGAAAGAAATTCCATTTTAGTATCATCCAATTCTATCCCATTTTTGTATATTAACATGACATTTTGTAAATCCATGCTTTCTATGTATGATAGAATCTTATTTGTTTTTTCACTGGAAGAACATACCAATGCAGGAATCCATTTAGTTCTATTTTTACCAAGAATTGAGATTTCAGATAGAATATCTTTGCTAATCCGTTTAAAATCTCCATCCAAAGGATTAAGTACCAAAGAAAAGGTCAATTCGTTTTCAAACATAACCTTAATGGCTGTTGCAAGGCTGTTGAATGTGGATTTAACGGGCTCAATAATAGGTATAACATACTTATTATTAGGATATTCTATCGAGAATTCCCGCACTGCAATCAACTCAAATTGTTTTCCTCGTAAATAAGGTAAATACATAAGCTACATTATTATTGCGTTATTCAATTTATCTAATAGAATATCAGACTGTTTTTTATTCAAATTCATTGACAAACAAATTTGGCGTATTTCAATTGGCAGAGATTTTAAAATTAATGTATTATTTTTTCTCCTTTTAATTTCTGTCAAGAATAGCTTATGTAATTCAGACTGTGGAATCTTGCTAATTAAAGACTTACATTCTTCAAACATTTCAAAGCAGGAAACTTCTGGTATTTTGCCAAAGTAATTTTTGACAATATTTTTGTATTCTATTGTTCTAATACTACGCATAAGGACATCTATATCAATATACTCATTAGGCAAAGCCTTCCTCATTTCTTTCAATTGTATTCTTCCATAATTTGTTGTCAATATAATAATTCCTACATTCTTTGGGATGTTATTTTCATAATCGTAAAAGGATTTATCTGGTATTACGACATAACATTTTTGGAACAACTTTGAATATTCTTCAATTTGATGTTCTAAACGTTTTTGAGTATCATATTCTGTTTTAATTTCAAAAGCCTTGCTTTCTCCATTGAATAGAGCAAAATCAACAATTGAATTTCTTACACGAAATTCATTTAGTGCGATAGTGTTTTTTGTCCCATATTTTCTTATCAACAATTTACTAATAATCTCATTTTTATATACATATTCGCACCTATATTTTCTAGCTATTGTATGATACGCATATTTTATATAATCAAGATATGTTTGAAAGTGCTTCTGGGAATTATTATACCTTTCCAATAATATATTCAGTCGCGTATAATCATCATATTCAATAATATCAGAAAAGACACTACGAGAAAAGATTGAAGAATAACTCCTCAATCGTTCCATTTCCGTATAATCTTTTCCAGCCATAACAACTTCTTAACATTATATACTATAGGGCAAAGATAGTAATTTTGCCACAATTAGAAGTGAGGTGTATCCCACTTTATTCATGGCAATATTCAATTTTAACATTAGCAAACAATCTTTCTTGCTCAAAATTATAGATTTTGCAAATAATTTCCATAACTTTGTCCTCAGCTAATCACCCCACTTCAAAGCGATGAAGAATATAGAAGTTAGCACGTTACAAATCCATTACCTATAACCTAAACAACGCATCGCAATTAATTGAAAGATAATGGATTACACCCAGAACGAATAGTTGTTACCATCTCGCTACCATCTAATTTAGAATCTGTAGAAACACAAGCTTTTTTCTGGGCACAAAAATTAGAGAATGTATCCATCCCCAATTCTTGTAGAACTATAGGACTACAATCTTTTGGTGTTACATCTATATCCGAGGTTAATATTCCTGCAAGTGTTTCTGATATCTATTATTCTGCTTTTGAACGTTGCCCACTTTTAAAATCCATAAATGTAGATTCACAAAATAATGTATATACATCAGTAGATGGATTATTGTGTGACAAAAGAATGGAGCGGCTAATATGTTGTCCTACAGGAAAAGACAATATTCAAATACCTAATAGCATTAAAGTAATAGATCTGTATGCATTTGAATATTGCAATCTAATAACTAGCCTATTTATTCCAAGTAATATTGAAGAAATCACTCCAAGAACTTTTGTCTATATGGAAAGATTATCTTCTTTTACTGTAGATCAGAATAACAAATACTATACATCTGTCGATGGAGTATTATACACTAAAAACCTATCAGAATTAATATCATGTCCCAAATTAAAAGAAACATTAACCATTCCTGATGGAGTACAAGTTATTAATCCATATTCATGCAGTTATATGCCCAATTTAATAAGTGTCAACATGCCTAATAGTGTATATAGAATTGGTGATAGGGCATTTAGAGATTGCAAAAAATTATCCAATATAAATTTATCAGAAAATATTGAGTATTTAGATGAAATGGCTTTTTCTAATTGCTTAGGCTTATTTTCAATATCATTACCTAGGAGTATAAGAAGCCTTGGTGATAATGCCATAAGCGGATGTGAAAATTTGGAAAGTATATATTGTTATGCAGTTACTCCACCTTATACTGGATCTAATGTATTTTACAAAATACCTTCTTCCTGTATTATATATGTTCCCAAGGGATGCACATCTGTTTATAAGAATAATAAATCATGGAACAAGTTTACGATAAAAGAGATTGATTAAAATAATGAGGCTGTCTCAAAATAAAAAATGCAAAAGTAAAAATCTTATAGATTGAAACTTAGTAATAAAAAAACTCCTGCTTTAGCCCTTATTTATTACAATTACAGGACTAAAAGTAGGAGATTTTTTGTTGTAGCTTATAGATTGTAAGTAAGCTTATCTCTGTTTTATTTTGAAACAGCCTCTTTTTATCAAGTAGAGTTACCATAAATAAAGACTAGCATTAACACTCGTTATATATTACTTCTTCTTGTTTGGAGTATTTCCTTGAAAATGGCAAGCCAAATAACGGATTATGAATAATTCCAATCTATTAAATTAAATAATCTACGCAATAATAAACAGATTAGACTATATAACTATGGAACAGGATACTTCATGGAATGTACATCATTACACAGATCTGAACGCATTAATTAGCATATTGGGAAAAGAAAAAATAACATTGCGGGCGACAAACATATCATACTTGAATGATTCTCGGGAACTGAAAGAAGGAATAGAAGTCGTGAAGAAAATCGAGAATAGAGACATCCATCCAGGTGCTTTTCGAAACTATTATATAACTTCATTTTCTAAGTGTGATGATAACCTGAGCATGTGGGGCATGTACGCAGCAAACGGAAGCGGATGTTCAATATCATTCGACTGCAATTCTTTAAAATATGGTTATGAAGTTATTGCAAAATGCACTTATGGAGAAGAGGAAATTAAGAATTATCTAAAAAAATTTACAGGGCTTTTAAAGGATGGGCATTTTACAGCGTTTTTCACTCCTACTCCATCACAAGAAACCATAGAAAAAAGCAGAAACAATCTTTACGATAATATTATATTAACCACATGCCTTACTGCTAAAAACCAAGCCTATGCGTATGAACAAGAAATAAGAGGTATCAATTATTGTTCAGAAAGTCAGCTTATAAAATTTAGACAAAGAAATAATTATATTGTTCCCTATATTGAGGTATTTTTACCCAAAACGGCTTTAAAAGCAATCACCATTGGACCAACAAGTAATACAGAACTAACAATGCAATCCGTTGTACATTTTCTCCACATCAGTGGATATGACTTAAACAATATTACTATAAAAGCATCCAAGATACCTTACAGAGGATAGTTTCATATTATTTCTTTACAAAGAATGTAATTTTTAATACCACATCAACCTCCTCCAATTAATCCGAAACAGCCTTGTATCTTGGTTGATTGTCGGCTAGAGCTGTCCTTGCACTGTTCCGCTGGACAGAGGCGATATGGCTGTCTACGATGGCAAACGGGAGAACATTCTATAATTCACCCACAACTTGTGGGTGAATTATAATCTACTCATTATAAAGCAAATAAAATATTTTGGCGTATCCGATACTTGTTCCCAAGAAACCTTTAAATTCAAGTCATTTTCTTCCTAAATCAATACTCAAGATTTAGGATTTATCTCTCCCCCAACGGCTCTTCGCATGAAGCACTCCCCACCTCCTCCATCCACTCCTGATAAAGGGCTACCGGCCCAAAATGCCAATACTTGGTAGATTCGTCGGCCAGACGCTTGTAGGTTTCTGAACGATAGAACAGGCGCAGGGCATCGATAAGGGGCACTTGGTGCTCTTGCGCATAGAAACAGGCTACCCGACTGACCTTGCCGGGCAGTATCAGATACAGATTGTCTTGAGTTATTTCTAAATTCATAGTGACAGTCAGTAAAAGGGCTCTCCGCAATTACAAATTACAATTACAGTTAGTGAAAATGAAAGGGCAAAAGCAACAGTACTCTTTCGCTCAAAACAGCTTTTTTTATGAAAGATTGCATTTTTAACAGCCCCCACCCTGCTTCTATCGTTTTGCCTTCTCGTTTTCCTTAGCCACGTTGTGGATAAAGGTAAGTACATCGTCGCAGTTCAGGCGCTGGCAATTTCTGAATTTCGCCTCAAAGGCATTGATGATGTTTTCTTCCATGAGTTTGACCTTCTTCAGCTCCTCGAAGACTGCGGTGAAGGTGAGTTTCCTCTGATGGGTTAGCAGGTAGCGGTAGAACATCATCAAGCTGACGACTTGGTTGGTGAAATGCACCTTGTTCTTGCTGAGCTCCTCATCGCGGGCGATGAATGTCTTCATCAGTTCCATGCATTTCAGGTCTTCCGAGATCATGAAGCCGTCGTCTGAGATGGAATAGATCGTTTTGTCGTCTTCGTCCGTGTACAGGACGCGGTTGATGGTTCTCGATTCGAAATAGGCCAGGGCCTCTATCCCGCTTCGGTTGATGCCCTGCGGTTGCAAGAACCGCTCTGAGTAGCGTTTCATGAAATGGGGCGTATATTCGCGGACAATGGGGGCGGCAGGGTTCGAGAGATAGGTCAGCAGATGGAGCTGCGGCCCGTTCAGGGGGATGATGTTGTTGGAGACGCAATAGCCGTGCTTGATGCGATAGTAGATATGCCACTCGTTTCCGTTGCGTGTTTTGCAGATCTTATGTTTTTCCAGGGAGCCGATCATCCATTGGATGTTCTTTATTTTCTTCACCTCTTTGCTGAAAGCCACTGCCCACGCGTTGATGGAGGGCATCAATTCCATGTAGTCGTGTTTCAACTCCTGGACTTTCTCTTCGGGTGTCATCGAACATACCAGCATAAATGTACATTTTTAATTTGCAGCTCAAGATAAGTCTATTTTCTCAGAAAACCAAACGTTTTCAGAACTTCAGGTAGAACTCGCCCGTCAGGCGGCGGTAGTCGTCGGAGTAGTCGCCACCCGCCTGGTGGATGTAGAGCGTGTCTTCGGCCACAGGGCCCAGCCGCCGGCCGTAGGTGACCAGCACACGGCGGGCGGGCTTGCCTGCCTTGGTGTAGACACGCGTGCGACGCTGGGGATACAGGCCCTGCATCCAGGCGGCGTCTTCGGCCGCACGCTCCACCTCGCTGGGGATGACGATGCTCACCACTCCGCCCTCGCTCAGCAGACGGGCCGAACGGCGGAAGAGCAGGTCGTAGTTCAGGCCACCGGCATGGCGGGCGGTGTTGCGCTGACGGTCGGGGCACGGCAGGGCATCGACGAAGTAAGGAGGATTGGAAACAATCAGATCGAAAACGCCATCGGGCTGGAAATCGTTGAAATCGGCACAAACCACCTCTATCCGATCGGGCCAGGGCGAACCGGCCACGTTCTCGGCCGCCTGCGCAGCGGCAGGGGCGTCTATCTCGACCGCCGTCACGCGCAGATGGGGGTTGCGCTGGGCCAGCTGGAGGGCGACAAGGCCCGTGCCTGTGCCTACGTCGAGCGCCGTATGTGCCTGGTCTACAGGCGCCCACGCGCCCAACAACACGCCGTCGGTGCCCACCTTCATGGCGCAGCGGTCGTGGTGTACAATAAATTGTTTAAACAAAAAAGACGAGTCGGACATATCGGTTGCGGTTATTGTGCGGCCAAAATTAGTGAAAGACGAAGGAATAATGCATGCGAAAGCGGCTGTTTTTTGTCTTTTTAAAGAATTAGGGGCCGATTAATAGAAAGAAATAGCGTAAATTTGCAACTGCTTTGTGAACTCCCACAAGAGAGTACTAACTTAACATGACAGAAATGAAGAAAAGATTTTATATGGGTGACGACGAATCGCAGGGCGGAAAGGGCTTTTCCGTTATTGCCGACTTTGAAGGAAACGAAGAGCAGATTATGGATGTCGATATCGACAACGTATTGCCCGTGCTGCCGCTACGCAACATGGTGCTGTTTCCAGGGGTGCTCATGCCCGTGTCGGTGGGCCGCAAGTCGTCGCTCCGACTGATACGTGACGCTGAAAAGAAGGGACTGTACATCGGCGTGGTGTGCCAGAAGGTGGCCGACACGGAAAACCCGCTGATGGACGACCTGCACGACATAGGTACGGTGGCCAAGGTGATCCGCGTGCTGGAGATGCCCGACCAGAGCACCACCGTCATCCTGCAGGGAACGAAGCGGATGCAGCTGAAGGAAATCGTAGAGACCACGCCCTATCTGCAGGGACACGTGACCACCATCAACGAGGAGCTGCCCGAAAAGAACGACAAGGAATTCCAGGCACTGGTCGAGGCTTGCAAGGACCTCATCGTGCGCTACATGCGTACGTCGGAGATGTTCTCGCAAGACCCCTCGTTCGCCATCAAGAACATCAGCAACCCCATCTTCCTCATCAACTTCATCTGTACCAACCTGCAGCTGAAGAAGGACGAGAAGATCGAACTGCTGCGGATGAACTCCCTGCGCGAACGGGCCTACCACTTGCTGGAGATACTGAACCGCGAAGTGCAGCTGGCCGAAATCAAGGCATCTATCCAGATGCGTGCCCGCGAGGACATCGACCAGCAGCAGCGCGAATACTTCCTGCAACAGCAGATCAAGACCATTCAGGACGAGCTGGGTGGAAGCACGCAGGAACAGGAGATAGCCGAAATGCGCAAGAAGGCAGAGACGGTGAAATGGAGCGACGAGGTGAAGGCCACCTTCCTGAAGGAGGTGGACAAGCTGGAGCGCACACACCCGCAATCGCCCGACTACAGCGTGCAGCTGAACTACCTGCAGACGATGCTGAGCCTGCCGTGGGGCATCTATACGACGGACAACCTCAACCTGAAGAACGCCGAAAAGACGCTGAACAAGGACCACTACGGACTGGAGAAGGTGAAGGAACGTATCCTGGAGCACCTGGCCGTGCTGAAGCTGAAGGGAGACATGAAGTCGCCCATCATCTGCCTTTATGGCCCTCCGGGCGTGGGAAAGACGTCGCTGGGACGCTCGATAGCCGCCGCGCTGAAGCGCAAGTACGTGCGCATGTCGCTGGGAGGCGTGCACGACGAGGCCGAGATACGCGGACACCGTCGCACGTACATCGGCGCCATGCCGGGACGCATCATCAAGAACCTGATCAAGGCGGGATCGTCGAACCCTGTCTTCATCCTCGACGAGATAGACAAGGTGAGCGCCGACCGTCAGGGCGACCCGTCGTCGGCCCTGCTCGAGGTGCTCGACCCTGAGCAGAACTCGACCTTCCACGACAACTTCCTCGACGTGGACTACGATCTGTCGAAGGTGATGTTCATCGCCACGGCCAACAACCTGAACACCATCCCCGGCCCCCTGCTGGACCGCATGGAGCTGATCGAGGTGAGCGGATACATCACGGAGGAGAAGATCGAGATTGCCCGACGCCACCTGGTGCCCAAGGAGCTGGAAAACAACGGCCTGAAGAAGACCGACGTGAAGCTGCCCAAACAGACGCTGGAAGCTATCATCGAGTCGTACACCCGCGAGAGCGGCGTGCGCGAGCTGGAGAAGAAGATAGGCAAGATACTGCGCAAGGTGGCCCGACAGTATGCCACCGAGGGAACGCTGCCAAAGGCGGAGATCAAGCCCGAAGACCTGTACGACTACCTGGGCGTGGCCGAATACACGCGCGACAAGTATCAGGGCAACGACTATGCAGGCGTGGTGACGGGCCTGGCATGGACGGCCGTGGGCGGCGAGATACTCTTCGTGGAGACGAGCCTGAGCCGTGGCAAGGGCGGACGCCTGACGCTGACGGGTAATCTGGGCGACGTGATGAAAGAGTCGGCCATGCTGGCGCTGGAGTACATCAAGGCGCATGCGTCGCTGCTGGGGCTGGACGAGGAAATCTTCGACAACTGGAACATCCACATCCATGTGCCCGAAGGCGCCATACCCAAGGACGGACCGTCGGCGGGCATCACGATGGCCACTTCGCTGGCTTCGGCCCTGACGCAGCGCAAGGTGAAGGCCAACCTGGCCATGACGGGCGAAATAACGCTGCGCGGCAGGGTACTGCCCGTGGGAGGCATCAAGGAGAAGATCCTGGCCGCCAAGCGCGCAGGCATCAAGGAAATCATCCTGAGCGAGGAGAACCGCAAGAACATCGACGAGATTCAGGACATCTACCTCAAGGGACTCACCTTCCACTACGTGAAGGATGTGAAAGAGGTGTTCGCCATCGCGCTGACCGATGAAAAAGTGGCCGATCCCCTCGACCTGACTGTCAAGAAAGATAAGGAACAAAAAGAAGAAGCATGAAATTCGAATTACAATATACCGACAGCAAGACCAATGCCCGTGCAGGCCTGATAACGACCGACCACGGGCAGATCGAAACTCCCATCTTCATGCCTGTAGGCACTGTGGGCACCGTCAAAGGTGTGCACCTGACGGAACTGAAGGAGGACATCAAGGCGCAGATCATTCTGGGCAACACCTACCACCTGTACCTCCGTCCGGGCCTCGACGTGCTGGAGAAGGCGGGCGGCCTGCACAAGTTCAACGGCTTCGACCGCCCGATGCTGACCGACAGCGGTGGCTTCCAGGTGTTCTCCCTTTCGAGCATCCGCAAGCTGCGCGAAGAGGGAGCCGAGTTTCGCTCGCACATCGACGGCAGCAAGCACATCTTCACGCCCGAACGCGTGATGGACATCGAGCGCACCATCGGGGCGGACATCATGATGGCCTTCGACGAATGTACGCCTGGCGATGCCGACTACAACTATGCCAAGAAGTCGATGGAACTGACCCATCGCTGGCTGGACCGCTGCATCGCGCGCTTCAACGAGACGGAGCCGAAGTATGGCTACCACCAGGCGCTGTTCCCCATCGTGCAGGGCTGTGTGTATCGCGACCTGCGCACGCGCTCGGCCGAGTACATCGCCTCGAAGGGAGCCGAAGGAAATGCCATCGGCGGACTGGCCGTGGGCGAGCCTGTGGAGAAGATGTATGAGATGATAGAGCTGGTGAACGGCATCCTGCCCAAGGACAAGCCCCGCTACCTGATGGGTGTGGGTACGCCGGTCAACATATTGGAGGGCATCGAGCGCGGCGTGGACATGTTCGACTGCGTGATGCCCACCCGCAACGGCCGCAACGGCATGCTCTTCACAAAGGACGGCATCATCAACATGCGCAACAAGAAGTGGGAGACCGACTTCTCGCCCATCGAGGCCGACGGCGCTTCGTACGTGGACACGCTCTACACGAAGGCCTACCTGCGCCACCTCTTCCACGCGCAGGAGCTGCTGGCCATGCAGATAGCCTCTATCCACAACCTGGCCTTCTACCTGTGGCTGGTGGGCGAGGCACGCAAGCACATCATTGCAGGCGACTTCGCGACTTGGAAACCCATGATGGTCAAACGAGTATCTACTAGATTATGAAAAAACTGAAAGGCATACGGATGCCGAAACTGAATGTCAGCATATCCAGGCTGACAGGCGGATTTCTGCGGCGGCTGGACATGTACATCATCAAGAAATTCTTGGGAACGTACATTTTCGCCATCGCACTGATCATCTCTATCGCGGTCGTTTTCGACTTCAACGAGAAGCAGGACAAGTTCATGTCGCACGAAGCTCCCTGGAATGCCATCATCTTCGACTATTACCTGAACTTCATCCCCTATTTTGCCAACCTGTTCAGCCCGCTGTTCGTGTTCATTGCCGTCATTTTCTTCACCTCCAAGCTGACAGAAAATTCGGAAATCATTGCCATGTTTTCCTCGGGCATGAGCTTCAAGCGCATCTTGCGCCCCTACATGGTTTCGGCCGGCATCATTGCTGTTGCCACCTTCTGGCTGGGAGGATACGTCATCCCCAAGGGCAGCGTGACGCGCATCAACTTCGAGGACAAGTATTACAAGCCACGAAAGGCAAACTCGGCACGAAACATCCAGCTGGAGGTGGACACGGGCGTCATTGCCTACATCGACCGCTTCGAGAACTATCGTCAGACGGGCTACCGCTTCTCGTTGGACAAGTTCAAGGACAAGCAGCTGGTTTCCCACCTGACGGCCCGCAGCATCACCTACGACACGACTGCTTATCATCGCTGGACCATCAAGGACTATATGATACGCGAAATGGACGGAATGAAAGAAAAAATCACGCATGGGGACAGGATAGACACGACGCTCTTCATGGAGCCTGCCGACTTCCTCATCATGAAGAACCAGCAGGAGATGCTGACCAATCCGCAGCTGAGCGAATACATCGACCGACAGAAGCAGCGAGGATTTGCCAATATCAAGGAGTTCGAAATCGAGTATCACAAACGCATCGCCATGTCGTTTGCCTCCTTCATCCTGACATTGATTGGAGTCTCCCTGTCGTCCAAGAAGACCAAAGGGGGTATGGGACTTTATCTGGGTATCGGATTGGGACTGAGCTTCTCGTACATCCTGTTCCAGACCATTGCGTCTACATTTGCCGTCAATGGCAATGTGCCGCCCATGATCGCGGTATGGATCCCCAACATCCTGTATGCCTTCATCGCATTCTATCTGTATAAGAAAGCACCTAAATAAGAAGAGGTATAGAAACATTGAAGCCCCTCCAGTCCTTGTGTCGCCACAAGCGCTGGAGGGGCTTTTTTGTTGTATTCATTTCCTCTTATCAACCACTCTCCTCCTGTCAGACCGATTGGAACAATCAGTTCAGATAGGACGAAAGCTCAGCAGCAGAGATGTTTTTGGCAATAATCACACCATTATCATCCAGTAAATAGTTTGTAAAACCACGACCTAAACGGTATTGTTTAAAGAGGTCGGAGTTTTCACCATCCGTTTCTACAAAACAGACGGGAGTAACTATTTGGTCCTTACGAATGGTTTCTTCGAATACGGAACGATATTCATCGAACGAAACGGAAACCATTTCCACATTTTGATTGGAGGCTGCACGAAGCACATTGCTCAAACTTGCGTTTTGCATACGGGACTGCGCATCATAACTGGCCCAAAAGCTCAATAACACGTATTTGCCTTTCAGATTTGAAAGTTCGTGTTGTTCATCAGACATAGATTGGATTTTAAAATCAGGGGCTATGTCACCCACATTCAAACCTCCCGTAGGTTTGTCTTTTGATACAAAAGAAGTCAAGGAACTAACTAGTAATACAACAAAAATCCATTTTACATATCTCATGCAATACGGTTTTGGTTAATACTATCCGGGACTGTCGTTCGTGACAGTGATTTCTTCCCGGAACATTGTCTCTCAGGCCTCTCCCACCAAAGAACTCTGATAGTCAAAGCCTTTAATCTGAAATCGGCTGCAAAGGTACGCATTTCTCAAAGTATAATCCAAACAAACAAGTAATTTTCTTACTTTTTAAGGGTCGTTTTTTATGTTATTTAGCATATTTTGCCCCACGAACAGGCTTGGGCAAAAGGAAACGGATGCGTCTCGACAAAAAAATCAAGTAAGCTTGTTTTTCCTCTTTTCTACATTTATATTATCTTTGCGTCCAAATTGAGATAAAGCATGAAGTTTTCTGAATTACCCCTGAACGACAGCGTTCTTGATGCGCTCGACGCCATGCGCTTCGAAGAATGTACTCCTATACAAGAAAAATCGATTCCAGTAATACTCGAAGGAAGAGACCTGATAGCCGTGGCACAGACGGGAACAGGCAAAACTGCTGCCTATCTGCTGCCCGTACTGAATCGTCTTTCAGAAGAAGAACATCCCGAAGATGCCATCAACTGCATCGTGATGGCGCCTACACGCGAACTGGCCCAACAGATAGACCAGCAGATGGAAGGCTTTTCTTATTTCATGCCTGTGAGCAGCGTAGCTGTATATGGAGGAAACGATGGCATCTTGTTCGAACAGCAGAAGAAAGGGCTTACGCTGGGAGCCGATGTGGTGATAGCAACCCCAGGCCGCCTGATAGCCCACCTGAACTTAGGTTACGTAGACCTTTCGAAGGTATCCTATTTCATTCTGGACGAAGCCGACCGCATGCTCGACATGGGTTTCTACGACGACATCATGCAGATCGTGAAATACCTCCCAAAGGAACGTCAGACGATCATGTTCTCAGCTACCATGCCTGCCAAGATACAGCAGTTGGCGAAAAACATCCTGAACAACCCCGCAGAGGTAAAACTGGCTGTATCCAAACCTGCCGACAAAATCATACAGGCCGCCTACGTCTGCTATGAGAACCAAAAGCTGGGCATCATACGCAGCTTGTTCGCTGAGGAGGTCCCCGAGCGGGTTATCATCTTCGCTTCTTCGAAAATCAAGGTGAAAGAAGTGACAAAAGCCCTGAAGCAGATGAAACTGAACGTAGGCGAAATGCACTCCGACCTGGAGCAGGCGCAACGCGAAGCCGTCATGCATGAGTTTAAGGCAGGGCGCATCAACATCCTGGTGGCGACCGACATCGTGGCGCGTGGCATCGACATCGACGACATCCGCCTGGTCATCAACTTCGACGTACCCCACGACTGCGAAGACTATGTGCATCGTATCGGACGTACTGCCCGTGCCAACAACGACGGTGTGGCCATCACCTTCGTCAGCGAAAAGGAGCAGACTAACTTCCACACCATCGAGAAATTCCTTGAGAGGGATATCTATAAGATTCCTGTTCCGGCCGAACTGGGTGAAGCGCCCGAATACCAGCCACGCAACAACGAAAAAGGTGGACGAAAACGAGGAGGAGGCAAATCGCGCAGAGGCGGACGAAAAGGCGCTGGCAACAAAGGGAAAAAAACGAATAAAGAATAATCTTTGCTTTTTATCTTATCCCATAAATAGAGAAATAGCCCAAGGCATCTTGTCTCGGGCTATTTTTATTTTCAGAAGGCTTTGCGTATCCTCATTTGGAAACCTAGATTGTCGCCATAAATCTCTCCTGTATCCAGACCTAGGGAAGCATGAATCAGCCATGTCTTTTGCTTGTCGGGCATGTATTGGAAAGCGACATAAGCTGAGAAGTTTTCCAAGATATCGAGCGTAGGCGTCCCATGTGTACCCCACGTGCGATTAAAGGACATCTTGGCTATATAGTTCCATTTGTCGGAAAATTCGCCGCTCCAACCCACATGCAGGGCTTTTACGCGATTGTACTTGAACGACATGCTCCCATCTTCATTGTAAATGGGCGAACGAAGCAAGGGATTGCCGTTGGCCATTCCCCAATGGGCCCATCCATGATACAAACCGTTGTTGTAATAGTTGTCACTACCTCCCGTCTTATGTACAGGTCCGTCCTCAGGTTCGTGAAGTCCATGGAGCGGACCACTTTGGTTGGTGGTCTGCAGAAACTCCAATACAACATTGTTGATCGGACGGAAGTTGTTGAACTTCAGTTCTATACCCCAAAGGCCGTCCCATCCGTTCTGCTTGCCCATGGCGGAGAAGTCTTCAAAGTAATTGTCCAAATAGGCGCTGATCGAGAAGTCTTTTCCACGATAGGTTCCACGAATCTGTTCGGTCCCTACAAAATTGCCCTGATAAAACAAGGCATCGTTAGCAGGTTTGTCTTCGTCAGCCGATCCTGGGATAAATATGCGGAAGTAGTCCTTCAAAGTGTTTCCCAAATCGACTTCTCCGCTGCTGGTCACCCTCTGACCTCCAAACTCTGTATCCAAAGTCATGCCAAAATCCAATTGCCATTTACCGTCAGGCACTCCGATACGTACAAATCCTTCTTTATGATGGTATTTGATATTCTTGGTATACCAGGCTCCTCCAGCCACGTTGGCATGGTCTTTCAGCCAATTGCTGTCCGTAAACCAGCCGTATGAGATTTCTCCCTTGATGGCCAGACGCGGCAACAGATAGAGGTATTCAGGAATACCTATCATGATCTGTGGGATAGGTCTGGAATTGCCCGACCAGGTAAGTTCTCCACTACTCAGGCGGCTGTTGATCAACGGCGCTGTCATCTCTTTGCTTCCAGCAAAAATGCCGAACCATTTGTATCTGAAATCAGCGTAAGCCTGCTGGATACCAGAACTGAAACCTGCGGCTGCAATCACATCTAATCCGGCCTTTACATCCCACTTGCCCCATCGGTCGTTATAGAAGACACCACCACGGATATAGGTACTATTGTCAAGAGAAGCCAATCCCTGCAGGTTGCTCACTTGCCACAAAGGAGTATTGTCACCTGTGCGAACAGTAGCTCCATATTCTACAAAAGAGTTGAGCTTGTTTTGTTTTTGTGCCGTCGCACTTCCAACGCTAGCAAGCAGAAGTGCTAAAAGGCCAACTTTCATATACATAAATAAGCACGCTTTAATGTAAGACGGTGCAAAAGTAGGAAAAATCCAGCAGCCAGATGCTCTTTCGTTGATATTTTGTTGATAAGAAAAACGGAACTTTTGACTCATTTATCCAATAATTCTGCTATTTTTGCACCATGATTGAATTGTCCCGACACATAGAAACACTGCTACTGGAGAATGATTGCGTCATTGTTCCCGATTTTGGAGGCTTTGTCGCTCATTACAATCCGGCTACCTATATAGAGGAAGAAAACATTTTCCTTCCCCCTACCCGTACCATTGGTTTCAACTCGCAATTGAAAATGAACGACGGGCTTTTGGTACAATCGTATATGGCTGTCTATGGCACCAACTTCCCTGACGCCACCCGTATGGTAAACAAGGAAGTGCAAAACCTGGTAGCCTGCCTGCACGAGAATGGCAAAGTTGAACTGCCCAACATTGGCGAGATAAGCTATACAGTCCATGGCACTTGTAATTTTACGCCTTATGACAATCGAATGACTACTCCCGGCCTGTATGGACTGGACAGCTTCGAAATAAAACCGCTGGCCGCTCTGCATAAGGCAGAGGTACGCAACCATCTGCATGCTCCTTCTATAGAAGCAAGACCGTCGAGACGTATCAGAAGAAGCAGTTACCATTGGAAGTTAAAACGTTCCTACCTGTCCAACACCGTTGCCTTTATCGCTGCCATAGCCTTATTTTTCATGTTCTCTACTCCGATAGAAAACACCGAAACCATTCAAGGCAACTATGCCCGCCTGCTTCCTACAGAAATATTCGAGCAGCTGGAAAAGCAATCGCTGGCTGTCACACCCGTCGTTACACCCCAATCATCAAAGGTGCAACAGAAAGCCAAACAGCAGGCCAAACAAACTGCAGCAGCCAAAGCTCAAACATCCAAAGAGGTGAAGCCGATAGCCGTTCGCGAAGTGAAAGTTAAAACGGTAGAAACTAAAAAAGCTCCTGTAGTTGCCCAACCGACCAAACCAGTTGAAAGCAAACCGGCAGTCGCCGAGGCTTCTCCTGCAGCTAAGGCAGCTAAGAATGTCAAGAAGCCGTATCACATCATTGTAGCCAGTGTAGGTACAGAGAAAGATGCGCGCGCAACAGCCGAGCAGCTGAAAAAAGAAGGATATGAAGGTGCTTCAGCCATCATCGGCAATGGAAAAATGAGAGTTAGCATCGAGTCTTTCTCCACTCAGGCAGAAGCTTATCGTAGCTTGCAAGTTATCCGTGAGCAGAAAGCCTATCAGAACGCATGGGTACTGAAGTATTGAAAAACATCATTTCGAAGAACTCATAACAATCACCAAGCATGAAACGTGTACGTTGTCCCAAATGCGAGAATTTTCTAACCTTCGATGAGACCAAATATACCGAAGGCCAGTCTTTGGTTTTCATTTGCGACCATTGCAAAAAGCAGTTCAGCATCCGACTGGGCAAAAGCAAAGTACAGGCGCCGCGAAAAGAAGAAAAACTGGACGAGAAAGAATTTCAAAACGCCTTTGGCAGCATCACTGTAATTGAGAATGTCTTCGGCTTCAAACAGGTACTCCCGCTACAGGAAGGCGACAACGTCATAGGACGCCGATGCATTGGTACAGAAATCAATGTACCTATTGAAACTTCTGACATGAGCATGGACCGTCGCCATTGCATCATCAACGTGAAGCGCAACAAACAGGGGGAAATAGTCTATACTCTGCGTGATGCTCCCAGCCTGACAGGAACATTCCTGAACAACGAGATATTGGGCGATCGCGACCGCGTTCGTATCGAAGGCGGAGCCATAGTCACCATTGGCGCCACTACGTTCATATTACGGGCAGGAGAGTAAATCCCTAAGATTCCCATAAAATAAAAAACGCCTGAGGCTTTCTGTTCAATTCCTCAGGCGTTTTCTTTTTATTGATTGTTATAGTTATTATTCAGCTTCCGAAGAAAGTCTTCTTCTTCTGGCGGGCTTTTCCTTAGTAGCATCTACTTTGGGCTCTATAGTTACTCCAGCCAGCTCTGGGTCGATCATGATACGTCCGCAGTATTCGCAAACGATTACTTTCTTGCGAGAGCGAATATCCAATTGTCTCTGAGGCGGAATCTTATTGAAGCAACCACCACAAGCATCGCGCTGTACGTAAACGATACCCAAACCATTGCGAGAATTCTTACGAATGCGCTTGAATGACTGAAGCAGACGGGGCTCGATTTTTGTTTCCAAGTCTTTTGCCTTGTCTCTCAGCTTTTCTTCCTCTTGTTTGGTTTCTGAGATAATTTCGTCCAGCTCGTTTTTCTTTACTTCCAGATCCTGTTTTCTTTCTTCCAACTGAGCTGCACTGGCTTCCATCTCTTTCGACTTCGCAGCTTCTTGTTCTGTAAACTCGCGGATACGTTTTTCGCACAACTCGATCTCCAAAGTCTGGAACTCAATTTCCTTGCTCAAGAAGTCATATTCGCGGTTGTTGCGTACATTCTCCTGCTGTTCCTTATACTTTGCTACAGAAGCCTTAGCTGTTTCGATTTCCACCTTCTTGGTTGCGATGGATGTTTTCAGTTCAGTTACTTCCGTCTTAATTCTTTCGATACGAGTGCTCAAACCTGCAATTTCGTCTTCCAAGTCTTGTACTTCCAAGGGGAGTTCTCCTCTCAAAGTCTTGATTTCATCAATCTTGGAAAGAGTTGTTTGCAACTGGAACAAGGTCTTCAACTTCTGCTCAACAGTTAGTTCCTGCTGATCTTTTTTTGCTTCTTTAGCCATTTCTGTTACATGTATTTTATGGGATTGGTGTTCACCTTGGTCTGTTGTACTTCCAGACTGGGGAACAGTTCCCTGATTATTGTATAAAATATCTCTTTTGTATATTGCTCACTTTCATAATGCCCGATCTCGGCCAACAGAATGTCGCCCTCATGTCCGAAATATTCATGATACTTTATTTCACCCGTAATGAACACGTCTGCTCCTTGTCGGATGGCAAGCGGCATCAGGAAAGCACCTGCACCTCCACATAAAGCAACCTTCTGTATTTCCCTACCCATCAGTTTGTTATGACGCAAACATTCTACTTCAAAAGTCTTCTTCACCTTTTTCAGGAAGTCAAGCTCTGTCTCTGGCTCCGACAGTTCGCCTATCACGCCGGCACCTGCCTGCTGCCAAGTATTCTGCAATGGATAGAAGTCGAATGCCGGCTCTTCATATGGATGTACAGCCAACAGCGCCTGAAGCACTTCTGCTTTCCTATAAGCTGGCAGGATTGTCTCAAGACGCACTTCTGATTCGGTATGCAACTCACCTATCGTACCACAGTAAGGATGCGTTCCCTCCTGCGCACGAAATGTTCCTTTTCCCTCTACATTGTAACTGCATGAATCATAATTCCCAATGCAGCCACATCCTGCGGAAAACAGAGCGTTTCTTACTTCTGAAGCTTGCGCTACAGGAACGAAAGTAACCAATTTGAGCAACGCATTCTCTTTAGGTTCCAATACACGCAGATTCTTCAAGCCAAGTTTCTCAGCCATCTTGAAGTTCACTCCCCCCCAGGCATTATCCAGATTGGTATGGGCGGCATAGACAACGATGTCGTTTTTGATAGCTTTCAAAATACAACGTTCCACGTAGTCACGCCCCGTTATCGATTTATAACCTTTGAACAGGAGTGGATGATGGGCTATCACCAGATTGTACCCAAGTGCAATCGCCTCGTCCAGCACTGCTTCAGTAACGTCAAGACACAACAAAGCCCCTGTTGCTTCCGCATCTGTCAATCCTATTTGCAAGCCGGCATTATCAAATCCGTCTTGCAATGGCAGAGGCGCGAACCGTTCAAGGGCGCTTACGATCTCCTTTATTTTCATAATAAAACAGAGAATTTGGATGCAAAGATAGTAAAAAGTAAGGATGTGATAAATAAAATCCGATATTTTCGGCAAAAAAATGACAGGCATAGGTAGAAAAGCATGTTTTTTTGCAGGCAGAAAGGTCATTTGTCGGATGAAGCCAAATATTTATCGTATCTTTGTCTCACTGATTCATTCAAAAAATACATTCAACTATGATAGCAAACGAAAGAGACGTCCGTCACGAACACATACTGAGTGTAGCCCGACAAATGATGACAGCTGCACGCACTGCCCCTAAAGGCAAAGGTATCGATGCCATCGAAGTTGCCATGGCGACCGATGAAGATTTGCAAAAGCTCTCTGCTGAAATGCGGCAAATTTCAGAAGAAACCGGTATGAAATTCTTTCTGCGCGATGCCGACAATATATTGCAAGCCGAATGCGTGGTTATAATAGGTACACGTGAACAACCTCAGGGGCTGAACTGTGGACATTGCGGATATGCCACCTGTGCTGCACGTCCGAAAGGCGTTCCTTGTGCTTTGAACACTGTCGACGTAGGTATTGCCATCGGTTCAGCCTGTGCTACAGCTGCCGACATGCGTGTCGATACCCGCGTTATGTTCTCTGCAGGCCTGGCTGCCCAACGCTTGCAATGGTTGCCCGAATGCCATAGCGTATTTGCCATCCCTGTCAGCGCTTCCTCCAAAAATCCATTTTTCGACCGCAAACCTAAAGATGCCAATAAATAATGATGGAAACAACCGCAACCATACTTCCTGCAGAATGGACACGCCAAAGTGGCGTACAGCTGACTTGGCCACATGCAGCTACCGACTGGGCCTACATGCTCGATGAAGTTCAGACGTGTTTTCTCCACATCGCCCGCGAAATAGCTGCTCGCGAACTGCTTCTCATTGTCACTCCTGAACCCGAAGAAGTGAAACGTCAGATATCCGATACGGTCAATATGGAAAACGTACGCCTCATACAATGCGCAACCAACGATACGTGGGCACGCGACCATGGCGCCATTACTCTACTCGATGCTGACGAACCTGTTCTGCTCGATTTCAAATTCAACGGCTGGGGGTTGAAATTTGCTTCAGATAAGGACAATCTTATTACCCGCCGATTGGTCGATGCCAATGCACTGCATGGCAGATATGTCAATTGCCTGGGCTTTGTTCTCGAAGGAGGTTCCATCGAAAGCGATGGTAAAGGTACTTTACTCACCACATCAGAATGTCTGCTTTCCCCCAATCGCAACGGACAAATGACTCAGAAAGAGATAGAGACATACCTTCGTAATACTTTTCATGTACAACAAGTTCTCTGGTTGGATCACGGTTACCTGGCGGGTGACGACACAGATAGCCATATCGATACCTTGGCACGCCTTTGCCCCAACGACACCATCGTATACGTGCAATATACCGACACTACTGACGAACATTACGAAGCCCTTCGCCTCATGGAAGAACAACTGAAAACGTTCCGAACCTTGAAAGGCGAGCCCTATCGTCTGCTCCCCTTGCCCATGGCCAATGCCATCATCGAAGATGGCGAACGCCTGCCGGCTACCTATGCCAACTTTCTCATCCTGAACGAAGCCGTGCTCTACCCCACTTACAACCAGCCCGACAACGATCGCCGTGCCGCCGAAGTGCTTCAGCAGGCCTTCCCTGATTACGAGATTGTAGGTATCGACTGCCGTGCCCTTATCTGCCAACACGGGTCGCTGCATTGTGTAACGATGCAGTATCCTATAGGAGTCTTACGATAAAATTAAAAAATAACAAAATACAGATTAGTACAATATGAGAAAAATAAAAGTAGGCATCATCCAACAAGCCAATACCGCTGACCTGCGGATGAATCTGATGAATTTGGCCAAGAGCATTGAAGCATGTGCTGCTCATGGTGCACAATTGGTTGTACTGCAAGAGCTACACAACTCACTTTATTTCTGCCAAACAGAAAATACACAACTTTTCGATTTGGCCGAACCTATCCCTGGCCCTTCTACAGGTTTCTATTCCGAACTGGCAGCTGCCAACCGAATTGTTCTTGTGACTTCGCTCTTCGAAAAACGTGCACCAGGGCTATATCACAACACCGCTGTAGTCTTCGACCGTGATGGAAGCATTGCAGGCAAGTATCGCAAAATGCACATCCCCGACGATCCCGCATACTACGAAAAATTCTATTTCACTCCAGGTGATTTGGGCTTCGAACCGATACAGACCTCGCTTGGCAAACTAGGCGTGCTTGTCTGCTGGGACCAATGGTATCCTGAAGCTGCCCGCCTCATGGCACTGAAGGGAGCTGAACTGCTGATCTACCCCACTGCCATTGGATGGGAAAGTACCGATACAGACGACGAAAAAGCTCGCCAGTTGAATGCTTGGATTATTTCACAGCGTGGACATGCCGTAGCTAATGGGCTGCCTGTCATTTCCGTGAACCGTGTCGGTCATGAGCCTGACCCTTCGGGACAAACCAATGGCATTCTTTTCTGGGGAAACAGTTTCGTAGCAGGTCCTCAAGGCGAACTTTTGGCTCAAGCCAGCAACGACCGTCCAGAAAATTTAGTAGTTGAAGTCGACATGGAACGTTCTGAAAACGTACGCCGATGGTGGCCTTTCCTTCGCGATCGCCGCATCGATGCTTACGAAGGTATTGTAAAAAGATTTATCGACTGAAAAAAATGAAGTAAACCACTGAAGATCAACGAAAAGTAACACGTTTATTCATCAGGAAGTTTACCGTACCATAGATAAAGAGGCCGAGGAACTGAGCCAGATATTCGTTACAATCCCACAGTTCGACCAGTACGATAAGAAAAAGGAATTGGGCAACATAAGCCATTCCGAAAGCAATAAGAAAGAGCAGCACCTGCCGCCAGGTGTTGCTCTTTTTGTCTGTAGGAAATATCCAGTACTTGCACCAGATGAAGTTATGCGTCTGTGCAAGCACGTAAGCCGTCACGTTGGATGCCAGATAGTGAATGCCCAAAACGCCCATCATGATTCCGATGGTCGCCGCAGTAATCAGTGCATTCAGCGTGCCGATTACCGCAAAGCGGATGATTCGTGTTGTTTCTTTCACTATCGGTTCCAAACGGTTAGAAAGTTATTCTTTTACATCTACAATCAGGTTCAGTTCGTCCAACTGTTTCTGATCGAGGAAGCCCGGTGCGTCAAGCATCACGTCGCGTCCGCTATTGTTCTTCGGGAAGGCAATGCAGTCGCGGATGCTATCCAGTCCGGCAAAGATGCTCACCCAACGGTCGAGACCATAAGCCAAACCTCCATGAGGGGGTGCACCATACTTGAAAGCATTCATCAGGAAGCCAAACTGCTCCTCTGCCTTCTCTGGCGTAAAGCCCAGGATTTCGAACATCTTAGCCTGCAACTTCGCATCGTGGATACGGATTGAACCACCTCCCACTTCGATACCGTTGCAAACCATGTCATAGGCATCAGCACGCACAGCAGCCGGATCGGTATCCAGCAAGGGGATATCTTCGTCCTTCGGATGAGTGAACGGATGATGCATGGCCATCAAACGGCCTTCTTCCTCGCTCCACTCGAACATCGGGAAGTCTACTACCCACAAAAGAGCAAATTTGTTCTTGTCGCGCAATCCCAGTTGGTTACCCATTTCCAGACGAAGTTCGCAAAGCTGCTTGCGGGTTTTCATTGCATCGTCACCACTCAGGATCAGAATCAAGTCACCCGGTTTGGCACCAAAAGCTTCTTTCATCTGTTGCAGTACCTCTTGCGTATAGAATTTGTCTACACTCGACTTTACGTTACCATCAGCCTCTACACGAGCGTAAACCATGCCTTTGGCTCCGATCTGCGGACGTTTCACAAACTCAGTCAACGCATCGAGTTGCTTGCGTGTATAGTGGGCTGCACCCTCGGCACAAATACCACCGATGTAAGCTGCATTGTCGAATACCGAGAAGCCATATCCCTTCAGGATGTCCATCAGTTCGACAAACTTCATGCCGAAACGCAAGTCGGGCTTGTCACTACCATAATACTTCATGGCGTCTGCCCATGGCATGCGTTGGAAAGGTTCTGTCAACTCAACGCCACGCAATTCCTTGAACAGATACTTGGCCATTCCCTCGAAGAGTTCGATCACATCGTCCTGTTGCACAAACGACATTTCGCAGTCAATCTGTGTAAATTCCGGCTGACGGTCAGCACGCAAGTCCTCGTCACGGAAACATTTGGCAATCTGGAAATAGCGGTCGAAACCTGATACCATCAGCAGCTGTTTCAGCGTCTGCGGGCTCTGAGGCAACGCATAGAACTGTCCCGGATTCATACGTGAAGGAACGACAAAGTCGCGCGCGCCTTCAGGAGTAGAACCGATGAGCAACGGAGTTTCCACCTCGATAAAACCTTTGCTATCCAGATATTTGCGCACCTCGATAGTCATTTTGTGGCGCAGTTCCAGATTCTTGCGGACAGCCGTACGGCGCAAGTCCAGATAACGGTATTTCATGCGAATATCATCGCCACCGTCCGTATTGTCCTCGATGGTGAAGGGAGGAGTCAGAGCTGCGTTCAGAACATTCAGTTCCGACACGATAATCTCAATGTCACCCGTAGGAATGTTGCTGTTCTTGCTGAATCGCTCGTTTACTGTACCAGTCACCTGAATAACGTACTCACGTCCCAAGTGATTGGCCTGTTCGCACAAAGCAGCATTCACTTCCTCATTGAATACTAACTGGGTGATGCCGTAACGGTCGCGCAGGTCGATGAAGGTCATGCCTCCCATCTTACGGCTGCGCTGCACCCATCCGGCCAGCGTCACCTGCTTATTGACATCGGAGATGCGAAGCTCTCCGCAAGTATGTGTTCTATACATTTTTTATTGAGTTTTGATTTTATGAGTGCAAAAGTACGGAATATTTGGAATACTCTCTCTATTTTTTTGTCAGCTTTTTAATCTGCTCTTTACCTTTATCCAAAATCATACGGTTTTTGTGCGAAATATCCTCTACAATTGTCTCGTTGAGCTGCTTCAAACCATTGATATAGTCCTGTGCACGTTGCAGCACATTGACAGAACCTTTTCCGGCATTACGGGGCACGATGACTTTCAATTCCTTCTGCACAATAGTCACTTCCACATCCTCTCCTGCCATCATGGGGTCGCCGTCAAAATGCACTACGCCCGGCTTTGTACGATGAATGCGCAGAGACTTACACTGGAAAGTCTTGATGCGGCTGTTTTGGTTAATGGTCTTGTTGAACAGCTGAAAAGACAATGCCGGTACGTCGAGTACCGTAAACGGTTCCAGAATCGTTACGTCGAGCAATCCATCGTTTAGGGTAGCTTTCGGAGCAATATAAGCATTGTTTCCATACTGCGACGCATTGCCGCAGGCTATCAGGAAAGCTTTGTAGCGTGCCGACGGATTTCCGTCCATCTCCAGTTCGTAAACTTCCGGACGGTATTTCAAGCTTTCGCGCAACGTCTGCTCCAGATACGTCAGAGGCCCCCTTCTGCCGGCTTGCGAAAATTTCAGGCTGACAAAAGCATCGAATCCCACCCCACACGTACAGAAGAAAGGTACATTATTTATTTTACCGTAATCAATAATGTCCGTCACCCCGTCGTTGATGATATCCACCGCTTTTTTCGGTTCCATAGGGATCTGCAGATGGCGTGCCAGTCCGTTGCCCGATCCGCAGGGAATAATCCCCAGCGCCGTTTCCGTATGAACCAGCGAACGGGCAATCTCGTTGATAGTGCCGTCACCTCCGATTGCCACTACCGCAAAAGCCCCTTCAGCAGCTTTCCGTGCAGCAATCTCCACAGCATGTCCGGCATATTCGGTATAGACCACCTCTTTATCATAGCGTTCCTGGTCCAACCTTTCGTTCACCCAAGCCAGGATTTGCTCTTTACTCTGAGTGCCCGATACCGGATTTATAATAAAAACTATTTTTTTCTTATCCTTATTGTCCATTCCTAAATAAGTGGGATTATCATGTCCTGCAAAAGTAATACAAATCCTTAGAAGAATGGCAAAAAACTTCTCCCTAAAACAATCATAGGTAGTTTTTTTAGTCCAATCGATGCAAAAAAAGAACTAAAATTGCTATCTTTGCCCCCGTTTTTGAAACTTGAGCAAAAAAAACATACTAATTATAAGACATTCAATGGGTTTACTACAAGAAAAATTTGCGAAATACGACCTGCCCCAACAATTCATGGCCAAAGGCGTATATCCTTATTTCCGTGAAATCGACAGCCACCAGGATACAGAGGTACTGATGGATGGCAAAAAAGTCCTGATGTTCGGCTCCAATGCCTATATGGGACTGACGTATGACAAGCGAATCATTGATGCGGCCAAAGCCGCCACTGATAAATATGGCACGGGATGTGCCGGCTCACGCCTGCTGAACGGTACACTCGACATCCACGTACAGCTGGAAAAAGAGTTGGCCGAGTTCGTAGGAAAAGACGAAGCCCTCTGCTTCTCCACCGGATTTACCGTAAACGAAGGTGTCATTCCCCAGCTGGTAGGCCGAGGCGACTACATCATCTGTGACGACCGCGACCATGCTTCTATCGTCGACGGACGCCGCCTTTCATTCGCCACTCAGCTGAAGTATAAACACAACGACATGGAAGACCTCGAAAAAGAGCTCCAGAAATGCGAGCCCGATGCGGTCAAACTGATTGTCGTAGACGGCGTGTTCTCCATGGAAGGCGACCTGGCCAACCTGCCTGAGATTGTCCGCCTGAAGAAAAAATACAATGCAAGCATTTACGTCGACGAAGCACATGGCTTGGGCGTATTCGGCCGTCAGGGAAGAGGTGTCTGCGACCATTTCGGCGTAACCGACGATGTAGACCTCATTATGGGTACCTTCAGCAAGTCACTGGCCTCTATCGGTGGTTTTGTAGCTGGCGACAAGGAAGTCATCAACTGGCTTCGCCACAATGCCCGTTCCTACATCTTCCAGGCCAGCAACACGCCTGCTGCAACAGCCGCAGCCCGCGAAGCGCTCCACATTATTCAGAACGAGCCCGAACGCATCCAGCGCCTGTGGGACATCACGAACTACGCATTGGAAGCTTTCCGTAATGCCGGATTCGAGATTGGTGACACTGAGTCACCCATCATCCCCCTCTACGTTCGCGATACGGAGAAGACCTTCACAGTCACCAAGCTGGCTTTCGACGAAGGCATCTTCATCAATCCCGTCATCCCGCCCGCCTGCGCTCCGCAGGATACATTGGTACGTGTAGCCCTCATGGCCACGCACACCAAGGAGCAGATTGACTATGCAGTTGAGAAGTTAACCAAATGCTTCAAACAGCTGGATATCATTAAGTAAATTCCACCTACACAAATTAAAAAAGGATGTGCGCTCTATCAAGATTGTACATCCTTTTTTATCTCAGCCTCATGAGATTCTTCGGTCGGCTATTCATTTTTGACGTTTCAATTTCCCGAATGGCCTTTTTGGCATCATGAATAAAACGTCCCTTGGGATATATCCGAAGATAGCGCTGATAGTCCGTCACTGTTCGGCAACGTTCAAAGAAAGCCCTTTCCTTACGAGCGTTGATGACTTCAGGAGAATCAGATACCGGTTTCTGTAAATCCGTCTGGTCTACTTTGGGCAAAGTTCTTCCTACATATATCGTTTTTTCAGGAATCATCGCATCTATTTCCCGCTCATCTTTCCGGATAGTATCTTTCTGATTTGTCCAAATAGCTTTCTCTTGCACTTTTTTTGCCCTATATATACTGTCACGCTTGAGGCGAGTAATTTTCTCTTGTAACTGTTCCTTATATGAAGACGACGGATAATCACGAAGAAACTGATAACAGTCTATCAGAGTTGTACATTTAAACAGTGCATTCTGTTCTTCCACACTATTCACGTAAACACGAATTCCTATCAATAAAGCTGCCACCGCAAAAATTCCTACAACCCCTCCCACAATCATCATCCGATACGTTTTCCAATAAGATGATAAAGCCAACGGCTTATTGAAAGAAGACACTTGTTTTTTATTAAAAGACACAGACGAAATGACAGATGACGAAGAGCGAGCAGGAGCATGAGACTGTCTGGAAGAAGACTGCAACATCCGACAAGCCACTTCATATGCTTGCTGCGCCGTCGGGCGATCCCAGGTATTTAGTGACAAACATTGGCAAATAAAGTCTTCAAGTTCCTGAGAGCACCGACCGGACAAACTGGGAAAACCGGCTCCATTCAATTGCACACAACCGCCCATTCCTTCCCAAAAAACTTTACCAGTCAGCAGTTCGACCACACTCATGCCCAATGACCATATATCACTGGTTGCCACCACCAGAGGTGTGGACGAAAAACGCTCAGGTCCCATATAAGCTAATGTGCCGGAACTCATATTCATCCCCGCCCCTTTATGCAAGGTACGTCCTAGCTGGCGGCTGATGCCAAAATCAGAAATCATAAACCGTCCATCATCTCCAATCAGGATATTTCCCGGCTTTATATCTTGATGAATAATAGGAGGAATCTGGGCATGTAAAAACATTAAACCATTCGAGACATCCCGAATGAAACACCAAATGTCCCGTTCAGACATCCGCCCTATTAAACAGGCTGTAGACCCATTCATGCAATAGGGCATAACCAAAAAGGGACGTTGGTTGTAAACATCAAAATGATTCAGGTGAAGCAAGTTGGGATGATTTAATTTATAGGCAATCTTAAATTCATCCCTAAAATCCTGTATACCTTTTTCATCTACCAGGCTATAAATCTTGATAGCAACATCCAAATCAGCCAGCAAATTCCTGGCCAACCAGACTTCTCCGAAGCTACCGGCTCCCAATCTTTTCGTCAGCCGATAATGGTCTGCGAACAAACTGCCTTCATTCAAAATAATCATAATCAAGCTAGTTCCAATGGATTGTATCCGATGAAGATGTCGCAATCGTATCAGTTTCCGTACCACTTGCCGCACTTCCGCCAAAAGAATGATTACTTACACAGTAACCGATTCCTGCGATCACAGCAATCAGAAACAAAATCAAGACAAAACGGAAAAAACTATTCCATCCGAAAATGCGGTATTGTGTCATCCGTGTCATCCCCAATTCATTCTGTTCTTCCTTCTTGTTTTGGATGACATTGCAAAGAGCCACTGTTACATTGTCATATCCACCTTCTGTCAAAGCAGCTTCAATCAATTTATCCCTACAGCCTCCTATATCATCTTGGTATTCATCCATCACCTGAATGATTTCGTCATCCTGGCACAAACCGCATAGACCATCACTACACAATAATAACGTATCTCCGTTCTTCAAATTATACACCCGAAAATCAGGAATTGCCCGTGTGGAAGGATCGCCTAAGCATCGCGTAATGATATTACTACAAGGATGCGAAATGGCATTTTCCGCGTCCAGTTTTCCCTGATCAACCAACTCCTGGACAAAAGAATGGTCCTTGGACAAACGACAAATTCCAGATTGAGGATTGAACACATAGCATCGGCTGTCCCCACACCAGACAATATAGGCTTTATCGTTTATAATCCAAGTAAGTACGATAGTAGTACCCATTCCTTGAGTACTGCTATCATCCTTACCAGCATTGAGTATATTTAAGTCAGCTGCTTTGATGACAGAAACCAGAAAATCTTCTATCTTCTTTTCTTCCTTTTCCGTCTCACCTCTCACAAGAAGACTTTTCAAATTATCGGGAGTGAAACTTTTCTGAACCGTATCAATCGCAATTGCAGATGCAACCTCTCCCGCATTGGCTCCTCCCATACCGTCGGCCACCACCAAAAGGCATCCCAAGTCCCCCAAGTCGATCTCTTCAGAAGGAGATGGAACCAACCATTCCATTTGAACCAAATCCTTATTCACAATGAAATTGTCTTCATTATTTTTACGTATCAAACCCACATGGGTTCCAGCCGCCAACTTAATTTTTACTCTCTGCATCATTTTCTACTATTAACTACCTATATATCAGAACAAAACATGCCAACTTTAACGTAGTTTATCAATCGGAACCAAACGGTCCTTACCAGAAACACTTCCTACCATAACTCCTACAATCTGATAAGTACCGTTGCTTTTCTTGATAAATGCCGGTGAACCATAGTAACCGTGTTCTCCCACCCTGTTCTGAAGGATAATAGTGCCATATTGGGTATCATCAATGTTTGTACGGTCGTTGAAATGAGCCGGAACCGGATTGTGTTCATCTGTACTGCCAGCATATCCGACCATGTGTATTTCCGAACCACCTTTCAAGGTAGTCGAAGCTTCCGCATCGTACGGAATACCTTCTCCAAAGATACCTTTCTGACGAATTACAGCCCACTGACAAACTTTCGGTGCCAAGATAGTGGCTTTCACATAATTCCTTCTGGTATACTCTGGTTCAATATCGTATTTTTTAAATATCGACCGTAACTCTCTACGTACTTCAATATCCAAGCTCAATACATCCCCAGACCTGTCACATTTAAAATCAGTATTCACAAAAGTCAAAGGTTTACCGGTTCCTTTGGTACTATAAGCACGATAATGAATAATTACATTACAGCCTGCTCCCACACATTCGGCCATCAGACGACGCCAATCTTCTTTCCACTGTTCATCTCCATAAATCCATGGCTCCACATTCTGACGGTCTGTCACAAAATCGCCGTTGTTCAGCATAAATCCGGTTCCACAAACAATATCGGTGAGTTGAATACCAGGATCAAAACTGATGCCATTCTTCTCCACATTGATGCGATCTATCTTAATGGTATAAATATGGTCATAGTAATCACGCAAATCCATAGATGCACCGATACTTGTTTCTTCACTACTACTGTCCAAATCAATCTCATTCGAATCTGTGGTAAGCATTTCCTCCTCATTCATTTTCGTTACCACTCCTTTTTCTTCTAACTCCTTTTGGTTCTTAGCCAATTCATTCTTCAGAGTTTCCATTTCACTATTAGCCTTGTACGCAACACTGTTTACATAATTCAGTTGCTCTCTTACATGACTCAATTGAGACTTCAACATTTCTTTATCCCCATCGCTTTCACGCACTTGCTGCTCCAGACGTCTCTGTTCCTGTTCCAGGCGGTTACGTTCATTACCTAAAGAATCAAGTTGAAACTTATATTGGGACATTTGTTCTTTCTGACCATCTACCACGTCCACCAAAGCAGCATTCTTCTTGCCTAGTGTATAATTCCAAGTACCTAGTCCGGCCAAAGCTAGCACCAATACAATTCCCATAACGGTAAGAGCCATCTTATATGGCCGCAATGCCTGTTTGCGGAATAAATTCATTCTTTCCGTGAGACCGATGCTCGAAGTCAAAGCCTGTTTTCCCTGAGGCACAATAAAGCCTAAACGAGGACCACCTACCGATAATTGAATTTCATCACCAGTCTGTAAATAATAACTGCCATTGATTACATTTCCGTTTACCAACGTTGGATTTGAATGAGAAAGATGAATCAATTTCCAATTTTCACCTTCACGTACGATGGCTGCATGCTTGCGACTGACCGTTTCAAAACTTTCATCAAAACGTACCTGGCACGAAGCATCCCTACCCATTTCCACCTGATCTACAATGATTTTCTGAACTTCACCTGCCTGATGATACTTTGAAGAAGCCTTATGCTCCAAAATGTAATAAGTTCGACCAGAAGCTCCTAACAAAGCTCCCATACCTGCGCCAACCGAACCTGCTAAAGTACGTTTGTAATTTTGTGTATCCATAATATTTATATTTAAAAAATTAATAATTCTCAAACCTCATTTTCACATCGCCAACAGAAATTATATCACCTATCTTCAGACTACACCCCCGTTGGTCTACCTGAATAGAGTTTACATATGTACCGTTGCTCGAATTCTGCCAAACCTGTTCTTCTTTTCTCCATTGACCATCGCGAATAATCCACTTGTTTCCAGATGCGTCAGTTTCCATCGTGCAATGATGGCGAGATACATACGCACTCTGTTTTTCTAAAATTGTTAAGACATTGTCTCTCTCTCTACCAATAGTAAACAGTCTAGTACCTTTGTTCACCAGATCACTCAATAGATAAACTTTCCCATATTCCTCTCCCTGCATCACCCGCACGCAAAAACCCTGCACAATCTGCGGGGGCTGATATTCCCTTTCCACCAGTACCGGTTTTACTTGAGGCAAATATTTCAGTACTTCTTTGACAGACTGAAAACGGTGCTTGAAATTAGGATGAAGACATCCAGAAAAAAGGACATTCCATCGTTCTCCATGGGGAATCTGAGATAATTTGCGAACATCCCAATCTCCATTTTTACCTCTTTTCTGATACATCGCCAATTCGTTATGATTAGTCAGTTCTCCAAAAGGAAGACTACCCGTCAAAAGCTGAAATGCCAACACACCAAATGAGAAGATATCAGTCGTAGGTAATACTGTTGCCTCTCCACGCGCTCGATTCACTTGTTCGGGAGGCATGTAAGCGTAAGTTCCAAATATTTGATTTGGCTTACCGAATATATTTCGCTCAGTCATCCGTTTATTCCGATCTCCCGATATTCCGAAATCTGTTAAGGCTGCCACTCCATTGCTTTTGAACAATACATTCTCTGGCTTCAGATCTCGATGTACCTTACCATGGATATGTAAGGCGTGAAGCCCTAACAAAATCTGCTGACAAATTTGGGGATTTTTATCACTATACTTCCCCAAACAAGGAACCAAATCCCCACCAGGACAAAATTCCATCACAATATATGGATTGCCACCTACAACACCATAATCCAATGAGCGAACTAAGTACTCACAATCAATCTGTCCTGTCCGAAATTCCATTTCAAAACGAGCCATCAGCGGCTTGCGTATTTCAGGCGGTACTTCCCACAAACGTAGCAACTTCAGGGCGTAATCATGACCTTCATAGTCTTTCACTCGATACACTTTCCCAAAAGATCCTTCTCCCAGCACTTTGGATACCGTATATCGATTGTCAATACACTCCCCTATCTTATAGTCACATCTATCGACCATCGTATTATTCACCGTCTGCGTTCTTTTTGTCACTTTCGAATTTAAACCGTCGATCTCCCAAGACGATGATATCACCTGGCAAAATTTCCATTTTACGACTCACCTGAATATAGGTAGTTTTAAATTCGCTGCAATCTTTTAGAAACCAATGTCCGTTTTCCCAAACAATCTCAGCCTGTTCCTTAGACGTAATGGTCCGGTTAGCAGGTTCTGTATTGTCTCGATTCAATATAACAGAGTTTCCTTCATAAACTATTGGCTCTGCAACTATGTTCTCATGTTCCTCCGGAATAAGAGTCAGCGAGCAATGAGGCTTTTGTTCAACAACGGTATCGATAATCTGTTTCATCGGCCGCCGAATAGTGGGGCGATGCAATTCATTACTTGTGGTTGAAAGAGAAGTCCCACAAGATGGACAAGTCGTAAATCCCCCCGTCACTGGATAATGGCATTTAGGACATTCTGTCACGAACTGCTCCATAGAAGAACCGCTTTTCGAAGGATAAACCACTGTACTACGACAACTCTCGACTGTTCGTTCAGCATTTAAAACAGTCGGTTTAGGTACAACTTCTTCTTGTGCTCTCCCAGCCGTATAGCCATGTGGCCTGTTCACATAACAGTTCAACATTTCCAACGATTGTCCGCATTTCAAACACACCTTCGCTTCTGGAAGATTATCCCAACCACAATTCATGCATCTCATAGCTTTTTATTTTAGATTTATTTTTGAGAAATAATCAACGAAGCGATCTTACCAGTCTTCGTCTTCAATACCAAAGTTCCAACTCCACGATCCTTTATTTTCACCTTTTGAGTCCTCAAAATTAGTCTATTTTTCTCACGAACAACAACTTCACACCACGGAGCTATATCAGCAACTTCCCATTCAGCGTTTGTATCCACAATCAATTCCTTCATTTCCCCTTTCCTATTAAATTCAAGCTGATCAACTCCAACAGCAATATATTCTTCAATTTTCTTTCCCTCTTGTACCACTGTAATTTGAGCTTCAGTCTTTCCATTGCTGATGGTCACCGTAGCGGTACGCTCTTCCGTCTGATTATTAATTTCACAACTGACCGACAATGTTTTTTCTGAAGCCACCGCCTTACACCATTCTGTATTCGATGTAGCAATCCACTTTTCAGGAGAACTTTGTACTTTTACAATTTTACTGGACGTCGTTTCAAAGCCAAAAGTTAGTTGCGACTGGTCGAGGGTTAATCCATAAGATGTTGCAGAAGCAGTAGACGATGCTCGACCGTTAGTCTTTTTCAGTTTCTTTTCACATTCACTGATTTTAATCTTACAAGATTCTGCCAGATTATTATCACACTGCATGGCCGCATTAAAATTCTTTATTGCTTCCTTATATTTACCACTTTCCATCAATGTCTCCGCTTTTCTATAAATAGAAGCACATTGCCCCCATGCGCTATTGGCAAAAGCTATAGCCATGCAAGTCAAAGATATCAGTTTGCCCCACTTATTCATTTTCATTTCTTTTATTCGTATTTATATAAGTTTCTATTTTTAATGCTCGGTCTTCGAATACCCGGGCAGCCATATCCTGCCCGAATTCTTCCATCATATCCGATTTTTCCCGTAGTGTATGTAGAGCTGAATCCAGCACTGACTCGACAGCCCGTATGCGGTCTTTTACACAAAAATAGACCGAATCAGATAGAGAATCTCCAACTGCGCTTACCTGACGATACAATTCTAAAGAACGCAAATAATAATCCTCAAAAACAGAATCACCGTTCTCATACAGCGTATCAATCTGCGTCCTAAACCGATCACCCAATTCTTCAAAAACCTTTCCGCGCTCAATTAAAGGAGCATAAATCAAATCATTCTTATGTTGAGGAGAATCTGTGAAAGGATTTTCTTCAGATATTTCATTTCCACTTAATCCCCAGATAAGGGCTAAAATGAGAATTAACCCAAAGCCTGCGATCATTCCTATTTTCCCCTGTTTCGATTTCAATTTTGATATCCACCCCTCCACAATTTCTTTTCCCCCAAGGGCGGAGTGAGAACCGATGATCCTGTCATTTGATGAGTGAAGAGATTTTTCAATAGAAAGAGGAGTTGGTTCCACTGTCGTTTGTGTATCTCCACCAGCAGATTGCACGTCAATAAAGGCCGAAGTGTCACCATTCAAGTACGAATAGGCATAATCTGCTATTTGCTTGGCTGTGGGCCTGTCCCATGGATTTAAAGCCAGACATTTATAGATAACGTCTTTTAACGCCTCAGAAAAATTCGCCTCAATTAAGGGAATATCTGCTCCGTTTTTCTGCAACACTCCTCCGTGTTCTCCATATGGGGGCATCCCAGTCATCAATTCATAAAGTGTTGCACCTAAAGACCAAATGTCACTGGCCATAATCGGAGCAGGAGACGGGCCAAACCGTTCGGGTCCCATATAAGCCAATGTACCTCCACTAGACATCTCACCCTGATTTCGACGCAAAGTACTCCTGACACGTGCGCTGATACCAAAATCGGTAATCATAAATCCTCCTTCGTCATTAATCAGAATATTGTCAGGCTTGATGTCCTGATGAATAACCGGAGGAATTTTAGCATGAAGGTAGGCTAACCCCTCGGCTACATCATGTAGTAAATGCCAACATTCCGTTTCGGTAATCAGTTCTTCTCCGACTAAATATTTGAACGCAGATCCGTTCTTGCAAAAAGGAAGAATTAAATACGGCATCCGCTCCCAGCAATCATAGTATGTAGGGTGCAGCAGGTTCGTATGATTCATATCGAAGACCAAAGAAAACTCTTGCGTAAAAAGCGAAATGCCAGCATCATCAAGCCCTGTTCCTGGCGCATAAATCTTAATGGCGACTTTTACTTCCGTCAATTTATCTTGTGCCAACCAAACCTCAGAGAAGCCTCCCCTCCCTAAACGTTTCAGCAATTCATATCTGTCTGCAATAATTTGCCCTGTATCTAACATTTATCAATTCTCTAAAAGAAATAAATTCATTAATTGTGACGGCCAAAGTTATAAAAGAAAACATATATTCCAAAATTCATACTAACATTTTTTATTCTTATGTTCAAAAATAAGACCATTAGCAGATAAAAAACAAGAAAGGATATACGTTCTTTCCAATGTGTACATCCTCTCTTTATTATCCACTTGTTTTCCTATAGAGCAGCCTTGCAGCTTACAGCGGACTTCCGCCCTCTTCTTCAGAACCGCCACCGCCCGTCGACGGCGTGTCCGACAGGCAAAGGCTGTTCGACTGATACCGTCCGTCGGCACTACGGAATGCCAGGTAGATGGCAAGCGCATCGCCGTCCCATCCTTCGGGCAACGTTAGTTCAGCCGTACCATCCTCGCGCGTAGCAGCCTGCATGTCGTAGACCGCCACCCGCTTGTCCTTGTTGTACACCAGCGGCATGGCCACATCCGTCGGCTGCGCATCCCCCGTTCCGCTATTGTCTGTCCAGGTAAAAGTCACTTTTCCTCCTTCCGACGCAGCTTCTGCCACGAACACCGGTGTCAGGCTGCCTCTTGCCACCATCACCTTGGCATAGTCGATACTGATATCCGGCCCGCTGCCCGTCACAGCATTCTTCAGCAGATAGGACATGGCTGCATTGAAAGCTGTACATCTGTCTGCATAGTTCCGATAGCCCTCGCGCACATACGGCGTAATGGCTTGCAAGAAGCTCAGTGTCAGGGCAAACTTGCTACGTTGACTCTGCTGTTTCTCTGTGCGCGGATTACCCACACTTAGCGCCAGCGCACGCATATAGTGCACCGAATTCCACGTACTGCCTACTACGGTCCCCACTCTTCCGGAGAAACCTCCCAAAATACCTTGTTTAATAGTTCCCATGTTTTCTTTTGATTTTAGTTGTTATACCTATTGTTCTTTCCGAGCAAGGTTCGCGAATGCTTCTGCAGCAACATCCGGTCTGCTTCCTCGTCACAAAGATAACCCACTGAAACCCTGTATTTTCAGAAATGGGAAATTCTGCATCGGATTGCGTCCCTATGCAACGTGCGTCATAAGAACCATAGAGAAGTCCGCCCCTTCAGGTTCAACTGTTTTTCCTGGAAGAAAGGCACCATCTGCGCCAGCATCTCCGGGTAGCGCAGCGTCACGGGCAACCGATGGACCGATACCGATTTCCATCCGATACGCGAAAACTGGTATATCTGCCCCAGCAGCTTCTCTTCCTCTTCTTCCGAAAGCGGGTCGCGCAGTGCTGCTCCACTGGCCGATCGGCGGCTTACGATGAGCTTCAGCGGGAGCCACTGCCTCTTCTTCGTTTGAGCCAGCTGATAATAGTCATTGTTGAAGAGCAGGTAACGCCCTCCGCCCAGTCGCACATACGTGCCACTCAGCGGCATCAGACAACTGCTTTGAGCTGGTTCCCAGCTCAGGATATCGTTCTCTTCCGTCTTGTTCACCGTGACGATGGTTACCGGCACCCTTAGTTTCATGCTCTGCAATACACGGTCTATCTTCATCCATTCCTTCTGACTCATGGCCTTGTAGTAATGAATCACGACTTGAGAGGGCAATTCACGCCTGGTCTGTATATAGTCGCAAATGGACGAACGCAGATTTTCAGCCAATCGGTCCAGATTGTTTCCCTTGAAGCAGTCGAAGCTCAGGAAGTGCCCGTCGGGCATGAAGTAGAACGCACCGCCCACGTAGCGTCCGTCGGCCTTCTGCGAGCGGAAAGCTCCCACGCCTACCACCAGGTCACGACCGCTGCCCATCGGCACCGTAATCTTCCAAGGCACCCCACCCAGCTTGGCCAGCACCGACGTATAAATGTTCGGCAGGGGATACGAAGCGAAATCGGACTTACTTATCGAATCCGTGCTGACAAACTGCGACCCAATACCGAAGCGCAGCAGCAGCTCCTTCAGCTTGTAATACTCGTCTACCCCCTTCAGTTTGGAATACGGAGTCACACAGAATGCAAAATAACAGAACTGCGGATCGCGCTGCCTCTCCAGTAGCGCAGTCTCCACATCGACCAGCATTGTCTCCTGCGAGCGATATTCTATGTGTTCGTCCTTGCAGGTCATCTTGTCGAAAACAGTCCCCAGCCAATAACCCAGTTGAAGTTGAGGATTAATCTGCTTCCCGTCGGGACTTCCGTACGCAAAATAACAATATAATTTCTGTGCCATTGCATGCAGCGCCTCGTTGCCACTCTGATAGATGAAGATGAACCGATATTGCTTGTTTGGCACCCCGCTGAACGGACGGTATAACTTGATGCAGCTGGGCTCGATGCCCGTCCCGTTGCCGAAACTCAACTGCCGGGCGACAGGTGGCACCGTACGGACACATTCTCGGCCCACATCTTTCCATTCCGTACCGAAATGAAGCCCGTACGCCTGTAGGTCTGCGCTTTCCAACCACTGTTTCCGGAAAGCCGTGATACGGTCCACTCTCTTCCTGTACACTTCCTCTTTCTGTTTCGAATACCAGTCCGTATCAATCCTCAGTCTGTCTTTCAGTTCACGGTTCACCAGCCAGTAAGACTCACCCAGCCTGCTGCGTTGCCTGGCATCCATCGCCCCGTATCTCATCACTTCACGTCCCGTCATCAGCCGGGCACCCAAGCCCATCTCCATTTCTACGGCAGCCTTCCCCTTATAGACATAAGATTTCCCTTCGTATGACACCTGTAGCCATCCCGACAGGCATCCCGCATCCAGGCAAGGCACCAACCTGTAACGTAAATACCCCACGACCTTCGGCCGACCACTCAAAGGACCTTCTTCTATCCAGGCCACCGTCTGCCCGGTAAAGTCCCTCTCCACACACGCCTTCCGCCCGAAATAGCGGTACAACAGGTAGCCTATCATCTTCTTGGCCAGCCGACGGTTGTTCCGCAAATCAATCCTGACCGTTCCGGCCGGCATTGCCAAAGGCAAAGCCGTGTTTCCCGCCGCTTCCGTCTCCTGGTGCATCATGATTCGTTCCGCCAGCTCGTACGCGTCGAAATAGAGCAACTGTCTTTCGCCGTCGAACCTCAGCCGGTCTTCTCCCTCCACTTCGTCTTTATAGACCACCTCTACGCCGGCTACGAATTCCTTCGTCTCCTTCTCACACCATGCGGTCACCGCTACAGGTCCCCGCATTCTCCAATCCATTTCGATTTGATTAATTTTCATCTTGTTATTAATTTAAGATTCGAGCATAAAAGTATACAATATTTTTTGAATTGAAAAATCATATTGAAAATATTTTTCTTAAATAAAACGTGAAATATACATATTATATATAATCATTCGTTTTCTTCAAAAACAATTATCAATTAATAATACGTAGTATTATTAAATTGATAAAAAATAGCATACAGAATGAATCCGTAAAGAAAAAATATTTTTCTTCCGTTTCCACCATTTCCTCCCCCGTAGGAAAGGAGGAACGGATGAAATGAACCACGCCTGCACAAGACCCGCACGGGACCACCTCCGTACCTTCTCCGTCTGGAGGTACCTGAGGGTGGAGCGGGTATGGACCAGGTACGGAGCGGGTACGGAGGTGGAGCCCTTTGTGCAGGGTTTTGCAGCGATTTGCCGACAGAGACAGCGGCTCAAGACTGAGGAAGCTTGGCATACTGGCCGCGGTCGCGACGCTGCACACGCGAGGCATCCATCCACTGGCGGAGGCACTTGTCTACCTGGCGCTCGCTGAGCGAAAGGAGCTTGCCGAAACGAACGGCATCGGGACGGGTGAAGACGGCGGGCAGGCTGTCGAAGAACTGACGGCGAAGCTGGGCAGCATCACTCATGTCCGACGGCAAACGGGTGGGCATCAGCTGGGTGTGGATGCGGGCACTGTGGGCTAGCAGGACGGTGGCCATCCGAAGCGCCGTGTCGAAATCGGTGTCCGAGCAGGTCAGGAGGGACGGAAAGACTTCGTCGGGGCTGAGTTCCATCAGCCGCAGGGTGCTCAGGATCATGGCCAGGCGATAGGTGATGAGCCCCAGGCGACGAATGCTGGGAACGAAGGACTCGCCCAACAGGCGGTAGTATTCGTCTTGACGGTGGGCAAAGAAGTCGTTGAAGCGGCTGACCTGCTCGGGGGTGAAGACGAAACGGATGGCGTCCGACTGCTGCAGGCGTTCGTAGAAGTGGAAGAAACGCTGGCCCAGGCGGTCGAAACGGGCGTCGAGCGTCTCGTCCTCGCTACAGGCAAAGACGTCGGCCCAGTGCGGACGGATGCGGATGCCGTAGAAGAGGAAACGGCTGGCAAGGCCGTTTTCGGCATCGGGGATGAGGGAGAGCACCTGGCGGGGCGTACCGCTGAGGACGACGGAAAGGCGGGGCTCTGCGATGTCGACATACTCGCGGTTGGCACGGCGGTTGTAGGAGATGTTCTCGTGGTGGAAGGCTTTGCGCAGGCCGTCGCTGTAGTTGCCGTGCTCGCTGCGGAAGGTTTGTGTCAGGGTATCGCCTTCGGTCTCGAAGATGAGCCCGCTGCCGCCGTTGTCGTTCAGGGTCTGAAAGACGGCGGTGGAACTGCTGTTGGCAGGCAGGATGAGCATGCGAACGGGCGGTTCCTGAGGCGGGAAGCCGCCATTCTTACGTCCTTCGGTCTGATAGCGGGCCAGCTCCTGCTGATAGGCTTCGTACTCTTGCATGTAGAGGCGGCGCAGGCTCTGATGGACGGGGAGCACGAGCCGCTGGCAGAGGGTGAGCCTGCCTTTGCCCGACGAAGCAGGTGCCGCCACAAACAGGAACAGGTTGGGATAGACGCGACGTTCGCCATAAACGCCACTCACGCCGGGCAGGCAGGCCGACAGGCAGGTCAGGGAGCCGAGCAACAGCATGTCGGCATCTTCGGACGAGAGGGCACGGCTGACGACGTCGGACAGCAGCGCAGGCAGATGGCCTTTCACTTCGCCTGAAAAGGTGGGCAAAGGTTCGTCGGACAGCGGCGCAGCGGTTTCCTCCGTTTCCGCCTTCCCTACGGTAGTAGGAAGGGATGAAACGGGAAGAACGGGTTCGCTGCCGGTGTGGATGTCGATGCCGGCCGTGCGGGCCATGTGGAAGAAGGTTTTCAGCGTGACGCCCTCGCCCCGTGACTTGAGGCAGGCGTCGTACTGGCGGTCGGTTTCCTGCGGTTGATAACCGGGATAGAAAGCCGACAGACGGTGGTAGAACGTGCGGCCTCCTTCGCCGAAAGCATGGGCAAAGGCGAAGCCCAGGCGACACCAGTCGGCGTAGTCGGCAGTGAGGTCGATGTGGTTGGCTTCGATGCGTTTCAAGACGATTTCCACTTCCTCGCGTTCGGTGCGGGCAGGAATCCATTGGTGTATGTCAAATGTTTTATTTTTCATCTTCGTTCAAATATTTAGGGTTAATTACTGCGTCCGGATCGTGGGGAAGGTAGCAGGCGCGCGACAGGTTTCGTCCGGACGGGTCGACGCTGACGCCATAGGTGGCCTGCAGGTAGTGGCTCAAGGCTTCGAAGTACTGGGCATGGGTGCCCTGGGTGAGATCTATCTCGACCACCCACTTCAGCCCGTCGCCGCTGGGGCTTCGGAAGAGCAGCTGGGTGTCGAAATAGTCGTCGTTCAGCAGGGCATAGCGCAGGCCGTAGACGCCCCGGATGGCTTCGGGGTCGGGATGGCCAAGGGTATCGGCCAGGGGCGAACGGGCGGCACACCAGGTGTCTACGTGGTCGAAGTCGAGGCAGAGCAGTGAGCTGTGTTGCAGCAAGGCACTGTCGGTGCGCCGGGCAAAGGTGCCCGAGAAGCAGGCGTAGTCGAAGTGCAGGCTTTTGTATCGCTTGGGCTCGTTCTTGTCCGCCCGCCCCTCGCGCTGCAGACTGACGAGGGCACGCAGGGCTTCGGTCTGTGGCTGGTAGTAGGGCCCGCGGATGGCGTTGTATATCTGCCGCAGATTGACGGTGCGATGGGGCACGGTGGTTGTGACGGGCGCCTTGAAGAACGAGAAGACGGGCCATGCAGTCTGTGCCGTGGCCGGAGTGTGGGCGGGTGTTGTCATGGCTTCCTCCTTTCTTCGGGCAGGATGTGCCCGCGTTCGTTGAGCGTAAACATCACGTAGTTGTTGCGCAGGAGTTCGGCCACGTCGCGCCGGTTGTAATAGAGTTTTCCGCCGATGCGGGAGTGCGGCAGGGTGCCGTTGGCCCGCAGGGTGGCGAGGGTGCGCGGGCTGACGTGCAGGGACTGCATCAGTTCCTGTCCGTCCATCCACTGTGCCAGGGGGGCTGCCCCACCCGTTTTTTCGTTTTTCACTTTCGTTTCCCCCTTTCCCCCCGGGTAGGAAGTGGATGAAAGGAGGAATTCCAGTCGGTCTACCTTCTGGTGGAGCTGCACGATGAGTTGCAGCATTTTTTCATTTTCTCTTGTCATACATGTTTTCTGATGCCAGCCGTTGTTCGGCTTCCGTCCGTACTGGCTGACCGGAGCAGAAGTCACGAACGGGATTTCCCAGATCGCGACAGCAAAAGAATAAGGTGATCGGATGGTGATAAAGAGGTGATTTTCATTCACCTTAATCTCCTCGTACGGAGTTCATAACACACTATCTATCAGGCAATAAAAAAAGAGGTGATTTTCTTTATCTCCTCGAAAATCACCTCCATACCCTCAGGGGGAAAAGACAGAAACGTTATTCACCCAAATTGTAATCGTAGCCCTTGGGCCTCGTCGAAAATTTGTTGTAGACCGTTTTAATCTCTTGTTCCTCGAAATTACGGAAGACTGCTTTCAAGAAATCGACAAAACGATGGCGGTCTATGCTTCCTTTCCAATTCAAATAAATCAAGTGATAGGTATATCGGATAGAAGCGGCGTCCAGTTGGGGAGCAAGCTGCCCGCTTACATCAGGAACCACCCCTTCGCTGTTTAGAAATTGGGTGGTATAGTCTATGAGCCTGCTGTAATCATCCTTGTCAGGGAAGATGGGCCGATTGTTTTTACTGCCTGACATAAAGTGCAGGTACTTTAACGACTGGTCTATCTTTTTCTTTTTGTCAGAGATGTCTATTTTCGGCCTTGGCCTCTGCTCTTTTTCTGCGGGAGCTGATGACAACAAAATACTCCCCACCTGCGACCGGTAGACGGCCTGCTGCTGGTGTAGCCAGTCGCGCATGAGTGACGGCAAGCTGCGGGAAGCTACGGGCAGAACGGGCAGCCAATAGAGTTCCTGCAACTGGCGGCCGATGGCGGTGCAAATGGCACGGGGATCTTGCTCCTGCCGCCAGGCGGCGTCCAGCCTCGCAGAGGTTTGCTGGAAAGAGCGGTGGTTCCATCCTTCGTCCTGCAAGGTGGCGAAGTCGAGCATCACCGAATAGGGCTGACGCATAAGGTAAATATAGGACTCGAGCGCACGACAAACGGACAGGTAGACAGAGCCGCTGGAGAATCGGGGCAAACATCCGACCAGGTGGATCAGAAGGCGTTCGGTATCGTCGTCCGAAACACCCAGACACAGGCTGCGTTCGGAGCGGACAACATCGGCCAGGGCATCGTAGGCCGCCATCCAGGCATCGCAGGGATAGGCGTTCCACAAAAGGTAGCACAGGCTGCGCCAGGAGGGGCGGTCGTCGTCGGCATCGGGCTGAATGTCGAAAAGCAGGGAGAGCTCGGCGTAGAGTGTGGTCAGGGTGTGGCACATCAGCTGGCAGACAGAATGGGACAGAGAGGCTTCATCGGACTTCCTTGCGGACAGGATGCGCGCCAGGCAGGTGATACGACGAAGCATGCAACGGACACGGTCCATGACAGACTCGTCCCACATCACCGTTTCGTATTCCTGCAGGAGGCGCAGCTTGGCCCACCGGGCTTCGGCCTGAAAAAGAAGCCGGTAAAAACAGAGGAGCGGCGTGTCCGACGTCGGGAGGGGATCGTCCAGCAACAGACGGCAGTCGGCAGCCTCGGCAGTCAGTCCCAAAGGCTGATGGGGCTCGTCGATGAAACGGTCCATAGGACTTAGAACATGCTCGAACTTCACCTCATAAATGCCCTGTAGGGCTTGCGACAGGCGACTTTCCATCTCGGCATAACCGCTTGCCCGCAGCACGTGTTCGAGCCGCTCGTTAGCGACCAGCCATCTACCGTTGTCGCAACATTCCAGCACCTGCGGCCGCAGATTGCCGGTGAGCGCAGCTTCCATCAGTGTCAGTTCCATATTCTGTACAAGTATTTCTATTACAAAGATAAGGACTCAAAGGTTTCTGAAAGAGCAATCTCATAAAATAATTGCAACGCCACAAAATATTTCTGCCGACATGGCGACGGAACTCGAAAAAAGGACTATCTTTGCCGCCGATTTTGGTATCGCAGCCCCACCCGCTTCGGAGGCCGCGATGAAAAGGGAACCAGGTGAAAGTCCTGGACAGACCCGCTGCTGTGAGTCCCCGCCATGAAGAATCCTTGGAAAACCCCAAGCCACTGTCCCCTAGCAACGGAGGGATGGGAAGGCATCCAGGGATTGGGACAAGTCAGAAGACCTGCCAAAATCTGCCAACGTTTTAACGCTTTCGGGAAATAAGGCGGTGAAACATCGAGTCGGACCTTTCTTTGCCGGACATCCCCCTGTCGCGGACAGGCGAGGGCAAGGCCGTTTCTCTTTGTACTTCTTCTGTCCCTGTTTTCCCGTAGAACTGATAGGAATATGAAAATGGGTAAAACAAACATCCGCTCCTGTCTCCTGCTCGTCGGGATACTGCTGTGTCTGGCTGCAGGCAGCCTTGAGGCCATAGGCCAGGTCAAGGTGCGCCTTTCGGGCAAGGTGACCGACCGCGAAGGCCATCCGGTGGAACAGGCCACCATCGCCATCGAAAACAGCAGCACGGGCTGCTACAGCCATACGGACGGAAGCTACGAACTGATGGTGACGCCGGGCAGGCATGTGGTGGTGGTGTCGTTCGTGGGATACGAGACCCTGAAGATGCCGCTTCGCATCGACGGACCTACGACCCAGGATTTCCGCCTGAAGGAAAACAACGTGGGACTGGGGACGGTAGAGGTGTACGGCAAAAGCCAGACGCAGAAACTGAAGGAAGGCGTATTTGCGGTCAACGCGCTGGACGTGAAGGCACTGGCCTCTTCGCTGAACGACCTGAACAGCCTGATGGACCGCACGACAGGCGTCAAGGTACGCGAAGAGGGCGGCGTGGGTTCGGACTTCGATCTGTCTATCAACGGGCTTTCGGGCAACTCGGTGCGCTACTTTCTGGACGGCATGCCACTGGACAGCAAAGGCAGCGGCATGTCGCTGGCCAACCTGCCTGTCGGCATCATCGACCGCATAGAAGTGTATAAGGGCGTAGTGCCTGCCCACCTGGGTACCGACGCGCTGGGCGGCGCCATCAACATCGTCACGAAGCAGGAGAAGAAAAACTACCTGGACGCATCCTACGGCATCGGCTCGTTCCATACGCACAAGGCAGACCTGAACGCACAGTGGGTGGAACGGCGGACGGGACTCATCGTGCGGCCTACGGTGGGCATCAACTATTCGAAGAACGACTATCGGATGAAAGACGTGGAGGTGTGGGACGAAGAAGCGGACGCCTACGTCTACGCCGACCGCAAGCGTTTCCATGACGACTATTTTTCCCTGCTGGGCCAGCTGGAAATAGGTTTCGCCGACAAGTGGTGGGCCGACGCCTTCTTCGTCTCGGGGTCCTACTCGAAAACGGACAAGGAACTGCAGACCGGCTCGGTGCAGACGGTGGTCTACGGCATGGCCGAACGGCAGACGGACGCATGGAACGTGGCGGCACGCTACCGGAAACGCGACTTCCTGGTGGAGGGACTACAGCTGAACGCCTCGCTGTCGCACACGTGGGACCACTCGCTGACGGTAGATACCGCCTACCGGAAATATGACTGGAACGGAGGCTACATCGTGAGCTCACGCAACGAGATTACGGGAAACAAACGCTCGATGCGCCACTACAAACGTCCGATGACCCTGGTACACGCCAATGCCGACTATGCTCTGAACGCACACCATGGTTTCAACCTGGACTATTCGATGAACCGCACGGGCAATGACCGCTATGACGACCTGGATACGGACTTCGAACCGTCGAACGACATACTGACCAAGCATATCACAGGCCTCTCCTACTATCAGTCGTTCTTCGACGACCGGTGGAACAACACCCTCTTCGTGAAGGACTACGTGAACCATGCCAACATCCGCCAGACCGACTCGGGCGCGACGACGGGTTCGAACAACGTGCGGGGCTCCATCACCCGGAACTACTGGGGATATGGCGTAGGTACCCGCTTCACCCTTGTCGCTCCTTTTGCCGTGAAGGCCTCTTTCGAACACAGTGTACGCCTGCCCATCGCCCGCGAACTGCTGGGCAACGGAACGACGGTCTATGCCAACGTGGCACTGGAGCCCGAAAGCAGCGACAACGTCAACCTGGGCTTCTTCGGAACCTGGCGTCCGGCTGCCGGGCACACGTTATACTACGAAGCCAACGGTTTCCTGCGCAATGTGGACAACTTCATCCAGGTGCAGGTGATCGAAAAGGAGGGCATGATGCAATACCAGAACGTTCCGGCCGTACACATCAAAGGCATGGAAGGGGAAGTGCGCTACGACTGGCAGAACAGACTGCAACTGTCCGGCAACCTGAGCTTTCAGGACGCACGCGACCAGCAACAATACAAGACCGACGGAAAACCTTCGGCCACCTACAACAACCGCCTGCCCAACCGCCCCTGGCTGTTCGGCGGAGCCGAAGCAAGCTATACGTTCCACAACGTAGGCCTGCCGGACAGCCGCCTGCGACTGAACTGCAACTACCAATGGGTGCACTGGTATTTCCTGACGTGGGAAGCCTATGGTTCGTACGAGAACAAGTCGCGTATACCGACGCAGCACATCTGCAATGCGGGCCTCTCCTACTCGTGGAAGAACGACACTTACAGCCTGTCGCTGGAATGCTCCAACCTGCTGGACGAAACGGCTTACGACAACTACAAGCTGCAAAAGCCGGGACGGGCCTTCTTTGCCAAATTCAGACTATTCATCAACTAATCTAACCAATAACCAATTGTTTCATTATGAAAAAAATCAAATTTTTACTGAGTGCATGTATGGCTGCCCTGCTGGCCACTTCTTTCACAGCCTGTTCGGACGATCCCGCCGAAGGAAACGGAGGCAACAATAATCCGGAAGAAACGACGAAGGACTATCACTTCGACCTTTTCCTTAGTGTGGGCAAGCATGGCGGCATGAGCCAGGGCGACGGAACCATCGTCAGAAGTGTATCCGACCTGAGCGCCGATGCAGACAAGATTACGATCGAAGGAATCGGCTCCGAATTCGAATCCAATGGAAACACCTACACCATGGAGGCGATCGTGAAAGGCAAATATTATTATGAAGTGCCTTACCAGCCGGCCGACCGCTTTGTGAAACTGGAAGTGAACTATGACCCCACGACCGGCAAAAACGCCCTGAACGTTGTTGGCCAACGTCCGTTTGCCGACGGCTATACATTCAAGGCACGCTCGTACACACACGCCTGGCTGGACGACAACACACTGCTCATCATGGCCGCCAACGGCGATGCAGACAAAATCATCTGGACCAAGCTGAACGCCGACGACATGAGCATCATCGACAGCGGTACCCTGAGTGAAATTACTGCTCCCGAAGGCTATCCGGTACTCACGACGTCGGGCATCCTGACCTACCGCCAAAGCGACAAGAAACTTTATTATTTCTACTTTGCCAAGACTTCGAAACGGAACGGAAAGGCTACGCCCTATTTCTACACGGCTATCATCGACCCGGCTACTATGAAGGTGGAAAGCAACGAACCGAACAATATAGCCCAACAGACAGCTGGCAGCGCCTACGGCGAACTGATGCAGAACAGCGTGATGTATGATGAGGATGACAATCTTTACCTGGCCACTTTCACTCCGGACGAAAACGAAAAGGAAATAGGCCACCTGCTTCGCATCAAAAAGGGCGAAACACAGTTTGATACGACTTACGACGGCTATCCGAATGCAGACGGCAAGTTGCTGACCATTCAATACCTGGGCAACGGAAAGGCACTGGCCTACGCACGCAACGATGACGGTGATCCGCAGGACGGTACGCTCAACATCGACTCCTACTGCCACTACTACACCATCCTGAACCTGGCAGACGGCACAAGAGAACGGCTGAAATACAACGGTGAGGAAATAGCCTACAATGCCGGCCGCTTCTCCCAACGCACGGCCGTTGTCGACGGAAAAGCGTATGTAGGCGTGAATACCCGTGAGGAATCCTGCATCTATGTCTACGAGATCGCAACAGGGAAAGTTGAAAAAGGAGCAGAGGTGGATGCCAGCTTCTACTTCGACATCCTGCGCGTAATGAGCAACCAGTAATCAGCCCCCTGCATGAGAAAAGTCCTTACTTTACTTTTGTTATGTCAAACCGCCCTCCTCTGTCGCGCATACGGAGAGGGCGGTTTTGCTCCTTGCGACTTGCTTGCCAATCTGAAGAGTGGCGAGAAAGCAGCCCTGCTGATGGTACATTTCGGTACGACATACGACGACACACGTGCCCTCACCATTGATGCCCTGAACCGGAAAGCGCAGGAAGCGTTTCCTGAACTTACCTTTACCGAAGCCTACACATCGCGCATTGTCATCCGCCGCCTCAAGCAACGCGGTATCCGGAAAGACACGCCGCTCGAAGCACTTCTGCGCCTGAGGGCCGAAGGCTATACACACGTCGTCGTACAGAGCAGCAACATCATTGACGGAGTGGAAATGGAATCGCTTCGGCGCGACGTGGAAAGCGTACAGGCTTTCTTTAAAGAAATTCGGGTGGGTACTCCCCTACTCTATTCGGTGGACGATTGCCAGAAAGTAGCCGATATCCTGACCGGACGCATGGGCGCAGCAATGTCGGACGGTAAAAAGGAAACGGAACATTTCGTGCTCGTAGGGCACGGCACTCATACTCCAAGCACAGCTGTCTACAGCCAAATGGACCATGTACTGAAAGCCGCCGGACACTCAAACTGCCACGTAGCCACGATAGAAGGCTATCCGACCTTCGACACCCTGCTGGCACAACTGAAAGCTGCGAAAGCCCGAAAAGTGACCTTACAACCTTTCATGCTGGTGGCAGGCGACCATGCCCGCAACGACATAGCCACAGAATGGAAAGAAAAACTGGAAGCGGAAGGCTATACCGTTAATATACGCCAGGAAGGCCTGGGACAAATACCCGAAATCCAAGACATCTTTATCGAACACCTCCGCTTCAGCCTGCACCATCGCAGTGTAGGCATCATGGAAAAGAAAGCTGCCTATGCTGCCGGAAAAGATTGAGACAAGACTGAACCACCCGCGATAAAGACAGCAGTAACGACCGGAAAGTTTACTGAAAAAACGTATCTTTGCCAAAGATTATGAAATCCAAAGAAATGAAACAACCGAAAATAATCGTTGCCGGCATCGGACCGGGCAACGAACAAGACATCACCCCGGCCGTCAAAGCCGCATTGCACGAAGCAGATGCCGTGATAGGTTACAAATACTATTTTCAGTTTATCACTCCTTACCTGCATCCGGAAACACCCTGCATCGACACAGGGATGAAACGCGAACGCGTGCGGGCCGAACAGGCTTTCGAACTGGCTGAGCAGGGAAAGACGATATGCGTCATCAGTTCGGGCGATGCAGGCATCTATGGCATGACACCGCTCATCTACGAAATGAAGCGCGAACGGGGCAGCTCTGTCGAAATCGTATCCCTGCCCGGCATCAGTGCCTTTCAGAAGGCAGCCTCCCTGCTGGGCGCACCGGTGGGCCACGACTTCTGCGTCATTTCCCTCAGCGACCTGATGACTCCGTGGGAACGCATCGAGAAACGAATCGTGGCCGCTGCCCAGGCCGATTTTGTCACTGCAGTCTATAATCCCAAAAGCGAAGGCCGCTACTGGCAACTCTATCGGCTGAAAGAAATATTCCTGCAGGAAAGCCGTTCCCCCCAGACACCTGTGGGCTACGTCCGCCAGGCCGGAAGACCGGAACAGGAAGTACACGTGACCTCCTTACAAGAATTTGACCCTGAACAGACAGACATGTTCACAGTCGTCATTATCGGCAACTCACAGTCTTACGAATGGGAAGGCAGCTTTGTTACTCCCCGGGGATACTATCGGGAAAACGAGGAATCGGGAGTTTCCATCGGACAGGACATCATGATACGCAGTTTCCGTACCATCGAAAGCGAGCTGAAGAACAAGGATATCCCCTTGGACCACAAATGGGCCCTGCTGCACGCCATCCATACCACGGCCGATTTCGAAATGGAAGACTTGCTGCGGACCGACAACCATGCCGTATCTACGCTGTACAGACAGATTGCTGACGGACAAGTGAAAACCATTGTCACCGATGTGACTATGGCCGCCAGCGGCATCCGCAAGGGAGCGTTGCAACGGCTGGGAGTGGAAGTGAAATGTTATCTCAGTGATCCGCGCTCGGCTGAAATGGCTGCTGAAAAAAAGATTACCCGTACACAGGCCGGCATCCGACTCGCGGTAGAAGAACATCCTGACGCCCTGTTTGTCTTCGGCAACGCACCGACGGCCCTGATGGAGCTATGCGACCTGATTCGCAAAGAGAAAGCCCGTCCGGCAGGCATCGTGGCAGCGCCTGTAGGTTTCGTTCACGTAAAGGAATCCAAGCACATGGTGAAACCTTTTACAGAAATCCCCAAAATCATTGTGGAAGGACGCAAGGGAGGAAGTAACCTGGCCGCTACGCTGGTCAACGCCATCCTTTGCTACAACGATGCCGAGCAACTGCGCCCCGGCCGAGACGTATAAACAGATAAATATGGAACAGAATTTCATTCTGATAGGACTGGATGACAGTCCCTCACCCTTCTTTCCTCCCGAAGTACAGGAACTGATCCGAAACGGAAGGTACTTCTCGGGCGGTGTACGGCACAGGGAGATTGTAGCTTCCCTGCTGCCGGATGATGCCACGTGGATGACCATCAACATACCGCTGGACAACGTATTCGCACAATACAAGGCCCATTTCAAGGCCGACGGACATCCTATTGTGGTATTCGCTTCGGGCGATCCGCTGTTTTTCGGTTTTGCCAACACGCTCCGCAAACGGATGCCTGAAGCCCACCTGCGACTCTATCCTGCCTTCAACTCCTTGCAGACATTGGCACACAGGATGGTAATCCCCTACAGCGACATGCGAAACGTATCGCTGACCGGACGCCCTTGGCAGGAACTGGACAGGGCCTTGATAGAACGAAGCACCCAAATCGGCATCCTGACCGACCGGGAACACACTCCCGACGCCATTGCCCACCGCATGCTGGACTATGGCTACAGCCAATATACGGTCTATGTAGGCGAACACCTGGGAAACCCAGACAAAGAACGCATCCGCCGGATGACGGTTGAAGAGACTGCCCGAAGCTGCTTTGAACGCCCCAATTGCTTGATCTTGAAAGCTGACACTCCTCTCCCACCACGTCCCTTCGGCATCCCTGACGAGGCTTTCGATCATTTGGACGGACGTGCCCGCATGATAACCAAGGCCCCTATCCGGCTGCTTACGCTCCGTGCACTCGGACTGAACAGCCGACATGTGTTCTGGGATATCGGTTCCTGCACGGGTTCGGTATCCATCGAAGCACGCCTTCAGTTTCCGCATCTGACGGTCGTTTCTTTTGAAATACGTCCCGAAGGCCGACAACTAATGGAAGTGAACAGTCGCCGCTTCGGCGTTCCGGGCATACAACATCTGACAGGAGACTTTCTGCAAACCGACCTTTCCTCCTTACCTCTTCCCGATGCCGTATTTATCGGTGGTCATGGAGGCAAACTGGGCGTAATGATGGAAGGAATAAAGAAACTTCTCCAGCCCGGTGGATGTATCGTCTTCAACTCCGTATCTGCCGAAAGCGGGAAAGCCTTCCGCGAGGCAGTCGCAAAACTGGGTATGCAACTGCAACCATCGGTACGCATTGCGTTGGATGACTACAATCCCATCGAAATAATGAAAGCTACCTTATAATAGAAACAGAAAACATGGATAAAAAGACAGCCATTATATTGATTTCCGAAGAAGGATTGCCGCTGGCACACCGTCTGTTGCCGGATTTTCCCCAAGCCGTCATCCTCAGTACAACGGTCAAGGACAATACCTGCCTGAATGTAGAAAGCTATGCGAACTTCTTCAATGAAAATTTCCATCGCTATGACGCCTTTATCTTTATCGGAGCCATGGGGATTTGTGTACGGAGCATAGCGCCTTTCATCGCAGACAAGCATACGGATCCTGCAGTAGTATGTATAGACAGTACGGGACGATATGCCATTCCTGTCCTGTCGGGACATGTAGGCGGGGCGAACGAGCTGGCCCGATGTGTGGCCGGATGTATCGGAGCGGAAGCCGTGATTACTACACAAAGTGACCGTACTGGCCTGTGGGCACTCGATACACTGGGCACTGAATACAACTGGACAGTCCTGACTGCCGAAGGTGGAAACATGATTTCTGCAAATTCTGATGAAGGACATCGCATAATAAACCGACTCATCAGCCTGTTTGTCAAACAAGTACCCACATTGCTGTACATCGGTGTACGGGTGCCGGGTGTGGAGCGTTTGGAGCGGACTTGTCCGCCACATGTCAGCATCCGTTACGGACGCTTCGAAGACATCGACTTGAAGCCTTACGAACTAGTCTTGCTGATTACGCCTTTCCGCTACGACACTGCCGGAATCCCTGCCCTTTATTACATCCCGCGGGTACTCCATGCAGGTATCGGACTGGCACACAACGCCGGACCTGTCGAGGAAGTCATCCGGCAACTGGACGAAACGCTGTACAGCCAACACATCCATCCCGCCGCAATTTCCGATTTTGCCACCATCTGCGAGAAACGTGAAGAGCCGGTAGTCGGACAGCTGCAATCCCGGTTCCCCGTGCAGTTTTATACAGCCGACGAGCTGAAGACCGTAAACGTACCTACCCCGAGCGAAGTAGTACAAAAACACATGGGTACGCCCAGCATCAGCGAAGCAGCAGCCCTGCTGGCCTCGGAAAGCGGGTGTCTGGTACTGAACAAACAGAAAGGCAGCAACTATACCCTGGCCGTAGCCATTGGAAAGGGAATAATGACCGACAGCGGCCATATCGAAATCGTGGGAGCCGGTCCGGGCGATCCCGACCTGATATCCGTACGCGGACGACAGATGCTGGAAAAAGCCGATCTGATACTCTATGCCGGCAGTCTGGTGCCCCGCGAACTGACCTATTGTGCCAAACCAGGTGCTGTAGTCCGCAGTTCTGCCTCCATGAATCTGGAGGAACAGTTCGCGCTGATGAAAGCATTCTATGACCGCGGTTGCTTCATTGTCCGGCTGCACACGGGTGATCCTTGTATCTATGGAGCCATACAGGAACAGATGAACTATTTCGACCAATACCAGATGAGTTATCACATCACGCCGGGTATTTCTTCTTTCCAAGCCGCTGCCGCTGCCCTGAAATCACAGTTTACCATTCCCGAAAAAGTGCAGAGTATCATCCTGACCCGCGGCGAAGGACGGACACCCATGCCCGAACGGGAAAAGCTGCACCTCATGGCGCGCTCGCAAAGTACGATGTGCATATTCCTCAGCGCGGGTATTGTAGACCAGGTGCAGAGCGAACTGTTGCAGGAATATCCCGAAGATACGCCTGTAGCCGCCTGTTACCATCTGACGTGGAAAGACGAACGAATCTACCGCGGTGTGCTGAAAGATTTGGCCAAGATTGTGAAAGAAAACAACCTGACACTGACTACCCTGCTAGTAGTGGGCGAAGCCATTGACAACCGCCAAGGCTTGTCCCGCCTCTATGCGCACGAGTTCAAACATCTGTATCGGAAGGATTGAATTATGATTCTTATTTTAGGAGGAACCACCGAAGGCCGACTGGCGGTAAACACACTGGACGAATCGGGCAGTCCGTTCTACTATTCCACCCGTGGAGATGAACAGGAAGTGTCCCTACACCACGGCATCCGTCTGCAAGGAGGCATGGATGCGGGAGCGATGGAGCAATTCTGCCGGCAAAAGGGAATCCGGCTATTGGTCGATGCCGCTCATCCTTTTGCTGAGGAACTGCATCGCAACGTAGCTACAGTGGGGCAACGTCTGCAAGTTCCTGTAATCAGACTTGAGCGCATCTATCCGCCACGTACGACCTGTCCTGTTATCTGGTGTGCCGACTACGACGAAGCTGTGAAAAAAATACAGCAATCGCATCCGGCCTCTCTCCTCCTGCTTACGGGCGTACAGAGCATTGCCCGCTTGGCTGCGCTATGGAAAGATAAAAACATACGCTGCCACTGCCGCATCCTCGACCGCGACAGCTCACGCCTGTTGGCCGACCGCCAAGGATTTCCTCGCGAACGCCTCTGCTATTACCACGAAGGCGAAGACGAACGAATCGTGATGGAGCAACTTCACCCGAAAGCTATCGTATTGAAAGAAAGCGGTTTGTCGGGAGGATTTAAAGAAAAGGTTGAAGTGGCAACAAGCCTTGGTATCCAAGTGTTTGCCATCCAACGCCCGCCACTTCCTCCTTCGTTTATAACCGTAACAGGGAGGCATGGACTCCGTCGGCAAGTTGAACAACTGCTTCCCGAATTCTACCCACAACACACGGGACTTACCACCGGAACCTGTGCCACAGCCGCCACCGTAGCTGCCGTTTGGAAAGCCCTTGACGATAATACTCCCGACACTTTTCCAGTCCTTCTGCCAGACGGCGAAATCCTGACGATACCTGCCCGTCCGACAGAAAGGATTTTATCTGCCGACGGCAAGACCGTCATTGCTTCAGCTTTTACTGTAAAAGATGCAGGAGATGATCCGGATATTACCAACGGCATGACGATAGAAGCCCGCGTCACGTTGCACCTATCGTCCGCTGCCACTTCTACCACTCCTCTATCCATTCACATCGATGGCGGTTACGGAGTGGGGCGTGTTACGTTACCAGGTTTGGGAATTGAGGTGGGACAGGCTGCCATTAACGCTACCCCACGTCGGATGATAGAAAACAGCATCCGTCACTTGCTGCAATCCTTGCCTATGAGAGCCAATCCTGTCTCGATAGACGTTCTCATTTCCGTACCGGGTGGTGAAGAAATTGCCCGCCGCACTTTCAACCCTCGCCTAGGCATTGAAGGGGGAATTTCGATTATTGGCACGTCGGGCATTGTGAAGCCCTTCTCGACAGATGCTTTTATCCGCTCCATCGCCAAATCTATGGAAGTGGCACGCGCTACAGGCAGTCCACGTGTCGTTATCAATTCGGGTGCCAAGAGTGAACGTTTCGTTCGTGCCTATTATCCTGAACTACCGCCACAGGCTTTCGTACACTACGGCAACTTTATCGGCGAAACGCTGAAACTGGCCGACAGCCTGAAGGTGCCTCGCATTACGCTGGGTGTTATGATAGGTAAGGCTGTCAAGCTGGCAGAAGGGCATCTGGATACCCACAGCCGCCAGGTGACGATGAACCGTGATTTCATCATTTCAATGGCTCGTGAAGTCGGTTGCGGTGAAGATGTCTGCACACGCATCGACGGCATCACTTTGGCTCGTGAATTGTGGGACCTTATACCAGCCTCGCTTTTGCCAACCTTTACGCAGACCGTCATTGACCACTGCCACCACCACTGTGCCCCTCTCTTACCTCACGGTGAACTGACCATTTTACTGATTTCGGAAGATGGGCGAATATACGTATAATCCTATCAGCTTTTCAATCCATTTTCTTGCCGCTTCATCTCCAGTAATACGCCAAACGTCAGCGGAAGGGCCAGTAAAAAAGTGCAGATGTCGGAAACGGCCTGACACATCTCCACGCCCTGAAGCCCGAAGAAATGGGGAAGGATAAAGATAAACGGCACAAAGAACAAGCCCTGACGGGCAGACGAAAGGATGGTGGCACGCACGGATTTGCGGATAGTCTGCAACATCATGTTGCTGATGATGACGAACGTGCCCAGCGGATAGGTGACAAGCTGCCAGCGCAGGGCCGAAGCACCTGTGGCCACCACAGCGGGGTCGCCCTTACGGAACAGCTCCACCACCTCTTCGGCAAAGCCGAAACCCAACACAGCACAGCAGGTCAGGAAAATAAAACCGATACGTACACAGAGCCAGAAACCCTGACGCACACGGCTATAAAGACCTGCGCCGTAGCAGAAGCCACAGAGGGGCTGGAAACCCTGCCCGAAACCGATTAGGAAAGAATTGATGAACATACCAATGCGTGACACGATGGACATGCCTGCGATGGCAGCGTCGCCATACGCTCCGGCGGCCAAGTTCAGCAGGATGGTGGACAGACTAGCGAGTCCCTGGCGGGCAAGCGAGGGCGTACCACCGCCAATAATTTCCTTGATGAAGGCGAGCGACGGCGTAAAGTTGCGATAACGGATGGGGATATTCCCCCCCTTCGTAGCCATGTAGAGCAACAGCGTAAAGCTGCACACCTGACTAATGACCGTGGCCAGCGCAGCACCCGCCACGCCCATATCGCAGACGAAGATGAATAGCGGGTCGAGCACCACGTTGAGGATCGCCCCGCTCACGATGCCCACCATAGCGTAGGCGGCATTCCCCTGAAAACGTATCTGATTGTTCAGCACCAGCGATGAAGCCATGAAAGGCGTACCTGTCAAAATAATACCCAAGTAGCGTTCCGTATAAGGCAAGATGGTGGGTGTAGAGCCCAGCATCAGCGACAGCGGTGTGAGGAATAGCAACCCCAGCACTGCCAACACACAGCCCGTGAAGAAGGCCATGAAAAAGCCCGTGGCTGCCATCTTCTCCGCATTGGCCACGTCGCGGGCGCCCAGACGGCGCGAGATGTAGTTACCCGACCCGTGGCCGAAGAAGAAACCGACAGCCTGGATGATGGACATCAGCGAGAACACGATGCCTACCGCTGCTGTGGACTGCGTATTAATCTTACCGACGAAGTACGTGTCGGCCATGTTGTAGAAAGCCGTCACCAACATACTAATGATGGTGGGGATGGCCAGGCGGGTGATGACACCCGCAATGGGGGCAGTAGTCAGCTGCTCGTAGTTTTCTTTGGCTGTGTGATGGTGTATCAACATCTCATATAATCTTTTTTATCCGTTAGGTAACAAGTCCGCTTCCCGGATAACGCCCAGCATTTCGCCGATGCTGCGGACAGTGACCATAGTGCCGTCCGCCCGGTGAAGCACGAAGGGAGCGTCACCCCGCAGGTCGCCCGTCTCGATGAAGACAGCAGACTCCACGTTGCGGTTAGCCTGAATACCGTTGCGCTGCAAGGCCTTGCGCACCATGGCATAGCGTTGTCCGTGTCCGGCGAGACGGATTTGCGAAGTGTATTCATTGTCCACACGGAAGAGGCCCGTTTCCAGATCGAATACGATACCCTTGCGGGCGAAAAAGCGGCTCAGGCTGCCGTCCAACGCCAAGTCTTCGGGTGTACCGATGGTCACCCCGCTCGCCTTGTCCATCAGCCAGATTTTGTCGGCTATTTGGAGAGCCAGCTCCAGGTCATGGGTAGAGAGAAAGATGGTCTTGCCCGTGCTACGACTCAGGCGGTGGAGCAACTGCATCATCTCCACCTTGCTGGGAAAATCGAGGAAGGCCGTCGGCTCGTCCAGGTAGATGACGGGCGTCTCCTGTGCCAGCGCCTTGGCTATCATCACCTTCTGGCGCTCGCCGTCGCTCAGGGTATCCACCATGCGGTCGGCCAGGTGTGCGATGCCCACCAGGGCGATGGAGCGCGCCACCACCTCCTTGTCTGCCTTCGACAGGGTTCCCCAAAAGCCGGTGTAAGGGCTGCGTCCCAGACCCACCAGCTCCGTGGCGGTCATGTTACGAATGTCGCATTTCTCCGTCAGCACCACGCTCAGCACGCGCGACAGCTGCTTGTCCGTGTAGGCATCAATTTCCTTGCCCTGCACGTAGATGTTTCCGTCCAGCTTGGGCTGGAAGGCCGAGAGCGTGCGCAGCAGGGTGGACTTCCCCACTCCGTTGGCTCCCAAAAGGCAGGTCAGCTCACCGCCGCAGATGTCGGCCGAAATGCCTGCCGCCACCATCTTCACGCTGTGCTTCGAGGCATAGCCGATGGAGAGGTTTTCGATATGGATGGTTGGTTCGTTCAAAGGGTCTTTCTATATTAATGGGTTCATATTCAGTTATTCGTCTATCTCACTTTTCCTGCGCCTGAAGAGCACCGAAGCAACGACCGGCGCACCAATGAGTGCCGTCACCGAGTTTACCGGCAGGGCGCCCTCGAAGCCTGGCATACGGGCAATGAGGTTGCACACCAGAGCCAGGGCGGCACCCGTCAGCAGCGTGGCAGGCATCAGCACACGGTGGTCCGACGAGCGGAAGATGGCACGGCACAGATGGGGCACGGCCAGGCCCAGGAACATAATGGGGCCGCAGTAGGCCGTCACGATGGCCACCAGCACGCCCGAGCAGAGAATGACCAGCAGGCGGGCCCGCCGGATGTTCAGTCCCAGGTTGCGCGCATAGCTGTTGCCCAGCAACAGCAGATTCATGGTCTTGATGAGCAGGAACGACAGCGGCAGCAGCACGGCCATGATGCCCACGAACAGCAGCATCTGGTCGCCTGAAACGCGGGCGAAGCTGCCCAGCCCCCAGATGACATAGGCACGGATATCCTCTTCGACACTGAAGAACTTCAGCACACCGATGACGGCATTGGCCACGTAGCCTATCATGACGCCGATGATGAGCAGCGTCACGTTGCCGCGCACCTTCATCGACACATAGACGATGAGCGCCATCACCGACATGGCACCCACGATAGCGGCCAGCGACAACGCCACTTCGCCCAGATAGCCCAGACGGCTCAGGGCAACGCCCCCGACAGCACCGGACAGCAGCACTACCATCGCTACGCCCAAGCTGGCACCCGAGCTAACGCCCAGCACCGAAGGGTCGGCCAGCGGATTGCGGAACACCGTCTGCATCTGCAGGCCGCTGACCGACAGACCCGCGCCCGCCACAAGCGCCGTCAGGGCCTGGGGCACGCGCGACTTCCACACGATGTTCTGCCACACCACCAGCTCGTCCGTCCCGCCCGCCAGGATGCGGCACACCGAGCGCAGGGGGATGTCCACCGAACCCAGCAGCAGGTTCAGCAGGAAGAACAGGGCGATGAACACGGTCATCAGCAGCATCAGGGGGAGTATGGGGCGATGGTTCATGGCGTTTATTTCAGTCGTTCGTAATACGTGGGTTCATACTGGGGCAGCAGGTCGAGATGGAAGGCGTGTATCAGGTCCTTCAGCACCACGTCGGGCTGCATGGGCATGCTCTCGTAGAAGGGCGTGGTGCGCATGTTGCAATAGACCACCGCCCGCTCGCGGAAGGCACGGAAGTCGGCATAGCGCGCGTCGGTGGCCTTCAGGGCGTCGTAGGAGAAGGTGCCCTCATAGCTGTTGACGATGCGCCAGAAGTCGGCCTCGTCAGCCCGGCTATAGACGGTCTCGAAGTCCAGCGTCACGCCGCCCGAACGGGGGTCGTCCTTCAGGAAATAGTCGGCTCCAGCATCGCGGAACAGCTGGGCCAGGAAACTTCTGCCGCCTACGGCATACCAGTTGCCTCCACGCAGCTCGCCGCTGAACACCACGGGACGTTTCTCCACGCCCGCGGCCAGGCGACAAAGCTCCTTGTAGCGCGCCTCAATGGCGGCAAAGCACTCGTTGGCTTCGCGTTCGCGCCCGATAAACAGGCCCACCAACTTCACCCACTCCGCCTGTCCCAGGGGCGTCATCTCCTTGTAGCCCAGATGGGGAACCAAGGGAATATCCGTGTCGCGCAAGGCGTCGTAGCCGCCGCGTTTGAAGGGGGAGATGAAGATGACGTCGGGCTCTACGCTCATCACCACCTCGGAGTCGAAGTTGCCTTCGATGCCTATCTTCACCGTGTGGCCCTCGGCCAGCTGGCGGTTCATGGTGGGGTCGAAAAGGTGGCGCGTGCTGGTGATACCTGTCACCAACGGACAGGCGTCCAGGGCGATGAAGTTAGAGAGCTGAAGCGAGGTCATGCAGATGACGCTGCGCACAGGCGTTTCTATTAGGGTATAGTCTTGGGGGATACTCACCGGATGCGTACCGCGGGGCACAAGGGCAAAGTGATAGCCCGGCGCCTCGGGGTTCTGCGGGTCGTGTACGTCCAGCAGGCGAACGCCGTCGGCACGATAGTCTATGGTGTAGCCTTCGGCATAGGTGGGAGTTACCCGTGACAAGGAGTCGGCCGGAGCCATGGCGGCGCTGTCGGTCTGCATTCCACCGGCGGCCGAAGGCTTCGACGGCCGGGAACCGCAAGAGCCCGCAAAACAGGTGACGGCCAACAACAGGCCGGCAAAGAGGAGTCTGTTCATCGGTAAGGTCTTTTTAAAATCAGGTGCAAAGTTAACCGAAACGGCGGAATATCGCAACTTACGTGTGTGAAACTTCCCTATCAGCGGACAATGGAATGGATACGCAGACAGGATAATCTGTGGTTGAAAAACCATCCGCGACACACACCCGTTCCGCATTTCTTTTTGTAATTTTGCCACCGCAAAAAAAATCCCGAAACAACAGAAGAAAAAACTATGAACCACTACCCCATCCTGTTCATCTCCCTGGGCCCCGGCGACCCGGAACTCATCACCCTGAAGGGCTGGAAGGCCCTGCAGGCAGCCGACATCGTGTTCTGCCCCGAAACGGAGGGGCGCAACGGAGAGCGCACCTCGCGCGCAGCGAACATCGTGCAGCGGCTCGGCGTGGGCGACGACCACATCCGCCGCTTCCTGCTACCCATGAGCAAACGGCGCGAAGCGGCGCTCCAGGCCTACGACGGCGTGTATGCCGAAGCGCGTGCCCTGCAGGACGAGGGACTGCACGTCTGCATCGTGGCGGAGGGCGACGCGGGCTTCTACTCGTCCGTCCACTACGTCTTCGAGCGGCTGCGGGCCGACGGACGGGCGGCGGAACACGTGGCAGGCATCCCCGCCTTCATCGCCGCCGGGGCACTGGCGGGGCTGCACTTAGCCAGCCAGGAACAGCGGCTCACGGTGTTGCCCGGCACGGCGACCGCACAGGAGCTGGAACGGCTGGGGGACGACGGCGGAACGGGGGGTATCATGAAGCTGTCGCAATGCGCCGACGAAGTGCACCGCTGCATGGCCCTGCATCCAGAGTACACGTACCACTACTTCGAGAACGTAGGTACGGCGACGGAGTTCTACACGTGCGACGCGGCGGTGGTGGCCGCGCGGCGCTTCCCCTACTTCTCGCTGATGATTGTACAAGGGTAACGAAGAGAACATAAGAAAGACACACAATATTTCCATAAACAAACTGGTGTATAAAAAAGGGGGGCCGAAGCCCCCCCTTTTTAGAAAAATCTGCGTATTCCGCGTCATCCGCGGCAGAACCGTCATTGCAGCTCCAGCGTCACGATGGACTTCGCCGGCAACGTCAATCGAAGAACCCCCTTCTCAATTTTGGCATCCTTGAACGGTACGGGCCGCACGCGGTCGGGCTGGTCGAAGGTGTTGCAGTCGGTGACGTGCTCGGCCGTCAGCACCTCGCCCACAGCCTTGCGTGCCGTGATGCCGGAGAGGCGGACGGTGACTTCCTGCGCCTCATTCAGATCGACGTTGGAGAGCGAGAGATGTACGCGCCCCTCCTTGTCGCGCGAGGCGGTGGCGCTGAGCAGCGGCAAGCGTCGGCCGTCGCGCACATCGACAGTGGCGCAGTCCAGTTCCAACGGCAAATAAGTGGCATCCTGGTGCACGCGGTACATCTTGAAGACGTAGTACGTGGGCGTCAAGACCATGCGGTCGTCCTTCGTCAGGATCATGGACTGGAGGACGTTGACCACCTGGGCGATGTTGGCCATCTTCAGGCGGTCGGTATACTTGTGGAAGATGTCGAGCGAGAGGGAGGCCACGAAGGCGTCGCGCAGGGAGTTCTGCTGGTAGAGGTGTCCGGCAATGGTGCCCGGCTCCTCGTCCCACCACGTGCCCCACTCGTCGAGCATCAGGGCTATCTGCTTCTTGGGGTCATACTTGTCCATGATGGCGCAGTGGCGACGGATGACGTCCTCCACCTCGCGGCACTTGCCCAATGCCCAGTAATAGTCTTCGTCGGTAAATTGTGTGGCCGAGCCCTTGCTACCGCTCCAGCCTGCCACAGTGTAGTAATGGAGCGAGAGGCCCTGCATCCGTCCGCCCACGCGGTTCATGAGGACGTCGGTCCAGTTGTAGTCGTAATCGCTGGCGCCGCTGGCTATCTTGAACAGGCGGTTGCCGTCGTAGTTGCGGCAGTAGGTGGAGTAGCGGCGGTAGAGGTCGGCGTAGTATTCGGGGCGCATGCTGCCGCCACATCCCCAGCTCTCGTTGCCCACGCCGAGGTATTTCACCTTCCAGGCCTTGTCGCGTCCGTTCTGTCGGCGCAGGCGTGCCATGGGCGAATCGCCCTCGGAGGTCATGTATTCCACCCACTTGGCCAGCTCCTCGACCGTGCCGCTGCCCACGTTTCCGCTGACGTAGGGCTCGCAGCCCAGCATCTCGCAGAGGTTCAGGAACTCGTGCGTGCCGAAGCTGTTGTCCTCGATGGTGCCGCCCCAGTTGTTGTTCACCATCTTGGGGCGCTGCTCGCGGGGACCGATGCCGTCCATCCAGTGGTATTCGTCGGCAAAGCAGCCGCCGGGCCAGCGCAGGACGGGCACGCGGAGCTCCTTCAGGGCGTTGAACACGTCGGTGCGGTAGCCCTGGATGTTGGGTATCGGCGAGTCCTCGCCCACCCACAGGCCGCCGTAGATGCAGGTGCCCAGGTGTTCGGCAAACTGGCCGTAGATTTCTTTCGGAATGATTTGGTTGCCGCGGTCGGCCTCCACGGTAAGGTTCGCGCTGCGCTGTGCGGGGAGCGACAGCGAGGCGGTCAGCAGCAGGCTGCTGAGGAAGAGTTTGTTTGTCATGGAATAATGATCTTTAAGTATGAAAAATAGAGTTCTACAGTTGTTGATAGATAAGGACAGCCAGCCGACCTATGTCGGCTGG
>ULVE01035488.1_pt1 | contig 63128 bp, 61 predicted proteins | sample 1959161 | NCBI WGS metagenome assembly ULVE01 (sample SAMEA4835778, study PRJEB28245) | human gut metagenome | biome: gut microbiome; material: fecal sample | place: Denmark | collected 2008
GCGTTGTTGTCTGCAATTTGTGCTTTGCTGGTATGGAATGTGAAGCCTACAGGGCAGAGGTAATTTTTAAGATTCATTTTATAGGATTGTGGATTCATTCCTGAACTGGATTCTACAATCCTTTTTATTTTTATAAAGTTCAATTTATGAAGAAAGTTCTATCTGCACTGTTTGTTGCGTTTTATTCAATGGGTATGGATGCACAAGAGGTTAACTGGCAAGACTACTTGCCCGAAATACATGGAACTTTGAGAGGAAAGTATGAATATCAGACTGCAACTGGCGGACAGCGCTTCCAGGTGCGTACGGCACGGGTGAGCGTTTCTGGGAACCTGCTTCCTATTGTAAGCTATAAAGCTGAGATAGACCTTTGTGATGAAGGACAAATAAAGATGCTCGATGCTTATGCACGGGTTGTTCCTTTGGAAGGTTTTTATATTACCATCGGTCAGATGCGCGTTCCGTTTACCATTGATGCACACCGTTCCCCCCATTTGCAACATTTCGCCAATCGTTCTTTTATAGCTAAGCAGATGGGAAGTTTGCGTGATGCAGGTGCCACGTTGAAGTATGTTCATAAAAACGGGTTTCCCTTTTCGCTTGAGGCCGGTTTGTTTAGCGGTTCTGGGCTGACGGAGCAAAAAGGATGGCATAAGTCTCTTTCGTATTCGGCAAAGTTGGAATTAACTCCTTTTAAAGGGTATAACCTGACATTGAGTACACAGCGTATTCGTCCTACAGATCGAAATATTTATATGTATGATGTAGGAACTTATTACAATTGGAATGACTGGCATTTCGAGGTGGAAACCATGTATAAGGAGTATGTCAACTCATCGTTCAAGAGTGTCTGGGCGGTGAATGCTTTTGTAAATTACGATTGGTTTGTTCGAAAAAAGAAAAGCCTGTTCAAAAAGGTTTCTCTCCTTGCCCGCTTCGATTATATGGGCAATAACAGTGACGGAACATTGGATGGACAGGGAGAGTTCCTGATTACTGATTATGAGCGCAAACGCATCACAGGCGGTCTCACATTCAGTCTTGGAAAGCCCTTTCAGGCAGACCTTCGTTTAAACTACGAAAAGTATTTTTATCCGGAAGGCTCGTTTGCATTGGAGTCAGAACAAGATAAGCTGGTGGTAGAGATGATGGTGCGGTTCTGAAAATGTTATCATGCCAAATTACATCAATAACAGACTCAGTGGCAGAATTAAGTATGCACTAAATTAACGTAAGTTATATCGAACTCCTTAAGATTACTCTTGAGGAGTTGTTTCCCCTGTATTTCAACGTATGTTTATCGGTTTGTTTTTCAGAAATAATTCGTATCTTTGCTTTTGTGAAGAAAACAGCAATAGAATATGGCAACTTATAGAGCACTTCCTTACGGCATATCGGATTTCGGACGTATCCGTCGTGAAAATTATTATTTGGTAGATAAAAGTTCTTTTATCCCCAAATTGGAAGAAACTGCAAGTTTCCTGTTCCTTATTCGTCCTCGCCGTTTTGGTAAGAGCCTGTTCTTGTCGATGTTGCGACATTACTATGACATCAACGAGAAGGATAACTTTCAGGAATTGTTCAAAGGATTGTGGATAGCGGAGCATCCTACGTGGAACCAAGGGCGTTTTCAGGTGATGCATATCGACTTTTCTCAAATCGGGGGAACTATTGATGCTTTGGAAGAAAACTTCGACGGGTATATGCGGATGAAGTTTACTAACTTCGCCCGTAAGTATGCGACGTTTTATCCGAAAGATTATTTGGACGAACTGAACAAGTATTCTTCGGCCAGCGACATCATGAATTATGTGCATGATGCTGCAAAGAACCAGAAGTGTCCGCTTTATCTTATTGTTGACGAATACGATAATTTTACCAACACGGTATTGAATGAGAAAGGTGAGAATATCTATCATGCCATGACTCATGCGAGTGGTTTCTATCGGGATGTGTTCAAGAAGTTCAAAGGCAATTATGACCGTATCCTGATGATGGGGGTCAGTCCGGTTACGCTGGATGACCTGACCAGTGGGTATAATATTGCTACAGGCATTACCATGGACGCCCGTTTCAACCAGATGTTGGGATTCAGTGAAACGGAAGTGCGTGAAATGATTCGTTATTATCAGTCTGCAGGTGTCTTGCAGGCAGACGAAGAACAGTTGATAACCGAGATGAAGCCGTGGTATGACGGGTATTGCTTTGCCAAGAAATCGATTTGCACAGAGCCGAAAATGTTTAATTGCGATATGGTGACCTATTACTTGAACAGCTTTATCCAAAGCGGTCGTGCGCCGGAAGAAATGATAGACCGGAACACCAGCATGGATTATGCCAAACTGAATAACCTGATTAAACTGGACCGATTGGACGGGAACCGGAAAGGAATCTTGTTAGAGGTTGCAGAAAAGGGTACTATCACAGGTAATGTTGCTAATTCTTTCCCTGCTTCCCAGTTGACCGAACCGGAAATGTTCAAGAGCCTGTTGTTCTATTACGGGATGCTTACCTTGACTGATGATTATGGCATAGAGCAGGAACTGGGCATTCCCAACAACAATGTCCGTAAACAATATTATGAGTTCCTGTTGCGTGAATACCAAAACCTGCGTCCCGTTGACCTTTCCGGCTTGATACGTTGTTATAGGAAAGCTGCTTTGGATGGCGAGTGGAGTCCGATGATGGACTATATCCTTCAGGCTTATCACGACACGACATCCGTGCGCAGTCTGATAGAAGGCGAGCGTAACCTTCAGGGGTTTATGAACGCTTATCTTAACCTGAATACATATTACCTGACCGCTCCCGAAGTGGAACTGAATCACGGTTATTGCGATTTCTTCTTGATGCCAGATTTGGTTCGTTGGCCGATGGTGAAGCACAGTTATATTTTAGAACTGAAATACCTCTCCATGTCGGATACGGAAGAAAAAGCAGAGAAGCAATGGGTGGAAGCCGTGGAGCAAATCAGGCGGTACGGACAAGGGAAAAAAGTGCAATTCCTGACCGCGGGAACTCAGCTTCATTTGATTGTGGCACAGATTCAGAGATACGAACGGAAAAGAGTGGAAGAAATCAGTTGTCTCTAATTTGCTGATTTTGTACCTTTGCACCATATATAATATATAGAAATGAATCTTCCTGTTGATTTTATAAATAGAACCAGTGAGTTGTTGGGCGAGGAGCTGTTTGCTGTTTTTCGTGAGGCTTTATCCAAAGACGCTCCAGTCAGTGTCCGTGTAAACCGGTTGAAGACGGATGCAGTGCCTGACGGAGAACGTAGGGTGCCGTGGTGTGATACGGGTTATTATTTGACTTCCCGTCCTACTTTTACGTTCGACCCTTTGTTTCATGCCGGATGCTATTATGTCCAAGAAGCCTCTTCGATGTTTCTCGAACAAGTATTGAAGCAATATGTGCACGAGCCGGTAGTGATGCTCGACCTTTGTGCCGCTCCGGGTGGAAAATCTACGTTGGCACGTTCTGTCTTGCCCGAAGGAAGCCTGTTGGTGGCGAATGAAGTGATGCGTGGCAGGGTACAGGTATTGGCGGAGAACGTGACGAAGTGGGGACATCCCGATACGGTGGTATTGAACAATGACCCGGCCGACTTTACTTCGTTGGGTGAATTATTCGATGTCATTCTGACCGATGTACCTTGTTCGGGTGAAGGTATGTTCCGCAAAGACCCGGTGGCGGTAGAAGAATGGAGTAAGGAAAATGTCACGCTTTGTTGGCAACGCCAGCGGCGTATCGTTCGCGATATTTGGGATTGTCTGAAACCTGGCGGATTGCTGATATACAGCACTTGTACGTACAATCGGGAAGAGAATGAAGACAATGTGGCATGGATAGCCGATGAACTGGGGGCGGAAATCCTTCCGGTAGCTGTGCCGTCTGAATGGAATATAACCGGCAATTTGGCTGGGAAAGATTTTCCTGTCTATCGCTTCTTGCCTCACCGCACCGAGGGCGAAGGATTGTTTATGGCGGTTTTGCGAAAGTCGGGAGAAAGCGAGGAGACAAATGTTCCGGCTTGTCGCGGGCGGAAGGAAAAGAAATCGAAAGGTGGAAAGGAGAAAGTGCCGGCTTTGCCTAAGGAAGTCAAAGGCTGGTTCGTGTCTCCCGGTCAGTATGTATGGACGATGGAGCAAAACCGGATTACAGCATTCCCGCTCCGTTATCAATCTGTCTATGAAACGCTTCGGGAGCGGATGCGTGTGGTATGTGCGGGAGTTCAAGTAGCGGAAATAAAGGGGAAAGATGTCATCCCTTCGCAAGCTTTGGCGATGTCGGTTTGCCGTAATGAGTCGGCTTTCCCTTCGGTAGAGGTAAGCTATGAGCAGGCGATAGCTTACTTGCGGAAGGAAGCGTTTGCCTTAGAGGCGGATACTCCCCGCGGTTATGTACTGATAAGATATAAAGGTGTGCCATTAGGCTTTGTCAAGAATATCGGAAACCGTGCCAATAACCTCTATCCGCAAGAGTGGCGCATCCGGAGCGGCTATTTGCCCGAACAGGTAAGCCTTGTTTTAGGGAATAGTTAATAGTGTGAATTAGGATAAGATAACGTGAGTTCGACGAATTCAGAACTTTACAGATACTTATAATTCGTCGAATTCACGTTATAATTCATTTCAGAATACCTTCAAAGATATGTAAGAGATTGGATTGTATTATTGATGCAAGCGGCATCCTTTTACGGTTTCCGTTCCAAAACCGTACGTTCTTGGTACGGAAACCGTATGTTTTTGGTTCGGAAACCGTACGGTTTTGGGACGGAGAACGTAAAAGGGAGACTGCCTGAAACAGATTCTAATCCTTTCAATCATACATTGGTTCATGGCTTGCTAAGTAAACTTATCGGAGAAAATAAAAGCAATTTCTCGTTACGCTGATTTGCAATCCAACGTAATTGAGTATGCGGAACCGTAGGTCAATTACGCCGGAGTACAAATCCGGTGTGACGTGGATAGTGAATACTGGCTATCTTACCGTTATTAACTATTCATTATAAACTCTTAACTCTTTCAGAACGGTTTGCGGAACGTGCAGCCGTTCTTCCATTCCGAGCAGCCGTAGGCGGTTTTCCCTTTCAGGATGGTTCCTTTACCGCAGAGCGGGCATTTCATGCCGATGATGGCATCTCCTTCGGGCAGTGTACTTTGAGATTCCTTGACAAGGGGGGCTGCTTTCTTTGTCCGTTTGGTTGCTGGAGTTTTTTTCTTCTTTTCCGCTTCTTTGCGTACTGGTTCTTCCTGCACCACCGTGACGCGACGGTTCGTATTGTCGCTTAGTACGCTATGTACGATTTCGTCTACCATTTGTTTCAGTTCGTCTAAAAACTGTTTCGCATCGTAGCTGCGGCGTTCTATCTCGCGCAGTTTCTTTTCCCAGATGCCGGTAAGCTCTGCCGATTTCAGCAATTCTTCGTGTATCAGCCCGATGAGTTCCACGCCGGTAGGAGTGGCTATCAGGTTCTTGCGTTCCTTGCGGATATAATGGCGCTTGAAGAGTGTTTCGATGATAGCTGCACGGGTAGAGGGGCGGCCTATGCCGTTTTCTTTCAATGCATCGCGCAGCTCTTCATTGTCTACCAATTTGCCAGCCGTTTCCATGGCTCTTAATAAAGTAGCTTCGGTATAAGGCTTGGGCGGTTGGGTCCATTTTTCGTTCAGCATGGGAGTGTGCGGTCCGCTTTCTCCTTTGGTGAAGGCGGGCAGTACGCTTTCTTCTTCATTCTCTTTGGTGTCCTCTTTCGGTTCTTTGGCAAAGATGACCCTCCAGCCCGGGTCGATGATTTGTTTGCCGCTTACCTTGAATTCGATGCTGTCCGCTTCGCCTGTGACCGTAGTGGTGGAGAATTTGCAATCGGGATAGAATACAGCGATGAAGCGGCGGGCTATCAGGTCGAATACATTCTTTTCCATATCAGTCAATCCTTGCGGCTGTACTCCGGTCGGGATAATGGCATGGTGGTCGGTGACTTTCGAGTTGTCGAACACCTTTTTCGATTTTATCAGTTTCTGTCCTGCAAGTGGCGCTGTAAAGGCGGTATAGTCTTTCAAACCTTCCAGTATTTTCGGACATTTCGGATAAATGTCATCACTCAAGAATGTCGTATCTACACGCGGGTAGGTTGCCACTTTCTTTTCGTAGAGTGACTGGATGAGCTTCAGGGTCATGTCGGCGGAATAGGCGAACTTCTTGTTGCATTCCACTTGCAGCGAAGTCAGGTCGAAGAGGCGAGGCGGTGCCTCGGTGCCTTTCTTCAGGCTGATGTCGGTCACGGTGAAAGGCACCTGGCTGATGCGTTCCAGCAAGGCTTTCCCCGTAGCTTCATCGGTGATGGGAGGAATGCCCCGGTTGTCGTCCTGGCTTTTCTTCTTATTGCCGGATGCGTTGGCTTGCGCGGCTTCTTCGGCAAGTTCTTCATCGCTTTTTCGCACGATGGCACTGAAAGTAGTGTCGCGGTAGACGGTCTTCAGCTCCCAATACTGTTTCGGTACGAAATGTTCGATTTCCTGTTGGCGGTTGACGATGAGGGCAAGGGTAGGAGTCTGTACCCTTCCGATGGAAAGCACCTGACGGTTTTGCCCGTATTTTAAGGTATAGAGACGGGTGGCGTTCATGCCCAAAAGCCAGTCGCCTATGGCACGGCTTAGTCCGGCTTCATAGAGCGATTGGAATTGCGACTGGTCTTGCAGCTTGGCAAACCCTTCGCGGATGGCTTCTTCGGTCAGTGAAGAAATCCACAGACGTTTTACGGGGCAATGCGCTCCTGCCTTTTGCATCACCCAGCGTTGGATAAGTTCTCCTTCTTGTCCGGCATCACCGCAGTTGATGATTTCATCGGCAGCCTGCATCAGGCGTTCGATGATTTGGAACTGTTTCTGTATGCCCGTGTCTTCTATCAGTTTGATGCCGAAACGTGGCGGTATCATCGGTAGGCTGGAGAGCGACCAGGCTTTCCACGAAGGAGTGTACTCGTGCGGTTCTTTCAGGGTACAGAGATGCCCGAATGTCCAGGTCACCTGGTATCCGTTTCCTTCGATGTATCCGTCTTTTCGTTGTTTGGCTCCCAATACGTCGGCTATGTCGCGTGCCACGCTGGGCTTTTCGGCTATGCAAACTATCATATTTTCTGTTTTATTTTGCTGCAAAGGTAAGAATGTTTTTTGTTTTTTGTTACTTTTGCGGTATGATACTAAAAAAGAAGTAAACGAATATGTCTCAATTAGCTCCTCTTATTAGCGACTTGGCACTGATTCTGATTTGTGCCGGCGTGATGACTCTTGTGTTTAAGAAGTTGAAACAACCTTTGGTGTTGGGTTATATCGTGGCTGGTTTTCTTTGCAGCCCGCATTTTGCTTTTACCCCCTCGGTAGTCGATGAAGCGAATATTGATTTGTGGTCGGAAATCGGAGTTATCTTCCTGTTGTTTGCCTTGGGATTGGAATTCAGCATTAAGAAATTGTTGAAAGTAGGAAGTTCGGCTATCATTTCCGCCTGCACCATTATTTTATTCATGATAATCATCGGTGTGTCGGTAGGCTGGATGTTCGGCTGGGAGCAAATGGACTGCATTTATTTAGGAGGAATGATTGCCATGTCGTCCACCACGATTGTTTATAAGGCTTTCGATGATATGGGCTTGCGCCAACAGCATTTTGCGGGTGTGGTATTGGGGATATTGATTATCGAGGACATTTTGGCGATTGTGCTGATGGTGATGCTTTCCACGATGGCGGTCAGTACGAATTTTGAAGGAAGCGAAATGATACTCAGCATCGTAAGGCTGGTGTTCTTCTTGATATTGTGGCTGGTAGTAGGGCTTTACCTGATACCGATTTTCTTGAAGCGGGTGCGTAAGTTGATGAGCGATGAAACGCTGCTGATTGTGTCGCTTGCACTTTGCCTTGGGATGGTTTATTTGGCTGCCGCGGTCGGTTTTTCTCCGGCATTTGGTGCCTTTATCATGGGTTCTATCTTGTCGGAAACGGTCGAATCAGAGCATATCGAGCACCTGGTAGCTCCGGTAAAGGATTTGTTCGGAGCAATCTTCTTCGTGTCGGTAGGCATGATGGTCGACCCGCACATGATTGTGGAATACCGTTATCCTATCTTGGCGATTGTAGGAGCTGTCTTGTTGGGGCAGACCGTCTTCGGTACATTGGGTGTTCTTTTGTCGGGACAGCCGTTGAAAACAGCCATGCAATGCGGCTTCAGCCTGACGCAGATAGGTGAGTTCGCCTTTATCATTGCCTCTATGGGAGTCAGCCTGAGGGTGACGAGCGATTTTCTTTACCCGATTGTAGTGGCGGTATCGGTCATTACCACGTTCCTTACTCCTTATATGATCCGGCTTGCCATCCCTGCTTACAATGCGATAGACCGTCATTTGCCCGCTCGTTGGAAGTTGTTGTTGGAACGCTATTCGGCGGGGTCTTCTACGGTGAACCATAAAACCAACTGGCAGAAGTTGTTGCTGGCAGTGGCGCGTGTGGCATTGGTTTATTCGGTGCTTTCTGTTGCCGTATTGATTATCTGCTTGCATTTTATGCGTCCTTATATTCTGGAAATGCTGGGAGTGACATGGGGAAAGATTGTAACTGCCGTGATTACCATCCTGGCAATAGCTCCTTTCCTCCGTGCATTGATTATGAAGAAAAACCATTCGGTTGAGTTCCGCACTTTGTGGAACGATAATCGGTTCAATCATGCTCCGTTGATATCCTTGGTCATTCTTCGTGTCTTGATAGGAGTCGGTTTTGTGGTATTCATTATCGAACGTCTGTTCCAAGGGTCAGTGGCGTTGATGGTCGGTATCGCTATTTTGGTGGTGTGCGGCATGATATTCTCCCGTTTCTTAAAAAAGCAATCCATTGTATTGGAACGTACTTTCGAGTTGAATTTGCGCTCGAAAGAGATGCGGCAGGAATATTTAGGCGATAAACGTCCTTCTTATGCCGGTAAATTGCTCGACCGCGATATACACTTGAGCGACTTTACGGTGTCTCCCGATTCGGAGTGGGTAGGGCATACGTTGAAAGAACTGGACTTGGGCAAGAAGTATGGCGTGCATGTGACTTCGATTATCCGAGGCACAAGGCGGGTGAATATTCCCGATGGAGAATCCCGTATTTTCCCGAACGATACGCTTCAGATTATCGGTACGGATGAGCAATTAAGCGCATTCTCCGCTATGGCGGAAAAAGCGGTACTTCCGCATGATGAAGAGGATTTCGAGAAGCGCGAAATGAAACTGAGCCAGTTTATTGTAGATAAGAATTCGCCTTTTGTAGGGCGTAACATTATAGAAAGTGGTTTCCGTTCGAACTATCATTGCCTGGTGGTAGGTATCGAGTCGGCAGGTGAAGACGCGTTGCGTGCCCCCGATGTTCATGCGCCTTTGCGTGAAAATGATGTTGTGTGGGTCGTAGGCGAAGCTGCTAATCTGAAGAAACTGTTTGCGGCAGAATGAAATTCCATGTTTAACACATAAATGAAAAAGAAAGAATTATGAAAAGTGATCCGAAAGATTGTCTCTATTGCCAGAATAATGAGACCTTGCACAATCTGATGATTGAAATTGCCCAGTTGAATGTGTCGCGCGTATTTTTGTTTAAAGAACAGACTTACCGGGGACGTTGCTTAGTGGCGTACAAAGACCATGTAAACGACTTGAATGAGTTGAGTGATGAAGACCGCAATGCTTTTATGGCAGATGTGGTTCGTGTAACCCGTGCGATGCAAAAGGCGTTTAATCCGGAGAAAATCAATTATGGGGCTTACAGTGATAAGTTGTCGCATTTGCATTTTCATTTGGCTCCTAAGTATGTAGACGGTCCCGATTATGGAGGTACTTTCCAGATGAATCCGGGTAAAGTGTACTTGTCGGATGCCGAATATAAGGAATTGATTGACGCGGTAAAGGCGAATCTGTAACGTGAAATGTACCACCGCAGAGTACACAGAGTTTTAATTTCCCGACACCATCCAAGATTTTGTGTGACACTGTCCAAAATTTTGTGTAAATGTCAGTAGGAATCATTAGGAAATCTCGCCGCCAATCCCTATCTTTGTCAAACAACCTTGGCGGTGGCAACCCAACAACAGAAGCACGAGAGCCGTTCCGGTTAGTCCGGGCGGCTCTTTGGCCTATACATGCATATTTCATTTGAAACTATAATTTTCGCCCAAATACTTGCAGATGTTATACATTTGATATACTTTTACATGTATAACTTTAAAATACAGTTTTTATGGAAGCAGTAAAGCCAAGAAAGTCAACAGCCTTCCGCCTTGACAATGACCTGCTCGAACGTCTGAAAGCAGAAGCCAAGCGTGAAAACAGAAGCCTTAACAACCTCGTTGAGACCATCCTTATGGATGCAGTTTACTACAAGCCAAACCCCGAAACATTGGAGGCAATCGAAGAAGTACGTTCCGGGAAGGAACTGGAAACATTGGATTTGGAACATTTCGATGAATACGTAAAATCCTTGTAGGAATGAAAGAACTGAAACAGACAAGCCGTTTCAAAAAAGACTTGAAACGTATTCAGAACAACACGCGGCGTATAGAGAATGTAAAACGTGTGCTTAAGTTGCTTCAAGATGAAATACCTCTCCCTCCCCAATACAGGATGCATACACTTACAGGGAACTATGAAGGATGTTGGGAATGCCACGTTGAAAATGACTATTTGCTTATTTGGATAGACGAGGAGGAAAACGTAATCAAATTACTTCGACTTGGATCACACTCCGAATTGTTCTAATAATTTGATTATATGACTGAACTTGCAAAGAAATTGGGTGTTTTCGTTAATGAGTTCTTCTGCTTGACGGCAAAAAAACAAGTGTCGATTATGTTATTAGAAGAGAGCCGCCCATATCGGAACGGCTCTTGTGCTTCTGTTTTGGGTTGCCACCGCCAAGGTTGTTCGGTTTACATTTTCCCTTTTTGTGGTGCTCTGTGTCCTCTGTGGTGAACTGATTAGGATTGTTTATTCCTCGTCTTCTTCATCATCGAAATCGAAGTCGAAGTCATCCAGGTATTCGGGTGTAAAAAATTCGTCCAAGTCACGCCGGTCTTTCTTGGTAGGTCTTCCTGTTCCTTTGGCACGATTGACGAATCCGCTGATTTTATTCATTTCCAGCAATTCGTATTGATCGGGTGTAGTCACGTTCTCCATGATTTCCGGAACTAACTTGGCTCCTACACGTTTTTCTATTGCTTGCAACACTTTGAAAGAATAGGTGACAGGTGGTTTCCTTACCTGAATCACATCGCCGGGTTTTATCATGCGCGAAGGTTTGGCTTGTGCACCGTTGATGTGTATTCTTCCTTTCTTACAAGCCTCGGCTGCAATGGTGCGGGTCTTGAAGATGCGGGCAGCCCACATCCATTTGTCTATTCTTGCTTCAGGCATAGGTCGTTATTTATTATTAAATTGATTCATGGTAATGTTCAGACCGGCAAGGCAGAAACTTTTGATGATTTCTTCTGCTATGGCAATCCGTTCGGGCAATGCTTTTTGTTCTTCTTCGTCAAAGTGTCCCAATACATAATCTATTTGCCCCCCCTTCGGGAAGTTATTGCCGATGCCGAATTTCAGCCTTGCATAGTTTTGTGTGCCCAATGTAGCGGCGATATGCTTCAGACCGTTGTGGCCGGCATCACTTCCTTTGCCTTTCAGACGGAGGCTTCCGAGCGGTAGTGCCAGGTCATCTACTACGATGAGCACGTTTTCCAGCGGGATTTTCTCTTGCTGCATCCAGTAGCGGACAGCGTTTCCGCTCAGGTTCATGTAAGTAGAAGGTTTCAGTAAAATAAGTTGCCTGCCTTTAAGCGATAATGAGGCGGTAGCCCCGTATCGTCCGTCCTTGAAAACAATATTGGACGCCTTAGCCAAAGCGTCCAATACCATAAATCCTATGTTGTGCCGGGTTTCGTGATATTCATCACCGATGTTTCCCAAGCCTACAATCAAATATTTCATTGAAAGCGGATTTGTACAATTAATCGTTTTTTAATCCTTATCATTTAGCGGCAGCTGCCTGAGCGCCACGTGCGGCACGAGTCAATTTAACTGCGCATACCACAGTGTCTTTAGCGTTAAGGATTTCCAGGTTGTCATAGTGCAAGTCGCCAACCTTGATTGTTTTGCCCAATCCCAAGTTGGTAACGTTGATTACCATACGTTCGGGAACGTTGTTGTACAAAGCTTTCACTTTCAGCTTGCGAACTTGCATAACCAGCTTACCACCGGCTCTAACACCTTCTGCCAAACCTTCCAATTGGACGGGAACTTCCATTGTAATGGGGAATTCTTCGTTGATTTGATAGAAGTCAACATGCAGGATGGCGTCAGTTACGGGATGGAACTGGATATCCTTCATGATAGCGTTTACCACTTGTCCGTCGATATTCAAGTTGACAACGTAAATGTGCGGAGTATAAACCAATTTGCGCAGACCTTCAACGGTTACAGTGAAGTGAGTGGCAACCGGAAGACCTTTTTCGTCTTTGTTTACTCCATACAAAACACAAGGCACCTGATCGTTTCTACGCAAATCACGTGTTGCTTTCTTTCCTGTTTCAGTTCTCAAAGAACCGGCAATGTCGATTGATTTCATTGTTTGATAATTTTTTTGTGTTACTCTAAATTAAGTGGTTTTTGCTTAATTCACCATCACACGATGCGTCAATATCTTTGTCACAACGCTGAAATTTGAAAAAGCGGTGCAAAGGTAATGATAATCTTTGATATTGCAAGCGTTCTTCCTTAAAAATCAATGTCAATCTTGATGTCATCCGTTTTCAGCGGTTCGTCCATCAATCCGTCGTTCGCGATATCTTCGTTTCGGGCAATATGGCTTTCCCCTGCTATCGGCCCTTGTTCGCGTTCGATATATTGGATGGTATCGTGAAGTCCGGTCATGAATTTTTCGAAATCTTCTTTATAAAGGAATATTTTATGTTTCTCGAAACTGACTTGTGAAGCGTCTCCTTCGCCGGTTGTGACTTTCTTGCTTTCAGTGATGGCGAGAAACATTTCCCCTTTCCGGTTTTTCTTTACATCCAGATAATAGATTCTTTTTCCTGCTTTAATAGCTTTCGTAAAAACGATTTCTTTGTCTCCTTCAGTCATCGTGTTCTTTTTCATTTCCTCCATAAGTATGTAATTTCTAAAAACATGCCCCAAAATTGCTGATTTTTCTTCAGACAGCCAAAAAAAGATAACTTAAAATATCTATAAACGGAAAAAAACAGTAAAAAACAGAAGTTTATTTGGAAGATATGGATGAAAATAGCTACTTTTGCAGTCACATTATGTGACATAGTTATAAAAAATAGGTATGATTAACAGAGTTCTTATTCGTTTGAAAGTAGTGCAGATAATCTACGCTTATTATCAGAACGGCGGGAAAAATTTGGATACTGCAGAAAAGGAGTTGTTCTTCAGTTTGTCCAAAGCGTATGACCTGTACAATTATCTTCTGCTTCTCATGGTAGAAGTGACGCGGTATGCCAACAGGCGGTTGGATGCTGCCAAGCACAAACTTGTTCCTACGCCGGAAGACTTGAACCCTAACACAAAGTTTGTTGACAACCGGTTTATCGCTCAGCTGGAAGTAAACAAGCAGTTGAACGAATTTGTCAATTCCCAAAAGAAGACATGGGAAAACGAAGGCGAATTCATTAAGAGTTTGTGTGAGCAGATTATGCAGAGCGATATATATAAGGAATATATGGAGAGCGAGACTTCTTCGTACGAGGAAGACCGTGAGGTGTGGAGAAAGCTTTATAAGAAAATGATCTTCAATAACCAGGCATTGGATGAAGTACTTGAAGACCAAAGCTTGTATTGGAACGATGATAAGGAAATTGTCGATACGTTCGTGCTGAAGACCATCAAGCGTTTCGCTCCCGAAAACGGCGAGAACCAAGCGTTGCTTCCCGAGTTTAAGGACGAGGAAGACCAAGACTTTGCACGCAAGCTTTTCCGTCGTACCATCTTGAACGCTGATTATTATCGTCATCTTATCAGTGAGAATTCGAAAAATTGGGATTTGAAGCGCGTAGCCGTGATGGATATGGTGATTATGCAGATTGCGTTGGCTGAAATACTGAGTTTCCCCAACATCCCGGTCAATGTATCATTGAACGAATACGTGGAAATCGCCAAGTTGTATAGCACTCCGAAGAGCGGCGGTTTTATCAACGGTACGTTGGATGGAATAGTTAATAAGTTGAAAAAGGAAAATAAGCTGACGAAAAATTAATATATTTGTCCGCTGATATTTTATTAATTAAGAAAAGACTATTATGAATTTGTTAACTGTATTTATGGCAGCGCAAGGAGGAGGCGATTACTCTTTCCTGATTATGATGGTGGCGATTTTCGCTATTATGTATTTCTTTATGATTCGTCCCCAGAACAAAAAGCAGAAAGAAATCCAGAACTTCCGCAAGAATCTGGAAGTGGGTCAGTCTGTTGTCACAGCGGGAGGAATTTATGGCAAGATTAAGGAAATCGAAGACAATGCTGTTGTCGTAGAGATTGCGCCGAGCGTAAAAATCAAGGTGGATAAGAATTCCATTTACGCTGATGCGCAAGCTCAGACGAACAAATAACACCATATATAAAAGGTATAATCGATGTTCGATGTAAAGAACATACAGCGATATTATAGACTGGGAATACGGAAGATCAGGAAATTCTTACTTAGCGATAAGTGTAAGGAGGCTCTGGTCTTCCTGTTTTTTGTACTGGTTTCTTTTGCATTCTGGATGTTGCAGACATTAGACGACGTGTACCAGACGGAGTTTAGAGTGCCGTTGCGTCTCAAGAATGTGCCCAAAGAGGCTGTGCTGACATCCGAACTGCCCGGTGATGTGCGGGTGAGGGTGGAAGACCGTGGGACTGTATTGCTCAATTATATGCTGGGAAGGACTTTTTTCCCCGTTTCATTCGATTTCAATGACTATAAAGACCGCGGGACACATGTACATATTTCTTCGGCAGATTTATTGAAGAAGGTATCTGCCCAGCTGAATGTTTCTACCCATCTCATATCCATACGTCCCGATACGCTCGATTTTATTTACACGATGGGAAAAGCCAAGAAAGTGCCCGTCCGTCTGAACGGTGATGTCAGTGCCGGACTTCAGTATTACATTTCTCATGTAGGCTTTTCGCCCGATTCTGTTATCGCTTATGCACCCGAGGAGGTGCTTGATACGCTGACCGCCGCTTATACTTCAAAAGTACATCTTGAAAATGTGAACGATACGTTGAACCAGCGGGTGACGCTTCAGAAAATAAAAGGAGTGAAATTTGTACCGGCTTACAACGATTTGATGGTGTATGTCGACATGTATTCCGAAAAGACGGTCGAAGTACCGATAGTAGGCATCAACTTTCCGGCGAATAAGGTGTTGCGCACTTTCCCTTCGAAAGTGCAAGTCACTTTTCAGGTGGGCTTGTCTCATTTCAAGGACGTTGATTCGGATGACTTTTTCATCGGGGTTACTTACGAAGATATCTTGCGCGCAAAGGGCGACAAGTTGCCGTTGACTTTGAAAACCACTCCCGATTATGTCAGTCATGTCCGCATATCGCCTTCTTCCGTCGATTATCTGATAGAACAAACGGCTGGGGAGGAAACCGGATGGTAAGGATAGGCATAACAGGAGGAATCGGGAGCGGTAAATCGTATGTTTCACGCCTGTTGCAGGAACGGGGAGTTCCGGTTTACGATACCGATAGCGAGGCAAAGCGGCTGATGCAGGCCGATGCGGATATCCGGCAGGGTTTAACCGGTTTGTTGGGTGAGACGGCTTATCAGGCAGACGGTACGCTCAACAAGCCATTGGTGGCAGGTTATCTGTTTGCCGGCCCTCGGCATGCGGCGCGGATTAATGCGATAGTGCATCCGCGGGTGAAGGCTGATTTTCTGCGTTGGGTCGCCACAAAGGCAGATTGTGCGTTTGTAGCGTTAGAGTCGGCTATCTTGTTCGAGTCGGGTTTTGAAGACATAGTGGATGTGGTTGTGACGGTATATGCGCCTCAGGAGTTAAGGATATGCCGTGCGATAGAGCGCGACGGCACTACGGAAGAAAAGATACGCCGTAGGATGGCGGCTCAGATGGATGACGAGATGAAATGCCGGCTTTCGGATTACGTCATACGCAATGACGGCATCGAGCCTTTGGCTCCACAGCTGGACGATTTGCTGAAAACTTTGGAAAAAAGCTAAAAGCCTCCGGCTAAATTTGTGTATGTCGGAAGCGAATTGTATTTTTGCCTCACAAAATAAAAATAATTAAATAAACCATTTTAATACGTATGTTGAAAACTATTTTGGCTGTCTCGGGAAAACCGGGACTGTATAAGCTGATTTCTCAGGCTAAAAATATGCTGATTGTTGAAAGTGTGGCCGATAAGAAAAGAATGCCGGTTTATGCCAGTGACAAAGTAATTTCGTTGGGCGATATCGCCATGTATACCGATGCCAACGAAGTGCCTTTGGCTACAGTGCTCGAATCGATTAAACAGAAAGAAAACGGTGCGCAGGTGCAGTTCGACTATAAGAAAGCGTCGGGCGAAGAGCTGGGCGAATTTATGGCGGCTATATTGCCTAATTATGACCGCGACCGCGTACGTACCAGCGATATCAAGAAACTTATCCAGTGGTATAACCTGCTTGTTGCAGGCGGTGAAACAGAGTTTGTTGACGCTCCTCAGATGGAGACTGTGGAAACTGTTGCCGAAGAGCAAGAGTAAGCCGGATTTGAACCGTATGGATGAAAAAGCCACCGACTTCAGCGCGCAAAAGTGCGGTGAAGTCGGTGGCTTTTTCATGTATTTCCGCTTGACTGTCCGTTTAATATTCAGTAGGTGGCTGTTTAGCTAGCTTATATGGTGGAATGTAATTTCACGGCAATTTTAGTATGCTGAAACTTTGGTTTCAATGCACTGGAACTTTAGTTTCAGTATAATGAAACTGGTATGAAACTGTAGCTTTGTAGAAAAGGTTGACTACTTTTAGTCTTATTCGTAGTACGGGTTGACTCGTATTATTACTATTCATGCATAGGGTTAACCCTGTGGCCGTTTTTTCATGAAAAGGGTTTACCTTTCCGTTTTCGAGGCAAAGATAAGCTTTTATTTTCATCTTCCTCTCTATAACAAGGGGAATTTGTCTGGCAATCGGTTGACTATATCGGTATATGGAGAAAGTATGATATTTACCGTTACTTCTTTGACGGCTGCAGAATTAATTATTGAGGTTTCTGGCAGATACGGGGATGGTGAATATTACGAAAAGTTCACGATGCGCAAAGTCGATTGAATAAAGTGATTGTCCGGGCAGAACGGGCAGATAGACCAATCCCCTTGTTTTATCTTGCATGTAAGTGGCAGGTAAAACAAGGGGATTCGTTTTAGAGGGGTGTTTTTTACAATTTCTTACTTGATTTCGAACTCCTCTTTCATGTCTATTTCTTCGTTGTGCGCATCATAAAATTTATATTGCAGGAAGGCAAGGCTTTGGTTTGGGATGATACGGATACCGAATCCGTATTTCATCTGCCACTTCCGTTTGAGCGACATGAAGCCTTGGTTGATATAAGCAGCCACGTAAGGGTGGATGTGCAATGTAAATTTCTTGACCTTCAACTTATTGACCAGGTAGTCAATTTTGCTTTCCAGCGTATCTGTAAACAGGATGGAAGGCTTGATTTTGCCTTTGCCGAAACAGGTAGGGCAGTCTTCGTCTGTAGCCACATCCATAGCCGGACGTACACGTTGGCGGGTAATCTGCATCAGGCCGAATTTGCTCAGCGGCAAGATGTTGTGCTTGGCGCGGTCTTTTTGCATATTCTGGCACATGCGTTCGTACAGTTTCTGACGGTTTTCGGCAAGGTTCATGTCGATAAAGTCGACAACGATGATTCCTCCCATATCCCTTAATCGAAGTTGGCGTGCCAACTCATCGGCTGCGCCCAAGTTGACGTCGAGAGCATTGGCTTCTTGTCCGTTGGTCGATTTCGAACGGTTCCCGCTGTTCACGTCTACTACGTGCAGCGCTTCGGTGTGTTCGATAATCAGATAAGCCCCGCTTTTATAAGAAACGGTTTTCCCGAACGACGACTTGATTTGTTTGGTGATGGCAAAGTTATCAAAAATGGGAAGTTGGCCTTTGTATAGCTTGACGATGCCCGCACGTTCGGGGGCTATCAAGGATACATAATTCTTTACTTCATTGTAAACGGTCTCGTCGTTTACATGAATGCTTTCGTAAGAAGGATTGAACAAGTCGCGCAGCATGGCTACCGTGCGGCTGGTTTCTTCATACACCAAGGAAGGCAATTTGGTTGCCTTTTGTACTTTTGTGATGGTGTCTTCCCAATGTTTCAGTAAGACCTTCAGTTCGGCATCCAGTTCTGCCACGCGTTTACCTTCGGCTACCGTGCGTACGATGACGCCGAAATTTTTAGGCTTGATGCTTTGCAGCAGTTGTTTGAGCCGCGCGCGTTCTTCGCTCGATTTGATTTTCTGTGATACCGACACTTTATCGTTGAACGGAATAAGCACTAAGTAACGGCCTGCAAAGGAGAGTTCGCACGTCAGTCGGGGACCCTTGGTCGAGATGGGTTCTTTTACGATTTGCACGATGACTTCTTGTCCTTGCTGCAGGATATTGGATATGCTTCCGTCTTTTTCGATGTCGGGCAGCATGGATGCTTTCGTCATCGGATAAAGTTTCTTACGGTCGCTGATAACTTGCTTCAGATACTTCTGAAAGGAAAGGAATTGAGGCCCGAGGTCTAAGTAATGAAGGAAAGCGTCTTTTTCGAAACCTACATCAACGAAGCAGGCGTTCAGTCCGGGCATTAGTTTGCGCACTTTGCCCACGTACATATTGCCTACGGAAAAAGAAAGGTTTCTTTCTTCTTTCTGAAACTCTACTAAGTTTTTGTCCTCCAGCAGGGCGATAGAAATTTCCTTCGGCTGTACATCTACTACTAATTCGCTTGTCACTTGGTTACTTAGTTTACAGGGTTAATACAATAATTCTCATACACAAAGAACAAACCTGAAAGACTATGAGGAGCTTTACAAGTTTGTTCTTTATTGAAGTCGGACAGACTAACAATTATTTTTTGCTTTTGTGTCTGTTCTTTCTTAGTCTTTTTTTACGCTTGTGAGTAGACATTTTATGTCTTTTTCTTTTCTTTCCGCTTGGCATAGCTTCAAAATTTTATAGGGTTAATACTAATGTTAATTTATTTTTTTACTGAAAGAGTAAATGTTTTTGCTGGTTTAAATGCCGGTATGTTGTGTTCCGGAATGATGATGGTGGTATTCTTTGAAATGTTGCGGGCAGTCTTCTGCGCTCTTTTCTTCACGATGAAACTGCCGAAACCGCGGAGATATACGTTCTCGTCATTTGATAATGAAGTCTTTACTGATTCCATAAATGCTTCCAACGTGGTCAATACCGTTTGTCTGTCAATGCCGGTGTTTTTGGCAATTTCGTTTACAATATCTGCTTTAGTCATTTCGCTAATAATTATTGTTATACGTTATCTTAATTTTTTGGAATGCAAATATATAGCTTTTCTCGCTCATGGAGAAATTTCTTTCGATAAATTTTAGAAAAAGTGCATCCGGCATCCTGAAAACCTGTATTTTTGCAGAAGTTTTTAAGTGATTTTACTCAAAATAACAGTAGGGAAGCATGAATCGGTTCGGGGAAACACTGATACGCTGGTATCAGGAAAACAAACGGGATTTGCCGTGGAGGGATACGAAAGATCCTTATAAAATATGGATATCGGAGATTATTTTGCAACAGACACGGGTGGCGCAGGGATACGATTATTATTGTCGTTTCGTGGAGCGGTTCCCGGATGTTTTCGCGTTGGCGGATGCTGATGAAGACGAGGTGATGAAATATTGGCAAGGGTTGGGGTATTATTCACGGGCGAGGAATTTGCATGAGGCTGCCCGGACAATAGCCGGGCGGGGCGCGTTTCCTGAAACATACGAGGAGGTGCGTAAGCTGAAAGGAGTGGGCGACTATACGGCCGCCGCCATTTGTTCGTTTGCTTACGGCATGCCCTATGCTGTGGTAGACGGGAATGTCTATCGGGTACTTTCCCGCTGGATGGGGATAGAAGAACCTATCGATACTGCATCGGGCAAGAAAATGTATGCCGCTTTGGCGCAGGAGCTGCTGGAAGAATCGGAGCCGGCATTGTATAATCAAGCCATTATGGATTTCGGCGCTTTGCAGTGTGTGCCTGCGTCGCCTTCGTGTTTGTTTTGTCCGTTGTCGGACGGTTGTGTGGCTTTGCAAAAGGGGCTGGTCGGCGTGTTGCCACGCAAGCAGCACAAAACGAAGGTGACCGAACGTTATTTCCTTTATTTTTATATAGAGGCAGGCGGTTGCACGTTTCTCCATAAGCGTGAGGCCGGAGACATCTGGCATAATCTGTATGAGTTACCTCTGATAGAGACAGAGCGGGAGATAGCCTGGGAAGAGTTGTGCGGGCTTCCGGCGTATAAGCGGCTTTTCGACGGATGTAAGGTGCATGCCGTCCGGCTGGTAGAAAAGCGGGTAAAGCATGTATTGTCTCATCGGGTGATTTACGCCGATTGTTACAAAGTGGTGATTGGCGAAACGGATAAGCCTCAGGGGGCGTTTCTGCGGGTATCAGCAGATGATTTACAGAAATTTGCGGTTCCTCGTTTGGTTTCTCGTTTTTTTTCTTTAATTTTGAAACCAAATCATAAAGAAAAAGAGTAAGATGTCATTGAATAAGGTTCAGTTGATAGGCAATGTCGGGAAAGATCCTGATGTGCGTTATTTGGATAGCGGGGTGGCGGTAGCTACATTCCCGTTGGCTACTACCGAAAGAGGTTATACGTTGGCAAACGGCGTGCAAGTGCCTGAACGTACAGAGTGGCACAACATCGTGTTGTGGCGTGGTTTGGCGGAAACAGCCGAGAAATATGTGCATAAAGGCGACAAGCTTTATATAGAAGGTAAGATACGTTCGCGGTCGTATGATGACCAGAACGGTATCAAGCGTTATGTGGTAGAGATTTTCGGGGATAACATGGAGATGCTTACTCCACGTCAGTCACAGCCTCAGCCGGAAGCAGTCAATGCACGGCCTGCGGCGGCTTCGCAACCGGCGCAACAACCGTCCTCGCCTTCCGATGACTTGCCGTTTTAAGAGAATGCCTTTATGGGGCATGCGAACTTGATGTTTAACTAAATTGTATTATTTTGGATCCTGACTCGTGTTTATCTTTCATTAAAGATTGGTTAGGCGGCTTGACTTTTACATCTCCTTCAGCGGGAGCGGTTGTAGCCGCGATTGTTGCTATTGTGTTATTGTGCATTTCCGGTTTGGTCTCGGCTTCGGAGATAGCTTTCTTTTCTTTGTCTGAAGATGAAGAGGATAAAGTGAACGAAGGAAAGTCGGAGGCAGACAAGCGTATCCGGAAATTATTGGACGATTCCGAACATCTGTTGGCCACTATCCTTATCTCTAATCATTTCATCAATGTGGCGATAGTGGTCTTGGGCTTGTATTTCTTCGCTGATGTGGCAGATTGGGAAGGTGCTTATTGGCTGGGACTTATTCTGCTTACGGTTATCCTGACTTTTCTTTTGATGTTGTTTGGCGAGATTATGCCTCGCATTTATTCGGCGCAGAATGCGTTGGGCTTTTGCCGCACGGTGTCTTCGCTTGTTTCTTTCTTGCGCGTTTTTTTCCGTCCTTTCTCGAACCTGTTGGTCCGGTCGGCTTTTTTTGCCAACCGGATGGCACAGAAACACAAGAAGCCTGGGCTTTCGGTAGACGAACTTTCACAGGCTTTGGAATTGACCGATAAGAATGAAATATCGGAAGAAAGTAATATGCTGGAAGGCATTATCCGTTTTGGCGAGGAAACGGCGAAGGAGGTGATGACTTCTCGGTTGGATATGGTGGATTTGGAAATCGACACGCCGTTTCCGGAAGTCATCAAGTGTGTGGTCGACAATGCTTATTCCCGTATTCCTGTCTACGAAGAATCGCGCGACAATATAAAAGGCATTCTGTATATCAAAGATTTGTTGCCTTATATAGAAAAAGGAGACGATTTCAAATGGCAGAATCTGATACGTCCCGCTTATTTTGTGCCCGAGACCAAGATGATTGACGATTTGCTCCGCGATTTTCAGGCGAATAAGATTCATATAGCGATAGTAGTGGATGAGTTTGGAGGTACTTCGGGACTGGTGACCATGGAGGATATTATCGAAGAGATAGTAGGGGAAATCAATGATGAATACGATGATGAAGAGCGTACTTATGTAAAGCTCTCGGATACAGTGTATGTGTTCGAAGGAAAAACATTGCTTACCGATTTCTATAAGATTATCGGCGTTGATTCGGATGATTTTGAAGAGGTCGCCGGAGATGCCGATACCTTGGCGGGCTTAGTGTTGGAATTGAAAGGTGAGTTTCCGGCGTTGCACGAGATTATCCGTTACAAGGATTTCATATTCGAAGTGCTCGAAATGGACGCGCACCGCATTGTAAAAGTAAAAGTCACCCGGAAGAATGTCTCTGTTTAAAAGTTGGGAATGCGAGGGGGGCAGGTTCGCCGTTTGGAAGGTAGAAGAGACGGCGGAAGAGATGCGTGCCGCCTTGGGGGATGCGTTGCCTTATGATGAGGAACTGTCCCGTTTGCGTGCCGAGTCGCGCCGGATGGAGTATTTAGCCGTTCGGGCATTGCTGAAAGCGATATGCGGAGAGGAAAAGCAGGTTTGCCATGAGCCTTCGGGCAAGCCTTTCCTGGCAGATTGTAGTTATCATTTGTCTATTTCCCATACCAAAGGGTATGTAGCTGTGGCGCTTCACCCAACGGCAGAAGTGGGTATAGACATCGAACAGGTTTCTGACAGGGTGTTGAAAGTAGCCAGCCGTTTTATGAGTGACGAAGAATTGCGAGGTGAAACAGATGCGCTGAAGGACTGTCACGATGATACGTCGTCCGCTACCTTATATTATATGTTGCTGCATTGGTCGGCGAAAGAAACCTTGTTTAAGTTGATGGATCAAGCGGAGGTCGATTTTAAGCGTCATCTCTGTATGTCGCCTTTCCGTGTGTATCCCGAAGGATGTTTCGCCGGTAGGGAATATTGCACTCCACAATCGAAAAATTACCTGATTCATTATTTTCTTCATCCTCATTTCGTGTGTACATGGAGTGTCGGTCAAGAGAATAAGCCGTAGCCAACAAAGGCACAGCGCGAATAGTAGTGTTTTCAACCGGTGAAAAAGTGCTGTGCCTTTGTCCTTTTTTTATGTTCTGGTATGCTTTTCTTAGAAACTGTTTTAAATTTATCGTGTGACGATTTGGGATGAGTTTTTGAGGCATTTCCGCTTCTGTGATGAGGAAGATAGCGGGCTATCTGACGAAGAACAGGAGCGAAAAGAGCCAAAAAATCGCCCAAAGCACACACGAAAACGGATACATCAAACCAAGAAAAACTTTTTGGAGAAATTCAAAACAGTTTCTTATCCTTCTTTATTCTTTTGCAGGGTGAATACGAATTCCAGCCCTCCGCTGGGGTTGTTCTTGGCAAAGATGGTTCCTCCGTGGAAAAGAACGGCATTCTTGACAATGGCAAGCCCCAGTCCGGTTCCTCCCAATTTACGCGAGCGTCCTTTGTCTACCCGGTAAAAACGTTCGAAGATGCGGTTCAAATGTTCTTCGGGCACGCCTACGCCTGTATCGGAGAAACTGAAGTAGTAAAATTTCTCATCCTCACGGAAGCAGTTGATTTTTATGGTTACACCTACGCCGGCATACGCAATGGCATTGTCTGTCAGGTTGCGGAAAATAGAGTAGAGCAGCGAACTGTTTCCGTTGATGATCAATTCGTTTGGCATCCGGTTGATGACTTTGATGTGTTTTTCCTCCAGGGCCAACGCCACTTCGTTCAGCATATTTTTCAGCATCAGGCTTAAGTTGACATTTTCTCTTTCTACTAAATTGGGTGCTTCATCCATGCGGGTCAGCACCGAGATGTCGCGTAAAAGCACAGTCAGGCGGTTGCTTTGCGCATAGCTGCGCTCAAGAAAAGCCTGCATGGTGGTTTGTGGCAGGTTGGGCGTGTTGAGAATGGTCTCTAAGTACCCTTGTATGCTGCTTACGGGTGTCTTCAGTTCGTGTGCGATGTTTTGGGTCAGTTGGCGTTTCAAGCGGGCTTGTTGTTCTTCTTGCGTAATGTCAATGATGGAAATCTCGAACGATAAATCCTGGAAAATGATACATTCTACCGAGAAAGAACGTCCGTTTTTGTCGACATGCAGCGACAGGCGTTTCTCTTCTTTGCTGAAGTTGCCTTCATTGCGGTTAAGGAAATCGGTTATCGGTTGCAGTTCGGCTATGTTGAACACCTCTTCTGTAGAGGTCAGGTTGTGGTCGGAAATCGTATTGGCATACTGGGTAAACAGGTTGTTTACCAGTATTTCTTTCCGTTCCCGTGTGAATACGCCTAATCCTTCGTGGGAAGTCTGTAAGTGGGAAATCAGTTTCTCACGTTCGATGTATAAAGCTTCTTTGGCGCGGTGCAGCCGTTGGTATATCTTGATGATATGTTGGGATATTTCTCCCAGTTCGTTTTTGGGGAACGATTCTGTAATGTCTATCGGTTCGTTACGGTCTGCGCGTAGGGCGAACTGTTGTAGTTTTGTGATGGACATTCCCAATTTCCGGGTGTAACGGTAGAACAAGACAATCAGCATCAGGCTGACGGCGAACGTGAACCATATGAATTCGGAATCGGCCTTTAGATGTTTGCTAAGGCTGACATTATAGGGTAAAGCCGAGCGGATAATCAGTTGTTGCGAAGGATAGTATCGGGCCGAGTAGAAAAAATTTCCCCCCTTGATGCTTGCCGAGTGGCGGTTGATGCTGTATCCGCTTCCGTACATCAGCGCCTCTTGCACTTCCTTGCGGTTGCGGTGGTTTTCGAATTTGCTTGTATCGGGCTGGATATTGTCGTACACCACTTTCCCTTGCGGAGTGATGAGGGTCACGCGCAAGTCGGGAATCATGTGGGTTACTACATAATGATGCAAGGAGTCGGCATCAAGCTGGCCATTGTCCGCAATGAAATCGTACATGCGGTTGTTGTAGTTTTGTAGCTGCATATTCAGCAAGTCGCTTTTATATTCCTTTTCACGTTTGTATTGGAATATCAGGAAACATACAGCGAAGGTGATGAACAACATGACAACAGATAAGAAGAGTCGTTTGCTGAACGGTAGCAGGCGATACATCAGTTTGGTCATAAGCAATCCGTTTTTATATTGTATCAAAGGTTCACCACAGGTTATACTGGTTGAATCAATAGCGAATAATTAATAAAGGTGTAACCCATGCACCGTTATTCTTTATTCACTGTTAATTAGGAGTCGCTTTTAATCTGTGGTGAAATCGTTTATTCGCATTCGAAACAATAACCGTATCCCAGGCGGGTGACGATGCATTTACCATAGTCTCCGATTTTCTTGCGCAGGCGGGTGATATTCACATCAATGGTACGGTCGAGTACATATACTTCATCGTTCCATACTTTCGAAAGGATGTCTTCGCGCGAGAAGACCCGTCCGGCGTTCTGCAATAACAAAAGCAGGATTTCGAATTCTTTTTTGGTCAGCGAAACTTCTTCGCCATCAATGGTCACTTTTTTCTGCGGCACATTGATGACAAGTCCTTTGTATTGCAGTTCTTCACTTTCTCTCCGTTGCAGGTTGGCGGTGCGGCGCAATACGGCTTTCACGCGCATGATGACCTCACGTAATGAAAATGGCTTCGAAATATAGTCATCGGCTCCTAAGTTAAAGCCCGTAATCGTGTCGTTTTCTGTATCTTTGGCTGTGATGAAGATGATGGGGATATTGGCTGTATCTTTGTCGGCTTTCAGCATCCGTGCCATTTTGAATCCGGATATTTCGCCCATCATCACGTCTAATAACAGCAAGCTGTATTGCGTGAGGTCTAATTTTAACGCTTCTTCTGCCGAGTTAGCGGTATCTACTTTATAACCTTCCATTTCGAGGTTGAACTTCAAGATTTCACATAAGTCATCTTCATCGTCTACTACAAGGATTCGATATTCGTTCATGGCTTTTTTATTGGTTTGTAAAAGTTGATATATCCCATTTTCCGTTTGCAAAGATGCGTCCTTTTTGTTTCTTTGGTATGAAATAGGTATTACAATGAGGTTACAATTCGGCCCGGGTAAATTCTCCGGCAATAGAATGGTTCATTTCGTTGCGTACTTGTTGCGGGGTCAGGTTATGTCCCAGTAAGAACATTAATTTGGTAAGTACACTTTCTACGGTCGCATCGTATCCGCTGATGACACCGGCATCCAGCAAGTGCAATCCAGTTTCATAACGAGCCATTTCCACTGTACCCGTGGAACATTGCGAGATATTGACAATGACGATGCCACGCAGGGTGGCTTCTTTCAGCAATTGGATGAACCACGGCTTTTGGGGGGCGTTGCCCGATCCGTATGTTTTCAGCACTACGGCTTTTAGTCCGGGCGAATGCAGGATGTTGCTTACGATGTTTTCTTGTATGCCTGGGAAGATGGTTAGAATCACCACATTTGTATCGAATACGAAATGGGCGTGCATCGGAATGTCGGGTCGTGCCCGGCGGATGCGGTCGTATTCATATTTAATATGGATGCCTGCCGTGGCCAGCGGGGGGTAATTGAACGAGCGGAAGGCATTGAAGTTTTCTGCATTGATTTTCGTGGTACGGTTCCCTCGCAAGAGCAGGTTTTCGAAGAAGATGCACACTTCGGGCACGACAGCTGTCCCATCGGGATGCTTGGCCGCAGCTATTTCGATAGAGGTTATCAGGTTTTCCTTACCATCGGTGCGCAGCACGCCGATGGGCAACTGGCTTCCCGTCAGGATGACCGGTTTGCTCAGGTTTTCCAGCATGAAGCTCAAGGCAGAAGCCGTATAAGCCATGGTATCTGTACCGTGCAGGATGACAAAGCCGTCGAAGTTATCATAATTATATTGGATGATTTTCACCAGTTTCGCCCATAGCGCCGGCTCCATGTCCGAGGAGTCGATAGGTGGAGTAAACTGGTACGACGAGATGCGGTAATTGAAGCGTTTCAGCTCCGGTACGTTCTCTTGAAGCTGGTCGAAGTTGAATGCTTCCAATGCTCCCGTTTCCGGATTCTCAATCATGCCGATTGTTCCGCCGGTATAGATAAGGAGTACGGAAGGATAGTTTGGCTTAATCATATCGGATGCGTATTTTGGTGCAAAGGTACGAAAAACAATTGATAATATGCAATGAATAATTGACAATTTGATTGGTTGGAGGGGCGATATCTGATTGCTTGGACCTTTTTATGTTTCAATTTGCAAGTTTTATGCGGAGGTAAAATAATGCACCTATGTTCATCGGCTCCCGAATATAGGTGCATGGAGTGTCAGGGTTATATTCGGAAGTGATTGAATATAGGTGCATGAAAAAGAGTAGGCTTATGCTTTTCCCAGCATCTTCTTGAGCCGTGTAACCGCTTTCAGGGCATCGCCTTGTTCTTCATTGAGAAGCGTGACGAATTTGCTTCCGATGATACATCCGGCGGCGTGGGCAGACGCGGCTTCATAAGTCTGCTGGTTGGAGATGCCGAAACCTATCATGCGTGGGTTGCGCAGGTTCATCGCTTCGATACGGCGGAAGTAGGCTTGTTTTTGCTCATCGAAATCTTTCTGTGCTCCGGTAGTGGCGGCGGACGATACCATGTAAATGAATCCTTCGGTATGTCGGTCGATTTTGCGGATGCGCTCTTCGCTGGTTTCGGGAGTGATGAGCATGATGACGCGCACGCCATATCGTTCGGCTATGGGACGGTATTCTTCGATGTAGTCTTTAAATGGGAGGTCGGGGATGATGAAGCCATCGATGCCGTATGCCTGGCAGGTTTGACATAGACGTTCGAATCCGTATTGCATAATCGGGTTAAGGTATCCCATCAGGATAAGAGGGATATGCACTTTGTTGCGGATATCCTTCAGTTGGCAGAGCAACTGGCGGAGGGTCATGCCGTTACGCAGGGCTTGGGTGGCTGCATCTTGGATGACCGGGCCATCTGCCATGGGGTCGCTGAAGGGGATGCCGATTTCTATCATATCGACGCCTTGCGCTTCGAGGGTGCGGATAATGTCTACGGTGTTGTCGGTTTTCGGGTTTCCGGCACAGAAATAAATGGAAAGAATTCCGTGCTTCTTTTGTTCGAATAATTGGTTGATACGGTTCATGGTTGAGTAAAGTTTGGATTGTTATTAACAGGATGTTTTCTTGATGGTCTCGATGAATGTCTTCAGCCTTGCTGCATCTTTTACGGCAGGAGCAGTTTCGAAGCCACTGTTCAGGTCGATGCCTGTCCACTTGGGATGACGGAAGCGGCAGAGTTCGTTCAGGCTTTCGGGACGTATGCCTCCACTTAGGATGAACGGTGTGTCTCCATCGTAGTGCAGGAGCAGTTCCCAGTCGAATGTTTTCCCCGAGCCTCCGAAGCCTGTACAAGGAGTATCGAAGAGCAGGTAATCGCAATAGGGGGCAAAGGGTGGAATCTGCTTCAGGTCGGCTATGCTTCGGAGTGCGAATACCTTGATGAGGCGATAGCCTTCCGTGTGCAGGGTGCTGCATAGTTCGGGGCTTTCTGTCCCGTGGAGTTGCAGGAAGTCGAGCCGGAGCGCATGGGCACGTTTGCGGATGTTTTCGATGCTTGCATTGGCGAATACTCCTACCCGTTTGCTTCGTTCCGGCAGGTAATCGGGTGTTGTGGCTACATACCGTTTGGAGCCTTCGTAGCAGATGAATCCCATCCAGTCGGCTCCGGCACGTTCTACTGCACGGATGTTGTCTGCTTCACGCATTCCGCATACTTTCACTATCATAGGCCGGCTGATTGGATGAAGTGGTACAATGTTTCTCCCGGGTGCGGGGTTTTCATAAAGGTTTCGCCAATCAGGAAACCATCGAATCCCGCTTCATGCAGTAGGCGGATTGTGTCGGGCTGGGAAATTCCGCTCTCAGAAATCCGTACTTTGCCGCTTGGGAGTTTCTCGGCAATGCTGAGCGAATGGGTGGCATCTGTATGGAATGTGCCCAGGTCGCGGTTGTTGATTCCTATAACGTCCACTTCATCACAGATGTAGTCCAGTTCTTGCTCGGTATGCAGTTCCAGCAATACTTCCAGGTCCAGTTCGTGTGCCTGACGGGCCAGGGTAAAACATTCTTGTGGGGTAAGGGCGGCTGCTATCAGCAGGACAGCATCAGCCTGCACAGCTTTGGCTTGCAATAATTGGTAGTAGCTGATGATGAAATCCTTGCGCAAGACGGGAAGGACGACCGTGGGGCGAGCCGCACGGATATCTTTTAGCGAGCCTCCGAAGTATGTTTCATCGGTCAGTATGGAAAGGGCGGCAGCTCCGGCTTGCTGGTATTCGGCAGGTATCCGTGAGGCGTCGGCGGCTTGTTTGATCCAACCTTTTGAAGGTGAACGGCGCTTGAACTCGGCGATGATGCCGGTAGCTGAGGCGAGTAGACTTTGCTTCAGGCTTCTGCACGGTTGGCTTCCTTCTATCTGTTTTTCAAGGAAAGCGATGGAGACGGCTTTTTCTTGTTCGGCTATCTCGATGCGTTTATGGGCGATGATTTCTTCTAAAATATCCTTCATATAGTTAATAGTTAACAATTAATAATTAATAATTGATAGTTGACGGTGGATAGTTATAGCTAATAGTGTTTGTTATTCACTCTTAGCTATTAACTACTTATCGTTTATCTCAATAAACCGGCATAAAGTTTCCCATGCCCATCCGCTTTCCAGCGATTCGCGTGCCAGTGCCACGCATGTTTCGATGGGCTTCTCCGGTTCCCGGGCTTGTATGGCGAACGAGGCGTTGATCAGGACACATTCAGTTTGCGCCTTTGTGGCACGGTTTTGTAACACGTTGTCGAATATCTGTGCAGCTTCCTGTGGCGTATTGCCTCCCGATAGTTCTTCTTGTCGGGCGAGCGAAAATCCCAGGTCGGCAGGCCGGTAGATGGTCTCGTATCGGTTGGTCATTACCTTGAACTCATCGGTGAGGGAGATTTCATCGTATCCGTCTAAATTGTTGACCACGGCGAACCCGATGCCCAGTTGCTGGAGCGTGTTGGTGTATAGACGCATTTGTGCCAGGTCGGCGACTCCCAGAAGCTGATAGGCAGGCTGGCAGGGATTGATGAGCGGTCCGAGGAGATTGAAGAGCGTACGTACCTGCAGGGCTTTGCGCACTCCTGCCACGTGCTTCATGGCAGGATTGAAGAGCGGGGCATGAAGGTATGCCATATTGCACATTTCGATGGAACGGCGCAATTGGGATTCGTCGGACGTGAAATGTACCCCGTGTTGTTCCATCACGTTGCTGGCCCCGCTTACTGATGTAGCTCCATAGTTGCCGTGTTTGGCTACGGCATAGCCTGCTCCTGCCACCACGAAGCAGGCACAGGTGGATATGTTGAAGGTGTTTTTCCCGTCGCCTCCTGTCCCTACGATGTCTATCGGGCTGTATGCGGATAAATCGACGGGGATGCGGGTCTCTAACAGGGCTTTCCGGAATCCGGTCAGCTCGTTTACTTTGATTCCCCGCATTTGGAATACGGTGAGCAGCGATGCCACTTGTGTATCGTTGTATTTGCCTTGTGTGATGCCTTGCATCAGCGCGTATGCCTCTTCGTGCGAGAGTTCTTCATGGGCGAAAAGGCGTATCAATGTTTCTTTCATGATTTCATTAAATTCTGTGTTCCGTTATATTTTTTAATAGATATGTTCCACCCAGTTTCGTAGGATTTGTTTCCCGTCGGGGGTCAAGACTGATTCGGGATGGAACTGAATGCCGCGGATGTCATAATCGCGGTGGCGTAAGGCCATGATATAGCCTTCTTTACTGACCGCCAGTGTCTCTAAACAAGGCGGAAGGCTGGCTGTGTCTACTACCCATGAATGGTATCGTCCGACCGGAATCTCGGAAGGCAGGTGGCGGAAGATATAATCTTCGGCGATAATGTTTACCGGGCTTTGGATGCCATGGAAGACGGTGGAGAGGTTGACGAGTTTTCCGCCGAACACTTCGCCGATGGCCTGCTCGCCCAGGCAGATGCCCAAGATGGGTTTCCTTCCGGCATATGTGCGGATAACATCAAGCAGCAATCCGGCTTCTTCGGGGATGCCCGGGCCGGGCGAGAGTACAATGTTGTCGTATGCTTCCACTTCTTCCATACGGAATTTGTCGTTGCGGAATACGGTGACTTCGGCTCCTGATTCTTGCAATATTTGGCTCAGGTTATAAGTAAACGAGTCATAATTGTCTATGATAACGGTTTTCATGAGTCTTGGGTTTAGAGTTGTTCGGCTATCAGGATGGCTTTCTTCAAGGCACCCAGTTTGTTGTTTACTTCTTGCAATTCGTTTTCTTCGTTGCTTAGGGCGGTAATGCCTCCTCCTGCCTGGAACCACAGTTCGTGGTTGCGGCTTACGAAGGTGCGGATGGTAATGGCTTGGTTCAGTGTGCCGTTTAGCCCGATAAAGCCAATGCAGCCTCCGTATGCGCCTCGGTTGTGCGGCTCGATTTCACTGATAAGTTGCATGGCGCGTACCTTCGGCGCACCACTCAGCGTGCCTGCGGGGAAAGTGTCAATGAAGGCTCGGATAGCAGTTGTGTCATTCCGGAGCGTTCCGCATACCCGGCTTACCAGATGGATGACGTGGCTATAATATTGCGGCTCTTTGTAGAAAGCCACGTGTGTGTCCGTACAGTTTCGGTTCAAATCGTTCCGGGCCAGATCAACCAGCATCACGTGTTCGGCATTTTCTTTCGGGTCGGCAAGTAAGGCTTCGGTCAGTTTCCGGTCGGCCTCCTTGTTCCCGCTTCTTCGGGTGGTGCCCGCTATGGGGTCGATAGTGGCTTGTCCGTCTTCTATCTTACAATGGGTTTCGGGTGAAGAGCCGAAGATGCGGAATCCGCCAAAGTCGAAATAAAAGAGGTAAGGCGAGGGATTGATGCTCCGCAAGGCACGGTAGAGCTTGAAGTCATCGCCTTGGAACCGCTGGATGAACCGGCGTGAGAGGACGATTTGGAACACATCACCCCGTAAACATCTGGCGATACCCTTGCGGATATTGGCTTTGTGTTTCTCATCGGTCAGGGTGCTGGAGGTTTCGCCTATGGGATGAAAATCGTATGTGGTATAGTTGCGGTCATTGATGGCTCGCTCTATCTCGCTGATGTGGCCCGGTTCGTTTCCATCGCTCATCTCGATAAGCACCATTTCACTTTTGAAGTCGTGGAAGACGATGAGATATTTATATAAGATGTAGAGCATATCGGGCGCGTCGTTTTTGCTTTCCGTGCTGTCTTTTATTTCGACGGGTTCGAAATAGCGCACGGCATTGAACGACATGTATCCGTAAAGTCCGCAATATCCGGCATATTCTCCTGTTACATGGAAATGCGAAAGGAAACGGTTCATTACCTGTTCTACGGTGCAGGTACCGGTGATTTCGATTGTTTCATGCAAGTGGTCGGGATAGCATAGGGTGGCTATTCCGTGACTGATGCTGATACTGGCTATGGGGTTCAGTCCGATGAACGAACGGTTGTTTTCCGTCCCGTGGTAGTCCGAACTTTCCATCAAGGCACTTTGCGGAAACAGGTCGCGTATCTTCAGGTAAGTGCTTACCGGGGTATGCAGGTCGCCCAGCAGCACTTTGTGGTGGGTGTGGTAATGGTAGGTCATTTTTTTAGTTAATAGTTAAGAGTTAATAATTAATAATCGTTGATTGTTAATAGGTAATAGGTGATGTTGTTTAATAGCTGTTCATTGTTCATTATTCACTATTAACTATTAACTAAATACGTTTCAATATCCTTGTCGCCTCGCCCCGAAACGGTGAGCACCACGATGTCGTTGGGCTTGAAATTTAGCTTTTCCAATGCCCCTAAGGCATGAGCCGATTCGAGTGCGGGGATGATGCCCTCCAGCCGGGTCAGTTCGAAAGCAGCCCGGAGGGCTTCATCATCGTTGATGGCTAAGACTGTAGCCCGGTGCAGGGCGGCAAGGTTGGCGTGGAGCGGCCCGATGCCTGGATAATCCAGTCCGGCTGAGATAGAGTAGGGTTCCTGTATCTGGCCGTCTTCGTCCTGCATGACTAAGGTCTTGGCACCGTGGATAATGCCTAACCGCCCTAACTGGATGGTGGCGGCAGAATATCCGGAGTGGATGCCTTTTCCTCCAGCCTCGGCAAGGACAATCTTCACATGGCCGTTATTCAGGTAATGGTAAATAGTGCCTGCGGCGTTGCTCCCTCCTCCCACGCACGCTATCAGGTAATCGGGATAGTCACGTCCTTCGTGCGCCAAGAGTTGCTTTTTTATCTCTTCACTAATCACCGATTGCAGGCGCGCCACCATGTCGGGATACGGATGGGGGCCTACGGTAGAACCGATGATGTAATAAGTGTCTTCAGGATGGCAGCACCAGTCGCGGATGGCTTCGTTGGTGGCGTCTTTCAAGGTCTTGTTTCCCGATGTGACCGGACGGACTTCGGCTCCCAGCATCTTCATCTTTTCCACATTGGTATGTTGGCGTTTGATGTCGGTTTCGCCCATATAGACTACGCATTCCATATTCATCAAGGCGCATACTGTAGCCGTAGCCACTCCGTGCTGCCCCGCTCCGGTTTCGGCGATGATACGTTTCTTGCCCATGCGCCGTGCCAACAAGGCTTGTCCGATGGCATTGTTTATCTTGTGTGCGCCGGTATGGTTCAGGTCTTCACGTTTCAGGTAAATCTTGCATCCATATTTTTCCGAAAGCCTGCGGGCAAGGTAGAGGGGTGAAGGACGCCCTACATAGTCGCGCAATAATTGGGTGAATTCTTGCTTGAAATCATCGCTGTCCAACACCTGGCGGTAAGACTCTTTTAGTTCGGTTACACATCGGTGAAGTATTTCGGGGATGTATGCCCCTCCGAAATCTCCATAAAACCCGTTCGGGTCTACTTGATACTTTTCCATGATGCTATTATTTTTTAAGTTGTTCATTCATGCAGGGGGATAAAAACAAAAGAGGCTGTCGTAAGAACGACAGCCTCCGGATAATGCCTTAATATTGATAGGTGATATGAAAGATGGACAAATATGCGCGGACTGGGTTAGCTTACGACTTTGTGAGTAGTAAGTAACGCCACCAACGATATGTATTTGTCATCAATGAGTTCATTTGTTTTTGTTATAGTTTGATTTGATTCGGGAGCAAATGTAGCGATAAAATCTGAAAATCCAAACAAAAATGGATTTTTTTTAGTACAAACATATCTATTGTGCATCGTAGTGCGGCTTTATTGTGCAGGATGCCCTCCCCAAACGTACGTTTTCTTGGTACCGGATATATATGAAAGAAAGCTGCCCTGGCACGTCTATCCGCCAATAACTTTGTTACATTTTTCAGTTTATCACTTTTTATTCGTATTTTTGTTTCGTCAAAATTAAGAATCCGACAATTATGGAACATTTAGATGAAGAAATAGCCCGTGCCTTGATGGGGTTGGGCATTGACAAGGCGAACTTGGACTGGACGACACGTGTAATATTGATACTGGCAATTTTGCTGGTTTCGTATATTGTGACAAAGTTATTCCGTCATGCGCTGATTCCGGCGGTGCGGAAGATTACGGCGAAGACGAAGGCGAAATGGGACGATTACCTGTTCAACGATGACATGCTGCACAGTTTCTCGCGGATGATTCCACCTATCATCTTTTACTTGTTGCTGCCTTTCGCTTTCGATGGCTATCCGTATGTGCTTGCCATCCTGCTGAAAGCGTGTCTTATTTATCTGGTGGTCATGACGCTGATGCTGGTCAATGCATTCTTGAAGTCGCTTTATGAAATTTCGAATGAACATGAGACGTTGCGTTACCGTCCGTTGAAGGGAATTTACCAGATGGTGAGCATTCTTGCTTTTTGTGTGGGTCTCATTCTGATAATCAGCATCCTCATCGACCAGAATGCCGCTACTATACTTGCCGGGCTGGGGGCTTCGGCGGCGGTACTGATGTTGATATTCAAAGACAGTATCTTGGGACTGGTAGCGGGCGTGCAACTCTCGGCAAACGACATGTTGCGTCCGGGCGACTGGGTGACGATGACAAAGTATGGTGCCGACGGCTTTGTGAAAGAGGTTTCGCTGACTACTGTCAAGGTGCAGAATTTCGACAAGACCATAACTACCATTCCGCCGTATGCCCTGGTGAGCGACTCGTTTCAGAATTGGCGCGGTATGTGGGAGACGGGAGGAAGGCGCATCAAACGTTCGCTTTATATAGACATGACCACCATCCGTTTCTGTACCGATGATGAAATGAAGGCTTTCGTGGAAAAAGGTTGGATAGAAAAGCCTGAGGAAGGAGCGGAGCCGGTGGTGAACCTGGAGGTGTTCCGGAGATATGCGTTGCAATACCTGCATACGCATCCCCGCATTCATCAGGATATGATGATTATGGTGCGCCAGATGCAGCCTACTCCGGAGGGGCTTCCTTTGGAGTTCTATTGCTTCACGGTGACAACGGAGTGGCTTGCTTATGAAGGTATCCAGAACGAGGTATTCAACCATTTCATTGCTGTGCTGCCCCGGTTTGGGTTACGTGTATACCAGCATCCGTCGGGAAATGATATAACCAGATTATTTGCTAATCATCAATAAAATGACAATATGGAAAAAGGACTGACTTATACAAGCAAGATGAAAGTGACATCGGTGAATACTGCTTTGGCGTTAGGCTCGGGCGACTTGGAAGTGTTTGCCACGCCCGCTTTGGTGGCATTGATGGAAAATGCGGCGATGAAGGCGGTACAACCGGAACTTCCCGAAGGGGCCACCACGGTGGGGGCCTTTATCGAAACCACACATGTGAAACCTTCGGCAATAGGTGAAGAAGTGTCGGCTACGGCTGTATTAGAGGGTATAGAGGGACGCAAACTTTCGTTCCGTGTCACGGCTTCTGATACGAAAGGAACGGTGGGCGAGGCCACTCATATTCGTTACGTGGTCGACCGAAAACGTTTTATGGATAAATTATAGTAGAATAAAATTGGTTTGCGAAAAATGGAATGGAACACAGAGACACAAAGACACAGAGCTTTATTTTTTGAGAGAACAGAGTTCACAGAGTAAAAGTCTGGCTCTATGGTCTTTACCTTCTCTATATATTTATTTCTCCGTGTCTCTGTGCCTCTGTGTTCAATATAAAGGATTAACGGATTTTTCGCAATCCATTGCTGATTGACTATACATTGGCAAAAATAGGTATGTTTTATGGAAAAAGAAAAAGTGTTCGCGATGAAATTTGCGAAAATCTATCCTTTGCTCGTGCAGAAGGCGGAACGGAAGGGGCGGACGAAAGCCGAAGTCAATCAAGTCATCTGTTGGTTGACGGGATATGACGAGGATGGTCTTGTGCGGCAATTGCAGGAAGATGTAGACTATCGTACGTTTTTCGTACAGGCGCCTTGCATCCATCCTCATGCCGGACAGATTAGGGGAAGTATTTGCGGTATCCGCATTGAAACCATAGAAGACCCTTTGATGCGGCAAATCAGATGTCTTGACAAACTGGTAGACGAGCTGGCCAAAGGCAAGGCAATGGAGAAAATCTTGAGGTAAAGTGAGGAGCGTTTCTAATTAATAAAGAAGGAGGAAATAGATGAAACTTTATTCGGTAATGTGCAGCTTATGCGCGTTGATAATGGGCATATTGCTGGTCATGTGGCCCGAAGCCGCAGTGATTTATCTGGTGATAACGGTCGGTGTATTGTTCCTTTTGCCGGGCTTGTATGGGATATTCGCTTATTTAGCCTCACGCCGCGGGGCGGAAGACGGAAGAGCGTTTCCCATCGTAGCGTTGGGCAGTGCTTTGTTGGGAGTATGGCTCATCATCATGCCTGCTTTCTTTGTCAGCATCCTGATGTACGTATTAGGCGCTTTGCTCGTATTGGGAGGCATCGGCCAGCTGATGAACTTCATTTCGGCGCGGAAGCTCACGGGGAGTGTCCCGGGTATCTTTTATGTCGTTCCGGTCTTGGTCTTGCTGGCAGGCGTCCTGATATTGGTCAATCCGTTCGAAGCGGCCAAAGTGCCTTTCATCGTCTTGGGCGTATCTTCCATGGTCTACGGCTTGACCGACCTTTTCCGTATTATCCGCTACCGGAGAAAAAGTGGTAAAGGAATCACGGATGTAGAGGTGATAGACGAGTGAAAGAACTTAGAAGCTGTTTTTGAATTTCTCCAAAAAGTTTTTCTTGGCTTGATGTATCCGTTTTCGTGTGTGCTTTGGGCGATTTTTTGGTCCTTTTCGCTCCTGTTCTTCGTCAGATAGCCCGCTATCTTCCTCATCACAGAAGCGAAAATGCCTCAAAAACTCATCCCAAATCATCGCACGATAAATTCAAAACAGCTTCTGATAGTTTAGTCCGAAAGTCCAGTCTGGTTCATGGAGGACGTTTTCCTGATATGACCAATTTCTGTCTGCAAGGATGCCAGGGTATAGATGAAGTTGGCGTTCTAAGGGTGCAAAATACACCGTACGTTTGCAAGTTATATCCAGATAGTTTTCAGAAAAGCCCTGAAACACTTGACTTCGCCTTCGGATTATATTATCTTTGTGTGCGTCTTCCTTTTATGGTTTCCGTCCCAAAACCGTATGTTTTTGGTTCGGAAACCATACGTTCTTGGTTCGGAAACCGTATGGTTTTGGGACGGAAACCATAAAAGGAAGGTTATTCAAAACAGATTGTTAACCTTTTAAAATCCCATTAGTATGAGTGCACTTTACGATTTTATGCCTTTGCCCTCCCAAGAAAACGACGGAGAGGCTCCACGTCTTTATCCGAAACTGATTCCGTATCAAACCGTTTCGTTCAACGAATTAGCCGAAAAGATAGCTGGCCATTCCGGACTGACCAAGGGGAATATTCTTGCCGTGATGGACGAAATAGAATATTGGGCTACACATCTGCTTTCGGAAGGCCACCGTGTGCAGATAGGCAATATCGGAACGCTTTCCGTTTCGCTGAAAGCCGATACGGAGGTGTATGACAAGAATGATGTGCATGCCCAGTCCATTCGTTTCGACAAAGTGAAGATGACTGTCTCCAAACGTTTTTCGAAGCAATGTCATGGACATGTGCAGCGTGCTCCGGCGTGGAAGAAAGTAAAGCAAAGTTCGTCCGCCTATTCAGAGGAAGAACGGCTGGCTTTACTTCAATCGTATTTGGAAACTCACGATTACATTACCCGCACCGAATACGGAAACCTTACCGGGCTGATGAAATACAAGGCGTGGCAAGACCTGAACAAGTGGGTGCAGGCTGGCGTTATCGGTGCCGAAGGGCGTGCGCCTCATCGGGTTTATGTGAAACGGAAGGAATGAACAGGTTATAGTGGGAAATAGGCAGGCGTAAGGTTTTTATGGTTTTATAGTAAAATATAACAGGCAAAAAGATAAATGAAGCATTTTCTTTTTGCCTGTTTGCAATCTATTGACTAAACAATTCGCTGTCCAAAACTTAAGATATTATTTCGGTTCGGTGATTATATAATAACATGCTTCATGAAAGTCATCACCCGCGAAATAAAGAAGTGCTGCACGTGTAGTATCTTTGCCATAGGTTTCCACGATGCTTGCATCTTCAGGCAATGTTTTGAAGTCAGCAACAGTCTCGAAAGTTCTATATCCCAGATGTTTTTCCAGCAACCAGCGCAGTCCGTTTTCTTGTCTTTTCAGATTCTCTGCATCAGTAAGGTCGGATGCAAATGCCACTTTGATTTTCACGAAAGGGATGTTGTTCCGTAGTTGGGTGTCGGTCAACAGGAACTCATAACGAGTATCAAGTACGCAATAAACGACATGGGATTGCGGATTGGCAAGCGTAATGCCTCCATTTTTCCAATCGATTCCAAGAAAATCCCTTTCACGCATGATTTGTTTCATCTGAAACGCATATTTCACATCACCGTCTTTGTATCCTTTTAGAATTATCGGGAAATCGTTTTTCTCAAAGAAATAGGAACTCCATTGAGATGTGAATTTTTCGGACGTACTACCCTCATCCGTTTTCTTTTGATAGACACAATAGGTATTGGGCATGACCGGAGTTGACATCACAATCGAATCGTAATATTGCAGGAACTCGGGATAACCCAAAGGAGTGTATTCATCCTGATAGTCAAATATCCTAAATGTCAATAAATCAAAAGGTGCTGCCAACGGTGTATCCAAATTCATAAACGAATTCAATGAAATTTGTTCACCAACGCGTTTAAGAGCACCTTTAATATCGGCATTCAGACTGATTCTGTCACGCCGGATTTCAGTGTTACGCTGGATTTGCAAATCCAGCGTAATAGGTTGTGTCAAGTTTCCTCCTGTACCTCTGCTGAAGATAAAAAAATCCGTGTAATCTGTGGTGAAAGCCGTCACTCCATATTCCGGTATTGCTTGGGCGACATGCCGGTGTAGCGCTTGAAGTATTTTCCGAAGAACGAGATGTCGGGGAAGTTCAGCGAGTAGGCTATCTCTTGGATGGTCAGTTCGGTGGACTTCAGTTTGGCTTGCGCGTCTTTGATGACGAAAGCCGATATGATGTCGGTCAGCGTTCTTCCGGTGGTCTTCTTGATGGTGGTGCTCAAGTGTTGCGGGGAAAGGTGCATCTTGTCTGCATAAAAGGAAATGTTCCGTTCCGTCTTATAGTTTTCTATGACGATGCGTATCAGTTCCTTCACAATCTCTTGGCTTCGTGTATAGCGTTGTGAGGTCGTGGCAACCGGTTCTTGTTTCTTGATGTTTCCCAATTCGATGATCAGTCCGGTCAGGATGAGCGGAAGTTGCTCTTCCCTTACAAATGTGTTGTTCAGGTGTTGGGCTTTGATTAATACCTTGAAATAGTCGCGGAATACTTCTCCTGTTTTCGGGTCCAGCTCGGTTATAGGTTCTTCTAATATGGCTGGAGCGTATTGGATGGTGTTCGAAAACAGGAAAGGATGTTGGATCAGTGTAGAAGAGAATCCGACAAAGGCGAAGCGGCATTCGTTGGTCGGGTCGGTTATCTGGACAAACTGGTCCGGATAAATCACGGCGATAAAGTTTTTCTTGAATTCGTATTTGTTCAGGTGGATGGTAATGTTGCACCTTCCTCGCAGGCAAAGCAAAAACAGACATCCAGGCATCTGCGCCGGATTCTCGAATAGTTTCTTGATGTTGCCGGTCACGTCGATACCTGCGATAAAATTGGTTTCGGGAGATATAGAGGTTAATGATTTTACTTGTTTCATCGTTTTTCCTTAAAAGTTGGCAAGCAAATATAGACTTTTTATGTATTATATCCAAATCTCTTTATCTGCTTTGCCTGAAACTTTAAAGGAACTTTGCATAAGTTATATTCTATAGGTAAGAATGTTTCATTTATTTCAATGTATCAGTTAACCATCCGGTAGCAGTTGTTGCCGCATACGGGAGGTTTGCACCGAATCCGTGGTTTTCACCCGGTATCAGGATGATTTCGCTATGTTTCATCACATAATGGAATCTTTCACCGTAAGTATAAGGCACGAGCCGGTCGTCCATTCCGTGCAGGATAAGGGCGGGACCTTCGTATTTTTGTGCCGTTTCATAGATAGGAAGTGTGACGGCGGTTTGGATAAAGTCCCTGCCTAATTTGTGTCCGGAAGGCATTGTGACAAATTCGGGTGCGTGCCACGGGTCGTACATGGCTCCCATAGTGTTTCCCCGTAAGGCATCGTCGCGTAATACGGCGGCAGGTGCCATCAGTACTACGCTTTTGATGACATCCTTACCTAATTGGCCGGCCGCCATGGCTGATACGACACCGCCTTGTGAGTGTCCCAGTAAGGATATGTTTGCAGTTTGGGGTAAGTTGCGCACGAAGGCTATAACAGATAAGGCATCGTCTATTTCATTGGGGACGGTCATGTTGATGAAATCTCCTTCGCTTGCCCCGTGCCCGTTGAAATCGAAGCGGATTACTCCTATGCCTGTTTTTGTCAGGTTGGCACTGATGGTATCGAATAACGGATTATCCATGTTTCCTATAAATCCATGGCAAAGGATGACCATCGGGCATTTCTCTCCGGCCTTCAGTTCTGGTAACTGGAGATGTGCCGCCAGGCGTCCCATCGAGCCTTTTATGTAGAAAGTAGAATCGGTTTGTGCTGTAATGGTGATGGCACAGCACAGAAAGAACAGGGTAGTGAAAAGATGTTTTAGCTTCATATACAATTTATATGGTAAAGGTTATTTTCTTTTTTTACTTCCGAAGAAAGTGCGTATGCGTCGTAACACTTTTATGCCTGTCATTACTCCATCGTATGCGGCGATGCCCATATTGACGTGTTGCATCATCCCTTCGAACTTGTTTTTGCTTTGGGGAGGGTTGAAGAGTTGGTGCGCAAGCTGGTACATCCGTTGTTTCGACTGAAGGATTTCTGCTTTCTTGTCTGACCGTTGCTGGCGGATCATTTCAAGGGTATAGTAAGTTTGAGGTGTGTTCATTGTTTGGGTTTGTTTGAATCGTCAAGAAATAGCCGTGCCAGGAAATTGACCATCGGCTGGAAGATAAGCGCGGCACGGAAATGGTAGATAAGCAAGGCTATCAGAATCAGCGCGGCTCCGATAATGGCATAACCGGCCGCAAAACTTCCGGTAGTCATGGCAAGCATGTATACCAGCATGAATGAGAAGTAGAAGAGTGCCATTACTCCTACGATAATCAGGATGAAAATCAATACGAGCGTAGAAAGCAGGATGGTGAGCTTTTCTATGACTTCAAACCGGAGGTACTGTCCTTGCAGTTCGAGGTATTTCCGGAATTCCTGGAACAAGTCTTGTAGGTTATCAATGCTTTTGTCGTTGGCGAACATAATTTTCGGGGTTTAAATAAAAGGAGGGCGTGCCGGATAGGGTGGGTAATGTCCACATTCCTACAGACACGCCTTTAGGGAATTGGCACTTGGATTAGTTCGCATCTTTTACTTCTGATGCGATTTGGTCTGCCAAGTCGTCCATTTCTTCACGGCTCAAGCGGATACCTTTCTTACGTAATACTTCAGCGATTTTGTTACGAGTGTCGGTACCTTTCTCCGGTGCGAATAAAATTCCTGCTACTGCTCCTATGGCAATACCGCCCAAGAATGCAGCTACTACGTTTAATGCTTTCATGTCAAATATGGTTTTTAGTTATTACGATGACAAATCTAAGAAAAATATGATAAAAGTGTATCATTTTAGGGGGAAATATTTGACAAAAAATGTATCCGCCTTCAATATTAACAGATTTTAATAGAAAAGGTAGGGAGATATTGCTATTTTTGCATCTAAAATTAAAGCGATAGAACGAAAAAGTAATATCAATAAAATTGAGACAAATGAAAAAAGTCGTAGTATTGGGAATGGGATTGTGCATGGTATTGGCATTCTCATCCTGTAAGTCAAGCGAAAGCGCTTATAAGAAGGCATACGAAAAAGCAAAACAACAAGAATTGGCAGAAGCCGCTACAGCCAATGAGACTCCGGTAGAAACCGTTGCTCCGGTGGCTCCTGTTACGACCGCTCCCGTTACTTCCGCTCCTGTCACCACCACGGCTCCGGTACGTGAAGAGAAAGTAGAACTGGTTTCGGGCGACGGGCTGAAGGCATATAGCGTAGTGTGCGGAAGCTTCGGCATAAAGGCGAATGCCGACGGGCTGAAGAGCCGGATGGATGGCGAAGGCTATAATGCAAAGGTGGTATACAATGCGGAGAAAAATACATACCGTGTGATTGTGGAGTCGTATGACACACACGAAGAAGCCTCTGCTGCCCGCGATGCTTTCAAGGCGAAATATCCTAATAATAAGGATTTTCAGGGAGCATGGTTGCTGTACGCAAAATGATGACTTGTAAATAAGCAGGAAATATTATCCGAAAACGCGGATTTGGAGCGGTAGCCTGTGGGCTATCGCTTTTTTTTGTAACTTTGCCGCAAAAATTAAAGCAGACAATACATGAAAATGAAAGGATTGTTCGGGGTGTTGGCAATGGCATTCCCTTTTTTTATGAACGCGCAAGAGCGGGTGGTGCCTATTAAATACGGGGACATGGACCAATGGATTACGCGGAAAATCCATGAGTCGGGCATTATCGGAGGTGAAACAAAGCTGCTTTACGAGGTGGGGCCGACGCAGGAGATAGACGGTAATATACCTTATATAAATAAGGGAGGTTCGCCGTGGGGCACTTCAAATGTGATGGCAAAGGTGGTGGGAATCGTCAAGACCAATACCAGCGTCTATCCCGAACGCCGCGGGAACGGGTATTGCGCCCGGCTGGAGACCCATATCGAAAGTGTGAAAGTCTTGGGGATGGTCAATATCACCGTGCTCGCTTCGGGTTCCATGTTTTTGGGAGACATGAAAGAGCCGATTACCGGAACCAAGGAAGGGGAGAAGAACCTGAATATCGGAGTGCCTTTCACGTCGCGCCCCAAAGCCGTGCGCTATGATTATAAGGTAAAGATGTCGGGCGAGCCAAACCGCATCCGCCAGACGGGATTCAGCCGGAAAAGCACTGTGCAGGGACAGGATTGCGCCATCATGACTTGTCTCCTCCAGAAACGGACCGAGGACAAGGACGGGAATATCATAGCCAAACGTGTCGGCACAGCGGTGGTGCGTTATGACAAAAATTCGGACTGGCACAACGGGGCAACGTATGAAATCCATTACGGGGATATCTCGCATACCGCATATTACGATGCCGAACTGATGAGGCTGGGCGTAGGGAATTACCATGCGCGCAATAGCAAGGGAGAAAGCCAGCTGATTCAGGAGAACGGCTGGGCGGCTCCCGGCGAGAAGCCTACCCACCTGATTGTGCAGTTCACCTCCAGCCTGGGAGGAGCGTATGTCGGCTCGCCGGGCAATACGATTTGGGTGGACAACGTATGCTTGGTATATTGACGAAGAAACGCATATAAGTGGATGGCCCGGTGCAGATAGTTGCGCCGGGCCATCCACTTATATGCGTAGTTCGTTTTATATTAAATAAATCCGTGCTTCCGCCATCTTTTTAAGTTTTATATAGAGAAGTATACAGAATAAATTCGTATTTTTGCGCCGATTATGAGCAGAATATTGGCAATTGATTACGGAAAAAAGCGGACGGGCATTGCGGTGACCGATCCCATGCAGATTATCGCGAACGGGCTGACCACCGTACCTACGCACGAACTGATGGATTTCTTGCTGGGCTATCTTCGGCAAGAAAAGGTGGAGCGTATCGTTATCGGGCACCCCAAGCAGATGAACAACGAGGATTCGGAGAACATGAAACGTATCGTCCCTTTTGTGAACAGGCTGAGGAAGGTGCTTCCCGATATGCCGGTCGAACTTTATGACGAGCGTTTTACTTCCGTGTTGGCGCATCAGGCGATGCTTGCCGGAGGGTTGAAGAAAAAAGACAGGCAGAACAAGGCTTTGGTGGACGAAATCAGTGCCACGATTATTTTGCAGTCTTATTTGGAATCGAAAAAATATAAATAAAGGAATATAGATTATGATTTTACCTATTTACGTATACGGACAACCGGTGCTCCGTGAGGAGGCGAAAGACATTACGCCGGATTATCCGAACTTGAAAGAACTGATTCAGAATATGTTTGAAACCATGGACCGTGCCGATGGGGTAGGGCTTGCGGCTCCTCAGGTAGGCTTGCCCATCCGGGTAGTGGTGATTAACCTGGATGTATTGTCGGACGATTTTCCTGAGTTCAAGGATTTCCGTCATGCTTACATCAATCCGCATATCATTGAAACGGGCGACAATCTCGTGTCGATGGACGAAGGTTGTCTGAGTCTTCCAGGCATCCATGAAAGCGTGAAACGTCCCGACAGGATTCACGTGACTTACCTCGATGAGGAAATGAATCCGCACGACGAATGGGTAGAAGGGTATCTGGCACGTGTCATGCAACACGAGTTCGACCACTTGGAGGGGACAATGTTCATCGACCATTTGTCTGCCCTTCGCAAGCAGATGATTAAAGGCAAGCTCAACGCCATGTTGAAAGGCAAGGCTCGTTGTTCTTACAAGGTGAAAACAATCAGATGATCCGGAAGTTTCTATACATATTATATATAGGTGTGTTTTTCCCGATGATAGCCGGTGCGCAGATTAATACAGACCGGGTGATGACCATCGGGAAAAACGCGCTTTATTTTGAGGACTATGTCCTTTCTATCCAATATTTCAATCAAGTCATCAATGCCAAGCCTTACCTGGCGGAGCCTTATTTCTATCGGGGGCTGGCAAAACTCAACCTGGATGACTTCCAAGGTGCTGAAGCCGATTGTACGGAGTCGATTGAGCGCAACCCGTATGTGCCCAACACCTATCAGGTGAGAGGCATCGCGCGCATCCAGCAAGAAAATTACAAGGGTGCCATACAGGATTACGAGAAAGCGTTGACGTTCGACCCGGAGAATACGAGCTTGTGGCATAACCTGGCTTTATCGCGGATGCGGAGTGAGGATTACAAGGAAGCGAAAGCCGATTTGGATACCTTGATTCGGATTGCGCCCCGCTACATCGATGCTTACCTGATGCGTACAGAGGTCTCCCTCAAGCAAAAAGATACGCTCCAAGCCATGGCGGATGCCGACCGGGCTATCGAGATGGACCGTTATAATGCCGATACATGGGCTTCGCGCGGTATGATTTTCCTTCAGCGGAGCAAGTATGCCGATGCCGAAAGCGACCTGACCGAGGCCATCCGCCTTTCGGTGCGCAATGCGGGTTTGTATATCAACCGTGCGCTGGCACGCTATTACCAGAACAACTTGCGCGGGGCGATGAGCGATTATGATTTGGCGCTTGATATCGACAAGAATAATTTCATCGGGCATTACAACCGGGGTCTGCTCCGTGCCCAGGTAGGGGACGATAACCGTGCCATCGAGGATTTCGACTTTGTGCTTCAGATTGAGCCGGATAACTTGATGGCGGTGTTCAACCGCGGCTTGTTGCGTGACAAGACCGGTGATTATGCCGGAGCTATCAGCGATTATACTTCGGTATTGGAAGAATATCCCAATTTCCTGGCTGGTTATCAGTATCGGGCGGAAGCACGTAAGAAGGTGGGCGACCTGAAAGGAGCAAGTCAGGATGAGATGAAAGTGCTGCAAGCCCAACTGGATATGCAGAACGGGAAAACGTCACGCCAGACCGCATCGGCAGACAAGACTCGTAAGAAGTCGGATAAGAACATGAACAATTACCGGAAAATCATTGTAGCCGATAGTGACGAAGAACGTTCGAAGTATAAGACCGATTACCGCGGACGGGTGCAGGACCGCAACATCACCATCCTTCCCCAGCCGATGTTCGTGCTGAGCTATTACGAACGGCAGGAGGAGGTGAAGCGCCAAATCAATTATTCCAAGTATGTGGATGACTTGAACAACCGTCATGTCTTGCCCCATCCATTGCTGATTACCAACAATGAAGCATCGCTTACGGAAGAGCAAGTCAAGCAACATTTCGCATCGATTGACGCCGAAAGCGAGAAGATTGTGGACGAACCGGAAAACGTTTTGCATTATTTTGCCCGCGCCCTTGATTTCTATTTGGTGCAGGATTTCGATAATGCGCTGGAGGACTTGAATCGGGCCATAGAGAAAGCACCGGACTTTTTCCCGGCTTATTTCATGCGTGCGGCGATTCATTACAAGCAAATAGAATACCGCAAGCGGGATACCGGTTATGAGATAGAGCAGAATGAAGACAAGAAGTTGCAGGTGCGTGCCCTGGATTACGCCATGGTGCGTGACGACTTGGATAAGGTAATCCAGTTGGCTCCCGATTTTGTGTATGCTTATTATAATAGAGGTAATATTTATGCCGTGATGAAAGATTACCGGGCGGCGTTGGTGGATTATAACAAGGCCATCGAGCTTGACTCACGTTTCTCGGATGCATATTATAACCGTGGGCTTACCAATGTGTTCTTAGGAAATAACAAGGAAGGGGTGCAAGACTTGAGCAAGGCGGGCGAGCTGGGTATCTTCTCGGCATACAGCGTGCTGAAGCGTTTCACTTCGGTGAAGGAAGATTAATTTTTTATTGAACACAGAGGCACGGAGGCACAGAGAAAAGTCGTTCTGTGTTACAAAAATGAAAAGCTCTGTGCCTCTGTGTCTCTGTGTTTGATAAATTAATCAGGCAACAGATACGGATAATTAAAAAGTTTTGTTTATTTTTGCGACTCAATAAAAAGACAAACATAAAAGACTATGATTAAGATAACTTTTCCTGATGGCTCTGTTCGCGAGTATAACGAAGGAGTTACTGGTCTGCAAATTGCAGAAAGTATCAGTTCTCGTCTGGCGCAAGACGTGTTGGCTTGTGGTGTAAATGGCGAAACGATTGATTTGACGAGACCCATAAACGAAGACGCGAGTGTGGTTCTCTATAAATGGGATGATGAACAAGGCAAGCATGCTTTCTGGCATACCAGTGCCCACTTGTTGGCTGAAGCCTTGCAGGAACTTTATCCGGGAATCCAGTTTGGCATCGGCCCCGCTATCGAGAACGGTTTCTACTATGATGTAGACCCGGGAGACGGTGTGGTGATAAAGGAAAGCGACCTGCCCGCTATTGAGCAGAAGATGATAGAACTGGCTGCACGCAAGGAAACGTTGGTACGTGAAAACATTTCGAAGGAAGATGCGTTGAAGAAGTTCGGCGAAAGAGGCGAAACGTATAAGTGCGAACTGATTTCCGAATTGGAAGACGGACATATCACTACTTATACGCAAGGCGCGTTTACCGACTTGTGCCGCGGCCCGCACTTGCCTTCTACCGCTCCCATTAAAGCTATCAAGCTGTTGTCGGTAGCCGGCGCTTACTGGAGAGGCCAGGAAGACCGCAAGCAGATGACCCGTATCTACGGTATCACTTTCCCGAAGAAGAAAATGCTGGACGAATACCTGACCATGCTGGAAGAAGCCAAGAAACGCGACCACCGCAAGATTGGTAAGGAAATGGATTTGTTCATGTTCTCGGACATGGTAGGCAAGGGACTCCCGATGTGGTTGCCCAAAGGTACGGCTTTGCGTATCCGCCTGCAAGATTTCTTGCGCCGCATCCAGGCTCGTTACGATTATCAGGAAGTCATGTGTCCGCCTATCGGCAATAAGATGCTGTATGTGACTTCGGGTCACTATGCTAAATATGGCAAGGATTCGTTCCAGCCTATCCATACACCGGAAGAGGGAGAAGAATACTTCCTGAAACCGATGAACTGCCCTCACCACTGTATGATTTACCGTAACAGCCCGCGTTCGTACCGTGACCTGCCTTTGCGTATTGCCGAGTTCGGTACGGTTTGCCGTTACGAGCAGAGCGGTGAGTTGCACGGATTGACCCGTGTGCGTAGCTTTACACAGGATGACGCGCACATTTTCTGTCGTCCCGACCAGGTAAAAGACGAGTTCTTGCGGGTAATGGATATTATCTCTATCGTATTCAAATCGATGAATTTCGAGAACTTCGAAGCGCAGATTTCCTTGCGTGACAAAGTGAACCGCGAGAAATACATCGGTAGCGATGAGAATTGGGAAAAGGCAGAGCAGGCTATCGTGGAAGCTTGCCAGGAAAAAGGCTTGAAAGCAAAGGTAGAATATGGTGAAGCCGCATTCTACGGTCCGAAGCTCGACTTTATGGTGAAAGACGCTATCGGACGCCGTTGGCAATTGGGTACCATTCAAGTGGATTATAACTTGCCTGAACGCTTCCAGTTGGAATACATGGGTGCCGATAACCAGAAACATCGTCCGGTCATGATTCACCGTGCGCCGTTCGGCTCTATGGAACGTTTTGTCGCGGTCTTGATTGAGCATACGGCAGGTAAGTTCCCGTTGTGGCTGACTCCCGACCAAGTAGCTGTCCTTCCGATTTCAGAGAAGTTCAACGACTATGCGGATCAGGTACGTCTGGAATTGAAGAAATACGACATCCGTGCGTTGGTTGATGATCGTAACGAAAAGATTGGGCGTAAGATTCGTGATACCGAATTGAAGCATATCCCTTACATGCTGGTTGTGGGTGAAAAAGAAGCCGCAAACGGTGAAGTTTCAGTCCGCAAGCAGGGTGAAGGCGATAAAGGAACGGTAAAAATCGAAGAATTTGCAAAAAATATTGCGGAAGAAGTTCATAATATGATAAATAAGTGGTAACTTTGCCACCGTTTTGCAAAAGTGGCCTTTTAGGTTGGTATGCAAACAGGAATAACAATAATTACTATATATAATTTAAAAGCAAACAAAGGAATACAAGTATTTGAATGAAGAATGACAATTTAAAAGGGCAACATCGAATCAACGAACAGATTCGTGCCAAAGAAGTCCGTATTGTGGGCGACAATATTGAATCGGCTGTTTATCCGATAGCGCAAGCTTTGCGGTTGGCTGAAGAACATGATGCTGATTTGGTAGAAATTTCACCCAATGCTGTTCCTCCCGTTTGTAGAATTATTGATTATTCTAAGTTTCTTTACCAACAGAAGAAACGCGCCAAGGAACAGAAAGCAAAGCAAGTGAAAGTCAATGTGAAAGAAATCCGGTTCGGACCTCAGACCGATGACCACGATTATAATTTCAAGCTGAAACACGCCATTGGCTTTTTGCAAGGAGGTGATAAGGTAAAGGCATACGTGTTCTTCAAAGGACGTTCTATCCTATTTAAAGAACAAGGCGAAGTGCTGTTACTGCGGTTTGCCAACGATTTGGAAGAGTATGCGAAAGTAGAACAGATGCCGTTGCTCGAAGGCAAACGTATGACCATTGCGTTGGCTCCTAAGAAGCCCGGAAGCGCGAAGAAAGCCGCTCCGAAGCCTGAAGCTCCTAAAGCGGAAGAACCGAAAAAGGAAGCTGCCGACAAAGAATGAAAAAGTGCGTAACGTGCCGGTATAGTGCGTTGCCACAGTTAATAATAATAATTAAAAATTAAACAAGATGCCAAAAGTAAAGACTAACTCCGGTGCCAAAAAAAGATTCGCTCTTACCGGAACGGGTAAAATTAAGAGAAAGCACGCTTATCATAGTCATATTCTGACTAAGAAGACGAAAAAGCAAAAGAGAAACTTGTGTAAGATGGGTTTGGTTCATAGCTCAAACTTGACCTCAGTAAAAGAATTGCTTTGCTTGCGTTAATCTTCTGGAAAGCGTAAACTTATCATTTAAAATTATTAACCGAATGCATTAGCTTCAAGTCCGGTTGGGGAACATCGGCGCTAACATTCAAAAATGAATTAAAACTATGCCAAGATCAGTAAATCACGTTGCTTCAAGAGCAAAAAGAAAGAAAATTTTAAAGTTAACCAGAGGTTATTTTGGTGCGAGAAAAAATGTTTGGACCGTTGCCAAGAATACATGGGAAAAAGGTTTGTTGTATGCATACCGCGACCGTAAGAATAAAAAACGTAACTTCCGTGCTTTGTGGATTCAGCGTATCAATGCTGCCGCTCGCTTGGAAGGCATGAATTACTCTCAGTTGATGGGTGCATTGCACAAAGCTGGTATTGAAATCAACCGTAAGGTATTGGCCGACTTAGCTATGAATCATCCTGAAGCTTTCAAGGCTGTGGTTGATAAAGTGAAAGCCGCTTAATGCAATAAAAGTTTAGTGATTATTTAAAGGCAGCTCTTGCAAAAGGGTTGCCTTTTTTAGTTGATTGAACACAGAGGCACGGAGACACGGAGAAATAATTTATTATGAATATCCGCAAACAGCCAATGTAGGGGCGTATTGCATACGTCCAGATGCGCCAACTTATCTACGTGGACGTTTTCGGGCGTATGCGATACGCCCCTACATGGCAATTAGGTAAAATGCGGATATTCATTTTTATTTTTCAATGTACGATTAAGAAACTGTTTTGAATTTATCGTGTGATGATTTGAGCACACACAAAAACGAATACATCAAGACAAGAAAAACTTTTTGGAGAAATTCAAAACAGCTTCTAAAAAACTCTGTGCCTTTGTGTCTCTGTGTTCTATTTCATTTTCTGCTATTAAATCGTACCCCGTAAATCGAATAATAAGTAAATAAATAGCGGATTTATTTTGTAAACTCAGATAAAAGCATTATATTTGTCATACAAAAATGGAGCCGTACTTGCAGAATCGGGAAACTCATCAAATTATATGAAATACCGAGACTTCGCTTCATCCTCCAATGGCGGGCCACGCCTTCGGGTAGCATTTATGCCGGTGGATTACAAAGGAGGTGAGCACTCAAATCCTGTCTATCGGAGTTTCGTCACGCCTCGGGTACGGCTCTTCTTTTATGCTCTTTTAAAGGTCGGTTATTCTATGATTCAAGGTTGAACAGTGGATATCCTTGCCGTCTATTGAATTTGCATTATTAACTATTAATCATTCACTATTCATTACAATCATGTTGTTTTATTTTTCCGGAACAGGTAATTCTCGTTGGGTTGCTTTGCAATTAGGTGATTTGTTACAAGAAAAGGTGTGGAGTGTGGCTGATGTTTTGGAAGACTCACAAGTGTATACATTAGGCGATACTGAAGCGGTGGGATTTGTGTTTCCTGTTTATGCATGGGGACCGCCCGATGTGTTTTTGCGGTGGATGCGTTCGGTTCAATTTAGCCGGAAACCTGCTTATTTGTATTTTGTTTGCACTTGTGGAGACGATGCGGGTAAAACGGCTGATGTGTTTATCCGTGCCGTTGCCGAACGGGGCTGGGAGTGTGTGGCTGGTTTTTCCGTATGGATGCCCAATACGTATGTCTGCCTGCCGGGTTTTGATGTCGATTCGGAAGGACTTGCTTTCCGTAAATTGCGTGAAGCACGCATGCGGGTAGGAGAAATCTATTCTTGTCTACAGAAGCGGGAAAAAGGATTTGGTTGCTATGAAGGTAGTTTTCCTTGGTTAAAGACGTATGTCCTGCGTCCGCTTTTCAGGCGTTTCCTGATGTCTTCCCGTGCTTTTCGGGTGACCGGTGCTTGCATTTCGTGTGGCAAGTGCGAGCAAGTCTGCCCGTTGCATAACATCCGTCTGGCGGGAGGGACTCCGCAGTGGGGCGAGCATTGTGCGATGTGTCTGGCTTGTTACCATCATTGTCCCAGACATGCCATTGCGTATGGACATCAAACCCGTCATAAAGGGCAGTTTACATTGGAAAAGTAAGCGTGAAGCGGCTTCCTTTCTCGGGTTCCGTAGTAACGCTTATTTGCCCGCCGTGTAATACGGTGATTTGTTTGCACAACGCCAGTCCGATGCCTGAGCCGCCCGGTTTGGTGGTGAAGAATGGCAAGAAAATCCGTCCGGTCACTTCGGGAAGCATACCTTCTCCATTGTCTGTAACGGTAAATTCCCATTGTTCATCGGTTGTGTGGGCACATACACTGATGCGGGCCGACGGATTATCGGAACAGGCTTCTTGCGCATTCTTTATCAAGTTGATGAACACTTGTTCCATTTGTCCCCTGTCGGCTTTCCAGCGTAAGGGCATATCGGGACTGTTGAAGATGATTCGTGGGTCTGCGAATAATTGTCTCAGGTCTTCGAAAAAGTCTTTCACCGGGATGTCGCTTTTTACCGGCGGGGCAATGCGGGTCAGTTTCCGGTAGTTTTCTACGAATTCCAATAGGCTTTTGCTCCTGCGATAGATGATTTGCAGTCCTTGCTTCATTTGTTTGGAAGCGTGTGTGTCTGCGTCGGCTTCGCTTCGTTCGCTTAACGTTTCGGCCAATGAAATGATGGGGGTGATGGAGTTCATAATCTCGTGGGTCAGTACCCGGATGAGTTTTTGCCAGGCTTCCATTTCGGTATGTTCCACTACCGTGTGTATGTTTTTTAGGCTGACCAACCAATACTCTTTTCCTTTTTGTTGGATTTGGGTAGCAGATAAGGCAACTTCGACCGGATGGGAAGAATGCGGCAGGCGTGCGACCGCTTGTTTGTTGCTTAGTGCCGAGCGGATTTCTTCGGGCAGCCTGTTATGGTTATCCAACATCTGTTGTGCCGCTTGGTTCATCCAGTCGATTAGTCCGTTGGGATGACAGACGATAACGGCGGTGTCCACTTGGTTCAGCAGGTTTTCATAGTATTGGTGTTTAGCTTCTTCTTCGTCCAAATGGGTATGGATGTTTTTCAGAGCTTCCGACATATCGGAAGCCAGCCGTTGCATATCCCGGTTGTTGAATGGAGCGTATGCCAATTGAGACAAGTCGTTGTTCTTCATGCATTCCACGATTCGCTGCATCATGGTGGTCTGACGGGTCTGCAAGCGGTAGAGGCTGATGCAGATGCCGAAGATGATTACTCCGCAAGCCGTAGTACAAAACCATAGATGAGAGAGGACGGCGAAAGCACCTGCTATGGCAAGCAACGTAATGCACGTTACGTGTGTGATGAGGGAAAGCGCATAGTTTCTCATGGCTCATAAATCTAATTTCTCCATTTTCCGATATAGGGCGAAGCGGGTGATGCCCAACAGTTCTGCCGCACGGCTCATGTTCCCGTTGCTTGCCCGTAAGGCTTGTTCGATGGCTTTGCGTTCCAATTTCTCCAAATTCAATTCTTGCGTCTCTTCTTCTTCGTTTCTTTCCGTAGGAGTAGGAAACAGGAAGTCGTTGGGACGAAGCAGGTTGTTGTCGCTCAGGATTACGGCACGTTCCAAGGTGTGTTGCAGTTCGCGCACATTGCCGGGCCAGGTGTATTTCAATAGTTTGTTTTTCGCTTCCCGTGTCAACCCTTTGGCTTCTTTGTGGTATTTCCGGTTGTATTTGGCAAGGAAGTGCTCTGCCAGTAGCAAGATGTCTTCGCCTCTTTCCCTTAACGGGGGAATGCGCAACTCTATGGTATTGATGCGGTAAAGCAGGTCTTGGCGGAAGCTGCCTTCTGTCACCCGTTTATGCAGGTCGGCATTGGTGGCGCAAATCAGCCGCACGTCGATAGGGGTCGCTTCTACGGCTCCCAGCCGGACGATTTGCCGTTTCTCGATGGCGGTCAGCAGTTTGGCCTGCATGGGAAGGGTGAGGTTGCCTATTTCGTCCAGGAAGAGTGTGCCGCCCGATGCGATTTCCATTCGTCCGGGTTTCGATTTGCGTGCATCGGTAAATGCTCCTTTCTCGTAGCCGAACAATTCGCTTTCGAAGAGTTGTTCGGGGATGCTTCCCAAGTCGATGGTGACAAATGCCGCATCCTGGCGTGGGGAAAAATGTTTCAGCATCCGTGCCACGAGGTCTTTTCCAGTACCGTTTTCGCCTAAAACCAAGATGTTGGCATCGGTATCCGAGAGCTTGAAGATGGTTTCTTTCACCTTTTGCATGGCAGGAGAGTTGCCGATAAGTTTGGGCAGGTGTTCATCAGCTTTCAAGGCAAGCATTTGTGTTTGCAGCTTTCCCACTTCTTTGCGTGAGCGGCTGAGTTTCAGTGCCGACGAGAGGGTAGCAAGTAGTTTTTCTTTCTCCCAGGGCTTCGAAACGAAATCGGTGGCTCCTTCCTTGATGGCTTTTACCGCTTTGTCGGTGTCGGCGTAGGCAGTCATGAATACCACTACCGCTTGCGGGTCGGTTTTCAGAATCCGGCTCAAGCAGTCGAAGCCTTCTTGCCCGCTGATGGCATCGCGCCGGAAGTTCATGTCGAGCAGGATGACATCGGGGTGAAAGGTCGTCATGAAATGTTCGATGCGCGACGGTTGTGTAGTCACTTTTATCTTTTCCATATAAGGCTCCAGCAGCAGGTTGAGTGCGAAGAGCACATCTTCGTTATCGTCTATAATCAGTATTTTTCCTTTTTCTTCCATCATGTGCTTGTTGTCTTGGGACAAAGATACGCATTTTTAGTATGTGTTGTATGTGCGTTTCCGCACGATTTTTGTGTGATTCCGCACAGGTGGAGGCGGGCACTTGATTGGCTAATTGGCTTGTATGCAATGGTTTGTTGCTGTGGCATGGTATTTGATTATCCCATTGTGGTTGGAGGACTCGGAATCTGTAATAGATTGACAGACTGTTTTGGTTTTCTCCGGTAAATTTGTTTGGCAGGCTATGAACCAATGTTTGATTGAATAGTCCAAAATCTGTTTCAAGCCGTCTTCCTTTTACGTTCTCCGTCCCAAAACCGTACGGTTTCCGAACCAAAAACATACGGTTTCCGTACCAAGAACGTACGGTTTTGGGACGAAAACCATAAAAGGATGCCGTCTGCATCGAGAATATGACCTAAACGGAAACCTGAATGCAGTGAAGGAATTGGAGGATGAATGATAAAGGTACGTAACGTGTTTTGTCGACTCATTCAGGACTGTATCTGAGTCATCCGTAGCAGACATTTATCGTACTGGACATATATTAGCATATAATTAAATAGATAAAAATGAAAGGATATTGTTTGATAATAGGTTTGATGTTCGTTTGGTCGATTGTGGCTCATGCCGAAAAGCTGACGTTAGACGAAGCTATTCGGATGGCTCAGGCGCATTCGCCCGAGGCACAGGCGGCTGCCCATACCTATCGGGCGGCATATTGGAGCTACCGTTCCTTTCGGGCGAACTATTTGCCGGAAGTGAATCTGGTTTCCTCTCCTTACCTGAACAGGCAAATCAACCGGGTGACGCAGCCCGACGGAACGGAACAGTTCTTGCGCCAGAATCAGTTGATTACCGATTTGGGAATACAGGTCAGCCAGAACGTGTGGTTTACGGGAGGTAACTTGTTTGTGCAGACTTCCTCGCAACGGATGGACGAACTGGAAAACCATATCGCTTCGTATAATACCAATCCGGTGACCATCGGTTACCAGCAGTCGCTTTTCGGTTATAACTCGCTGAAATGGGACCGCCGGATTGAGCCGGTGCGCTTTCTTGAAGCGAAGAAATCGTATGCCGAGACGTTAGAACTTATTGCTTCGAAGACGTGCGAGCTGTTTTTTGAATTGGCTACGGCACAGGCAAACCTGGATATCGCGCAATCGAATTATGCTTCGGCGGACACCCTTTACCGCTATGCCCGCGGACGGTATAATATAGGCAGCATTACCGAAAACGAAATGTTGCAGTTGGAAGTGAACAAGCTGAACGAGGAAACCAATATGATGAAGGCGCGGATAGAAGTGGAGGATGCCATGCTGACTTTCCGTTCGTTTTTGGGCATCCGTGAAGAAACGGAAGTAGAGGTCATTACGGGCGGTCAGGTTCCCCGTTTCGAGGTGCCGTTAGGACGCGCGCTGGAAGAGGCATACCTGCATAGCCCCGAACCGGATATGTATCGCAGGTTGAAGCTGGAAAGCAAGAGCCAGTTGGCGCAGGCGCGGGCAAACCGTGGACTGAAGGCCGACTTGTATTTGCAGTTCGGTTTGTCGCAGACGGCAGACAGGTTGAAAGATTCTTGGCGTGAGCCGCTCGACCAGCAATATGTCAGCCTTTCGTTGGTGATTCCTATTCTTGACTGGGGACGTGGGCGCGGAAAGGTGCGTGTGGCAAAATCGAACATCGATTTGGTCAATACACAGGCGGAGCAAGGCATGAACGATTTCGAACTGAATGTGCGGAAAATGGTGCGCCAGTTCAATCTGCAAGCCCGTCAGGTGGAAGTGGCTGCACGGACCGATGAAACCGCCCGAAGACGTTACGAGGTGGCGCTTCGGTTGTATCTGATGGGGAAGTCCACCATCCTCGACTTGAATGCCGCTATCTCCGAGAAAGATACGGCAAAGCGGAACCACATCGAGGCGATGAAGACGTATTGGACGCTTTATTACGGCCTGCGCAGCATGACGCAATACGATTTCGAGCGCAATTGCCCGCTTGCGGAAACTTTGCCGGAAATATAGGAAATCTGTGGTGAGGACCCAGCTGTTCATTATTAACTGTTAACTATTAACTGAAGACATGGATATAAAATTAGAGAAAAAGCCCTGGTACGTGCGTTATCGCTACCGCATAGCGGCAGGGGCGGTGCTGGTTGCCGGACTTGTTTACGTGGCTGCGCTTGCTTCCGGACCGCAGAAGTTGCGTATAGATACCGAATCGGTGCAACTGGCGGAAGTGAAGAACGATGATTTTATGGAATATGTGGATGTGGAAGGAGTGGTGCACCCCATATTGACATTGATGGTCAACGTGCGCGAGAGTGGGAATGTGGAGCGCATAGTGGCGGAAGAAGGAAGCCTGATGAAGCAGGGCGACACCATCCTGACCTTGACCAATCCCGACTTGATGCGCGACTTGGAAGACCAGCGGGACGAGTGGGAGAAGCAACGCATCTCTTACGAGGAAAAGGCGATAGAAATGGAGCAGAAGACATTGACACTGAAGCAACAGGCATTGGAGGCGGAATACGAACTGAACAAAATCCGCAAGAGTTTCGCCTTGGAAGAGGAAGAATATAAGATGGGCATCCGCAGCAAGGCGCAGCTGGAAGTGTCCGCCGATGAATATCGTTATAAAACAGAGTCTACACGGCTGAAATTGCAAAGCCTGAAAAGCGATTCGGCAATGACGGTTATCCGTAAGGAATTATTGCTGAACGACCGGGAACGGGAGCGGAAGAAATGGGAACGCTCCGTGCGCCGGACGGAAGACTTGGTAGTGCGTGCGCCGGTCGATGGGCAATTGAGTTTCGTAAAGGTAACTCCCGGACAGCAAGTGGCTTCGGGCGAGAATATAGCCGAAGTGAAGGTGATGGACCAGTTCAAAATACACGCTTCGCTCAGCGAATATTACATCGACCGTGTGACGACAGGGCTTCCGGCTTCGGTCACTTATCAGGGCAAGCGTTATCCGTTGCGGGTAAGCAAGGTGGTGCCCGAGGTGAAAGACCGCACGTTTGATGTCGATTTGGTTTTTACGGGCGAGATGCCCGACAATGTACGCTTGGGCAAGAGTTTCCGCGTGCAGATTGAGTTGGGGCAGCCTGAAAAGGCAGTGGTCATCCCACGTGGCAATTTCTATCAGCAGACGGGAGGCGACTGGATATTCAAACTGAATGCCGACCGCGCCCGTGCAGTGAAGGTGCCCATCACCATCAGCCGGCAAAATCCCCGTCAATACGAAATAACCGAAGGTTTGCAGCCCGGAGATTGGGTTATAACGACAGGATATGATAACTTTGGCGATGCAGAAGAATTGATACTGAAATAGCTTATGAGAACACTTTATTATTTGAGAATGGCGGTACGCTTCCTGATGCGTGCCCGTTCGTACACGATAATTAACTTGCTGGGGCTGGCGTTCAGCCTGGCTTGCAGCATCATCCTGATTCGTTACATCCACCGCGAACTGACGGTGGACGCTAATTGTGTGGATGCGGAGACGGTGGTGGTGCCGTTGAGGGATATGGCAGGGAATGTTTATATAGGATTGAATTATCCGGAAACGGAAAACGATTCTTTCCGGGTAGAGGAAGAGTCTATTGTGGAGCGTTGCTTTTTGGTGGAACAGGAGCAGGACAACATTCTTTATGAGAATAGAAACTATGCAGCTAATGTGTTGGCTGTTGATTCTACATTCTTTCATTTCTTTGCTTATCCCGTTTATGAAGGGAAAGCTGATTTACGGTCGCCCGATGCGGCAGTTATTACTCGTGAATTTGCGAAACGTATTTTTGGCAAAGAAAATCCTATCGGGAAGGTGTTGGAATATGGGAAGCAAAGTGTCGTTGTGCATGGTGTGATAGATGAGCCTAGCTGCAAAACAAGCTGGAGATTTGATATATTGGTATCTCGTCAATTGAGAGCAGATTGGAAGAAATTGAATATGGAGATGATGCGGGTGCTCCCCAGTGTGGATTTGTCTGAACTTAATGAAAAAGCGTATGTCTATCGTCAAATAGGCAGGTATTCCTATCGTTACAAATACATATCGTGGAAGGACTTGTATTTTGAACCTTCCATTGTGGGACAATATAAATCTGTTTTTCAGTTCGGCAATTGGCAATACATCCGTATCTTGATAGGAGTGGTAGGGTTGTTGTTATTGGTTGGTATGCTGAATTTTACCAATCTGTATATGGTGTATATGATGAAGCGGTCGAAAGCGTATGGCATTAAGAAGGTGTTCGGGCAGTCACGTATGGTTTTGTTCGGTGAGATTTGGTTAGAAAACTTCCTGCTGATGGCGATGGCTTTGTTTGTGGCGTGGCTGCTTGTCGAACTGACCGCTGTTCCCGTAAGTCAGCTGATGGAGGACGCGGTAGGTTACACTCCGTTTGATGTATGGTTGTCGGCAGGAATCTTGTTATTGGTTCCCTTGCTCACTACGCTTTATCCTTTCTTAAAATATAGTTATGGTACTCCTGTTGCTTCTATGCGGTTGGAAGTGGCGGTCCGTCGGTCGGTAACAGGTAGAATGATGTTTCTATTCATACAGTATAGTGTGGCTTTTTTGCTGATATTGCTTTCTCTTTATTTTAATTGCCATTTCGAATTTTTGATAAATACTCCTCCGGGTTTCCGTACCGAGCGGATTTTGAAGGCGGAGTTGCAGCATGAAACTAATTGGCAATGGAACGAGGAACGATGGAAGCGTGAAGATTTATTGAGGCAAAAACTGGATGAATGTCCTTATATTGACACTTGGATGTTTTCTTATTATTCTGCACTTGGAAAATCTCAAGGGGATATTATCAATGATAAAGACCAGTCTGTCTCCATGTTGCAATATTTTCCCTCAACCGATTTTTTCAAGATTTTCGGTTTGAAAGTGTTAGAAGGGAAATTGCCGGATAAAATAGATATGCCGTTGGATGTACAGATTGTTTTAAACAAAGCGGCGATGAAAGCGTTAGGATATACACGAATAGAAGACGCTTTTGTGAGAAGCGATACTCCGTTGATGGCTGGTTATATGGATGGAAAATTAACCGAAGTGGGTATGTCGATGATGCCGGTTGTGGCGGTAGTTGATGATTATTTTCCTGGACATCTTACGGAAGGAGTCAAGCCGATGATTTTTGTGGTAGGTGCAAAATCGAATAGTGGAAGCGTTTATATTTCTGTAAAAGAAGGCAAGGAACATGAACTCTTTTCATATCTGCGTCGCATGGAGCAAGAAATTTACAATACCGAAGATTTCAGTTATTCGTGGATGGCGGATGAAGTGGCTGATTTGTATGTTCATGACCGTAATGTTGCTTCTATTTATTCGGTGTTTGCTTTCATTGCTATAGTAGTGTCTTGCCTTGGGTTGTTTGGCATTTCATTGTTCGATATCCGGCAGCGTTACCGTGAAATTGCCATCCGTAAGACAAACGGAGCACAAACGGGTAATCTCTATCGTTTGCTGTTCGGAAAGTATCTGAAAGTGTTGGCTGTATCGTTTATAGTGGCTGTGCCATTGGGTTGGTATATTATATATAGGTATACGGAAGATATGTCGGTGAAAGCTCCGATAAGTATTTGGATTTTTATAATGGCTTTCGTGTCAGTGATGTTGATTTCGCTGGGCACCCTTTGGTGGCAGGTGAACAAGGCAGCCCGCATCAATCCGGCGGATGTGATGAAATCGGAATGATTAAAATAAAGAATGAAGTAGCTTATGATTATACATTATTTGAAAATCGCCTGGCGTAACCTGATGAAGTATAAGGTGCAGAATACTGTTTGTATTATCGGATTGGCGGTAGGTTTTGTCTGTTTCGCTTTATCCACGTTATGGATTTCGTATGAGATGACTTACGATACCTCTCATTGGGGTGCCGACCGGTTGTATATGCTTTATGAGCCTACTTCGTTGAGTGCTTCGGGATATAGTACAGGAACTATTTATCCGGTTTCTACATTGTTGAAGGAACAGTTCCCGGAAGTGGAGGCTGCGTGTGCGTTTTATAGAGAGCAATTGCCTGTCGGTGTGCAGGAAGGGGAGACTGTAGAAACGCATATACTTTGTGCGGACTCTTGTTTTATGAACTTGTTTGGCATATCGGTTTTGTCGGGAAGTTTGGACTTTCTTCACGCTGAAGACAAGGCGGCTTTGACTCCTGATTTTGCGATGCGGTTGTTTGGTACGCAAGATGTATTAGGGAAAGAGATTGAAATAGAAGAGAAAATCTATACGGTGTGTGCGTTAGTCAGTGGAGTAGGTACGCACAGCAGTCTGTCGTATGGGGTATGGAAAGGCAGGGATTGGACTCCTTATTATGAAAATTGGAGCGATTGCAGTTTAGATGTCTTAATCAAGCTACGCAGTGGCGAGACGATAGCATCGTTTCAAAAGAAAGTGGCGGAATATGCAGACCGAAGTTCAGACAAGCGTGCAGCTTCTTCTTTGGATAAACTTTTGTTTGTATCGTTGCCCGAATACCGGTATGCTTCGTTTAACGAAGAAAGAGGGTTGGAACTGCATTACTTGGTGCTGTTTTCCGCAGTGGGAGCATTAGTCATACTTTCTTCGTTGTTCAATTATTTGGCACTTTTTGTCAGCCGTATGCGGATGCGTGGCAGGGAGATTGAACTTCGTATGGCATGTGGCTCTTCGCGTTTCCGTCTGTATCTGTTGTTTGCGGTGGAATACCTGTTGCTTTTGTTGCTTGTGGGACTGATAGGCATGGTGCTGATAGAAATCTTACTTCCAGCCTTTCGCAAGTTGTCATCGGTAGAAGGGGATGTATATGCTCATACCTTGCTTTATTTCATCGGGTTGACGTTGGTTTCCGTGCTTTGCCTTATTCCGTTTATCCGCTATAAGTCGGCAAGGCGTTCCGGCGGGCGGAATCTTTTCCGTAAAGTGAGTGTGTTTTTCCAGCTTACGATTGGTATTTTGTTTGTGTTTTGTTTGACGGTGCTTTTGAAGCAGGTTGTTTATTTGCACCATACGGATATCGGATGGAACCGGGAGAATTTAGCTGTCCTTTCTTATGTTTATCCCGAAGAACCGTTCGAAAGCATTGTGAAGGAGATAGAGCAATCTCCCGTTGTGCAGGAATCTTTTAAAGACCATTTCCTTTTATTGCCATTTGAGGATGTTGTACGGATTGGGTTGCGCGTAAACGAATGGGATGGAAAGAAAGAGGAGGACCAGCCTGTAGATATGCAGGTATTCTTTGAAGGCGAGGACTTCCTGCGTTTTTATGGCATACGGCTTGTGCAAGGTCGAATCCCGAAGCAAGGGGAAAATGATAAGATAGTTATCAATGAAACCATGGTCAAGGCATTGGGAATGCACGAACCATTGGGTAAAAAGGTGAAAGGCGGGGTGATAGGTGTACGCACGATTGTCGGTGTGATGAAAGATTTTCATATAACGCCTCCTACAGTTCCGGTAAGTCCTATGGCGTTTGTCGGTGCGGATGGAGTTTCGTTTTCGATAGGGAAGATGAACAACTTAGCGGTAAGATTCCAAGAAGGGAAATGGGAGGAACTGCATCAGGCGGTTACCCGATTGATGGAAAAGGAATATCCCGATGTGAAGTATGGTTTTGTAAACATAGCCGATGAATACGGCAAGTATCTGGAGTCTGAATACGCATTGTTGAAGCTATTGGTTTTCGTTTCCGTGGTCTGTATGTTGGTTTCCGTCTTTGGTATATTTTCCTTGGTGACGCTCACTTGCCAGCAGCGGCGGAAAGAGATAGCCATCCGTAAGATAAACGGTGCGACGGTCAGGGATATCTTGTTTATCTTCGCCAAGGAATACTTAGGCTTGCTCACACTTTCGGCCGTAGTGGCGTTTATGGTGGGCTATGCGGTGATGAGGTATTGGTTGGAGCAATATGTGGAGCAGACCGTTATCGACGCATGGATTTACTTCCTTATTTATATAGGTATGGGTGTAATCGTCTGCCTGAGCATCGGTTCTCGTGTATGGAAAGCCGTGCGGCAGAACCCGGCGGAAGTAATAAAGGAAATGAATTGATTTTTAAGGTA